>Ga0315912_10000738_pt1 | contig 50266 bp, 50 predicted proteins | sample VfabasoilMG_FD_204469 | JGI IMG/M metagenome (GOLD analysis project Ga0315912, IMG submission 204469) | Garden soil microbial communities collected in Santa Monica, California, United States - V. faba soil | ecosystem: Environmental > Terrestrial > Soil > Garden | place: USA: California... | reverse complement strand
GTTTAACGGAGATGGCCCTGCGCTGGAGGTGAATCTTACCTGGCCGGCCGCGATCGCGTTTGATCGGGACGGCGTGCTGTATATCGCTGATACACAAGCCCATAAGGTCAGGCGGTACGATCCTAAGACCGGTATGGTCACGACGATTGCCGGAGCCTGGACAGCGGAGGATGAGGCCCGCGAGCAGCCGCTGGTCGCCCGTAATCTGGTGGTGTTGTCAGGCGATGCGATCGGCATCGATTTCAGCGACGATCAGGGATGGCTTATGCCGGTCTGTTCGGATGGTCTGGACCTGTCGATGTATCTGGACGACGGACGGCCCGCCATGGAGGCGCGTCTGTACGATGTCGTCGGCTTGGCGGTGAGCAACAAGGGCGATGTGCATCTTGTCGATAAAGGCAGTAACCGTGTGCGAAAGATCGACCGGCAGTCGGGTCTGATTTCGACCGTTGCGGGCGTCTGCCGGTACGGTTATGACGGCGACGACAAACCGGCTGTCAGAGCTATGTTGCATGCGCCGGAGGCAGTCGTCTTCGACCGCGAGGATAATCTGTATGTGTCCGATACCATGAACCACCGGGTGCGCAAGGTGGATGCCGGCACCGGTATCATCACGACGGTGGCGGGCAACGGTGACAGCGGGTACGAAGACAAGCATATGGGCGGGTGCGGCGCAGCACGGTTCGTCGCAAAAGAGTCGGCCGGCACGCTCAAGCATGGTGACGGGTTGCTGGGAATCGAGGCGGTCGTCAATGCCCCGGTCGGCCTGGCGCTGGACTCGCAAGGGCATCTCTATATTTGCGAACGCGGAGAAAACAAAATACGCCGGCTCAAGCTCGCGTAGGCCGCATCGCCGCGCACCCGGTTCACGAAAGTGTTGCATGGTGGGCATGACGAACTTCTGCCGCTCTCGTCCTCTCCTCTTCCTGTGTTTGTCCGGTCTTCTCCTGGCAGCCAGTATCCTCGGTGGATTCGGAATTCCTCTTGTCAGTTCAGAAGGGCTGACGATCCGATCGCATTGGATCGAGGGGGACCTTCCCCAGGCGCCTGATGACACCGCGTGGGGCGCGATCCCGCCGATGACGATTCCATTAAGCGGCCAGGTCATCACGCGTCCGGTGTGGCCGGAGCCGACTGCGCGGGCGCTGGTGGTGCGGTCGCTTCATAATGGGAACGACATTGCGTTTCTTCTTGAGTGGCAGGACAACACCAAGAACGATCGGCTGACGCCGGGCACGTTCCGGGACGGGGTCGCGATCGGCCTTCCCCTTGGCGATGCGCCGGCATTTTTCTGCATGGGACAATTGGACCACTACATCAACATCTGGCATTGGAAAGCGGATTGGCAAAGCGACATCGACCGGCGGGCTTCGCGGAGTTCCGAGAAGAAAGAGGGTGGGGTGCGGACATTCGAAGTCATTCCACGCCGGATTTCCTCGGTGGAAGATCTGATCGGCGGTGGCTTCAGCACATTGACGACGAAAGAGAAGCAGGGCCGGGTGCAGGGAAAAGCCTTGTGGAAGGATGGAGTCTGGCATGTCGTCATGCAGCGTCCCCTCGTGAGCGAGGAACAAGAGAACGAAGCGAAACTCATCCCCGGCCGTGTGCAAACCGTTTCCTTCGCCGTGTGGAACGGGGAGAACAAAGAGCGCAACGGACAGAAGGCGGTGGCGCCATGGTTTCAGCTGAGCATTGACCCCGCAGCAGGGCGGTGAAACAGGCTGCCAGCTTCGTTCTCAGTCGTCCGTCTCCTTGCGACGTACCCCAGAGGGTACGCCTCAGTCGCCGGACTCCCTGCGGCCTTGCTCGGTGAAATGCGCGTCTTGGCGCGCAGGGGTGGGCGGGTGAGAACGATGGCCTGTTTGACCACCCTGTGAGAGAGAAGAGTTGCATCAGGTTCGGAGGAATATGTGGTGAACGGAGGGGCGCTGGCCGTAGTGTTGTTGGGCTCGGTCCTCTTTGTTTCGGTGGGGGTTGTACAGATTGCGGCGCAGTCTGATCGAATGACGGAGGAAGAAGCGGCCCGGCTCGGTGAGGAATTCGGGATCGTCGTCGGAGCCGTGGACGAAGACATTCAGAAAGAACTGAAGCTCGAGCGTCCGCAGGGTGTCGCCGTGTTCGAGGTAATCGGTAATTCACGGGCCGACTATGCGGGCATCAAGGTCCGTTCGGTCATCAAGGAAATCGACAAGCGTGAAATCCGCACCATGGCGGATTTCGGGTCGGCCATCAAGCAGGCCATGAAGGAATGCAATTTCACCGTCGGAACCTACGAACCGGCTGATCCTGGCGATCCGGTCGGGTGGGGCGTCAATTTCCACTTTGTGGGCTGCAAGCGGGACTAGCGAGAGTCAGTAAGTGGCAAGTAGCAAGGGGTAAGTAGCAAGTGGTGAGGGGGAAGGCGAGCAGAACTGGCAGTCGATTGCAGCGGAGATGGGGCGTCACGGCGTTCTGTCTCCTGGCACTCGTCTGTCCGATCGCCCTGTATCACGGGCAGGCGATCGCTCAACAGGCGGAGGGGCAGGTACGGCCTGATTGGGTAAACGAAATCGAAAGCGTGTTTATCCGCTCGGAGGATTGCAAGCAATGCCATGAGCGGCACTATGAGGAGTGGAAGGGCGCCAGGGAGCAAACACCGGATTTGAAGACATTCGGACGGGTCGATGCGGCGCTGCTGCACGGCAGCTCGCTGGAATCGCCGATCTTCAGAACCGTGTTGGGTCTCTGGGTACAGACGAACCCGACTGCGGAGGAGCAGAGCCGCTGTCTGTCGTGCCATGCGCCGGCGATGACGGTCTTTCCCCAGCATGCCGGAACATTGATGCAGCAGATCTTGGCGGGCAAACCCCAAGTGGAAGGGATCGGGTGTGCCTCCTGCCATTTGATTCATGAGGTGGAACGCACGCAGGCTTCGCCGCCTACGTTCAAAGTACAGCCGGGGTCTGTTCTCTACGGACCATACGCCGACCCGGAAGAAAATCTGGTGCACCAAGCCAAGCGGGCGAACCTGTTCCGCGAGGCATCCTTTTGCGCCTCGTGCCATTTCGACAAAGTCAAAGACGTGACGCAGAAGGATCTGCCGGGAGATATTCTCCAGGGCACGATCTGTCAGGACTGCCATATGGAACCCTCGACCGGCAGCTCGACGTCGAGGCGTGGAGCCATGACCAGACCCATCGGCCGCCATTGGTTTCGCGGCGTGGTCGGCGCCGGCACCATGTTGAAAAATCGTAATCTTCAAGCTGAGTGGGCGCCGCGCATCGATCTCGACGTGAAACGAACGGGCGGTACTGTTGAGGGGACTGCGCTCGTGAAGATCGGGAGCCTCCCGCACAGTTTTCCCGACGGCGACCCGGTGTTGAAGCAGTTCTTTCTGACCCTGACGGCGAAAGACGCACAGGGCCTGGTGCTGGCCGAAGAGACCAAGCGGTTCGGATTGCCGTACGACAAGATTTTGCGTGGTCCGATCCCTGATCCGTTCATCAAGGGGGGACACACCAGAAAAGTTCCCTTTGCCTTGGCGCTGCCGGCCGGGACGGCGGCGACGGTAGAAGCGGTGCTCACCTATGCCTTGATTCCGACTCCCGTCCCGGCGTTGATGGACAATTATCTCGCGACATTGAAGAGCGACAAAGAGCGGGACGAGGCGAAGCAAATCGTTCACGAGTACACGCAACCGCGCATGCTGACCTATCGTGTGAAAGCGCTGTAAGGCAAGAATGGGCAACCGGCTGCGATCCAATTACAGAGTGGTGGAGATTGCTATGGCGGCTGTGCTCACAGGCTTGATCTGCGTGTATGGAGCGGGAACTCCCGAAGCGCTGGCCCAGGACGCTAAGGGGCAAGCGTTCATTGAAAAGGCTTTTCCCCATTCCAACAAGTGCAAACGTTGCCATGAGCGGGTCTTTGAAGAATGGGAAACCTCGCCTTTGTCGAAGTCCATCCATTCTCCGGCGTTCCGCGCGTCGCTCGATGCCTATCTCACCTCGCCGGGCGGCAAAGACAAGGCGCTCTGCTTTCGATGCCATGCGCCGCATGTGCGCGAGTTTCCCGATCAGGCGCAGCTGTTCATCGACCAGGCGAAGTCCGGCGATCCCTCTTTGGACGGTGTGGCCTGTGCGCAGTGCCATTTGATCAAGCAGGTCGATCGCGCCAAACATCCGCCGGATCCGAAATATGAAATCGGCAGCAAGACGCTCTACGGGCCCTACAAAGATTTCGTCCAGAATCTTGCGCACCAGTCGATGGAATTAGGGCTCTTTCAAAAGTCCGATCTCTGTCTGAACTGCCACCAATCGATACCGTCGGCGGCCAATCTCGGCAAGGCCAACGATTTACTCGGCAATTGGGATCAGAGCCAGGCGGTCAAGTCCGGCAAAGAATGCCAGCATTGCCACATGCCTGAACAGGTCGGAGAGTCGGCGAACGGGGAGAAGAAGCGCAAAGTCGCCAACCACACGTTCCCAGGCCGTCTCGGCAAGCTCCACCAGGAGGCGGCGAAGTTGGACGTGCAGACGAAGATTGAGGGTGACAAGACGACGGTGACCGTGAAGGTCCAGAGCCTGGTGCCGCACCATTTGCCTGCGACTCATCCGGCATGGGCCACGGTCGTGTTGGATCTCGATGTGAAAGGGAAAAATCTTAAGACCGTGTTTAGCGACCGTCGAGTCTATGGCCGGACCTATGTGGATGCCAAGGGGCAGAAGACCGTTTTTGATTTTGAAGCGGTCAAGGTCGTGGAGGATACGGTGCTAAAGCCGGATGAAATCAGAGTCGAGACGTTTTCATTCCCAACACCGAAAGACACCAAAACCTTCGACGTCGAAGTCACGCTCAATTACGGGGCCATCACAGGCCCGGCCTCGTTTCTCCAACGGGTCGAAGCCGAGTCCTCCCAAGGCTCGCAGGACCCAGTCTTTCAACCCATCGAAATTGTGAAGAAGATAGAGAACGTTCCGGTAAGCAAGTAGCTGGGCTGGCGTGAAAGGTAAGACGTGATATCTGATGGATTTGAATCTGTTCGGCGCTGAGGTATACTGAACGCATGTCTTTTAACCTCCCTCTCAAAGACATGAGCTTTCACGAGAAGCTTGCGGCGATGGAGTCTCTGTGGGAAGACATCGCCCGTACTCCGGAAGCCATCGAATCCCCCGCCTGGCACAAAGATATCCTTGATGAACGCCGCCAACGCGTTGCCGAAGGACAATCTCAATTCGTCGATTGGGAGACCGCCAAAGCGGACATTCGAAACAAGGTCTCGTGAAAATCAGGATCCTGGACGAGGCCCAGGATGATCTCATCCAGGGCTTCCGCTTCTATGAAGGCAGGGAAGCCGGTCTTGGGGCCTACTTTTTAGACTGCGTGTTCTCGGATATCGATTCTCTTCTCGTATACGGCGGAATCCATCCAGTCGTCTATGGTTATCACCGTCGGTAGATAGCGGATTTATTTTACGTCCTGTAGGGCCGTTGCAGAGGGTTCCTGGACTGGGAGGATAGAACCCATGCGTTCCATTTTGGTGGTATGTGCACTCATAGCGCTGAGCTGCATGTTCGAACACGAAATTCGAGCGGAACAAATCTCCCAGGCTGACTTCGTTCAGTACCGAGACGAGAGATACAGATTCAGTATCCATTATCCCCGTTCATGGTCCAAGGTAGAGGCGACTCATGCACAGACTCGACTCAAAGCTGTGAGTGATGGCGGTTCGGGTGGCGCTGACTTGAGTGTGGTTGTTACCACGGTGCCTCGGGCAGAAAACGAAACACCTGAGGAGTTTCTTAGGTCGATGGATGCGAAAGCATATTTGAGCTATTTGCGCGAAAGTGTGCCGGGCGCAAAGCTGATTGAGCATGGTTCCACCAGCCTTAGCAATCAGGCCGCGTACTACTTCATAACGGATCTGGCCCATCGTATTCTTGGAGTTGAAGTGCCGATACGTCAGCTTCAGTTTCTAACAGTGCGCAAGGGCAATGTGTACACAATCACCTTCCGGACCGATCCCGAGCATTTCCCGGAGAGGTCCACACTTTTCAAGCTCATAACAGCAGGATTTGTGCTTTGGCCAGAAGGACCAGCAGTGAGACGATGATCATGGTGTCGGGTCTGCTAGCAGCGAGACTCTTCCCACGGTTAGGTGCTAGAGAATTTTCAATTCTCATAAGTATGTTTTTCAGGCTCAATTGTGAAATTTCTGCCACGTGGGCGTTTGCCTTTCGATGTTGAGGGATGGGTACACCCCAAGGCTGTCATGGAAATTGTAATAGACAAGAGCTATTTACAAGGCGTTTCCCCGGACAGAATTCGCGGCCTCTGTGCTGAACATACTGTTCTGTTTATCGAGACACTACTGTATGAGCTTCTTACTACGGAGGCGGCAGTACAGAGGACATGTTTTGACAAGCTTTCTGAGGGAAATGATAACGTCATAGTAGTCCCATGCACTGGGCCGTTGTTTCGGCATGAGATGGAGCGCCAGCGGCCGGCCGCGCCGTTGATCGACCACCGGGTGCAGATTACATTTCAGAGCCTCGTTGATGGAGTATTCTCTCGTCCCCTGAACGAACACCCAGCGCTCGCTAAGTGGAGAGTTGAGGTGCAGAGGGAGATCGATACGTTTCATCAGGTGGCGACAGGGATAGCACAATGGTGTCCAGCGTTACTCAATGCGCCAGGCCAGGTGCTCAGCGAGGCATGTGACGACCTCAAACGACAGGCATGCGCTGACCTCGATGTCGTTCGCAAGATCTACCGAAGCCTCGATCTTAAAGGCTTCCCTTGTGCGACGCTACTTGATTCATCCTGGGCCTTGTTTCGCTGGGTACAAATGCATCTCCTGTTCGGCTTGGACTACATCCGACGCTATGGTTTTGCAGATCTTGCCGCAGTACCAAATCGGCTAGAGCATGATGTCCACGATCTTCAGTACGCCTTATTCGGGACTCTTTGTGGTGCGCTTGCAACAAGAGACACGGAGGTCGCACAGAACTTCAGACTTGCGTGTCCGGGTGGCGTAGTGCTGTTCTGAGAGACCACATAACGGTTAGGGGGCAGCAACTGTCTTGCGTTCGTCGGGCAGGAGCGGCGGCGCGCCGCCGCTGGATCGGAACTTAAGACGACTCGTGCTCGATAGTGGGAGCTATCCCTGGATGATCCCGATGCAGATGGCGTGGGCGACGAATCGGCCGTAGGTCGCGTCCTTGCACCCGTTCCAGTCAGATTCCACCCAGTAGTTTCGCTTCGAGATCCGCTTGAGAAAATGCTGCTGGGTGAAGGGGCTCTTGCCGTCACGGAGCAGGCCGTCGAAAAACTTATTGTAGCCGACCGGCAGGCTCACCACGATCTGTCCGCCTGGGGCGAGGCAGCGATCCCGAAGATGCTCGATGGCGTGGAGCAGCTTGGCCGGCTCCCGCGGCTCCTCGTCCCATCCGACATGCTCCAGCGTCGAGATGCTCAGGATGAGGTCGTAGCGTTCCGTCGGCGCAAACTCGACGATATCCTGGTTGATAACACCGGGCGCAACTTCATACTTATCGACCACATCGTGATGGATCGGGACATAGTGCGCGAGCACGTTGCCGACCTCTAGAATGCGGTCGGCCTGATGGCGGAGCAGGATTTCCCGGAAGATCGGGATCTCGACGCCGCGCTCGTTTTTCCAGGTCTTGTTGCAGAAGTGATAGAGGTACGGGTAGGAGCGCCCGTCGAAGACGAAGGTCTTGTCTCTCGTCCAGCGCGTCAGCGTCATTTTGGCGAAGCGCAAATAGCGCGCAGAGGCGCTCTCGTTGCCGGAGGCGACGCTGGTGTAGTCGTAGGTGTAGGGCATGCGGAACGATCAGTCGGACACGATACGGGAGCCCGGCGACTTCATCTTGAAAATCTGGAGCGCCGAGTAGATGGCTTTAGCCGGGTGGTTCAGGATCAGGCGTGAATTGGTCACGTGGGTGTCCAGCAGTTCATATTGCCCGCCGCTGTAATAGATGTCGCAGTCGTCGATCTGGCAGTTCTTGTAGACATGATTGTCCAACGCCAGTTTTGCTTTGCTGAAGGTCTGTCCGTCGATCACGATATAGCTCGGTTCAAATTCCATCAGCTGCTCCGTCTGCGCGGACTATAACAAAGTCGGCCTACGGCGTAAACCTGTGCTTTGTCTGTCGCCCCCTCCCTCACATTTCATCTTGATCCTCTGACCCTACCTGTATAGAATGACTCCGCTTTTCAGGCAGTTAGCTGCTCGCTGCTCCTGCGCCGTTCTACGGTTTCCCCACTCGCCTCATGTACTTTGGATGGGTTGAAGCCACGGGGAGCCGTGTGACATAAGGAATGCGTTTATCCACTAGGAGGGTATCCCGTGAGTGATTCAGCGATTGTTACGTTTGCATTGATCGCGGCCGTGGCCGGTATTGCCTACGGTCTCTATTTGGCCATGTGGGTGTTCAAGCTCAACGCGGGCAACGCGAAGATGCAGGAGATTGCGAAGGCTATTCAGGAGGGCGCCAGCGCCTATATGAATCGGCAGTATCGGACGGTGGGGATGGTGGCGGCTGTGCTGTTCGTTCTGCTCTGGGGCGCAGGGGCCGCTTCCGATAAATTCGGTCTGTTGACGGCGATCGGATTTCTGGTCGGCGCGGGAGCCTCGTCCATCGCCGGCTATGTTGGCATGATCATCGCGGTACGCGCGAATGTGCGGACAGCCCAGGCGGCTCATGACGGTATGAACGCCGCCTTGACCGTCGCGTTTCGAGGGGGTGCGGTGACCGGTTTGTTGCTGATCGGTCTGGGACTGTTGGCCATCACGACCTTCTATATGATCGCGCAATCGGTGGCCGGGCAAGAGAAAGCCATTCACGCGTTGCTCAGTCTCGGATTCGGCGGCAGTTTGATCTCGGTCTTCGCCCGGGTCGGTGGCGGTATCTATACCAAGGCGGCAGACGTGGGCGCGGATCTCGTAGGAAAAGTGGAAGCCGGTATCCCTGAAGACGATCCTCGCAATCCGGCTGTGATCGCGGACAACGTCGGCGACAACGTCGGCGATTGCGCCGGCATGGCCGCGGACCTGTTTGAAACCTATGCCGTGACGACGGTCGCGGCGATGGTCTTGGCCTTTACCATGTTCAAGGGGGCGACCGCGCCGATTCTCTATCCGCTCGCGCTGGGTGGCGTGACGATCTTCGCGACGATTATCGGGATCCTGTTCGTGAAGGTGAGTGAGGGTGGCGAGATCATGACGGCCTTGTACAAGGGCTTGTTCGTGGCCGGCGGCATCGCGGCGATCGCATTCTATCCCATTACGTCATCGATCATGAACGGCGTCGGCGGGGTCAGTGGGATGAGCTATTATATGGCGGCGCTGATCGGATTGATCGTGACCTTGGCCCTGGTGTTCATTACCGATTACTACACGTCGAAGAATTACGAGCCGGTGCAATATATCGCCAAGGCGAGCGAAACCGGTCATGCGACGAATATCATCGCGGGTCTGGCAGTCGGCATGCAGTCGACGGCGGCGCCGGTGGTGGTGATTGCGGCGGCGATTTTGGGCAGCTTCTGGGTCTGCGGCGGGGCGGAGTCTGGCGGCTTGTACGGTGTGGCTGTGGCGGCGGTGTCGATGCTTTCGATGGCCGGGATCGTCGTGGCGATCGATGCATTCGGTCCGATTACGGATAACGCAGGCGGAATTGCTGAAATGTCACATTTGGGCAAAGCCGTGCGCGACATTACGGACCCGCTCGATGCGGTCGGCAACACGACCAAGGCGGTGACGAAGGGCTATGCGATCGGCTCAGCCGGCTTGGCGGCTGTGGTGCTATTTGCGGAATATTCCCGTGAAGTCGCGGCCCACAATCCGGCGCTGGCGGCGTTCGATCTGTCCAATCCGAAGGTGCTGGTCGGATTGTTCTTGGGCGGCATGCTGCCGTTTATCTTTGGCTCGCTCTGTATGAGGGCCGTCGGTGAAGCGGGTGGTTTGATTGTGGAAGAAGTCCGGAGGCAGTTCCGGGAGATCAAGGGTATTATGGAAGGGACCGGCAAGCCGGAGTACGGCACCTGTGTCGATATCGTGACGAAGGCGGCGATTCAAAAAATGATGGTTCCCGGGCTGATTCCGGTAATCTCGCCCGTGATCGTCGGGCTGGTTCTCGGGCCGCAGGCGCTCGGTGGTGTGCTGGTCGGCAGCATTGTGACGGGGTTGTTCGTGGCGATCTCGATGACAAGCGGCGGCGGCGCCTGGGATAATGCCAAGAAGTTTATCGAAGAGCAGGGGTTGAAGGGTACGGACACGCACAAGGCGGCCGTCACCGGCGATACAGTGGGCGATCCGTATAAGGATACGGCCGGACCGGCGGTGAATCCGATGATCAAGGTCATCAACATCGTCGCGCTGCTGATCGTATCGCTGATCGTTTGATTGCGTCGATCTTCGAAGAGCCGATGGCGTATGGCTGATAGCAGATGGGTGGTGCAGATTTAGAGATTGTGAGTGCTGAGGGCTCTCAGATGCATTTCAATATTATCAAGTCGCAACTATCCGGTTCAGTGCCGTGCCATCGGCTATCAGCCATCAGCTCTTGTCCTCAACGGGCGAAGCGAGATTTTGGACCTTGCCTTGACGGGTTTGCAGGGCCTGGAGTAAGTTGACAGCAGGGGATCACGCGCAGCGTTGATCCACGAGAGGTGCTCCGAATCATATTGGAGGTGCTCGAATGGAAAAACAGGAGCGCAAACAGGAGCCGAAACGCGACCCTCAGGCCAAAGATGAGGTCAAGGCCAATCCCAAAGTCGTCGAGGCCGGCAAGAAGCTGAAGGAAGATATCGATAAGCTTGTTGATGAAATCGACGACGTGCTTGAAAAGAACGCCGAAGAATTCGTGAAGAACTACGTTCAAAAGGGAGGGGAATAGCCAACCAACCGGTTCCTATTCCCTCTTTTCCTCTCTCTCTCTCTCTCTCTCTCTGCGCCATTTTCCTGTCATCCAGCCGGCAGTGCGCTTTTCCAGGCAGACCGGGGAGACCGTGTCGGCACGATCGGTTTGACAACAGGAAGGGGAGCCATTACCATCCCCGTAGCTCCGTATGATTCATGTGAATTCTGTAAGGTGATTCCCGGCAAACGCATGTCCACATAGACCGACGCCCGTCACGAGGTGAGGATGCACTCGAAACTCTGGATCTTTCGCGATATTGATCCGACTCAACGGGCGGCCCTGGCCCAGGCGCTATCGATTTCTTCAGCCACAGCGTCGCTGTTGATGGCTCGTGGCGTGACCACGCTCGATGAAGCGACAGCCTGGATGTCTTCCGGCAAAACCCACGATCCCTTTTTGATTCCCGATATGGGCAAGGCCGTCGAACGCCTCCACCGGGCGATACTCCGGCAGGAACGGATCTGTTTTTATGGCGACTACGATGTCGACGGGATGTCGGCGACCAGCATTTACCTCTCGTTCTTCCGAGGGATGGGCGCCAATGCCTCTGCGTATGTCCCGCATCGAGTCCGCGAAGGGTATGGATTGAACGAAGGCGCGATCCGGAAGCTGGCAGGCGAGGGTGTCACGCTGCTGGTGACGTCGGATTGCGGGACCACATCGCATCATGAGATTGCGGTGGCCAATCAATTGGGACTCGACGTGATCGTCACGGACCATCACCAGACCGATGAGGATCTGCCTCCGGCGCTGGCCGTCATGAATCCCCATCGGCGCGATGCGCGCTATCCGTTCCGTGGTTTGTGCTCCGGCGGGCTGGCGTACAAAGTGGCCGGTGCGTATGAGGCGACGTATGGACCTGGATCGGTCACGTTGGAGTCGCTTTTGGATTTGGTCGCGCTCTCCACCATTGCCGATGTCGTGCCGCTGCAAGATGAAAACCGGACCTTTGTTCGCGACGGGTTGGCGCAAATTTCCCGCGGGGCCCGGTGCGGGATCAGGGCGTTGAAACAGGTGTCCGGGGTGACAAAGCCCTGCACGGCAGAGACCATTGCATTCAAACTGGCCCCCCGGCTGAACGCAGCAGGCCGAATGGATGAGGCGATAAAGGGGGTCCAGTTGCTCACGACGGAGTCAGAGTCGGATGCGAAACAGTTGGCCGATGAACTCGACCACTTGAATCGGACTCGGCAGCAGCTCGAAGCTGAGATCATGCGGGAGGCACTTGCCGTGGTGGAGTCTGGTGAACTTCCCGGCGCTCTCGTGGTGGCCTCTCGCCGTTGGCACCTGGGCGTAGTCGGCATTGTGGCGGCGCGTCTCGTCGAACGGTTTCACCGTCCGGCCATTGTGATCGCCGTCAATGAGCAGGGGGTCGGCAAGGGGTCGGCCCGTACCATTCCCGGTTTTGATCTCTACCAAGGCCTGGCATCTTGCCGTGATCTGCTGGTGGCGTTCGGCGGGCATCCCAGCGCCGCAGGGGTAACCGTTCATGAAGACCGCTTGTCTGAATTTTCCGAGCGGTTTGCTGCGGCGGCGAGCCAGTGGGCGCACTCAACCGGGCATGTTCCCTCGCTGCACGTCGATTCCGAAGTGCGCTTGGACGAAGTCACGCACCGCCTCCTGCATGAAATCGGTTCGCTGCATCCTTTCGGGGCCGGCAATCCGGAACCGATGTTTGCGGGGAGGCGGCTGGAGATTATGAACGCTCGTGTCGTGGGCGAGAAACATCTCAAGATGACGCTTCGCCAGGGGCGATCCCCGGCGTTCGACGGGATCGGATTCGGCATGAAATCGCTCGAAGCGCAGGGCCTCTCGCTCAGGACGCCGGTGGATGTGGCGTTCACGCCTGAATGGAACCATTGGAACGGGGAAGATCGGATTCAGTTACGTATCCGCGACATGCGTCCAACGTCTGGTGAGTAGCGAACGATGGTCTACGAAACCGTTACCGATATCGATCAATTGTTGGCGCGACTCCGGAGTTACCAGCCGGATGCCGATCTTGGCATGATCCGCAAAGCATACGAGTTTTCCGCCAAGGCGCATCATGGGCAAACCAGGCGATCAGGGGAGCCGTATGTCCAGCATCCGGTGGCGGTCGCGGGCGTGTTGGCCCTGCTGAAGACCGATGTCGCGGCAGTTGTGGCCGGCTTGCTCCACGACACGCTGGAAGACACAGTGGCGACGACCGATGAATTGGAACGGGAATTCGGCAAAGAGGTTCTTCATCTGGTCGACGGTGTCACCAAAATCGGGAAAATTACATTTAGGAGTTCCGAGGAAAAACAGGCGGAGAATTTCCGCAAGATGGTGCTTTCGATGGCGGACGATATCCGCGTCGTGATCATCAAGCTGGCCGATCGGCTGCATAATATGCGTACGCTCGAGCATCTCGGCGAGAGCAAGCGCCAGGAAATTGCGCAGGAGACGCTGGAAATTTATGCGCCGCTGGCCAATCGCATCGGGATCGGCTGGGTCAAGAACGAACTCGAAGATCTCTGTTTGAAGCACTTGAAGCCGGATGTCTATGAAATGCTGCGTGTCAGCGTGGCAAAGCGGGACGAGGACCGGCAGCAGTATATTCAGGAAGTCGGCGCGCTGGTGCAGAAGGCGGTGGAGGAAAACGGACTGGTCGGGGCGATTTATGGCCGGCCCAAGCACCTCTATGGCATCTACCAGAAGATGAACAAACAGTCGATCTCCTTCGATGAAGTCTACGATCTCACCGCGTTACGGATCATCACCGACACGAAGATGAATTGTTATGCGTTGCTCGGCGTGATCCACTCGCTGTGGCGTCCGTTACCGGGCCGGTTCAAAGACTACATCGCAATTCCAAAATCCAATCTCTACCAGTCGCTCCATACAACCGTCGTGGGGCCGAAGGGTGAGCACGTGGAGTTTCAGATTCGGACGGAGGAGATGCATCGTGTGGCCGAATATGGAATTGCGGCGCATTGGAAGTACAAGGAACAGGACCGGATCGACGACAAAGACAGCAAGGCTTTTGGATGGCTGAGGCAGTTTGTCGAATGGCAGAAGGATTTACCCGACAACCGGCAATTCATGGACTCGGTCAAACTCGAACTGTTCCACGACGTGGTCTATGTGTTTACGCCCAAAGGATCGGTGAAGGAGCTGCCCAAGGGATCGACGCCGGTTGATTTCGCCTACGCGATTCACACTGAAGTGGGTGACCACTGTGTCGGCGCAAAAATCAACGGCAAGATCGTCCCGCTGAAGCATGAAGTGACGAGCGGCGATACCATCGAAATCCTGACGTCGCCCAATCAGACGCCGCACAAGGATTGGCTCAAGTTTGTACGGACGTCGCGCGCTAAAACCAAAATCAAACATTGGATCAAATCTGAAGAGCAGAGTCGGAGCTTGGAAATAGGCCGGCGGCTGCTGGAAGCCGAGCTTCGGCGTCATGATTTGGCGCCTGCCCAGATGTTCAAGTCCAGCCAGTTCCTTGAGGCGGCGAAGCATGAAGGGTATGAGACAGCTGATGAGCTGATAGCAGCGGTCGGATTCGGGCACGTGTCGACAGCCCAGGTTATCGGACGGTTGGCTGCTCCTGCCTCTGACAGCACGCCGATTGCAGAACCGCCGAGCCATCCGAAACCGTTAGCCGGCAGAGGCGGGGACCAGGGGATTCAAGTCAAGGGTTCGCGGGATCTCTTGATGCAGCTGTCCCGCTGCTGCAATCCCGTTCCCGGCGATAAAATTCTAGGATACATTACACGAGGTCGCGGCCTCACCATCCATTCTGTCGATTGCCCCAACCTGGAAGCGCTGGATTACGATCGGGAGCGGTTGGTGGAGGTGGAGTGGGATACGGCGACCCCAGGCCGGCATTCCGTCAAGGTGGCCGTGATTGCCGAGGACAAGACCGGTGTGCTGGCCAACGTTTCGTCAGCCATTGCGGAATGTCAGGCGAATATCAGCCGCGCCGAAATCATCACGCGCGAAGATCGCAAGGCGGAGCTGGATTTCATAGTGGAGATTGCCGACACGGCCCATTTAAGCCGCGTGATGAAAGCCATTGAACGGGTGAAAGGCGTCATTACCGCGCGACGCATCAGGTCCTGGCAGGAGAGGGACTAACAGCTAGCGTGGAAGCTCGTTCCTCGTGAATCGTATCTCGTTGGGAAAAAGAGCTGATAGCTGATGGCGTATAGCACGTGATCGGCGGGGACAAGAGCGTGTAGCGTATGGCCTATAGCACGAGAGGGAATCGGAACATCACATCATTGACGGCTCTTTGTTCTGTCCCGTGCCACAGGCTATCAGCCATAAGCTCCCAGCTTTTTCGTGCCAGAAGCCATACGCTATGGGCTCTTAAGACCGATGGTGCTTGACGAGCGACGAGCGGCAAGCGACAAAAACAGAACAGCGTATCGGCGGTTGCAGTAGAACCGTCATGAATCATGCGGGCTATGGGGACTTAAACTCCAGCTTCGATCCCTTCTCGATCTTGTAGCTATCCACTGTGCCGCCGGCAATTTCCAGCACGTAGATCGCATCGGAGCTATTCGGGCGATATTGCGGGCAAGAGTCGTCGCTCTTGGTGCAGATGGGAACCTGCCGCTCGATGTGAATGACTCGTTTTTTTTCGTCCAGCCAGAGCAGGTCCAGCGCGATCTTCGTGTTCTTCATCCAAATGGTCCAGGGTAACGGTTGGCCGAAGATGAACAACATGCCATGGTCTTTATCCAAACGCTCTCTGTACATGAGGCCGGTGGCGCGTTTGACCGCTGTGTCGGCGATCTCGGCTTGTATGATGATGCCGGCCGGCGTGCGAATCGGCAGCAGTTCAGAATCTTTGGCTAGCGCGGGCGAGGGGGCCTCAGCGACGACGAGTGCCATGAGCAGGATAGGTAGAAGGACGATCGGGGAATCGGTCACGCGCATGCGCGTATCGTAGCGGCCGGTCTAGGCCGAGTCAAGGCGGGTTCCGGCAATGTCTCGACCGGCGCGGCTCTGCGCCATCGTTCTTGCAATCCCGGCTGAGATTGTGCCATCCTCCAGACGAATTTTAGAGAGAGGCTGTCATGCAAGAAAAGCGTCGCGTGCTCTACAAAAAGGGCGTGTTTGTGTGTCCAACCTGCCGGCAGTCGTATGTGCAAGAAAAGTGGATTGAAGAGTGGCGCATCCGGTGTCACCGCTGTACCTACCGAGGCACCTTGACGGAGGTGTCGGTTGAAGAACACATGGAAGAAGAGACGATCAGACGGTAACGCGCATGGCGCTTGTTCCTTGTGAGGCGTATCTTGTCCTTCGACTCTGCTCAGGACGGTGAGCTAGTCGAACCGTATCTCGCAAACAAAGATGGGAGACCCGTTCTTTCCATTCTGCGCCTCACGTTCCCTGCAGTGAATCGCTTCCCGGCTATGAATAACCTCCTCGCATCCGTATTGGCTCTCCTCATTATCTTCAACACTCCTTCGTGGTCATGGGCCGAAGAGGCTTCGCCCCCGGTCAAAGTTCTGGTGACCTATCATTCGTTGTCGGGGAATACGGAGCAGATGGCTGACGCCGTGGCCGAGGGGGTCAAGTCGGTTCCGGGCACTCTCGCGGTGCTTAAGCGAGTCGGCCAGGTGACGGCGGATGACTTATTTTCCTCTGATGCTGTGATTGTCGGCTCACCGGTCTATTGGTCCAATATGTCGGGGGAGGTCAAGACGTTCTTCGACAACTGGCAGTTCAAGTTCGGCGTGTTTCCCGATTTTAAGATGAAGAACAAGGTCGGTGCGGCCTTTGCCACCGGAGGCCAGATTTCCAGCGGCAAGGAGATCACGATGCTGACGATTCTCGCCGCGATGTTGGGAAATCAAATGATCGTCGTCAGCGGCGGCGGCGCATTCGGGGCGTCTGCTACGACGGAAGGTGATAGTCCAGGGATCGACAAGAAAGAGCTGGCCGAGGCCAAGGCCTTGGGCCGTCGTGTCGCAGATGTTGCAACACTTCTTAGCAGAGCCTCCTCTCGGTAGTTGTTCACCGCTTCGCCGAACATACGGTTTCTGGTTTCGAGTTTCGGGTGTTCGGAACGTGTTTTCTGGCAATACGAAACCCGGAACCTGAAATTCGCAACTTCATTCTCAACGGAACGAATCAGCGATTGCAGTGAGAAACCTGAGGGGCAGAATCTAGCGGTCCGACATGGTGGGACAGGGTGTCGATGCGCCCTGAACGGCGATTTCAACGAATGCATCAATGTTCTTAGCGCAGCGTCCGCAGCAGCCCGTGTGCTTGAGCCCGAACTTGGACTTGAGCTGGCAGGGCATCACACAGCCGGTCCGTCCAGCCTCGCGTACATCCGACTCTGTAATCCCGTTGCACAAACAGAGGTACAAGGCGCTCTCTCCTTGACGATTATGAGAAGCGTTATCAGTATGCCATCGTGCCAAGTGTCTGTCAAGCCCCCGGCGTCTGTCGCTATTCTGCTGCCAGGATGCGCTGCAATGCTGGCGCTAATGTCTTGGAATGGAAGACATATCTATCAGACAGAGCTCTCTCCGGATAGATCCGTTGACCTGTGGTCATAAGTGTGGCCAGTGTGCCTAACGCCGGATGGATCGCCTGAAAGAGGTATGACTTTCACCGGGAGGCTCACATGGTTCGTTCCAACTGCCCGACCATTTCACGGATCGTATCGAATCCGGATTGCCAGAAGGCTTCGGAGGTCATGTCCACGCCGACTTTGTTCAGGATTGCTTGCGGGGCTTCTGAGCCTCCGGTAGCGAGGAGGTTCATGTATTTCGGCACGAACGAGGCGCCCTGTTCCTTGTACATTCGGTACAAGGCCAGCACGAGTAAATTTCCAAAGCTGTAGGCGTAACAGTAGAACGGACTGGCGAAAATGTGGGGGATGGTCAGCCATTCCCACCGGAACTCATCCGGCACCTTCACCGCTTTGCCGAATTGTTGGCGCAGCTCATCGAAATAGGCCTTGGCCAGCTGATCGCCGGTTGCACCGTCTGCGACCATCTGATGGGCCAACTTTTCAAAGCGCACAAAATAGGCCTGCCGCAAGACCGTTGCGTAGATATCGTCCAGCTGGCTCAGTAGCAATCCCTGCCGAACGGCCTTACTGCGTTCTTGAGACATCAAGGCATCGGAGAGAATCCGCTCACCGAACACCGAGGCGGTTTCCGCCAATGGGAGGGTGGAATGAAACGTAAAGACTGAATGGTCTTTGGCCATCATGCCGTGGACGGCATGGCCTAGTTCATGCGCCATCGTGGCGATGTCGCGGGCCTCCCCGGTGTAGTTCAGCATCACATAGGGCGTCATCCCCGGGACTGTGCTGTAACAATAGGCGCCGCCGATTTTTCCGGGCCTGGTCGGGCCGTCGATATGCCGATCACGAAATACCTGTTCGGCCAGATCGGCGAGGTGTGGTGAGAAGCCACGATAGGCGTCAAGGACCATCCGCACAGCATCGGCGTACTTGTATTTCTTGGCCTCTGTGCGGTGTGGGGCATAGATGTGATACCGGTTCATCGGCTTGATCTTGCAGATTTTGGCCTTCAGCGAAAAATAAGCATGAAAGATGTGGGCATTCTTCGCGCAGGACGTCAACAGCACATCGACGGCCTGATCAGGCACATCGTTGCTCAGGTTGCGGGTCGCAATGGGAGAGGCAAAGTGGCGGAGACCGAGGTTTTCAGATTTCCAGTCATTCACGAGCGTCTTGTAGATTTCTCCCAGGAGGTCTTGCTGTGTTGAAAAGACGCGATAGAGCTCTTGATAGGCGGCTTGACGTACCGAGGCCTTCTGGCTCCGCACGTACGCCATCAATCCTTCGCGATTGACCGACTTTTTCTTGCCGCCGACTGTCAGCGTGAAGGTCAATCCGTTCGTGACCACATCGTAAAAGGTATGAACGGCGCTGCGGCCCGTGACGTTTTTGAGATGGACGATCTTTTCTTCCGGTTCGGTCAGCGTATGCGGTTTGAACCGCCGGATCGTCTCCAGGTGATAGCGGAAGTCCCCTGCTTCGGCCATCAGCCGCGCCGCGTTCGTGCCATCAACACTCTGCCACCACAGGTCGAAAAAAAGCAGGCGATTGCTGAGGGCCGTCAAACGTTCTTCGACGCGGGCCTTGAGCGAACGGGCCGCAGCGTCCTTCGTGTTCTCGGAGAACCGAAGGTAGGCATAGGCTCCAAGATTGGATGACCCCTGCGCAAATGTCTCGCTGAGTGTCAGCAGGGCCTGGAAGTCCTGCCCGGTGATCGACGGCGTCAACGTCGGGCGAGCCGCTTCGATTTGAGCAACCACGGTCTCGAGTTGTGACAGGATAGAGTCGATCTCCTTCGACGGATCTTTGACCAAATGAGTCAGGTCCCAATGATCGGGATAGGAGGGGCGCGCAGCCCGAGTGGATGTTGAGGCGCGTCGTATAGGGAGCTGTGTGGCCATATGATTCTCCTTCAAGCTGCAACCGGCTCTGGGCCGGACCGATCATACCATTGCCTTCTGCATGGCGAGCAGAAAAAATGGAGGACGGCTGTCCTCTAGCACATTGACAGGGTTCGGGTAGGATGCAAAAATCCCGCAGCGTCGACTCGGATTGCGGGTGTGATGATGACAGATCAAGAACTCAATCGAGTAGTTCAATATGTGACAGCCAGTACCTCGTATGCGCGAGACACGGTCGCCGAGATTTTGAAAACAGGATTGGGCGAACTCGCCGCGATGGCCACGCACTCGACTCGACAGTTCGAACGCGAGACTCTGCTGGAGTATGTGTCGCAATGGACGATCAAGAGAACCGGGCAGCCCGAGACGCTGGTACGCGAAGTGCTGGGCTGTGCCGGCCGCTGGCTGGATGAAGTCTATGAGGAGATCGCCAAGCGGCAGCCGGATCTCTTGCGGCAATCATCGAACGATGAGGATGAGGCGACATCTGCGTAACGGAGTGTGGGATGGCCCGATGGCGATCGCGACGGTCAGTGAAGGTCCACTCTTCTTTTCGGGATGGATATGGTGTGCCCGCTGTCCCCTGGAAACGCACGACACGAGAAGGGCTCTCTTCCGATCTAGAAGACCGTTTGACACAGCTTCACCGGCACTGTGCCGATCAGTCGAGCCATCTTCGGCTCGGACGGCTCCTGCATCGCCTCACCCATTCTGATCCCGGCGTGCAAGAATCGGCGTTGGCTGAATTGGAGCTGGCCACGCAGCTGATTCGCGCCCGAGTTCGTGTCACCTTTCTGCCTGAATCGAAGACCCGCAGCGCTGATCTGGAGTGCCATCTGGGCCGGGATCGTTTTCTGGTCGAAGTCACGGCCATGGTGGGATCGGCGGCGCGTCGACGGATGCCGCTTCGAGGAATCGCGCGAGATGAGGAACAGGGAGAGGAAGAGGATCGCGGCGTCATTCTGCTCCATCGGATTTTGGCACGCATTCAGCAGAAGGCGAAACAGCTGGCCGACTATTGCGATCCTGTCGTGCTGCATATCTCCATCCCCCGCGCCGATTTGCAAAGCGGAAAGGGTGGACGGCCGGAGGCCATCTGGCTGGATGTGAAGGTATTGTCAGGCGCCGTCACCGTATTGCTGACCAGCTTGCGGCATCTCAGCGCCGTGCTCATTTCATTATGGGATGTGGAGCCGTTGCCGTCGAAGGCGGGAACCAGACTGGCGAATGTCGAGCTCGTTGAGCGTCCAAAATCTCAGCGGACTCATCCGCGCGTGCGGATGTTGATTCACAATCCCGGCGCTGCATCGCCACTCAGCGAACGGCAAGCCGAGGTGTTTTTGCAGTTGCTGGGGTAGAAATCGAGCGACCAAGTTAGCGGACTGAGGGCAATCGCCGGGCTGGGGCGTGGCAGTCGTGTAAGCCAGGGTTCTTGATGGCACTGGGAGAGTTGTTCCTCTCCCGGCCGGAGTGTGGCACGTCACGATCTCTTGCGGGCGCCGTAGATGGCGCCGCCGCCATTTTTATATTCTTGAAGCACGGCGACGGCTTCTTTCCGGCACAGGTCACGGACGACCGTGATACGCCGGTTCTTGAACTCCGCCACCCAGTTCTTCGGTTTCGCCCCCTCATCGAATCCGATCGCTTCTGCATCGCTGGCGCGGGCGCCGCACAGCACGCTTCGGATGCCGGACCAGGGGATGGCGCCGTAACACATGGCGCAAGGCTCACAGCTTGTTACCAGCTCGTGAGTCGGGAATCCTGACGCGCTGAGATCGAACCGCCCGACGGTCTGTTGCGCGTTGGCCAGCGCAACCATTTCCGCGTGCGCATGAGAGCAACGGGTGGACTCGACGAGGTTGACGCCGATCGCCACCAGCCGCCATCCGGTACGCTCAAACACGGCGGCGCCAAAGGGGCCGCCGGTCCCTCTCGCCACATTGGTCGAGGCCAATGCGATGACAAACCGCATGCGGCTTTCTTTTGAGAGAAACGGCGTGTGCCGGCTCCGCGCCAGTCGGATAGCCCACTGTGGCAGCTGGAAGGGGGAGGTGGAAGAGCGGCGCGTGGTCACGACGGCAGTGAACTCTTCATCGCTTCTAAATTCTTCGTCACCATCGCATCGCCGTTCTTCGTCGAGACCTCGATGCCTGTGACGATGACGGTGCGGCATTCGTCGAGCTGGTTCAAGGTGCGGAGTGACTGCGCCAACGCAAAATAGGCGGCCGAATAGGTAGGTTTGACCGTGACACATTGCCGCAGAGCCTTCGCGGCCTCTTCAAAGTTTCCATCGTCCATATAGGCTTTGCCGAGTCCGAACCAGGCGACATCGTCGTTTGGGTCGATCGCGAGGACTTTCTTGAGCGGTTCAATTCTTGGATTAGGCATCGGATACTCCGTATTGTGAAGACCGACGATAGCAGTGGAGAACGCTCGTTGTCTACGTGCTTTCCTGCGTGCTAATCTGGCGATGTGTCATGAGTGATGCGTGAAGAGTGATGAGGTGAGGACAGTTTTCTTTTCATCATCACTGATCACCCATCACGCATCACCGATCACTGGATTACGTCATGGGAAAAACCGGTCTCGTCTACCATCCGGCCTATCTTGAACACGACATGGGAATGGGCCATCCTGAGTCGCCCAATCGGCTGCGCGCGATCATGCAGCAACTCGAACAGAGCGGGACGCTTGCAAAGGTGACCAGAATCGAGCCGCGCAAGGCCGAAGATGAATGGATTACCCAGGTCCACACCGCAGCGTATCTTGCGATGCTGAAAGACCGGTCGCCTGCCGGCGGACGAGTGTCCCTTGATCCTGATACCTCGATGTCACCGGGATCGTTGGCTGCTGCGTACTTGGCTGCGGGTGGGGCCTTGGCTGCCGTTGACGCGATCATGGCTGGACAGGTGAATCATGTGTTCTGTGCCGTGCGTCCGCCCGGCCATCATGCCGAAGCCGGGCGCGCGATGGGATTCTGCCTGTTCAACAATGTGGCGATTGGGGCGCGCTATGTCCAACGCAAGTATGGTGTGGCCAGGGTGCTGATTGTCGATTGGGATGTGCATCACGGGAACGGCACTCAGCACAGCTTCGAGGACGATCCCTCTGTGCTCTTTTTTAGCACGCATCAATATCCCCATTATCCGGGCACAGGCCGGGCGAGTGAACGGGGCACAGGAGCGGGCGACGGATTGACGATCAATGTGCCGATGGACGCCGGTGAGGGGGATGACGAGTATCGCGCGATCTTCCACAAGGTATTGGTGCCGGCGGCCGATGCGTTCAAGCCGGAGTTCGTCATCATCTCAGCCGGGTTCGATGCGCATAAAGACGATCCGCTGGCCGGCATGGGCCTGACGGAACAGGGATATGCGGAGCTGACCGGCATCGTCTCCGGCCTCGCCGCGCGCCATGCGCAGGGCCGCATCCTTTCTTTGCTCGAAGGCGGCTACAATTTGACGGCACTGGCCGCATCGGTAGATGCTCATATTACGGCGCTGTTGCACACATGATTCGAGGACTCACAATCGGCTTGGGCGTGCTGGTTGCGGCCGGGTTGGTGTATCTCTACTACACCGAGGTCAAACCGGTCGTAATTTTCGGGCTGCGCGATGACTATGCCCATGCGATTCCGTTTCAAAAAATCCCGGACGGGCTCGCGAGCCTAAAGGCAGAATCCTGCGGACAATGTCACCGCGAGATCTATGAAGAATGGAAGACCAGCATTCATGCGCATGCCTATGAAGATCCGTTCTTTCAGGCCTATTGGAAGAAGGACAAGAACATCTGGGTGTGTCTCAACTGCCATACACCGCTGGAAAATCAGCAGCCGACCTTGATCAAAGAGATTCCACGCGGACGAGTTGAAAAAGCGGTTCAAGAACCGAATCCTCAGTATGACGTCGAGTTGCGGAACGAATCGGTCACCTGCGCCGCCTGTCACGTGCGGAATGGGGTGATCCTCGGACCGTTCGAGGATTCCATCGCGCCGCATCCCACGAAATTTGACCCGACGTTCCGCACCGCCGAGTTCTGCTCCCGGTGCCACAATGTGGTCTCCGGCCCGGCCCAGTTCTACAACGTTGGGCCTTGCGGGACCTATGCGGAGTATGAAGGCGAGTACTGGATGAAGGAACGTGGTTTTATCTGTCAGAGTTGCCACATGCCGGAGATTGAGCGGCCGGTGGCCGTGGGAGGCCCCATTCGCCGGGGCCGGCAACACCTGTGGCGGGGCGGGCACGATCCCAATATGATCAAGCGGGCGGTGGAGATTCAGGTGAAGACCGATACGGGTGCTCCCAAGCCGGGTGATCGGGTGGGTGTTACGTTGACCCTGGTCAATGCCGGGGCCGGCCATAAGATTCCCACCGGAGATCCTGATCGGTTCTTTACGGTAGAGTTTACGGTGGAGGATGGGCAAGGGAAGGTTCTGGAGCGGCAATCGTCTACGATGGGCCGATGGATTCTCTGGCAGCCGGCGATTGTGGAGCTGTACGATAACCGGTTGTTGCCCTTGGCGAGCCGCGACTATCAATTCGCCTATCGACTTCCGTCGGACGCCAAGGGCTTGATTCTGAAAACCAAAGTGCAGTACCACATTCTGACCGATGGGCAGCATGAGATGCTGCGGAACAAGTACGGGCTGACGGGAACCGATCCCTATCGGTTTGTCATTGATGAGCGGGAGTTTCCCCTCTCCGGCGAGTTGGCTGCGGCGTTACGGACAGGAGGCCGATCGGTAGGCGTCAGTGGTGGCCCGGATGGTGTCAGCTGCAAGGCCGGAATCAAAGGATAATTCGTCAGCACAGGTCGCGATGGTTGAAACAAGATTAAGGAGCCATACAGGATGCTCAAAATGGCCGTCCGGCAAGGCCGCAGCGAGCGAAGAGGCGAATAGGTACACACCAAGCTTCGCTTGAACCGCTCGTTTCGATCATATGCGAGCGGAGAGGTATTTTACCGATGCTTGTTTCCGTACGTTGAGCCTCTGAGCGATGCGAGAACGACGCTGGCGGGCTTTTTCAGCATCCTGTTAAAGGAATATCATGGATCATCCTTTGTTGATCGATACCGACACATTGCAGAACCGATTGGGCCAGCCGGGCTTGGTCGTACTCGATGTGCGCGGCAGGTCGGCGTATGAGTTCGGCGGGCACATTCCCGGCGCCGTGCATACCACCTGGCATGAGTACAGCGATCCGAATGCTGTGCCGAAGGGATTGTTGAATCCGGATCTCGGCGCGATCGAGCAGACGCTTCGGCGGCTTGGAATCAATCAGGAGAGCGACGTCGTCATCTACTCCAATCCGTTTGATAATTGGGGGGATGAAGGCCGGATGTTCTGGATGCTCGAATATCTCGGCCACAGGAATCTGCGCATTCTGGACGGTGGCTGGGTGAAATGGACGGCAGAGAAGCGGCCGTTCGAACATGGCCTGGCGCCGCCTGCCGCAGGAAACTTCAAGGCTCAGCCGGTGAAGGCTCTGGTGATTGCGAAAGAGGAGCTGAAGCTGATCGTACGGATGCCGCATGAGCGGACGGCGATCGTGGATGCACGGAGCCTCGAAGAGTATCTGGGAAAAGAAGTCTCCGGCATCCCGCGGCCGGGCCATATTCCTTCGGCGATTCACATCGCCTGGAACGGATTTCTCAACAAGGATGCGACGGTTAAGGACCTCGACGTGATCAGAGCGATGCTGGAAGACAAGGGCATCCGGAGCGATCAGGAAGTGATCTGTTATTGCACCGGCGGTGTTCGGTCGGCCTGGCTCTATCTCATCCTCAAGCTGGCGGGCTATCAGGCGATCAGAAATTACCCGGGATCGTGGTGGGAGTGGAGCCGGGATTTCGCTTGCCCGGTCGAGAAAGACACGCACATGCTTCAAAAGATTCTTGGGTTCGACCAGGCGGCCGGCCCTTCCGGGAGGTCTTCTTGACAGGTTTTGGAACGCTGTGTAAGGTGCATGCACGATCGACGGGATTCGCAGGAGTGGCGCAATCTAACCAGGGAGGACTCACGATGACGATCAAGATCAGCTACAGTGTCATGGCATTGGCCGCGGTTGGGGCGCTTGTGGGTATGCCCATGCTGAATGGCGTGGCGTTGGCCGGCAATAAACATGTCGATGAGGCGGTTGAACATGCCAGGGGCGCCGCGTCGCACGGGAAAGAGGGACATGCCGACGCCTGTGTCCAGCATGCGGAAGAGGCGCTCAAACATGCGCAGGGTGCCGGTGTGAAAAACGCGCATTTGGATGAAGGTGTGAAACACCTGCAGGAAGCCGTTAAACATGGCAAGGCCGGACATGCCGATGCGTGTAAGGATCACGCGGAAGGCGGCGCCACGCACTTAGCCGAAGTGAAGTAACGTCAATGCGCCGATAGCTGTCGGCTGACAGCTGAGTCGAAACGGGCAGGGAGTAGTCCCTGCCCGTTCTCATATGGAGTGAAGTACTTCATGCGAGTCGGGTTTTATCAATACAATCCCTCGTTCGGCGAAGTCGCCAAGAATCTTGAAGCGGTGGCGGCCGCATTGGAGCGGGTTGAAGCGGATCTCATCGTGCTGCCTGAATTGTTTGCGTCGGGGTATCAATTTGTATCGCAGGAAGAGGCGCACCAGCTGGCTGAGCCAGTGCCTGACGGCCCGACTTCGCGTTGTTTGATGGAGATCGCCAAGCGGCGCCGGTGCCACATTGTGGCCGGCCTTCCGGAACGGGCCGGATCGGCGTGCTATAACTCTGCCGTGGTCGTGGGGCCGGCTGGACTCATCGGCTGCTATCGCAAGACGCATCTGTTCTATGAAGAGACACTCTTCTTCACACCGGGCGATTCCGGATTTCAGGTGTGGGATATCGGACCGGCGAAAATCGGGGTGATGATTTGTTTCGATTGGTATTACCCGGAAGCGGCCCGCTCCCTGGCGGTGCAGGGCGCCGACATTATCTGCCATCCGTCCAATCTCGTGTTGCCGAACTGTCCGGATTCTATGCCGGTGCGGTGTCTGGAGAATCGGGTCTTTGCCATTACGTGTAATCGTATCGGCAGTGAAGCTCGTGGAGGGAAGGATCCGTTAACCTACATCGGCCACAGTGAAGTCGTGACACCCAAGGGTGTCATTCAGTATCGGGCTTCCCGGGATCGGGAAGATCTTGCGATCCTCGATATTGATCCGGCCGAGGCTCGCAACAAGAGCCTGAACCGCTACAACGACCTGCTTCGTGACCGCCGGACATCTCTGTACAGGACGTAGTCCGCATGATTCAGGAGCACCGCTCCTGTAATCACCGAATCCGCTGTTCTGTGTTTCGTTGAGGAACGATCACCCATCGGGGTTCATGCTTGCGCAAGAACGGCAAGCGCAGTAGGATTTGTACATGGATCTTACACTTGGTAAAGGCATATTTCTCATTGCCGCCCCCAGCCTCCGCGATCCAAACTTTCGCCAGACCGTGGTGCTGTTGTGCGAGTATGGGCCGGAAGGCGCCTTGGGCGTCGTCGTCAACCGGCCTACGGCCATGTCTATTTCAGAGGCGCTGCCGCAGGTGCCGATCATTGAAGGGGCCGGCCACGTTCTCTATGCCGGTGGCCCCGTGCAGACCAACCAGGTCATGTTGCTCTACCGCGGCAGAGAGTTTCCAGAGAACGCGCATCATGTATTCGACGGAGTCTGTCTGGGCGGCGACATGGGGATGGTGGAACGGATTCTCACCAATGTCGGCAGTCAGGAAACCTTCCGCGCGTATCTGGGATATTCGGGATGGGGGCCCGGTCAATTGGAAAACGAGATGAAAACCGGCTCCTGGATTGTAGTGCCTGCCGACCCCAACTTACTCTTCGAAAAGGATCCGTCCTCGGTCTGGCGTGATCTGTTGCTCAACCTTGGTGATACTTACCGTCCATATGCGGAGATGCCGTTCGATCCGTCCTCTAATTAGCTTGCAGGATTCTCATGACGCGTATCTCGTGAAGCATGAAGCCCGTGACGGAATGAGCACGTGTTTCCCTTTTGTTTGCGAGATACGCTTCACGAAATACGGGTGACGAAGAAGAGGACACCGGCCCATACAGTGCGCATGTTAAACAACATCGCCGTTGAAGCGATCTACGCCTGGGTGCTAGGGTTGTCCTCTATGCATGGTACGCCAAACAGTCGAGCGCGTCTGTATGCGGTGGCTCAAACGGTGGCTGCGGGCATGATAGTGGCGCTGCTATCCGGCTGCGGGCTCGGCTACACCATCATCAAATCGGAGGCCAAGCTGGATCGGCTGACCGTTCCCATGACCAAAGCGCAGGTGCTCGAGAACATCGGATACCCGGATCGCGTGTTGAGGGATGATGGGCGCATGCTGATCTGGGAGTATTCCCTGACGGCGAGAAAACAGTGGGCATATGAGCTGCTGTATTGCCCGTTGTCTCTGGTGATCGGAGGGTGTCTTGTGTATCCCTTTACCAATATCGCGTCCGATCAGCGCGAGTATCCGCACCATGTCATTCTTATCGACAATGAACTCTGTGCCTGGGGTCCACCGGCTGCCATTATGCAGAGACGGCGCACGTGTGCCACGGCTGGAGCGCCGGCCTCCATGGATGGTTCTGCGGCGAGGCCGGAGCCGGTGGTGTCAGGGAGGGGCCCGATCGACCGCGAATCGATCGACCAGTACCGGACGATGGCGGTCATGCTTTTTGAAGACATGGCCGATGTGCCGGGCACCGGGTCTCGTGTGGCAGGCATCGTCACGACGCTCATGCTGGATCTCGATATGCGGATGGTTGAACGGGCGAAACTGGATGAAGTGTTGCAGGAACAGGTTATTCAGCTGACCCATGCCGATGATGCGAATGTTCTGAAGGTGGGCAAACTGGTCGGCGCGGAAGCAATTATCGTGGGGGAAGTGCAGCAATGGGAACAGCGTCAGCAAGAACACACCAACAGCGTGTCGCTGGCGCTGCGGATGATCGATGTCGAAACGGGCTTGCTGCTCTTCAGCGGACAAGGGCATTTGACCGATCCCACGACCGATAATCCGGAAAGCTCGGCGCGTGTGATCGTCCACCGGATTCTTACCCTGTTCGGATCTCAGACCGGTCTGTTGGGATCCGGGCGCATCGGGGTCCATTGGCAGTTGGAGGAAGAACGGGGAGACCGATTCTATCTTGTGAGAGAACTGCGAAGCGGCCTGCCGGCTGAGAAGGCCGGTCTGAGAGTCGGCGATCGTGTGATTGGGTGCAACGGGTTGCCGCTGGCTGACGTCAAAACGGAGCGCGATGCCAAGCGGATTTGCCAAGTCGAGTCAGGGCGGAGGTTGCAGCTCGACGTCATGCGGGAGGAGCAATTCCTCGATGTGCAGGTCATTGCGGAGAAGAGGCCCGGACTTTAGCCCGCAATATTCATGACCGCTTCTACTGCAACCGCCGATTCGCCGCTGCGACCAGCTTGGCCGCAAGCGTTGCGCGGCCAGCGGGCAGGCTTGCCCCTCGTGACCTCAACATACTGTTTCAAGTATGCTTCGGTCTCTCAGGGCTCCGCGTGCCCGTCTTGCAAGGCGTCGTGGCGGTTTCGTCACGAATTGTCATGAATAATGTGGGCTAGGAGGGACCATCGTGGATCAATCGCCAGGAGTGCCGTCGGCAACAGATGCTTTGTTGCGAAAATTGCATGAGCAACCGCAGGTTCCGTTGACCCACTGGTTACGGGCTCCGGCGCATGTGCATTACAAGGCCTTTCGCATGGCTGACCCGCCGGTGCAACGCCCCGCAAGCCGGCAGGAATTCCAGTCGTTGCTGGGGGTGCTCAAGGTTTCCCAAAAGAACGTGGTGTTGCGGGAGGCATTCGGCTATGGCGTCAAGGAGGAAGCGACCGGCGACCGACTCATCGTCATCTGGCAGGCCCACACCGAGTATTATAACTACCAGCTTTGGCATCTACCCCCGCCGGGGAGTCACGATCTTGAGTTCGGGCCTCTGACCTTTCCGGACTATCAGTTTCCAAGTACGGCCTTGGGAACGGAAGTGTGCCGGTTGGATATCATCTTGTCGGCAGAGGCGCTCTCGTCCCGTGAAGAGATGCGCCCGCGGTTTCCAGGTCCTGTGCTCTATGGGAGCCGGATTCTCAATGAGCACACGACCGTGATCACCAGCTTTACACCGGATCAACAGGGCAGGGAACGCTACTGGGTCACGGCCGGGCCGTCGCGCTCCAACGCGTCGCATCTGAAAGATATCGTCGATGCCATTGTGAGGATCGAGACCTACTATCATCTGTTGCTGATGCAGAAGCCGCTGTTCTCCGCCGCGATCGATCAGGTCTACAAGTTCGAGCAGGTGCATCTGCAACAACGTGAAATCATCACGAGTCATATTGCACACGCCGACCCGCAGGCACTGCAGCGCTGGATGAACACCCTGACACAGGATTTATTGAAAACGAATCGTATGGCCGGCAAGCTGCATTTCGAGCTGTCTTCATCGACGCCGTACGACAAGATCGTCCATGCGACGCTGGCGTCATTGGCGGAGAAGCCGCTGGAGTCCTATCGGCCGCTCTCCGACTATGTGCTGAGCGGTATCACCGGCGTGGCCGAGGGGTATCAACAATTATTGAAGCGGATCGATACGTTGCGGAACGGGTTTGAGGGGATCATCGCCATCATCCGCACGCGCGTCGATCTGATTGTGGAAGCGCAGAATCTCGCCCTCCTCCAAAGCGTCGACAAGACGACGAAGAGCCAGGTTATGCTCCAGCATACCGTCGAAGGACTGTCGGTTATCGTGATCGCATATTACCTCGCCGGCCTGGCAGGGTATGTCTTCAAGGGGCTGTCAGAAGTGGGATGGCTGCAGAATGCGAATATTGCCTCGGCGATCTTTGTTCCCATTGCCATCGGGCTCGCCTTTGCCATTACGATGGTCAGCAAGAAGTTCCTGCATAACAGGCTGATCGGCGAGCAGCCGGCGCCGAAAGCGGACAAGCTGGAAGAGTAGGCGGCAGGCTTCGTATGGCTGCAGGCGTAGCAGGTTGTGCTACCAGAGGTAATCTGCGTTGAGATTATGGACTGACGCTGAATGGCGGGTTCGTGTGATGGTTGAGTGGTCAGTGGAGGTCGAGGGTCTGCGCAAGAAATTGTCCGGTATAGGAGCCGGCCACCTTTGCCACCTGTTCGGGTCGTCCTTCTGCGATAATTTGACCACCTGCTGCTCCGCCTTCAGGGCCTAAGTCAATCACCCAGTCCGCCGATTTGATGACATCCAGGTTGTGTTCGACGACGACCAGCGTATTGCCGGCATTCACGAGCTTGTGGAGCACAGTGAGGAGTTTCTTGACGTCGTCGAAGTGCAGGCCGGTGGTGGGTTCATCCATGATGTAGAGGATGTTTGTTGCCGAAGCGTCTTTAAGCTCGGCCGCAACTTTCAATCGCTGGGCCTCGCCGCCTGACAGGGTCGTGGCCGATTGGCCGAGGCGCAGATAGCCGAGGCCGATCGACGACAGGACATGCAGCCGTTCCTGGAGTTTTGGTGCGCCGGAAAAGAAGGTCAGCGCGTCGTCCACGGTCATTGCAAGCACGTCGGAGATCGTTTTGCCTCGATAGCGGATGGCCAGGACTTCAGGTTTGAATCGCTTGCCGTCACAGATCTCACAGGGGGCGTAGATATCTTCGAAGAAATACATCTCCAGTTTTTCCACGCCGCTGCCCTCGCACCGCTCGCATCGCCCTCCGGTGGCATTGAAAGAAAAATGGCCTGCCGTGAAACCCTGCCGGATTGCCTGGCGTTCAGACGCGAAGAGCTTCCTGATATCGTCGAAGGCTTTCAGATAGGTGATGGGATTCGATCGAGGGGTGCGTCCGATCGGTTGCTGGTCGATCAGGCGCACACCCTGTAGATGTTCGATCCCTTTGATGGCGGTGAAGCGGCCCATCGGGAGCGATTCTACACGGAAGGCGCGGGCGAGCGCCCGATACAGAGTGTCCTCGACCAAAGTACTTTTTCCCGAGCCGGAGACACCGGTGATGCAGATCAACATGCCGAGGGGCAGGCGGACGAGCAGGTCTTTCAGGTTATGTTCCGCCGCACCGGCAATGACGAGAAAGTTGCCCGACCCGGAACGGCGTGATGCCGGCAACGGAATCGAGTCTTCGCCCCGGAGATAGCGTGCCGTGATTGCGCTGGGATCCTGGCGAAAAACTTCGATGGGAGCGGCGCAAACGATGTGGCCGCCCTGTTCGCCTGAGCGTGGCCCCATTTCGACGATGTGATCGGCCGACTCGATCATGCGCCGGTCATGCTCGACGACGACCACGGTGTTGCCCGCGGCTGACAGCTCTTTGAGAATCCCTGCAAGCAGGTCCGTATCCCGCGCGTGGAGCCCGATCGTGGGTTCGTCAAGCACGTAGAGGGTACCGACCAGCCTGGCGCCGAGCTGGTTGGCCAGCGACACCCGTTGTGCCTCGCCGCCCGAAAGCGTTTTGGTCTGCCGGGCGAGCGTGAGATAGCTCAGGCCGACGCGCAGCAGAAACCCCAGCTTCGCGTTCAGCTGCCGCAAGATATCTGCGGCGATGGTTCGTTCGAACGGCGGCAGGGCCAACGAATCGAGCCAGGAGCCGAGCGTCTCGATCGTCCATTCCGTGACGTCATGAATGTCTTTCCCGGCGATCTTCACGAAGCGCGCGCCCGGCTTCAGACGGCTCCCGTGGCAGCCGGGGCAGTCAAACGGCGTGCGGTAGCGGCTGAGCATCACGCGCACATGCAGCTTGTACCGTTTGCCTTCCAGGTATTCGAAGAACTCGTTGATGCCCTCGAACGACTTACCGCCATTCCAGAGCGAATGCTGTGTCTCTTTGGGCAGCAGCCTGAACGGGGCCGTGATGTTCACGCCCTGCCGTTTCATGGCCAGCAGCATCCGCTTCTGCCACCAGTCCGCGCTGGGTTTGCTCCAGGGTTCGATGGCGCCCTGGGCAAGCGACTTGTCGTGGTCGGGAATGACCAATTCCGGATCGTAGCGCAGCACGTTGCCGAAGCCCTTGCAATCGGGGCAGGCGCCGAGTGGATGGTTGAACGAAAAGAGCACCGGTCTGAGGGGCTCAAATGTCCGGCCACACTGTTGGCACAGGAACGATGTGCTGTACTTCTGAAGACCCTGGCCGATCACATCGACGGCGCAGCTGCCATCACCTTCGCGAAATGCAGTTTCCACGGCTTCCACCAGGCGTGATCGATTGTCTGTGCCGATCACCAGCCGGTCGAGCACGACGTACAGGATCGAGTGTCCGTGCAGCGCTGCCGGCGTAGTCTCATGGAGATCGAGGATGTCATCGGCTGTCTTGAGCCGGGTGAATCCGCGGGTCAAGAGCGATTGCATGAAGAGTGGCGCTTGTTTCGGCGAGGGAGCTGCGATAGGGAAGAGCACCATGGCCCGCGCGCCGGGAAAGCGAATCAGGAGATCGTCGGCGACAGAGTCCGGTTGAAAGGCGCGCGCTTCCCGGCGGCAGTCGGGGCATGTCGGTTTGCCGATCTTGGCAAAGAGGAGGCGCAGGAGGTCGGCGATTTCTGTCGTGGTGCCGACGGTGGAGCGGGCGGTGCGAACCTGGTTTTTCTGTTCGATCGCAATGGCCGGGCGGACGTTCTGGATACGATCCACATCCGGGCGGGCCACCTTGTCGAGAAACATGCGGGCATAGGTCGAGAGGGATTCGACATAGCGCCACTGGCCTTCCGCAAAGAGCGTGTCGAAGGCCAATGAGGATTTTCCCGATCCGGACAGGCCGGTAATGGCCGTCACCCGGTCGTGGGGAATACGGAGCGAGATGTTTTTCAGATTATTCTGCCGCGCACCCTCGACGATTAAGTCCGAAGGCCGGCCGTGAGGCAGAGGGGTAGAGTTCACGAGACAAGCTCCAGACTTGGTAAATGCACGATCGTAGCAGGCTCGTGCACCCGCTTCAACGCAGAAGCGGGAAAGTCTTGGTGGATAGTCTTGTCAATGAGACCATAGGTTCTCCAGGGAGGAGGTGCCGAATGATTCTCACCACAACACACAACATCGAAGGCAGGAAAGCATTCAAGTATCTCGGCTTAGTATCCGGGGACGCCATCCTTGGAGCAAACATCTTCAAGGATTTCTTCGCGTCGATTCGCGACATCGTCGGCGGCCGATCGGCGGCCTATGAAGCCGAACTGCGCAAGGCCAAGGACATCGCCCTCGGTGCGATGCAGGAACAGGCCAAACACCTGGGCGCCAATGCCATCGTGGGCATCGACATCGACTACGAAACCATCGGCGCCAATGCCAGCATGCTGATGGTCAGCGCCAGTGGCACGGCAGTCGTCGTCGAATGACAGGTTGTGCCGCTGCTGGAAATCAGCGCAGCCAGAGCCGCACGGCGCCGACGCTGCCCATATACAACACGAGTGCGCCGGCCATGGTTGGCCAGAATCCGAAGCGGGGAACGCCGGCGATCATGGACAGGACATAGACGATCCAGGGCGGGACAAACCACAGCAGATTCTTGGCGTAACTGACGATCGCATCGCTCCCTCCATTGAGATACATCAGCACAAAAGTCGCGCCGGTAATAGCAGGAAAGGTGCTGGCAAAGGCGGCCAGAAACGATTTGCCTTGTGAGCCAAGATAGGTCGAAATGCTGACGATCGTTCCGCCCAGCAAAAAGTACACGACATATTTCACCACGTCATTCACAGAGCCTCCTTCTTTTCGGTCGCAAGAGCCGATGGCGTATGGCTGATGGCACCAGCAGTGCTGGGATCTGAGTGCTGAGTTTCTAGTTCTTAGTTCTGAGTTACTAACTCAACACTCAAAACTCACAATTCAAAACTTTCCGGTCTGTCACGTGCTATACGCCAACAGCTATATGCTCTTGTTTTTCACGCAATACGCTAGATCGCCATTTTCACCGCACTATACAGGATGAGGACTTCGACCGCATGCGCGACAATGGTGGTGCAGAGGTTTCCTGTTCGCAGCCGGATTGCGCCCCAGATCAGCCCATCCCATACAGCGATCCAGTGGAGGTGCTGAAACGTATGCACCATAAACGGATCGAATGCGAAGAGCAGTGTCGTGGTGAGCAGGGCAAGAGGTGAAAAACGGCTAGCTGCGCCGGATTTCCATAGACGGCACTCCAACGCGGCAAGTCTGCCTAAGATGAAACCACGGAAGTTGAGTTCCACGAAGAACGCGATGATCCCGATCATCCAAGGGATCATGACGAACAGGGGGAGCAGGCCATGCGGGGTTTGCCGTAAGAAGGTGATGTCGTAACCGAGAAAGGGAACGCCTGCCAGAATCACGCCGGTGTTCAGGCCGCCGAGCGCGAGGCCGGTTATCAGTCCCTGGCGCAGGCCGGTTCGCACCTCTGCCCGGTCGAGCCCAAGTCGAAACCGGACAGCCGAATTGCGGGAGGCCCAGAGGAACAGCGCAACATAGGCGAGCAGTTGCGGAGCGAACTGAACAGAGGTCTGTGCTTGGAGTGACGCGGGAAGAACGTAGTACGCGAGCGTTGCGGCCAGGGGTAACAGCGCAAGCGCCGGTCCCCATTCCGCCGCCGGAGCGTGAACGAGCCGATCCGGCCCGGGTGGCATTGTCTGTGGCTACTCCAATTGAAAATTGTACCGGTCCAGCGTGGTCGCCTTGTGCCGCGCAAGATTTGAGAGCGACTTGTTGTAATCGACGGTGGCGCGCAGCTCGTTTCCTCTGGCCGTGGCCAGGTCCCGCTGGAAGTCGAGGACAAAGCGCGTCGTGCTCATTCCCACTTTCAGGCGTTCCTGCTCCGCCTGCAGCTGCTTTTCAGCCATGATACGGGCCGACCTGGTCGTCTCGATGCGCTTGAAATCGGTCTGGACCCGGCGGACGGCCTCACGGACACCGACGATGACTTGCTGGCGGGCGCGGACAAGCGCAACCTCGGCATTCTGGGCTTCCAGTTGGCGTTTGTTGTAGGTGCTGATGGCCGCACGGTTGCCGAGGGGATAGCTCAGTACCAGGCCGGCGCCGTAGTTGTAAAAGTCGCCGCTGAAATTTCTGGTGAAGGATTCACCATAGTCCCCGCCCAGTCCGGCCATGCCCATTGTGCCTTGGAGCGACAGGGTGGGCAGCATCTGGTTGCGGGCAAATTGCTGGTTGAGTTCCCCCGAATCGACGTTCTTCTTCGCTTGGATGATTTCCGGGCGCTGGTCGATGGCGATGTCGATGGTTTCCTGAAGACTGATGGGCTCGAGGGCGGTGACGGGCGGATCGGTGGGTGTCAGGCGCACATCCTGCCGGAGGTCCTCCTCACCCGGATTCAAGAGTCGTCGCAGCTGATCTTCCTGGTCGCGAATGGCCTTTTCCGTCACTAACACCTGCTCGACGCGCGAGGCCACGGCGGCTTCGGCCTGGAGCACATCCACGATGGACATGATGCCGGCTTTCGACTTGGCACGGTTGGTCGCCAGCAATTCTTCCGCGGCTTTGAGGGCGGCCTGCGCGACTTTCAAGTTCTCGTACGCAAAGACGACTTCCCAATAGGTCTGTTCCACCGAGGCGATCACGGTCAAGACGCGGTCTCGAAACACATGCTGTTCAACATCGGCGTTGTTCTGCGCGACTTTGATGAAGGTCTTATTCACATCGATCCCGGCATTCCGGAGCAGCGGCTGGGTCAACGTCACTCCCAGTCCGCCCGTCCAGGATGGATTGAACAGGAAGCCTCTCGCCACATCCTGGTTGACGTTGGTGCGGGACGGGCTGTAGTTCAGATTCACGCTGCCGCCGGTGATCAGGCTTTGCGTCGCATCCACGGTCACGGAGTTGGTACGTTGATCAAACGTTGTGATGTTGTTGAGCGTGCCGCCGGTTCCGCCGAACACCGGACGGTTGAGCGGGCTCGCGACACGGTTGTATTGGCCGTTGATGCTGAACGTCGGATCGAATTTGGCCTGCTCGATGACGATGTCCGCCAGCCGGCTTTCCCTGGTGTGGCGGCTGATGCTGATATCCAGGTTGTGCTGCAGCGCGCGCAGCGCCGCATCGGCCAGCGAAAGGGTCTCGCGGCGTTCGGCCGGTGGTGGCTCGGTCGAATCCAGACTCCAGCTGTCGGTCGGGGCCGGAATAATCCACAAGCCGGCCAGCGCGATCGCGGTGCGGCACAGACGATGAGTCGAAGTCGTGAGGTCCATCACTGCCTCCTTGCGTCCTTTGATCGACAACAGAAACACAAGCATACTATAATCTTCTGTAATGGACACTGTCATGAGATTTGTCTCTGTTCGCGCCGCCGCGCCGGTGTTGTGGGGTCTTGCTGCGCTGATAATTGCGGGATGGTGTGTCGAGTCCCCCGGCTGGGCTCAGAGCGTGTCGGGTGTCCGGGGATTCAGCGGCGGCGTGGCGCCTCTGGTCAGATTTCCCGGCGGGAGTCTCTATCTCGACAATCAGGGCACACAGGGCTTTCTCTATAACCCGGGCCAAAACTTCCAGACATTCAGTTTTCGCAACCCGACGACCGGTCAGGCCTGGAGCGGAGCGGTCGGGACCTTGGGCCCGCAGCTGTCAATCGGGCTGATTCAAGGGGGCAACCAATCCGGGAATCCGCTCGTCTTGCCAGGCCCTCCGCGCCAAACGGCGCCTCTGCTTCCAATTCAATCCACACTCGACGACTTCAACGATTTTCCATAGCTGCGTTCAGGAAGGTTGAGGCTTAGGCTGAGGTCAAGGAGCTCCCGCTTGAGGCGGGCGATCTCCGTCGGCGCTCGTTGCGCATGCCCGAACCGAGAAGGTCCCATTGCCACGCGCCCGGAGTTCGGTCTGCCATTTGTAGAGTTGATTGCGGGCAATGCCGAGTTCCCGCGCGATCTCGGCGGTCGGGCGTTGGCCGGCATTGAGCAACTCCACCGCCTGTCGTTTAAACTCGGGCGTGAATTGTCGTCATTCTGCCATCTCACACCTCCGTGGGGGCGCATCGGGCCCCCTTTTGAGGTGTCCGTCAAACCCGGGCCACCTCAAACTGACCCCGCTGGCATTCACGACCGAGAAACGATGATGCAAAGTCAAGACTGACCCCGGTATTTCCCAGTATTTCAAGGAAAATTCCGAGGAACCCGGGGGATAGCCCAGTATGGGTTTACCCTTGAGGGTGGTATCACTAATGCTAGTTCTCAGCAAGAGGCGATCTCGTGTACCACAAGCGCAGCATCGTATGGATTCTGTACGTTTTACTCTCCGGATGTTCTGGGTCTGATAACCCGCCTACTCAATCGTCGCCCACTCCCGATTTTCAGCCTCCTGCGCCTGTTCTCTTGACGGTCAATAAAAGCGGCAGCGGCACGGTAACCAGCAACCCTCCGGGAATTAATTGCGGTACGGGCTGCAGTGCGGATTTTGAAAGCGGTGCCTCTATCACCCTTGCGGCGAATGGCACGGCGGGTTCGACATTCTCTGGTTGGTCCGGCGCATGCTCGGGTACGGGTGGTTGCGTTGTTGTCATGAATGGTGCGCAGACTGCTTCCGCCACCTTTACGCCCCCACCCAATACAGCGAATCTCACTGTAACCAGCGCGGGCACTGGCACCGGTAACCTGAGTAGTTCCCCCGGGGGAATCTCGAACTGTGCGACGAGTTGTACGGCCAGCTTCAGCTTAGGGACGACCGTGACGCTGACGGCGACGCCGACGAACGGATCACTCTTCGCGGGATGGACGGGTGGCGGTTGCTCTGGAACAGGAACATGCGTGGTACCGGTCAATGCGAATCAGACGGTGACGGCCAGTTTTACGACACCTTTGCCCATTACAGACCTCACCGTGTTCGGCTCGAGTCAGGGTTTAACCGGTAATGTGATCGACGCAGGCCCCGACGATGCACAAAACATCTGGGCGGTCACGCCTGACGCCTTGTACCTTCTGCAACCGGGGCAGACCACATTTACACGCTTTACCGCGGCCGATGGTCTGAACATCACGCCGTTTACAGATCCCAATGGTCAACCGACTGTCTCAAACATAACCGCCGTCGCCGGGGGAAGGCCAGGCGAAGTGTTTGTCGGCTATTACGGATTCGAGGGGGTGATCCCTCCTCCGGCACCGCCTTCTTGTTGTGTTCCCAACGCCGACTTCAGTGACCCCCGCTGGTCCGTTGGTCAGGCAGATAAGGTTACGCTGAATCCAAATGGCACACTCCAGGTGCGGCACTACAATTTTATCTGTGACGTCAGTTTCAATTGCTGGGAGGAGCGTTCCGTCCGTCGCATGACGTTTGCTCATCAAGGGACTGCGGCGGGTCATCTCTTTATCGGCTTTGACCATGGCGTCACACATCTCTTCAACGACGTGTTCGGGGACCACATCCATGTCATAACGTTGTATCACTTTACCGACGGCAGCCGCGTCGTCCAGAAACAAGGGGAACAATACGGGTTGTTTGTCGCGCCGAACGGCGATCTACTCACGGGGGGTGCCTACGGCGTCGGCTTGCAAAGATGGAATCCAGATCCTCGTGCATGGGTCAATGAATCGTTTGTGTATGCATTTACCACCTATGGACCAGCCACATCATACAATCAAGGGCCTAATGCTTTGGATGTGCCGGCAGGTTATCGAGAAGATCAGCGCGGCGTTGCCATCACCCCCGACGGCGTCGCGTGGATGGCAAGTCTGACTCGCGGCCTGGCAAGCTACAACGGTAGGAGCATTGGAACTTATACGAACGTGCCAGGTCTCCCCGCCTCCGGCTTGAGGGATCTGACCGCAGACCCGGACGGCACCTTGTGGATCGTGGATGGCAGTGGCCGGCTCCTCCGATTCAATCCGGCTGACCAGTCTGTGCGCATTTGGCCAGGCATCTCAAATGCAAGACGCATTGTCATCGATACCACTGTGGTTCCGAGAGCCCTCTATGTGTCCATGGGATCCAATGGGCTTGCGGTGGTCCGGGGGAATTAGCCTGCCAGATTCAGGAGACCTGGGGTGGGAAAGATGGGGGCATTCTACATTTCCACCAGTGTCTGCGGACGACCGATGGGCCGGAGACTCGCATCGAGCCCCAAGAGTGCGGCTATTCGCTCATCCAGCCTTTCGATCAAAAAGACCACAGCACGACCATTGCCACGATCGATGACGCGGTAGTAGTAGTCCTCGAGTGCCGCTCGTGCCGTGCGTGACAAACTCATACCCTCGCTAGTTCGTCAGGCTACCAAGAAATTAGAATGTCCCCGTTTCTTCATTCAGTATTGTCATGCTCCGTCTCCGTTATCCGACCAATCGCAGAGTGCTCGATGAGGCCGGGCCGTGGGTAGTAAGGGGAGTGGTATCAGGTTGATGTTAAAAACCCTTCGCATAATAGTCCGGGACGGGGGCGTTGCTTCCTTGTGCAGCTTGCAGGAGGTTCTTATACGAAGTGGTGAAGATAGCCGCCCAGTGGTTTTTTGCCAGGTTGTGCCGGATCGTTGCTGCCTTGTTGTAGTTCGAGCTAAGGGCCGACACCTTCTTCCCGGCCTCATCGGTCCAGAGTTGTGGCTTCCATAACTCAAGACCGTATCTCTGAAGAAGAATTCCAACAGTAGCTGCGCGTAAACGTTCGGTGTTGGGCGGCAGTTCTTTGCCAGCGACGGCCCCGAGAGAGCACTGGAGTAAGGAGCCGAGTTGTTGTGCTGCAAGCGAAGGACTATTTGTGGGGATGGCCGTGCCTCCGCAAGCATTATCAATTGAAACCTTGGTAAAGAGGCTGACTGCTGCTTGCGTGTTGCCGTCAAGCACATGGGGCAAGAGCCGTCGCCATGTATCAACCGAAATTACGTAAGGCATGTCCGAGTCATCGAGAGCCTGACCGTCGCGTTCATGGAGATCCAGTGCAGTTTTTGCGGCAGGAAGACCAGCCTTGGCAGCGGCGCGAACCCAACGCAATCCTTCTTCACTGTCCTCAGGCACAACCTCACCTTTCATGTGCATAGATCCTACGCTCATCATTCCTGCAGCAATCCCCCGAGTGGCAGCTTCATTAAACCACAAAAACGCCTGGCTAAATCTGCCTTGCTTGTAGTGGTAGACACCAACATTGTAAATAGATTCCGAATCACCAGCCTGAACCGCCTTGGTCCACCATTTGACGGCCTCCTCCCAATCTTCAGACACTCCGAGACCGTTGCTGTATAACGCACCCAAGTCGCTCATCGCTTTGCTGTGTCCAAGTTCGGCGGCTTTCTTCCACATTTGAGCAGCCTCTTCATATCGACCAGTATTGGCGAGCAACGCCGCGTCGCGGTATATCGCCTCCGGATCCTTCTTTGAGCTGGCTGAGCAGCCGGAAACAACCAGAACACCAATGACAACGATTGAGCAAAGCCCGCCAGTGAATATTCTCAGAGGGAACATACTCGCCATAAACTGAATTTCCCTAACGCTCAGTGTAAGAGGTGGTATTAAGTGCCGTGCCCTGCACGCTGCAGTGAGGCATGCAATGGCCCGCCGGATTCATCGAACAACGATCCTAATAGCACGGAGCTCAGCAACTTGAGAACCCCGAGGGAAAAGAATAGGAATATTCTGCATTTCTTCCAGTGTCTGCGGGCGGCCGATGGGGCGGAGATTCGCATCGAGGCACAAGAGTGCGGCCATTGGTTCATCCAGCCTTCCGATCCAAAAGACCACAGCACGGGTATTGCCATGATTGATGACGCGGTAGCAGTAGTCCCCGACTGCGGCGCGTGCCGTGCGTAGCAAACTCCTATCGTCGCCAGTTCGTCAGGCGACAAGGAATGTAGAATGCCCCCATCTCTCTCTCCCTCCGCGAGAAGGAGGAGGCAGGTCCGGCATTTTGTCGTTTCCTTTCGATCAGTCGCGCGCCCGTAGCTCGCGTACGCCGCGACCGATCTTACGCCGAATGAGTGTGCGCAGCGTCGCCCCGTCTGCGTAGCCGACCTGGGTGGCAATCTCGTCGATACTGGCGCTGCTCGTCTGTAGCAGATGTACCGCGCGCTCGACACGAAGATCCTGAACGTACGCAAGCGGGGATTTGCCCAGCACGGATTGTAGGCGACGAGCCAGGGTCCGTTCGCTTGTCATGGCTGCGCGAGCCGCTTCGCTGAGCGAAAAGCCTTCAGCCAGCTGGCGCCGTGCCCACCGCTCGAACCGCTCGACGAGCGGGTCCGAGTGCGCAAGGTGGTCAGGAATTGCGAATGCCGCCTGCGATGGCCGTGGCTCAACCACCAGGTACCGGGCCGTAAGGGCCGCCAGCGCCGGGCTTTTGCGACGCACCAGCCACAACGCCAGGTCGAGGTGGGCCAGCGCGGCGCCGGCGGTGACGAAGCGGGATGAACTCACGAGCATCCGTGAGTCGTCTAGCAAGACATGCGGGTACCGTTCACGAAAGAACGGGGCGAGCCACCAGGATGTCGTCCCATGCTGGCCATTGAGCAGCAACGTGCCAGCAAGGACAAACGTGCCCGTGCATGCCGCGCCCACCAGTGTGCCGCTGCCAGACCAGCGACGAAGGAGCGCTTGCGCGTCTTTCACGTCTCGCCGTTCAAGCGCAAGTCGCAGGGTCTCAGGCATCTTTGCCCCGAGCGCTGGGACGAGGGCGACATCCGGACGCGCAAGTCGTGTAGCCGACCGTATAGGCACCAACAACCCGTGACTGGTGTGTACGCGGGAACGGACACCCACGACCGTCACATCGAAACGTGTCGACGGTGTCCCAGCGGATTCCGCAAGGTCGTTCGCTGCGCCGAAGGCGTCGAGAAGGGTGGATAAGCCGGTGTCGAAGACTTCATTCAGCGCGAGAACATAAATTCGCATGGCGAGAACTATAGCATAATTGTCATTTTTGCCACTAGTGCCAATTGGTATCCATCGCTAGAATACGCTTCACTCTGTTCAACCTCTGAAAGGAGAAAGTGTCATGGTACGAGTTGCTCTGTTCGTGCGATTGCAAGCCAAGCCGGGAAAAGAAGCAGATGTCGCCAGCTTTCTTGAAAGTGGGCTCGCCCTGGCAAATCAGGAGGCTACGACGCCGATCTGGTTCGCACTGCGGTTGGGGCCGGCGACATTCGGCATATTTGATGCCTTTGCTGATGATGCAGGACGCAAGGCACATTTGGCGGGCCCGATCGCAGCAGCACTGATGGCCAAGGCACCCGAGTTGCTTGCCGAAGCGCCACAGATCGAGCACGTCGACGTGCTCGCCGCGAAGATCTCGAACTGAAGCCTAGCGGAAGAGGGGCGCGTGTTGGGAAAGAGATACAGGGGTCAGTTTGAGGTGCCCGGATTTGAAAGGCATCTTCCGCTTTGGGAGCGCTTCACGGCGCATTTGCCAGCTGCCAGGTCAACGCTAGAACATACCGGGCCACGGACTTTACGATTTCCGGATCGATCGTGTCGGCTGTGTCGGTCGGTTGTCGAAGCAATGATAGATTAGGTTAGTTCTTGAACCTGCATCTGCTATTCGTTGCTCCAGAATCCTTTGAGATCGAAAGACAATTGCCGATGATGCTTCACTGCGAGAAAGATCACTTGGCCTCGGCGCACCAGATAGAGCACGACATAGTCGTCCATCACGAATTCGCGCAGGTCGTCTCCTGTGCCGAGGAGTCTGCGTAGCGCCTTGGTCAACGCCTTCGCTTTTGCAGATTTGATGGGGTGAGCCAAGAACGATCGGCTGGATTGCGGGAATCGGCAGAGCGTGGGAATAGCGTCGTCGAAGAGACGGTCGAGAAAACGATGAAGCGCGCGCCCGCCGTGCGATCCGAGGAACTCTTCGATGGCCGTCAGATTGGTCGAGAAGTTTTCAGTGAAACGCGGCTGCTTACCGGCCATGACGCGATTTAAGTTGGGCGAGACTGAGCGTCTTGCCTGCCTTGACGTCGGTGAGCCCCTTGATCGCTTCTTCCAGCAATCCGAGATGGATGTGTTCTCGTTCCAGCCGATGGTAATAGTCCAAGCGGTCCGCATCGATGAGTGCCGCACAGCTGCTGCCGTTTTTCGTAATGAGTTTCTCGCTCCCCTTAGTCTGCACCTCGTTGCAGAGTTCAGTGAGCTTGGCGCGTGCGTGGCTCAGCGAAATGATGTCTTTGGATGTAATGCTCATGGGGTCCTCCTCCTGAGGGAATTGAGGATAGCCTAAATACTGTACAAGATTATGTCAAGCTTGTTCAGGGGTCGGAGGGGGACGAACCCCACGCGCGGACGCGGGGAAGGGGGGCAGTCCCCTGGTTTCACGGGGCATTGGCGAGTTGCCAGGCCAAGGCTAGTACATACCGGGCCACGGACTTTATGATTTCCGGATCGATCGTGTCGGCTGTGTCGGTCGGTTGGTGAAAGTGCGGGTGGACGCCGCCGCTGACGACGGTGATCGTCGGGACTCCTGCTTCCTTGAAGGGCACGTGATCGCCGCCGGGAAAGAATCCATAGAGGTCGAGCTTGTCGCTGAGCCCCGACGCCTGGCCTGCCTCCGCTGCCACGCTCTTCTCCAATCCCGTCACACCCACCGTGAGCCGCCCGTTGCCGACCCCGGCATGGTCGATGTTGATCATGCCGATGGTCTTGGCCAGAGGGGCGATGGGTTGAGACACATAGAGCCGCGATCCCAGTAGCCCCTGTTCTTCACCGCTGAACGAGAGAAACAGAATAGAGCGTTTTGGCGCGGCAGGGGTCGACCCCAGGACCCGTGCCACCTCCAGCATGACGGCGGTGCCGGAGGCATTGTCGTCGGCTCCTGCGAACAGGCGGCCGGCTTGCTTGCCGAAGTGGTCGCGATGGGCGCCGATGATGATGGTTTCATCGCTGCGCGGCGAGTAGCCACGGATCAGCGAGGCCACATTATAGAGCGTGCCCGGTGACGACAGGGTGGTCCAGGCCAATCGTGCCGTCGCAGAAGTCACAAACGATCGTGATGAGCCGGTCCGGGTGATCGCTTCCTGGAGATCCCGAAGCGGCGTGTTGTCCGGCGATCCGTTCCGTACGATTGCTTCGGCGATGTCCGTGCTGATCCATGCGCCAGGCAGCTGCTGCGATAGGTCGGTTCCTGCATACAAAGCGGTCGGTGTCCCGGTTGTGCCTCGGCGAATTTCATATGGACTCAATACCGGTCCGGTGGCCGTCAGATAAGCCGCAGCCCCTTTCTCTTTGGCGATCCGCACTTTGTCCGCATGTGTGAAGGGACCTTTGTATTGTTCCGGCTTGCCGCGTAGAAATACAACAATCTTGTTCCGGACGTCGAGGCCCGCGTAGTCGTCGATGCCCTGGGCCGGGTCGGAGAGGCCGTAGCCGACAAAGACGATGGAGCTGTGGATGTCGGCTGACGGCGAATCCAAAATGGGCAAAAACTCAGGCCCGACTCGTAGCGTCGAGTGGTTGTTGGGAGCGTTGATTTGCAGAAACGGCTCGTCTTGAATCGTGGCCGCCGTGACCGGCATGGTCTGTTTCCATTCCCGTTGAGGCAGGGGATTGGTCCGGTTTTCCGGAGTAGAGGCGGTTGAACGATGCAGCCGAAGCGCGCTGAACCGGTCGGCTACGAATGCCGCCGACTCCCGATCCTGATCAGTACCGGTCTGCCGTCCTCCGAATCTCGGGCTGCTGAGTTCCGCGATATCCGCAACCATCCGCTCGGCTGAAATCTGTTCCAGGCCACGCTCAATCCAGTTTGAATCTGCGATGGTTGAATCGAGCGTCGTGCCGCTTGCCACGCTTTCGATAGCTGACGTTGCGGCGAAGATGGAGGTCAGCAATAAGGTGATGAGTCTCATGTGTCGACGCAAGCTCCGAGGAAGGACGAACTGCCCGCGAAACTATAGCATAGGCCGCCCGGCCCATTGCACCATCTCGGCCGGACACGGTACTATGCTAATCTCACGCGAGACGGGCGAGAATGGCGGGACAAGCGAGTCGCGCAGGATGCTCAAAAAGGCCGTTCAGCAAGCCGCAGCGAGCGAAGGGGCGAGGAGGTACATACCGAGCTTCGCTTGACCCGCTCGCTTCGATCATATGCGAGCGGATAGGTTCCTTGCCTCCGCCCGGCTCATTACGTTGAACCTCTGAGCGATGCGAGAACACAGCTGGCGGACTTTTTCAGCATCCTGTTAAGTAAGGAGAACCAGTGGCAGCGGGCGGATCAGGAAACGGGCTGTACGATCATCTCTATAAGAAGTTTTTTGCGGAGCGGGACAGCCACGTGGGCTATTCCTTTCAGCAGGCTCCCGGCGGCAGCGCTCCGGCCCCGATTGTGACGTTTCGCGAGAAACTGCGATGGTGGACCTGGAATCGGTGGCGGCGGCGACGGACCCTACTCGCCGAGCGAGACCGGTTGCAGCAGGATATCCTGCAAATGAAGAAACAAGGGGCGCCGAAATAGCAGTAAGATTCTTCGCCGCTCGTGAATCGCCGTTCGGCCGAAAGCGCCGATGGCGTATGGCTGATGTGCATGCAGTCGTGAGTGTTGAGTTTTTAGTTGTGAGTTGTCAGATGCACTTGTCATTGTCCGCCACCCCTCACGCCTCACGCCTTACCCCTTACCGCATGCGACTGAGATTGTGCTGTCTGTTCCTGGCTGGCTGCGGGGTGATGGCAATCGCCAGCGAGGCGTTGGCCGTTCCGCGCGAGTCCCAGGAAGAAAAAGAAGTGAATTTGAAACGGCAGGCGACGGGAGGACTCTTTCAGAAGTGGACCTTCGATCAGGATCAACTGCAGAAGACGCCGGCGGGCTTTACGGCACTGGCCTCGGGTGAGGGGCGGCCTGCCGAATGGACCGTGCAGACCTATGCGGATGCGCCGTCGCCTTCTCAGATTGTGGCGGTGTCATCGCTCTGTGAGGCGGAGCCATGCGACCAGCTGCTCCTAGCTACCGGGTTTAAGTACGAGTACCCGGATTTGGCGGTGAGTTTCCGGATACAAGCAGGAGCCTCCGGGATCGGCGGCGTTGTGTTGGGCGCGCAAGACGCCTCCAACTATTATGCGGCGGTGGTCGATCTGGCCGGTGCTACGGCGCGTGTGATCCGCGTAGTCGGCGGGAGAGAGGTCGTCCTCGCTCACAGTCCGGTCATGCTCAAACAGACCGAGTGGCATTCGATTCGAGTGCAACGGAATACGATTATCAGCAAGGACTTCATCGAGACCTTCGTGGATGGGGTGCTCGTCCTGTCGGTTGAAGATCAAGCGCTTGGACTGGGGCAAGTCGGATTGATGGCCCGCGGGAAATCTGCCTTGTTATTCGATACCTTCCACGCCGTCCCTCTCTTTTCCCACCGGCCCCTTTCATCTCCCCCGGCCTATTAACAGGCACTCACGACCAGCGCGAAGCTCGAGGCTCGCGTGACGCGCAAAGCCGGTTCCCGCCACTCTCGCCCGTCTCGCGGAGCCGAACATCGGCGATTGTACGCGAGCGTGACGAATAACTCGGGCGATGGCTTGCATTTGTTCTTTTTCCTGGGGTAGCATGGGCACGCTTGATTGCGAAAGGCCTGGCAAACTAGCATGAGAGTGACAAGGCCTGAACGGATGTTGTTTTGGTCCGGCCCGGGAATCCGATCGGAAGCCAGTGCGAAACGCCGCTGTGTTGATCACATCTTCGGCCCATTCCTTCCTCGTTTCTTTCTCGCGTCCAGGACAACACCATTCTGCATTTGCACAAGGAGGAGCGTAATGGGAGCGAAGATTTATGTCGGTGGATTGCCATATTCAACCACGGAGCAACAACTGAGCGATCTGTTTGCCGCGCATGGGGCGGTTGCCTCGGCGCGGATCATTACGGACAAGTTCACCGGGCAGTCCCGTGGATTTGGATTCGTGGAAATGTCGTCTGATTCCGAAGCCCAGGCCGCGATTACCGCTCTGAACGGAACGGAACTCGGCGGGCGGACGTTGACCGTCAATGAAGCGCGTCCCCAGGAGCCCCGCTCCGGCGGGGGTGGAGGGCGTGGAGGGTTTGGCGGCGGCGGTCGGCACTAATCCGAGCGCGCTTGGTTCGATAAAGGGGCTGCCGGAAGTTCCGGCAGCCCCTTTTCTTTTGTCGTGGAGCGTTTCACCGCATGCGTTTACACGCCTCTTCCGTCAGGGTCGATCAGATATCAGGTCTTCGCCACTCGTATCTCGTGAAGCCCGCTTCGCCGACTCAGCGAGGCGAGCGTCAAGCGCAAGACGGAAGCCGCGTGTCTCTAGATCGTGTATCTTTGTTTGCGAGATACGCGATACGCTTCACGAGAAGCGCGATTGAGCATTTGGTAAGATGACCGCCGGAGATTGTGATGCCGCCGTTTAAGCTTGAAGCGCCCTTCATACCCTGTGGTCATCAGCCGGAGGCAATCGCCAAACTCACGGCCGGGGTGGAGTCCGGGAAGAAACACCAGGTCCTGCTCGGTGTGACCGGGTCCGGCAAGACGTTTACCATGGCCAATCTCGTCGAGCGCGTTCAAAAGCCGACGCTGGTGCTGGTCCACAACAAAACGCTGGCCGGGCAGCTCTATCAAGAGTTCAAGCAATTCTTTCCGCACAATGCCGTTGAATATTTCGTGAGTTATTACGACTACTATCAGCCTGAAGCCTACATTCCCCAGAGCGACACTTATATCGCCAAAGACGCGTCGATCAACGATGCCATCGATCAGATGCGGCATTCCGCGACGACCTCGCTGCTCCAGCGCAACGACGTGCTGATTGTGTCGTCGGTGTCGTGCATCTACGGGCTGGGGTCTCCGGAGGTCTACCATGACATGCTGGTCTATGTGGAAGAAGGTATGGAAGTCAGGCGGGAGAAAATTCTGGCGAAACTCGTGGAGATTCAGTACGAGCGCAACGACGTGGATTTTCATCGCGGCACGTTCCGCGCGCGCGGGGATGTGATCGAAATTTTCCCGGCCTCGTCGGAGGCGAAGTCGGTGCGTATCGAACTGTTCGGCGACGTGGTCGATGCCATTCATCAGATCGATCCGCTTACCGGGAAGTCGTTGGGCAAGTTGCCCAAGGTGGCCATCTATCCCAACACCCACTACCTGATCGCGCCGGACCGGTATGAACGGGCGATCACCGGCATCGAGGAGGAACTGGATGAACGGGTGGCCCATCTCCGAAAAACGGGCCGGCTGGTGGAAGCGCAGCGGCTGGAACAGCGCACGAAGTTCGATCTGGAGATGATCCGCGCGATGGGCTACTGCCACGGCATTGAGAACTACTCGCGCCATCTCAGCGGCCGGGCGCCGGGTGAACCGCCGCCGACGCTGCTGGATTATTTCCCGAAAGAGTTTTTGCTGATCGTCGATGAGTCGCATGCGAGTGTTCCGCAAGTCGGAGGGATGTATGAGGGGGACTACTCGCGCAAGCGAACGCTGGTGGACTATGGATTTCGACTGCCGTCCGCCGTCGATAATCGGCCGCTGAAATTTTCAGAATTCGAGCAGTGCCTGAATCAAGTGGTCTATGTGTCGGCGACGCCGGGCTCGTACGAACTGGAGCATGCGGGTGGTGAGGTCGTCGAACAGATTATCCGGCCGACCGGCCTGATGGACCCGCAGATCGAGGTGGTGCCGGCCAAAGGGCAGGTGGATCACTTGCTCGGGCAGGTGCGGGCTGAAACGGCCAAGGGAAGCCGCGTGCTCGTCACGACGCTGACGAAGCGCATGGCTGAAGACCTGACGGAGTATTACCACGATCTCGGCGTGAAGGTGCGCTACCTCCATTCCGATATCAAGACGCTCGAACGGGCCGAAATTGTGCGGGATCTCCGCCGCGGCGTGTTTGATGTGCTGGTCGGCATCAACTTGTTGCGTGAAGGCCTCGATTTACCGGAGGTCAGTCTGGTCGCCATTCTCGATGCGGACAAGGAAGGCTATCTGCGTTCGTACCGCTCGCTCATTCAGACCGCGGGGCGCGCGGCGCGCAATCTCGATGGCCGGGTGATTTTTTACGGGGATTTCGTGACGGCCTCCATGAAAGCGGCGATCGACGAAACGAACCGGCGTAGAGCGATTCAGGCGGAATACAATCTGGCCCACGGGATTACCCCCACCGGCGTGAAGAAGGGGATTCCGGAATTGGAGTACGCGGTGGCCGAGATGGATTACGTTCAGCTAGATCTGGCGGCTGAAACAGTCGGGCAGTATGGAGGGGGTGAAGCGACGGATCAGCTCATCAAACGGCTAGAGACGGAGATGAAGGCGGCAGCCAAGGAATTGGCCTTCGAACGGGCGGCTGAGCTGCGCAATCAGATTCGAGCGCTGAAGTTGAAAGATCTGGAAGTGAAATCGTAGCCTACTACATGTGCTTGTAGAAGTAGACCCCGACGAACATCCCCAAGACACTGATGACATTGACTTTAATGCTGAACCCCAAAGTGAGTTTCATCAAGACCAAGTCGATCGTGAGCGGAGGACTGAGGCCCGGCATAAAGTGCGTGGAGAAGATGTTTTGAATCGTGCCCTGGGGCGCGATGACGTGGAGGATTTCTCCAAGAATTCCGCCAAGCAGCCCGCCGATAATGATAAAGACAAACAGAACCCACGGTGACTTTCGCACGGGTGAGCGGATCCTCCATTTGCGAAACGAGACATTGTGGCAGCGGTATGGTCAAGGCACCATATCGAAAGGTTTCCGGCAAGTCAACAAATCTGCCGACTTGGTACAGCCTGGCCCACATTATTCATGAACACTTCTACTGCAACCGCCGATACGCCGCTACGACCAGCGTGGCCGCGAGCGTTGCGCGGCCAGCGGACAGGCTCGCCCTTTGTGACCTCAACATACTGTTTCAAGTATGCCTCGGTCTCTCAGGGCTCCGCGTGCCCGTCTCGCCCGGCGTCTTGGCGGTTTCGTCACGAACCGTCATGAATAATGTGGGCTAGCACTGCCTGTAATCCCAAAATGATAATGTCCGGTTTCAGCAGAATAGAAATGTCCTCATCGTTGATAGACTGTTCGCTCTCAAAAGGAGGGTGGGATGGTCGGAGAGGACAGAG
>Ga0315912_10000737_pt1 | contig 50335 bp, 58 predicted proteins | sample VfabasoilMG_FD_204469 | JGI IMG/M metagenome (GOLD analysis project Ga0315912, IMG submission 204469) | Garden soil microbial communities collected in Santa Monica, California, United States - V. faba soil | ecosystem: Environmental > Terrestrial > Soil > Garden | place: USA: California... | reverse complement strand
GGTTCGCCCCGGCAAGGTTCGCCCCGCGAAGGTTCGCCCCGCGAAGGTTCGCCCCGCCAAGGTTCGCCTCGGCAAGGTCCGCCCCGCGAAGGTTCGCCTCGGCAAGGTTCGCCTCGCGAAGGTTCGCCTCGGCAAGGTTCGCCCCGGCAAGGTTCGCCCCGCGAAGGTTCGCCCCGCGAAGGTTCGCCCCGCCAAGGTTCGCCCCGCCAAGGTTCGCCCCGCGAAGGTTCGCCTCGGCAAGGTTCGCCTCGCGAAGGTTCGCCCCGCGAAGGTTCGCCCCGCCAAGGTTCGCCTCGCCAAGGTTCGCCCCGCCAAGGTTCGCCCCGCCAAGGTTCGCCCCGCGAAGGTTCGCCCCGCCAAGGTTCGCCCCGCCAAGGTTCGCCTCGGCAAGGTTCGCCTCGCGAAGGTTCGCCTCGGCAAGGTTCGCCTCGCGAAGGTTCGCCCCGGCGTCTATCGCCGCCAGCACGGCGGAACGAATGTCCGTTGCGTCGACGGCGTGGTACACCGTCGCCCTGGTCCACCGATTTAAGATATCGATGCTCATGGCTACTCAAACCTCCACGCGAGCAACACACCCAGCAAGGAGCCGATGAATACTGTCGCTGTCACGTAAATCCAAGTTCGGCTCTTCATGCCGCCCTCCGCGGCGAAGTCGCCGGCGCCATCCGTGCCGCGCACAGACCGTCCCGAAAGCCGTCTTGGCGTGCGGCTCTCACCCGTTCTGCACCCGCTTCCTCCACCAACGTCAGTACATCGTTGTACCCGATCTTTCGCCGCTTCGCGATCGCCTGCAGCCGCTCCCCCCGCCGCCGGTCCTCCACCACTTCTTCCCGCACCCTCGCCCGCGCTAATGCTGCATGCGCGGCCGTAAATCGCCCCCCGTCTATTAGTTGCAAGGCTGTTGATTGTTTATTCATTTGTTTTGGCCTTATTTGTTGGTTGTTGTTGAGACTCGGTCCACTGATCCAGCGCCTCTGGAAGCGCATCAATCACTGTCCGCCCGTTTGCTACCGCCTTGGACTTGAACCTCAGCCACACCTCTACCGGTACCGTGATCCTTGTCGTCATCAGTTCCGGCTGTGCTTGTGGTAACGTTTGTTCCATCAGTTGTGATTGTGAGTATCGCTTAAAAGTAGAAAAATCACAAGTAGAAAAATCACCAAATATGCAGAGTCGTTCGCAAAGTGCTGATAACACGTCAAATAAATTTCCAACCGTCAAAGTGTCTGAGTCTGCCAAGTCCGAAATCGACCGGTTGAGCTATGAGGCGAAACAGCGAAAGCAAAAGCTTACGCAATGGGACATCGTTGATACATGGCGCAAGAGCCATATCACCGGCGAACGTCAGCCCTATCCCTTAGGAACTTCCATCGACGAGCCTATTCCCACGCCGCAAATACCCGAGGAACAAACGGGTCAAACGGCCTATTCCGACGAAATCGAAAGTTTGCTACTAATTCTTAACCACACCCAGACGCTGATCGCCGAGCTCGCCAAGCGCTCGGCAGACGCAACCAGCGCCGCCGCGCGCATAAAGGAAACCAACCATGGCATCGATCTTCACAATGCCGGAACAGCCACCGGATCCGAAGGAGTGGAAACAGGACTTTCTCCAACGATGGAAGAGCTTGGCAGAGGCGAGAAAAAAGATATTGCTGATGCAAGTCGAGGCTATCGAGGTGGAAACCAAGCTGGTCGAAGAGTTCCTGCAAAGAGAGCAGTAAAGAAGCAAGTTGCCCGCTGATGCCGTCGTGCGGAAGCGGAAGGCCCGCCGACGTGCGGGTGAGTCGAAGCAGTGAATCCAGGATGGATTACTCAATACGGGCGGGGCCAAGCCGCCCGGGAAGACCACCTTTATAAACCGAAGAGTGACAGCGGCTTCCAGCCGATCGCCTCTTTTCGGCCCATGGAGGAGCGATGTCTATTTACAACCTTGGCGGGCCGCCCCAAATTCCCAATGAACGGGATGGTGACGGCCAACCTCTCAACGCGTTTTTCAATCGGCCGCGCCGGACCGGTCGCAATTACGACGAGTTAATCGGCATCATCCGGGGTATCATCGCGGACGGCCGCGTCTGCCGCGCCGAGTCCGACCTGCTGGCCAGATGGTGTCTAAACTACGGAGTTGAGGCGGGTGAGTGGCCGGCCGGTCCCATCGTCGCTCGGCTAAACAGGATCTATGAAGACGGGGTGGTAACCGAGAGCGAGCTGGACGGTTTAAAGGACTTACTTTTGGAGGTTATCGGAGGCGACGAGCAGTCCGTCGACGCGGCCACGGAGCTTCCACTCTGTAAACCGGTGCCGGCTGTCGTTTTCGACAACAATGTCTTCGTGTTCACGGGGAAATTTGCATCCGGGACACGTGCTTACTGCCAGCGAGAGACTGAACTTCGCGGCGGTCTCTGCGAGGATTCCGTCACGTTGAGGATCAACTACCTGGTTATCGGGGCAATGGGCTCGCGGGACTGGATCCACACCCCATGGGGACGGAAGATCGAACGGGCGAAAGAGCTTCAGCAATCGAAGCGAATCGCCATCATAAGTGAGGAGACCTGGCTGCGATCACTGGCCTGACCACCGCCATCTGAATATGAACTTATGAATCTCCACCTGCAGGTACCAGCCACTCCAGCGGAAACCATTGTGGGTCTCCCGGCGGGATCGGGTTCTTCTTTTCAGAAGCGGCGCGTTGGGTCCGAATTGCGTTTTGCTCGATCTTCTCAACCCGCAACTCCGTTCCAGCCGGCAGTAGGACTATGGCATAACGACTGGATTCCTGGATCTCATGAACGACGCCGGCTATCCCGTTGTACGCACTCGACGCGCACTCTATTCGAACTCGATCGGTAAGCTTTATTGTCATGGCGAAGATTCTCCGACATCATACCGCCGCTCGGAGGCGCCTGGTAACCGGCCCCAGGCGTCAAGTGAATGCCAGCCAGAAAAGTGTATGATACTGGTCGCCCCCAATGACTAAGCTCCTGCTGTTCGTCTTACTGGCGATCGCCGGCCTGCAGCCCGTCGACGCGAAAGGCCGCTCCTCGAGTAGCGCTACCTCGCGGACAACAGCCCGGCCCCACTACCGCGGCCCCGTCCCGAAAGCCTCCACCGCCAGGCGGCCGCCGGCGAAATGCCACTCCTGCACGCGTACGTCGACCGGTCGGATCCACCGCAGCTCCACGGCGCGCGCGTCCTTCCGGAAGGCCAATCTCTGTCCCTCCACCGGAAAAACTTCCGGAGCCTGTAAAGGCTACGTTATCGACCATGTCCATCCGTTGAAACGCGGCGGAGCCGATTCTCCCGGCAATATGCAATGGCAGACTATTGAAGCTGCCAGAGCGAAGGATCGAGTAGAATGAACGCACCCGCCGCCGCGCGGCGTTCCAAACAAAAGTAACCTCGAATGGTTTGAAAAATGCGTCTACACTTTTAATGAGGCCTGTCGATCCAAGTCTATGAGGAACCCCAAGCAAAAAGCGCTGGAGATTTCCGGGAGGGGGCCCGTAACTTTACGGGTGTTGCCGAGGGATGAAACCACGGCGACGCTGGAAATAGACGTAGACTATTCTACCGCCGACGTCCCGAACCTTCACTATGATGCAGACTTCTGCGAAGTTCTGCGAACTCGAACCGGTATCGCTTTGTGCTTCGGAAAGCTCGCCGGCGGCGAAGAGAACTTGCGTTCCAAAATTGAAATCACGTGGTCCGAAGAACACTTTTACCGAGGTGTCTGGGTTAACTCACGGCGACTGGTAGAAACAGTTGCAAATCTCTCGCGCGGCCACGAGTTAAATCCCGTCGCTCCCTCCAACCTCAGAACGTTAGAAAAAGTCCAAACGTTTCACGTAAGTACCGTATTCATATCGGTTATGGCTTCGGAAGCAGTCCTGGATTTCTACTACATCTCCCCGGGCGACGTGCACCATGCTCGAACTGGAAGGAAAAATTCCATCGACTTAAACCCGGTTATACGAGTATCCATCTCGACCCCCTTGTTAAATGAGCTCCTCCAGCAGGTTATTCCATTTGGCGAGTTATTAGAAAAGGAGTATGGGAATGATCACAAAACGGCTGACTGAGCGGAAATGGGATGTAGTCGACGACATCGTCGATGCGATGCCTCAATCGCGTTCCGCAAAACCTTCACCGGATCGCGTCACCGCATCATCCAGCCGAATTGCGAAGGTGGCGATTGCAATCGTCCTTGGCTCCGGCTTTCAAGCGTCATCGGCGGCAGCATATACTTCGAGCGACCGTGAAACCTTCGAACGATTCCTTACGGCACGCCAGGACCGCAACCCAGACCGCGGATCTCCATCTCAAGGAATTGCCAACGCAGGTCTTTCCACTTCCCGCCTTGCACTTCTTTCCCACACCCTCTTCGTGCCGTCCGCAGATGATGACGTCGTCGACGAGCCGTATTTCATGGACTAGCTCTTAGAATGGGCGAAGAATACTTCGAGCAGCCAATCGCAAATCTGCGGCAAGGCGACATCTTCGCAGACGTCCGTTTTTTCCGTGTTGCCGGAGACAACGCCGCTGAAGTCGTGCCGGCGAAGGACTTGCATTTCGCCATGTTGCTCAGCCAAAGCTGCGATATAGACAAAGGTAATGCGCCGCGGCTTATCGTCGCACCAGTGTTTCCCCTTTCAAAACTTCCAGGTGGCGGGCACGGGAACATAAAGAAGAACAAAGTGCTATCGGCTCTCTTTTTGCCGCAATACAGGGATCTTCTGCCGGAATCGTTTGTCTCTTTCACCGAACCCATGACGGTTGAAAAATCGGCACTCGAGACGCTACGGCGTGTCGCATCGCTTTCCGATCTTAGCCGACGAGCGCTGTACCACCAATACTATCGCTACGTCACTCGATGGGACCTCGCCAAGGTGACATGCCCGAGCTGCGGCGCGGAGTTCGACCCGGCGGCTACACTCCAAATTGTCAACATTTAGTTTTAGCCCGCCGCGCTCCTGATTTCCTTCGGCTAGCCGCGCCCCCAGTTTGACGCCCAGGAACTCGCCAACACCGGTGACGGCGGAAACTCCCACGGCCGGCGCCGCGCGTCGAGCCACAGGCGCTCCCAATCGCTTCGTAGGGATTCTCGCTCGCGCGCCAGCCGCCGGCATACGCACGCGCACGCCTGGCCGCTCGGCCGATACCCGCAGCCGTGGCACGCGGCGCAGCCTGGCCGGGAATTGGCCAGTGCGTCCATCAGGGCTTGGCGGCCTGGGTCTCCACGACTTGGGATCGAATCACTTCCTGTACCCTGGCCACCTCGTCATCAAGAGCCCTCTGTGCGGCCTTCTGTGCGATGAGCAGATCCGCGAGTTTCGCGCCCGGCATGTACAGGAGCGTGGCGATGGCGGACGCGGCGAGGTTATGCAGAAGGACATCGATGGAGTTTTTGAACAGCGCGGGCGACTGCTTGACCGTGTGCTCGGCGGCTTGGATGATGGGCGCCGCCGCCTCGCCGGATAGCGTAACCGTCCGCGTGGTGTCGCCAGCTTTAATGGTGATCGTTACGGCGTCCTGGGCGGTGACGGCAAGCGACAAAATGGCGGTGATTAGGAGGGCTTTCATTTCGCGACTCCAGACTTTAGCGATTTGATGCCCGGCGCCACCGGCCGCAGCGATATCTCCATTGAGTGCCCGGCCTCCGACTCCACCCCGTTCTCGACGGCCGTGGCGTAGTAGCAGTACGTCCCGCTGGTGAGTCCCGAATCAGTCCATACCGTTCCAGTGACGCCTTGGGCTCGCAGCGTGAACGTCGTAGCCGTCGCGCACGGACCAGTGGCCCGGTAAACGCTGTAAGTGTCGGCCTGCACGTCGGACCATTCGATGGTTACGGTTTGTGCCGCGGCGGCAATTAGGCAGGCGGCCGCCAGAACACAGAAGGCAAGGTTGCGGAAGAACATAACAGACTCCTTAATTTGTCGTGGGCTTTTTTGAAGATTTGACTGGACCGTGAAGGGCGGAGACCGACTGCCGCAGCCGCTTCCGCGCCGTTGTAGCCGAGCCAATAGTGAAGGTAGATAAGGTCCTGCGATCGCTCGGGAAGCATCGCCATTGCCCGCATGAGTCGCGGCTCAAATGACGGCAGGTCTTCGATAGCGAAGGTGGGCAGGAGTTCGAGAAACTTGCCGGACGGCCGCCTGGATTGCCGCCACCAGCGGGCGTAGTCCAGCCGCGCACCGAGCGCTTTTTTCGCCTTCCAGGCTGCCAACGGGCAACTACCGTCGTAAGTGCCCTCAGCCAGCCATGCGGCTATGGCGGCTTCTTGCCGAAGGTCGTCTCTATCCGGCGGGGAGATCATCGAGCGTAATGAATCCGGTTCGAAGGGCGTGGATAGTCAATGCGGATTGAGTGTGGATCCCAAATCGTTTATAAACCGCGTTTTTATGCGCATCCGCCGTCTTGCAAGAGATGTCCAACCGGCACGCGATTTCCTTCAGGCAATACCCTTGAGCTGCAAGCAAGTAGACCTGTAGCTGTCGTTCGGTAAGACCATGCGACGCGACGACGGATTGAACGACTGCCAGATCAACCGAGAGCAACCTCGCAATCGCCGCCGGCCCGCAGCCTTCGGCCAGGCAGAGCATGATGATTTTCCTCTGCCGCGCCGCCCTCTCACTGTCCGCCATTCGGCTCGTCCTTCTTCTCCGGTCCACCGATCTTCCGGTGCAGCTCCTTCCACTTCTCGTCTTCTTCCCCGGCCGAGAAAGACCGAGTGATGCCGTCGACGCGCCGGTCCAGCTCGCCGTTGGTGATGCGCTCCACCCAGATCGCCAAGCGCTGCACGCCGGGCGGCAGTTTGATTCGTGCTCGCTTGTAGTTCCTGACGGCGGACGCGAAATCAAGGCCCGCAAGGCACAAGGTGAGAATCGTTGCGAGCAGATCGGAGACGCGAAGCAGATACGAGACGCCATACACCGCTCCTATCAGCGCCACGATCGTCATCTTCCGTACAATCCCGTCGCCAAACATGCGCAGCGTGAAGCGATTCCGTCTCCAGGCGGCGTAACTGCCGACCCAGAGATCCAGAACAATGCAGATCGCCAGTACGCCCCAGGCGGCTGGCAGAGTCGCGAGAAATGCAAACCCAATAGACCCTCCCAGATTCACCGGCCCGAACCAGGCGGGAAGCGAGTCGGAAGGAGAAAAGTAGGCAAGTATGCGGTGTGGCAATGGCGCCTCCGGGAAATAGTCTGTTGCGCGGCTCATCGTAAAAGCCTCCTGATCTGAAATAAGATCCATAGCCCGCCGCCGATTAGCAGGGCGGCTATCGCATTCGGAAGTACGCCGCGGAGCCAGTTTCTCCAGCCCCGCAGCCGTAGCATACTGGTGCGCCTACTGCTTACGGATACCCAGCGCCCGCAAGTCGGTGATCACGATCTGCGGATTCAACGCCAGCCAGGCTTCGCCCGCCGCGTACTGCAACCGAGGGTTCTGAAAGTGGGTAAAGACCAACACTTCGTTTTCGAACGACCGCGTTGGATCTGGCGCGTAAGAAACCGTGTTCTTCACCCGAATTGGTTCTGGAGCCCCGGAATCGGCGATGGCCTTCAAAGCGGACGCCAGCGCGGAGTTATCGTTTGCGACGTCGGCGCGCAGATCGGTGACGCCGAGCTGCTTGGCAATCCGCTTCTCCCATTCCTGGTACTTTTCCAGCGCGCTCCGAGTGTCTTCGATTTCATCGCCCTGCGGCGGCCGGCTGTTTAGTCTCGCGGTCTGTGAATCCAGACCTGTTTGCTGATTAGACATAGTTCTCCCTCGCCCTCCCGGGCGTGCTTTAGTTTCTGGTTGCCGTCCGGTTTTAGCTCCCGGACCGCCCTTCAAAAAGTCGTCGCTCCTCTGCGCGCCTAGCGACCAGGCCGGGCATCACCACCAGATGGCCCGCCTTCATCCCCATGTTCCACTTCAGGAACTCCACCGCGGCCGCCGCGCGATCGCCGGCGTTCAGATGCCGGAGTAGACTCGACGTCCGGAGCGCGCCGATCCCGATATTGAACGTCAGGCAAACCAGCGCATCGAACTCGTGTTGCTCGATCGGCTCCTTAACCGCCTCGTTCACCGCTCGCTCGTACCGGTCCAGATCGTCAGCCAGCATCTCCACCGCATCCGCTTCCTCGATCGGTAACATCGACAGCGAGACTCCAGCCGTGTGCCCGTACCCGATTGTCGGAATCCCCGCCGGGCACAGATACGGCTCCCGCCGCAACGATTCGAACCGCTTGATCAAATCAACTGCTTTTCGTGAGGCTCGCATTGATAAACTCCGGGTCCGCCGTCGAAACGTCAATGGTGTGGGTCACGCCATTGCGGTACGTCAGCACTACGCGCACATTGTCGGATGACCTCATGATGCTCCAGCCCTGCAGCTCGTCATCGGGATTGAGCAGCTTCTCCAGCTTGCCGGCGATCGGCGTCATGATCGCGGCGTTGATCACGGCTTTGCCACCGCTGCCGGCGCAACTTCCACCGCAACCTTACCGGTCCTTTTCAGCCAATTCCATGCCATTAGTTAGCCTTAATACGCATAGTTTTTAACCCCCATCCCGTCGCTCTCCCCGTCGGCGGTGAGACATTCGTCGGCGATCCCGATCGACGGCGTCCAGGTACCTTCGCACACTCCTTCACCGCGGCAGACCTCCGGTAAGATCCAGGCGCCTTCACACACGCCATCGCCGCGGCACACCTCGCCATCGTCGACGAGCCCCAGCCACTGCCCCTCACACACCCCATCGCAATACGCGATCGCCTCATTGTCTTCCGCCGTCCATCTGCCTTCGCACACCCCTTCGCCCCGGCAGTAACCGCTGTCATCCGGCAGCTCGTTGAGCCACTCGCCTTCGCACACGCCGTCGCCGCGGAGGATGTCAACGCCTTCAGAGATCCCCGGGAAGTACGACGGCCCGAAGAATCCGGCGCCAAAGTAGCCGGGCCCGAAGTAGACACCCCTCGTCTGGCCAGCGAAGTACGGCCCGCCGAAGTACGGCCCGCCGAAGTACGACGGCCCGAAGTAGACACCCCTCGTCGGATCGCCAGGAAAGTACCCCGGCCCCCAGAAGCCATGGCCAAAGTAGGCTTGCCCGAAGAACACATTAGCTCACATCCGTCGTCACAGACGAGCGGTTCCCAATGCCGTCGACCGCGGCCTCAATTCGGTTTTTACTATCGCCCAGATCTCGGAAGTAAACGGTGCCAGTCCCAAAGCCCGACGTCTTCCCGGCCAGCACCGCAGCGATCAGCCGCACAACTTCTTCCGCCGAATAACTGCCCTCGATCGTGTGATCCCATATTTCGGCCACCGTTGGAATGTCGCCCGTCGCCGCCGGCGCCGCCGGCAGATTGTCCGTCTTCGCCTTGATCGCGTCGACGTCCGTTTTACACTGTTCGCCGAATGTACCCCCGGTCGTATGTCCCGATGTTGCTTCGTCCCAGACCGCGTCCGCGATCGCAGCGGCCGACGGCCCCGCCGCGGCAGCCGAGAAGATGTCCAGAGCCCCGACCTGCGCCGACGCTATCGCCTCCGCCGTGTTGGCCGACTTGTACCGCAAGTCTACCCGGCCCAGCGTGTTCAGCTCCGTCGCCGTCAACTCGACGTAATACCGGCCGTTGCCGATCGCTGTGAGCGTTGCCGTGGTGCTGGCCCAGGCGCCGCCGTTCTTCGAGATTTCCGGCTGCCCGCCGGCTTCGCCCGTCTCCGGCGTCATGCCGTCGGTCGCGTCCACCAAGTGGAACGGCACCCGGCGCCGTGCGGCCGTCGTTTCAGATTGAGTGTAGATGCCTGCAAACATTAGCGGAGTCCTTGTGTCTGTGCGTAGTAATAGGCTTTGGAGGCGCCACCAGTAGCGGCAACAGAGAATCGGGCGACAGGCGACGGGCTTGCCATGAAGCAGTATGGCTCCGCGTAGAGCGCATGAATCTCGGAGGCTGGGAGAGAGCGGCTCCATAAACGGGCGTACAGAATCTTGCCGTCAAGAGCCGTTATGTCGTCCGCCCGATTGCCGAATCTAATTACCCCGGAATCAGCCACCCAGTCTATAGCGCCGCTATTAATAACGTATCTCGTGCCGCTTCCGAGATACACTTCGGCGCCGATGTACGGGTACGTAAATTGAGGGTCATACGATTGGACTACTACCATGTCGTACCAGACGCCTGCCGCAAGTGTCGTAACGGTCTGATCTCCGACGGTGCCTATCTTTATCTTCAGCGTCCCGTCCGAAAGTACATAGTTGTCGAAAGGGCGCGCGAGTCCTGCGGAGTTCTTTGTAAATAAACCGTTGTAATTCCGAAGGGAGTTTAGGTAGAACTTTATTTGATAGGTAAAATGATTTCTTCTGTCGTCATATCCACCATTTGGCCCACTTGATAATGGATAAGATGGATTATTGGCAACTTCCACATACTGATTATTCGCAGCGGTGAAGCCGATTTGGATTCCATGCTGCCCTCTCTCCCAGGTTGGCTTGCCAGTGGTAGCCAGGAGGTTCCCATCGCCATACTTACCAGTCGCATCGAATGCGCGTGCGCCGGAACCTTCATTGAAATTCCAGCAGCCAATGAGGCTTTCGGCAAGCGGATGGCCCCAGTTTACGCGAGCGCCGGGCAGCGGTTTGGTTGTTCCCTGCCGGTATCTCATGCAATCGAGTCCCCTGTTACCATAAACGCTTCCACGGCGGTTGCCTGCCCGGAATTTCTTCCATCCGCAACTATGCGGATACGGCCAACGGCGGTTAGGTCTAATTGCGCCACGTAGTATTCCGCCTGATTGTATATCGTCGCGCCCGTTTGCGCGTTAAGAAGGTTGTCTTCGATGGTGATGGACGTATTCAAGGAAATCGATTTCACCCGGCCCCACTCAGAGTTCCCGATGGTTCCGTTGTCGATGTAGACCAGACCTCCTGCGACGAGGTTCGTCGTCGAGGCTACCGTAATAACATTCGTGCCGCTCGAAACTGTGCCCGAAACTGCTTCCGATTCCGCTGTCGCGATGGCCGTTTTGAATGATGCCACCGGCCACCAGAACCCGTCTCCGCTCGACTTGGCAGAGGCTTCGATACGGAACTCTACGCCCTCGGTGAGAGCACTTGCCGTGCGCCTTCCGAAGTGGATGAAGATCGTCGCGGCGAGCTTCGTGGATACATCCACGGCCGACGAAATAGCGACGCTGTTGCTCGCTAACGATTGCAGCGGGAGCAGCGAAATCCCCTGTGTCTTAGTAAGAGATGCCATAGTTACCTCGTTGTCCTTTGGAGAGCCCAACTTTGCATGGTGAATACCACGCCCGCCGTCGCTATTTTCGGTACGTCGAATACAGCCCAGTCGAGAAGATTCCCGCCGCTGGAGGCGTCGTAAACGGCAATCGCTTCGATCGTCGCCCCGGCCACCGGTGTACCGAACGAGAATGATGTCGCATTGCTAATGAGCGCGGCCGTGCTGGTTGGGAAGTTCGTCGTGTTTCGGGTCTTCGCAACACGCGAGATCCCCGCGTCGGTCCATTCCGTTCCGCCCCCGGCAGCCGTAGGCGCGACCGTCATCGCCGCGAAGTACAGCGTCGCCGGAACCTCCGACTCAATCGCGTCTCCACCATACAGCCAATTCAAAAAGAGGTTGCTCAAATACGTTGATTTTCCGCCTGCCATAAGTCCTTTACCCCGCGCTCTTCAGCATCCACATGTCGCAGCCGACGTCTCCCGTCGGCCTGGTCGTCGAGAAACACTCCCAGCGCCGGCCATCGTGCATCATGGATGCCCCGATCTCCGCGTTGCCGCTGGTGGTCACGATGTCCCATAGCTTGCCTGCTATTTCCGCCTCCGGCCCGGCCGTCGGATTCGCCGGCAGCACGATATATGGCGCCTGGACCAGAGGCTGGCCAGCGAGGCTCACTGTCGGCCGGCCTTTCGTGCCGCGCACCAGCATCGCGACCGTCTGATAACCGTCGCAGGTGCCTTTGAGGTACTGGGTGTCATCCATCACGCCGGAATGCCCACATGCAAGCGATTGCGACCAGTGGAGCTGCGTCCGGAAATGGTCCGCGTAAATATTGAGGTCGCCGTTATTCGCCCCGACCACGAAAGGACAATTGCCGCCAGCGCCGTGCCACCCGTCCGGCGCTTCGATGAGGCTGACAAACATCGACGTGTTCGCGTTGCGCGAGGCCACCTGTCCGGCCTGTGGCCAGATGGCGAACTGATAATTACAGCCGCAGAAATAGTACGAGCCAGGCATGAGCGGCATATAATAGGAGCCGCCAGCGGATGATGTGATGGTGAGGCATAGTTTAGGCGTGCCTACGCCGTCGTAGGCGAAGAACCCACCGGAATTATTGGTGATCCGGGTCTCTACCTTGCACTCCAGGTAAATATCGTTGAGCGAAGGCGAGCGAAGCGTGTAATAACCGCGCAGAGATGTTGAGCCCACTGGCGAGCCGATGCCGATGGGGATCTCGTCGAACTCGAACGCGGGAACATTCGGGATTAATGTGAATTCGTAAGACCCGCCTGCCGACGGATCACCTATTATGCCGCTCACACTGACCGAGAATACGCCGCCCTCGGTGATCTTGTCGGCGAGGTTATTCGCCGTGTCCAGCGTCGTTTCGCCGGCCTCAAACCACCGCATAACGTTCGTGCCAGCCGGGCAGGTTGGCGTGTGAATGTAGGGGTCGTATGAGTTGTAAATCAGGCTCCCAACGCTCGCGCGCCTCCAGGATGCACCCATCGTGTTGGCGCATTGTACGGGCGACATCTCGCCAGGCGTGCCGGCGCCGATATTGGTTTGAAAATAATACGCTGGCCGCCGCTGGATTGCCACGCTCGGGAAGCTATCCACCACTGACCAGCCAGCCGCCATCAGCAGGCTTACTAAACTGACCCCAGCATTCACATACGAGGACCCATACTCAAAGGTCCGTACACCCGTCGATGTGCCGCTGTACTTCGCGTCTGGGATGTAGAACGGATCAATAAGCAATGTTTTCCACCACGGTTGGACCGCCGGTTAGCAATAGCAGGCTGGAGAATCTACCATCCGCAGCCGTAAAGCCGACGCCGTTCATGTAGTTCACCCAATCAGTCAGGATGTCGCCATCGGTTTCAAATATCTGCTCCGTCGCCTCCAGCGCCATTGGCTTCGATAGGCAGCAAGCGTCGTATAACTGCCCGTACCAGATGCCCGCGACACTGATTAACGGGTCGCTGGCCATCGGTGTGCTATCGACCCAGAGGATGCCTGACTCGAAACCGCTTGGCCGCTTGTTATTGAGGTAGCCAGGCGGGCGGATCACGCCGAGCTGTAAAGCAGCGCCTTCGTTTACCGCGTCTCCACCTAAATTCATGCCGTTCCGGAAAAACGAGAACCGCTGGCAGAAGCTGCTAGAGCGAAAATTCTGGCTGTGGGAGGATCCAAATCCAGCCACGCCATTGTCGGAGCCGGACGAGAACCAGAGTTCCGTAGTCACCTCCGGCGCCGCCGGCGATTGCGCCTCACACTGCGGCGTCGGCTCGGTCAAGCCGGCCGCGTGCGGCACTCCCCCGAAAACCGACCATGGCAGGAAATCGCCGGTATGCGTAATGCCCGGCCTGGCAATGAAGAGCGAACAGCAATTAGCCCACACGAAATACGTAAGCGCGGCGTCCATGCGGAGGTGGTGGATCAACCCTTCGGGGTACGGATCGTATGAGCTCACCCATTGGAAAGCGAAGCAATCATCAAAGTTAGAATCGGCTGGGTCCCATACTCTCAACTGAACCGCGAAGCCTTGAGGCGAGAGACAGGCGTACACATATCCGGTCAGGTATGCCGCCGACGTCCAGCCAGCCGCAGTAAGGATCGAGCGCAGAGCGTCTAAAAACGTCGCCGGATTCGCGCTGACGGTCTCCATGACAATCGGCAGGTCGGTGTAGGCGAGGCCCATTAATTTTCGATCCACTCCAACATGTATGAGGCGATACCGGTCCTGGAAATGCTTCCGTCGCTTGCAGTCACGTCGAACGTCAACGGCTCGCCATCCGTGAACGGCTGCGGGTCGCTATTGAATGCGGTGCTTTCGATGTTTACGCCAACGGCCGTCGCTGACGGGATGGTGAACGTGATGATCGGCGTTCCAGCCTTTTTAATGCGGATAGTAAGATCGGAAACGATTACTTCGTGAAGCATCCCGGTGAGACGGTACCCAACCCCGGAGCCATATACCGAGATCATGTCGGCAATATCGTTGCCGACTGTCGCGTCCTTGAGCAGAAGCCGGCTGTGAAAATACCGCTGGGAATTTCCACCGCCAACCGGCGGCACGACTACGAGTTTTCGGGTGATCACCGGGCATGTACCGTCAAATCAAGTTCTTCGGCACCGTTGTCGACGTCGACAGTGATGGCAGTTCCTTCCGGGATTGGATCGAGGGCGAAACCGTGAACCTCGTTCGACCGTGCTGCCGACGATGGAATAAAAAGATGGCACCATGGATCGCTGTTTTTCTTGAGCGTGACCAGGATCGGTCCATCCATCGCCGGCTGGATCGCACCGGTGTATTTCGGCAGGGCGGCGAGATCTGCTTCATTCACCAAATCCACGGCCGCTATCTGGCCGTTGCTGATTTCAGCAATCCGGTAGAAAGGCTCGTCCCGGCCGTCCGGCGTGGCATATAGCCAGATTTCCGTTACCCGTTCGTCTCCGGAAACCGGAATGTCCTTGATCTCGACTCGATCGGCTGATCCTGTTGGGCCCGTCGAATTCGAAATAGGGGAGAGAGCTGACAGGAACCCGCTGCCGCGGTAGGCCACGGCGTACTTCCGGCCGCTCATTATTCCGAGCGAACTGTTGATGCCGTCCGGCGTCGCCGTCACCGAGCCAGCCACGTCCGTGACGATCTCCCCGCCGATACCGATCTTCGCCGTGATCGAGACGACGGCGCCGGAGGCCTCGGCGGAATAGTACGCTTCGAACTGCTCCCCACCGTTCAGCCAGTCTGTCAGCGATTGGGCGGCTTCGTCGAGAGTGTCCACGTCCGGCCAGTCGCGCGCTACCCAGACGGCGAGCTGCAGCTCATTCCCGCCTTCGATCCGGACTTCGATCTGCGAATCTTCGTCGATCGAGCCCCCGAGCGTGATGGTACCGGAGGAGCGCAGTTCCGTCGGGACGATGGCCGATACGCCTGGCGGCGCGCCGATCGCGTTCGAGACGCCGCCGGTTACTTCGGCATAGGCAACTTCGAACGGTTGCGGCTCGGCCGCTCGCACGGTCTGGAATGCGTTCTCTGTTGTGCTGATGGGGAGATCACGGAACGGGAATTGGAATGCATGGCCGCCCAGCGTCCGGATGCGATGCGGCCAGGGCGAAGCGTGCTCGCCGTCGGCCGCCGGCGCCATCTCATCCCCGCCCACCGGTACCACAGTCACGTAGTCCGAGCGGATGCCGCGCGTGTTCAGAAGCCGTCCGCGGATCAGAACGACGCCGGCGTTCTTCATCTCAATGACGTGCTCCCACTTGGCGCGGTTCGGACTGGAAAAGAATCGCGGCTGGAACGGAACTTCCTCGCGGAGAACGTCCACCAGCCATAGCCGCACGTCCGCATACATGTCGTCGCCAACGTCCGCCGTCTCGAGGGGAAGCGTGGTAAATAGATCCCCGGTGACATGGTCGTAACTGGCGATCGGCTGCTGGTCGTATGGAGGTCCGCCGCCATCGTTTACGACGATGTTTGTTCCCGGCCGCAAATCCAGGCCAGGCTCCACCCTTAAATGGCAGGGATTCGCAGAGTCTTTGTAAAGCACCGTGCATTCTACCCGGGTGTGTGCAACGGCCGTCGTTCCGAGCTGACCTCGCCGAACGGTTACCGTGCCGAAGTCCAGCTCCGTAGCGCCAGGCTCGAATACCTCCACGTACATTAATTCCCGGTCGATCTGTAGCCAGCGGCCGTCAATCGGCGGATGGCCTGACATGGGGAACTCGGTGTCGGAGTCACTGATACTCCCGACGAGCGTGCCATAAGCATTCGTCGCTTCGTTCGCGTGGTAAACCTCGAACGTGCCGCGGTGAACGGTTTCCTTATTGGTCCGGACGGAGATATTGTTCAGCCGCAGCAGCCCGTCGCGATTCGTGTGCGCGTGGAACTGCCAGTTCGCCGGCGCGAAGGTCTCCTCGATCGGTAGCGGAATGAGCGCCACATCGGAAGGCTTCGGCCCGCTGACGAGCTCATAAATCTCGTTGTGAAGAGAGCGCCATTCGACGTCGATGGAATAGTCTTTGTTCAGCCTCCACCGGCCGACGCGGAGTTGTATGTGATTCGACCGCGCTTCCTCTGGATCCGGAGAGCCTTCCGCCGTCGCCGGGTAATTCGGCATGTCCTCATGGTCGATACGGCAAACGGTCCCAGGCTCAACGGATAGACCGAGGAGCGTTGTCTTGAAACGGCCGCGGCGAGCGACCTTCTGAACTTCGGGCCGCCAGCCTCCCGTCTCCTCCCGCAACCGGGTTGTGATGAGCCGCGCTACCTGGGACTTCGACGAGGCCCCGGCGAAGTTCATCTGCGATCGCATTGGAACGCCGCCCACCTGTTCGCCGTACGTCTCGTCGTAGATCTCCACCGAATTCGAAACGTAGGCGTATTCCTCGTCCGCAAACTGCCCGGTGATGTGCCAGAACGACGGTTTCAGCGGCTCATACTCGAGCGAGCCCCAGATGATATTTCCGTCGCTGAACTGCTCCGCGGCGCCGGAGTGGAAGCGGATTCCGAACTTGATCTTGTCGAAGGCGAACGTGTAGTAGCCCAGGCAGTTGTTCAGGATCTCCTGAAGCCAATCGCGCGTCGGTTTCGCCTCGCCCAGAATCCCGGTAAAGGTGAACTGCGTCTCTGTGCCGGTACCGATCATTTTTGTGACGGTCTCATCGCACACGCCGGCGGCGAGCTCCGCCGCATCCACGTCAAAGACGGCTTCCTGTTCCTCCGCCGTCGCGCCAAATAGCCCGCGGGCGCGCAGCACCACGTTAACGGCGATCCAGATTGGATTTGTGCTGACTTCCACTGTTTCCGAACGCACACCGTCTGACCAGGTCCAAACGGCCAGGCCTTTCCGGATGGCGGTCTGCATGGAGTGCTCTTCCAGCCGCGAGAGCTGCAGTCCCTTCTCATCGGTTCGGCGAATTTCAATAAACGCCGTTCCGGCCGCGCGCTCCGGGCCGTAACGCTGGATACCCGCGCCGCCCTCACCCAACGAGAAATTGTTTTTCGAGCCGGCTGGAACGGGATCGCGGCCGTAGGTGCCAAGCTCGCCGGTAATGTCGCCGGCGCGGAGGCCGTAGTTGTTCGGCTGCTTCGCGATGAATCCGTGGTGATCCTGGCCGTCCAACTTGTGCGGGTTGTAGGGCGGGGACGTGCCGAGAGTGGTGAACCGCGGCGCCGCGTACTCGACGATCGGACCCTCGCCGACGATACCGAGCGCGGAATAGAAGTCGCCTTCATCCCGGCCGGCGGCGATCTTGCAGTTCACGGGGAATCCGATAGAAGAATCCGGGTTCTGAACGTCGCAGTAAATCTCCGGAATGACTTCCCCGTAGATGGAATCTGCAATCAGCGACGTGCTGGTGAGCATTGAACGGCCAATTCCCCAGACACCCGTGCCATTGTCCTTCGTCCGGACATTCTGCGGATAGGCGATGATGCCACCAAACCGGCTTTCCATTTCATGCGCCAGGCAGCCGTTCGGGCCATCAAAAGACTTGTCGCATTTCGAAGCGTCCGGCGTGAATTCGTACAGGCGCGTCGAGCCGTCAGATTTGGGCAGAGTCCGGCTTGTGTGGGTCGTGTTGCTTTCGTCCTCCCATGGGCAGCCATTCGCGGCATCGTTGTATTTCTTCCAGCACGTCCGGCTGATCTTGCGGCGCGGATAGGACTGATTCAGTTCATAGAAGCCATCGGACGCGGAAATGCTGATCGTGTCCGAGGCGGCGCCTGCCTTCCAATCCGTCACATCGCCGCGCCAGAGATCGAGCTTGAACCCGGAGCCGACATGGTACAGGCTGAACTGGATGTCGGCGCGGAAGAGATCGACTTCGTTTACGAGCTCCGTGAAGACCTTGTCGGCGTTTCCCAGCGTGAAAGACGCCTGGTCGCTCGCGCCGTCCATCGACTGCTCGATGCCGGCCCAATCCAGTAGACGGGGCTCGTACTGCTGCTCGCCGACGATGCAGCGCCGGTCCGACAGATAGATCACCGGGTATTCCGCGTCCGTCGCTTCGATGCGGATGAGCGGGATGATTTCCTGGACCTGCGCCGCCAGAGCGTCTTCCAGCCCGTCAGTTGGGAAGCGGAGGAGCGTATCGGTGATGGCATACTCTGGATTGGCGGTCGGGACCTCCACCAATTCAATTCCAACCGACGAAATCGAGCCGTAAAGATGCTCGAGCGTCAGCTCCGGGTCCTTGAAGCGGACGAGGTATTCCGTCGTTGTGCCGTCTTCGTTCGGGGCGTCGTAGGAAAACGAACCCTCCGCGCCGCGATTCTCAATCCAAAAGTCGAGAAGATCCTGGCGTTTGAGGAACGTCAGATTCGTTCGCCGAACGGTGAACTGCTTCGCACCGCTGCCGAGAAGGTACCGCTGGGAAACTTTTCCGTTAGCGGAATTCGGTCCCATCCGATGGACGACAACTTGCGGCGTGTGGGCGCGGCCGCTCGGGTATTCTGGCTCAACAGGCCAAGGCGTGGCGCTGATTGCCGGTTCGGGAACCGTTATGTTGCCTATGGTTGGCATCGGTTAGACTGGAGTGATGACCGTAGATGAAATCTTCGCGGCTATTCAATCACTGCCCCACGAAGATCGAGTTCACTTCTGGACGCGGGCAATGCAGGTCAAGGATCAGGCTCTCTTGGATGTGGTTATCTCACCCACGCCAACAAATGGATTGGCTTCTGTTTTACGTCTGCTAAACGGCAAGAAAGCATCGCAGCTTGGGGTCAGTTCTGCCTCACAGCCAACCGAACAGTAAGATCCGAAACGCCGGAATACGTAGGCGTTCCACGGCTCACGAGCATTCCGTAAAGCGTCGTACCGCTGGCCAGCTTGAAGCCCAGCCCAATCGCCCGCGCGCAAGAAACGCCGTTGTCATTCGCCGTATGGTGTCCGGTGACCGGAATTACACCGACGCACGTCACCAAGTCAGCGTCGGCAATGTCCGCGGGATCGTTATCCGTCGGCGGGACGCTGGGGTTTGTGTCGAAAAGAAACAAGTCGAGGTTTGCGGATTGCTTGGCGAGGTCCGTGATCGTTACGGATTCGATCACTCCGGAGCCGGCTGAAACGCGCACAGCAGAGGCGAAACTTAGAACCGCTCCGACAGCATCGCCGGACGCGTATGCGGGCGAAATGGAAACGACGGGGATCGCTGAAACGATAACGAGTTTCCCGCCGACTTCGCCGATATGGTTCTCGGAGGCCGCGGCGGTCACTGTGCCGTCGACCGTGAGTGATCCGGCGCCGTCGGATACGGCGATCGCCGACTGATCGGACGCTACAACAACCGCGAGCGAGGCGGCCATTGCTTTCTGGCCAAGAGAGGCGGGCGTGCGCTCATTCTGGATCTTAACGACGCCGCGAAGGTGGGCGTTGATAGAGCCAACGGCATCGGTCGAAACCGCTGCGTCTGCGTTGGCTCCGAGTGGGTCCGCCGGCATAGACTCGACAACGACGTGCGCCTTGTGCACCCCGCCCGTGTCGGTTGTGCGCATAGTCCGCGTGCCGGACGATGTGACTACATCGAAATTATCTGCCATTTTATAGCCCCAAGACCATCAAGTTTCCGGACTCATCCGCATCAGTGAAATCCAGCGTTCCACTTCCAGCCGCCAATGCCAGTTCGATCATTTCGAGCGAGACGTTCGATCGTGCAACGTCCATTTCCTGTTTCCACTCACCAAGGAAGTGGACGATGTACCGCCCATCCGGGTCAACGCCAGTGGGGTCGTGGTTCCCGATCCCAACTCCACCGTAAGGGTCATAGAAGATGAAGGCTTCGGCCGCTCCGCCGCGGGCGTCGTAAAAGTTGCGCAGCGCGACAAGATCGTCGGCCGTCAACCGCTTTGAGAGTTTCCAGTGAAGCCGCGCCAGGATCTCTTCCCGATCGCCGCCGTTGCTTATCAGGATCCGGCGCTGCGTGCTGCCGTCCGGGTATTCGTTTGTAAGAATCGCGAGTTCGCGGGATTGAGTAAAAGCCGTGGACAGTGTGAGCGGGAGGACCACCAGGCCTTCCAGCGTGGCCGCGGGAACGTTTCCCGGCATGTTACTTCAGAATCTCCCCTTTGCCGTTCTGCTGGGCGACCAACTCCCGCCGGCCGTAGTTCCCTTTTTGGGCTACAGCGGTGGCATCCTGCACTCGTCGCGGCTGCGTGTCGATCACTACTTCCGCTTCGCCCCTCAGCAGTTTGGTCGTCGCCGGTCCGTCCAGTTTGATGATGTTCGTCATCTGACCCTGGCCTACGTAATTCGTGGCATAGCCAACGCCCCCGGGGTTACCTGGAATGGTGAGTGACGGCGTGCTCGAGCCGATGCCGGCAAATGCAATCGCCCTGCCGTTTTCAAACGTGGCGTTTTGGAGCAGCCCAAAGTTGCTCTGAGCGAGACTGACCGACCGAACCTTCGCCTGGACGCCGAAGCCCTGGCCGGTGGACATAGCGTAAAGCTCGATCAGTTCCCTGATTTGAGGCGACCGGATCGCGGTACCGATATCTCCGCCAAAGCTTTCCTTCGCCGTCTTTACGATCTGATTGAGAATGCCCTTCTCTTTGACGTCGATGCCATAGACCTCTTTGATCTGGTCCCGCGCTTTTTCCGTGGCGCCCTTTATCATCATCCGCAGCGCCCCGGCACCGAGTCCGATCGCGCCGCCAATTAACGCGCCCCAGGGTCCGCCGAACTTCGCGCCGATCAGCGCTCCGCCGGCGGCCGTCTCAAACATCCCGCCTACCCCGCCTCTCCGGAGGCCGTCCGTAGCCAGCAGACCGCCGCCCAGAAGCAGCGCGCCGCCCTTGGCTCCATAGATGCCTTCCGCGAACAGTTTGTTCGTGGCGCCGATCTGGCCTAGCTGCGTGAGCAGGCCCAAAGCGTCAAGACCGCCGGCCGTACCGCCGCCCGCGCCGCCGCCGAGCATTCCGCTCAATCCACCAACTGGTCCAGCAAAGCCAGGAGTTCCACCTGGCGCGCCCGCCCGCGCAATCCCTCCGCCGGCCAGTAGCCCGCCGAGCAGGCCGCCGATGCCGCTCGCGGACCCGCTACCTCCACCGCTAGTTCCGGTGAGGGCGCTGGCCACAGCCGTGCTAGCGATCTGTTTCAAGTAAGTGAGGGCCGGCAGTAGGACGGCATTCTTCAGTAGGTCGCCCCATGACTTTGTTCGCAGGAACAATGTGTCAAAAAGCCCCTCCGCCGCATGCTTGATGCTGTCGAAATTCCTCTGCAGCTGGTCCTGGATGATCTGGCCGGACTTAATCGCAGCCGTATCCCCCGCCGCGGCGATCGCCGCCTCGGTCTTCAGTGTCAACTCCCGGCCGGCCAGCGCATACTTCTGATTGATCGCCGCGCGGAGCTCGGCATTCTCTGCCGCCTTCGCGAGTTCGATCTCCTGCTCCGCCTGCAACAGCCGCGCCTTTAATTCGAAGTTCTTGAGAAGGTATTCCTTCTCGATCGCGGCCTTCTTATCCTCCACCGCAATCTTTTGCTCCACCGTTTTGGCGTTGTAGCCTTCCGCCTGCGCCAGTTGTTTGTCCCGGCTGGCCTGCGCGAAGATCTCCTCCTGGGAGAGCTGCTCGCGAAGGTTCGCCAGCTCCATCTCAACGGTCTCTTCTGACAGTTTCTGAGCGGCGCGGAACTGCTTTTCGTAGAGTTCGTTTACCGGCTTCGCTTCCAGGTCCTTTATCACGTCGACTTTGAACCCGCCGGCGGCTCGTTGCGCCATGATTTCGCGTGCTTTCTCGATACCCTTTTCACGATCGCGCCGCGCCTGCTCGGCCTTCTGTTCTGCTTCCGCGCGCGCCTTGATCTGGGCAGTGAGCGAGGCCTCTTCAGCTCTCAATTTCTTGGCTAGATCGATCCTCTTCTGCACTTCAGCGGCGCCCATTCCGCTCCCGAATTGCTCGGCCGCCTTGCGCTGTTCGGTAACGTCGGCAAGTCGCTCTTTTAGGCCCGCGTCCGTTTCACCTTGCTGTTTCTTGAATTTCGCAATCAGCGCGGCGCCCTCGGCTGCCACCAAACCCCGATTTGTTTCATTGAGCCTGGCCTGTCGTTGTCTCGCAGCGTCCTCGGAGAGTGACCCTATGCCTGGATCGATGTAGTCTAACGGCCCCTTGTTAATGCTCTGAACGAATTTAATGGTCGCGACGATACCGCCGGCGAGCTGCAACTTCAGAGACTTCCAGCTCGCCTCGATTTCGCCGATCGCGTCATCGGTATCGGCAAGGGTCTTCAATAAGGTGTCGTTTACTCCACCCGACGCTCTTTTCGCCCGTTCTGCGGTTTCATCAAACTGCAGGAGTAAGGGCATTAACGCAACGCCACTTTTCCCGAAAATTTCAACGGCTTTGGCCGCTCGCTCTGACGGTTCTTTGATTGACTGAATCTTCTTTGCTATATCCCCAAACAAATCGCCGAATGGGCGGACCTGGCCACTGAGCTCGAAGATCCGGACACCGTTCTTTTCGAGCGCCTCAGCGCTCTTCTTGCCTTCTTCGGTTCCCTCGGCGATGCCCTGCGAGAGCTTCTTGTAGCCAGCGGTCAGGCCTTCGAGGGATGAACCTACCAGCTTCGCCTGGATATCAAGCTTGTACGCTTCCGTGGCACTGATCCCTACCGTATCAGCGAAATTAGTGACGGCTTCCGCCGCCCGCCCCTGGCTGGCCACCAGGTCGAAGGAGGCCTTCGCCACAACAGTCAAGCCGGCGCCGACGCCTAAAGCGATCGCCCCGACCCGGCCGAGGCTTGCGGCGATACTATCGACGGCATCTCCGGCAGCCTGCATCGGGTTGCGCAGAAACTCCGCCAACTTGGATCCGCCGGCGGTGACCTTGTCCTGCGCAAGCGCGAGCTTATCGTACGCGGCGGTCATCCTGTTGATCGCGTTCGGATCGCCGGCGACCCGGCTCAACTGGAGCTTTCTCTCTATCTGTAACCGCTCGCTCGAGCTGGCTCCGGCGAAGGCGGCTTTTCGCTCGGCCTGCTGGACGATCCGATTGATTTCTTTCTGGCTACGATCAGTAATCGAAACGATCGACGTAATTTGTGCTTCCGTCGATTTCCCAATCGCCGCCCCGGCCCGTTCCGCCGTCTTCTCGTTGGCCTCGATCGCCTTATTAGCCTTATTGGCGGCAGCCACCGCTTCCGCGGGGTCGTAGGATAGTACAATTCTTTCGTCAGCCACTTATGCCGCCCTCGTCTGGACCGCTCGAACCGGCCGTCCGGCGGCGAACATTTTGACAATCTTCGCTTTTTCAGACGGACTAATTCCCCACAGTCGCCACCGGCGCTGGTTTAAGGTCAGGACATCTGAAAAGCTCAGTTGGCCACCACGCTTCAGGCTGGTGTGCATCCCGTCTGTTGGGCCCAACGTCATTTTGTTCTGGCTGGCAGATAAGACTTTGATCGAACGACGCAAACGGCCTGTGAGATTCAGGTCACGGATCGTACGGCCAGTCTTTCGTTGTTTGAATCCTCGGTAACCTCGGTCGGCACTAACACGGTTGAACCTAAGAATGCTAACTAATCCGGACCCGGTCGCCTTGAATACATTGTCGAAATACGACTTTTGGAATGAGACCAACGGCGGAGCGGTCGCGTCATTGACGTCCATTCCCCGGTCCCAGCGGGCCATAATCATGGACAGGATGGAATCCCCAAACTCCACCATCTGACTCCCGGTGAAAGGGCTCACAACGAAGCGCGCTTTAGTGATCTTAGTCTGGTATTTTGTCGCCATTAGTAAGACCCTCGATTCTTGAGCGACGCCTGCGCCTCGGCGATTCGCCGCTCTTCTTCTTCAAATTTGCCGCGTTCCTCACGCAGAATCACCAAAGCGCGGAACTCCAAAGGAGAGACCTCGGCGAGGGTAACGGTGAAGCCCAGCTCCAGCGCGACTTCCAGCTCGAAGGTTATGCGGATGAATTCAGAGAGGGCGGGTGGGAGTTCCGGCTGTTGGCTGCGCAGAATCTCTGCCACGGCTTCCCGAAACTCGCGCATCATTGCGCTTATCCGCCAGATTCTTCCAGGTCGCGAACGGCTTCCACAATATTTGTGATGACGAAGTCCTTGTGAACTACAGGAACAGCACCAGCGTATCCCTCGTGGCGTTCCACAAGCGCATCGTAGAGCGCCTCGCCGGGCGCCAGCGGCTGAGTCATTTCCGTGCCACGCCGCACCGAATGCATGTCGATGCAGGAGAGCTTGTACTCGCGAAGTTGCTTCAAAGAAGGATGTCGCAGCACGTGGACCAAATCACTGAACAGTGGCTTGCCGCGATGTAGCAGTGCGCCAATCCGCACCGTTATCCGATCGCCGTGCATATCGACGGCAGGATTTCCATCGTCACCGGCTTCCAATTCGCAGTATTCCAACCGGTCGATCACCGTCAGCGCCTCGGCGGCGTCAAACTCGGCCGCCTCAGCACCGGTATCGCGGCGAACCTTTTCGAACATCTCCAGCGCTGCTGGCTCTGCACCAATGACGCTCGATTTCGATTTATCGCGGCCGGCCGCCTCCTGCTTGATGCGCACTTTATTGGCGCGGCGCTTCCAGTCGGAATCCGCCGGCCAGGCGACAACACATTTCTTGTTGCCGCCGCTGTATATGTTGATCTCGATTTCTCTCGTAACGTCGAACATTGCAAATCTTTCCTTTAGGCGGGCGCGTCGCAAATTCCGTCGACCGCGGTAGTGGCGACCACGGTTAGAACTCCGTTACTGGTGTGGTACATCGGGCTGCCCTCGACGGAGATCGTCACCAGGCCCTCATCGTCGCCTATTTGCACCGACTTATAGGCGAGCTGATGGAACGTCGCCGTGTAGGTGTTGTCGGCGTCGTACGTCTGGGTGATCACGGCCGTCCCCGTCGTCAGGGCGATCAGCAGCGTGTACTCTGGCGTCCCCACACGGCACCGGGCAACAAAACGGAAAACGGGCATGCGGTCGCCGTTTTCAATCCGGCCCTTTTTCGCATACCCGCTCTGGGTTCCCGAGCCAGGGTAGAAGCCCGTGCTCTCGCGAACGTTATTGTTCCATCCCCACTCGAGCGAGATGATGCATTTCAGGCTGACGTAGTTGACGCTGATGGAGGTGAAGGCGAGCGAGGCGGCAGGCAACTCCTTTTCCGTGGTCTTCGCCGGCAGCGTGATCGCGCTGGGCTCGGTAATTTTTCCGCTGCCCACCATATCGATGGTGATTTTCGAGCTCGCGCGCCCGGGAGCCGTGATCAATGAGACCAGGAAGCCCGCGACGCGGCAGCCAGGGTACATTTTGTCCCAGATCGCCGAACCGCCGGGCCGGATCTGCTCGATATAGCTGAAATAGGGAGTTTCGATGCCCGCCGTCGCCGGCACTTGCGGAGTGCACGTATAGACGTACGGTCCGGAGCCGGTCTTCACGCATGCGCCCAAGCCAAACGCGGCCGCCCAAGCCATGATCTCGGAGGAAAGGAACTTTTCGATTGGATGCGGGCCAATCAGGACGTGGCTCTTGTAGGTCGCCGTGGCGAACTCATGGCCCTTCCCAGATTCGGCCGCGTCGTCCTCGGTGATGAATTGCGGATCCAGCGGCGCCGTGTTGATTTTGTTCAGACGCCAGATGGCGCCCACCAGGTTAGCGGTATCGATGTCGGACTGTTTGCCTTTACCCCAGCCGACCAGCAGTTCGCGTGCGTTAACGCTCAAGGGTCACCTCGCTCTTTTTTTCTCCGCCGGCGGCGGGCTTTGTTTTCATCACCTGGACATAGCCCAGAACCATTAATGGAGTCAGCGACTCGGGACTGGCGTCGACCTCCACCACATCCCCTTCGGGGCCGCGCATTGTAACTTTGCCCTTCATTAGTAATCCCCTTTTTCCGGAATTTGCATTTGGAGCTCGAAATAGTCGATCGCGGCGCCCTTTTCATCGAAAATCATCGTCTGGCGACTGAGCACCGGCGGCAACATCGATTCATAGTCGGCGTGAAATTCGTAATCGATCAGGCGCTGAGATTGCCCCGCCGGAGTCCCATTCGTGAACAGCCAAAGCGACTTTAGATAAGTGGAAGCCGTGTCGTTATCTGTGCTCCGGCGCGGTCGATGAATCAAGCTGACCCGGTGATGCCACGTGTTACCCGCGCCGCCCGGGCCATAGCCTTGATACACCACCAATGTGCCGGGTACGTGCATTTCATAGACCGCGCGCGCAAGACAAGCGCCGTCGGGATAGAACCCCAGAAATGCGGAGATTTTCTGTGCGTCCCCACCATGTTCGGTTACCAGGTCCGCTACGGCACGCAGCCCAGTGACAATCCCGTCGATCAGGTTGCCAGGATTCGTCATCTTTGTCTTTCCAACACTAACCAGGCCGATTGGTCCGTCTCGACCTCGATGTCAATGACCAGGTAGGTCGCCGACTGGTAGGAAACCGACGCACCCTTCACCGGAGAGAAGCCGGAAAGGCTCACCCACATGCGATAAATGATGCCAGCAATCGATAATTCGGGATTGGTTCCAAACTCAGGAACGCCGGTAAGAGTAGTCTGACTTCCGCCCGGTGGGGTGTAAAGAAACGTCTCGGCAAACGTCGATTCGACGATGTCCCTCAGTCCCTCTCTTGCGGTGAGCCAGCTCACTTGTGTAGAATCCGCATTTTCTTTCCATCAACGTTCGAGGAGAAGGCGGGCGAACGCCTTCTCCTCCACGCTGCCACTAGATCGTGTGGACGCGATAGTTGATGATGCCGCGGATCACAGTGTCAGCACCGGCATTGCCAGCGATTTCACCGTCGCCCGTGTTGTGCAAGACCAGCGCCTTGTTGATGCCGGCCGATGCAGCGACAATAGCGTCGATCTTCGGCAGAGCGTTGGTAATCGTGTCAGCGCTGGCGTCGATGAAGCCACCGGATTCGATGGCCTGCGAAACGATGGCCCCGGAGCCGTCTGTATACCGGATGGCGAGGTTATCGCTCGATTCCGTCAACACGTTCGTCCCGTAATCCAGGTACAGCAACGCGCTGATGAACTCCAGGATCTTACCTGCACCTGGCGCCGCCACAAGCGTCTTCGGGGCGGCCCGGAGAGCCTTGATCTCGGCGTTGCTGATAGTGAAGGTTGCCTGCCGGAAAACGGTCTCACCCACGGCGCCGCTGTAGCCGCTGGTGAGACGGCATTGAACAGTAGAGCTGGGGTTTGCGGCAGCGGCCGTCGCAACGGCTACAGCCACGCCAGTGGAAGTTTTGTTGAGTTCCTTCTCCGTGTCATCCCAGTACAGGACGTCACCGGCCGAGATGGCGAGAGCAGACGTTTTCGGCAGAGTGAACTCGCCTACGGTATCGATTTCCGCGGCTGTGCTGATGGCGTAATCCGCGATCGCGACGCCAAACAGCGAGCCGACCAGGCATCCATCGCCGCTGGAGAGAGCGTACGGCGCCGTGACTGGAACGACATTACCAGATCGTACTTTGTTGGTCATGATGCTTTTCCTTTGTTCGTTTAAGGAGCGGCATCACTGCCGCCCCTGGTTGGTTCCTGTCGTTGTTGCCCCGATTAGGAGCCAGTCGAGTAGTACAGGCCTTTCCAGCCCACAGCTTTCGCGCCGAAGTCCAGGAACGCGTACATCGTGACCCCCAGGACTCCGCCGTTGTTCTCCTGCCGAATGAACTGCGGCCCTTCGGCCCCGGCCAGGTGCGAATACTCGACGTCCCCGGTGGCGGCGGCGCCATACCACTTGGCCGTGTCCGTCAGCTCGGCGTCGGAAACGACTTCAAGCATGCCGGCAAACCAGTTCTGCTCCGAGATTTTTACGCTCGGACCCGTTTCGCGCATTGCCGTAACCGCCGTCATCCGCTTGGCAGGCGGAACGATCAGGTACTTCGGAACGATGTTGAGGACGGTGACACCATCGATGCCCTTTTGTGTCGCCATTGCCACGAACATCGAATCGAGACCGGTGTTCCCGATTGCGCCAGTGCCGCTATTGGCGTGATCGGAGTGGAACAGAGTTACTCCGTCCGCCATCGCTGCGTTCGCCGTGAGAATGGCATACACGGTTTTATTCTCGAGGCGGGCAGCCTGAAGACCGAACGCGCCGGCCATATCGTTGAAGGCGCCGAGGTCATCGTTGATGAGCATCTGGCGGGTGAAGCTGATCCCGCGACCGTACGTGGCGATCGCGTAGGATTCGCGCTCTTCGCCCATCGTGCCCATCGAGATCTCGCCGCCCTCGGGGACTTCCAGGAACACCGGCATCTCACCCTTTCGGATGCGCCGCATGGTCTTGAAATCCGTAGCCTGAGACTTCTTCGCCCACTTCCGATATGTGGGTTCGGCAGTGCCGTAAGCGTCTAGGAGAACCTTCCGAAGGCTGTTCTCCAGGATGATCGGGAAGTCGCTGGTGGAATGCAGCGCCAGGACGGCGATTTCGTTGGGCGACTTGCCACGGGTGTTCACGCCAGCGCGAATCAGCGACTCTTCGGCCATGCGCGGAAGGCTCATGAACTTGAAGTCGTTTGCCGATTCCACCTTATACACATTGCCGTCGACGCGGTTCAGGATGGCGCCGGTCATCAGCTGCCGGCGAGTCTCTACTTCGTCGCGAGTGATCTCTGCCGAAGGCGCGCCAACGCGGGTTTCGACCTTGGTACTGTTCTTATACATCGCCTCAATGACGGCATCCTTGAAGGCCTCCACCGACTGTCCGTCGGCAATCGCTGCTTGAATGGTTGCGGCCGGCAGAGACGCTGCTGCGCCAATGCGGCTAATTTCGGAAACACGGGCGCGCTCGACCTTCTGTGCTTCAGCCTTGATTGCCTCCGCGTTGAGGGTCGGGTTCTGCCCCGTAGGATCAACAGGGTTTGGATTGTGCATGTTGCACTCCTTTGGTTGGTTGTCATCAGGGGCAGACCCCTGGACTTCGGTTATCGGCGAGACCTCCACCGCAACGGCGCCGAGCTCGGCCGCGCGAAGTGCGACGGGAGCGTTTTTATACGCCGAAAGATTCCATTGGCTTTTGACCGCAATCGCTTCCACCACGCGATCGACCAGGCCTGCCTCCACCGCTTCCTCAGCGGTGAACCATGTTTCCGCCGCCATCCAGCCCCGAACCGTGGCCTCATCCTTGCCGGTCCGGCGCATGTAGTCCGACACCATCGCGTCAGCGTACTTTTCGAGGAGCGCGATCGCTGCCTCATGATCGGCGGCATTCCCAACCGTCAGCATCATCGGCGAGTGAACCATCACGAATGCGCCAGCCGTCGCCTCGATCTCTTTCGCAGCAAGGATTAGAAAGGAGGCGGCTGAGGCGGCCACTCCGTCGACGTGCGCGACGATCTTGGAAGGATGCTGAGCGATCGCCGTGGCAATCGCCCGTGCCGCGTTAACTTCTCCACCCGGACAGTTAACCCGCAAATGGATTGTCGACGACTTGATCGCCTTTAAATCCTTAACGAACTGGCCCGCATCGACACCCCAATACCCGCCAATCGCGTCGTACAGAAACACTTCCGTTTCGTCCGCGGCCGTAGAGGCCTTAATTTCATACCGGCGCGGGCTGGATTTGTTGTCGGCAAAAAGCTTATCTAAAGGGCTCATTGCTCCTCCTGCTGTTGGTCCTGTTGGCTTTTGCCCATGTTGAGATCCTGCCCATTGAAGAAGCTAACGCCCGCTTTCTTCAGCCGTTTTGCAAATTCCTCGATCTGTTCGATCAACTTCGACGGATCGTTACCGGCTCTCGATACGAGTTGCGGCCAGCTCGTCTTACCGGTCCGAAGCTCCACTTCGTCCGCCTTTGCTTCCGTCAGCCGGTCTAACAAATTGAATGCGGGCGGGTTCCACTCATGCCGCTTATTAGCGATCGGCCCGTCCAAAATCTCAAGGAGCCGAAGGAACTCTTCTGCAGCTGCTTCGCATACGAGCGGGATGATCACATTCCACTGCGTCGAAACGACAGTCCGTTCATAAGCGACGACCCCCATGCGAGAGCTGCTGTAGTTCGACTTCGAGTAGTTCCCTGTTAGCAGCTCGAACGGCATTTTTGCGCCGGCGGCGAAGTCGCGCTGCCGACTCGTTTTGTAATCGTCATACCCGCCGGCATACGCAGGATTGTTCCAAACTACCTCTTCGCCCGGTTTCGTCTTCAAAATCATTCCGGGCTCAAAGGTCGAGACCTGATTCCCATTCGCGTCCATCACTTGGGCCGTGAAGGTGAAATCGTCGCCCTCCGGAGAAGTGACCGCCGCGGCGATACAGGCTTCCGTCCGTTTCCGAACGATTTCCGCATCCTCCCAGTCAGCGGTATCCTTCGCCGCCGCCGTAGTCGACACCAACCGTGGAACACCGCGAACCTGGCCGGGACGGGACGGCTTATAAACGTGCCGGATTTCGGCAGCATCCACTCGTTTAGAAGCATTCCCGACAGAGCCCCGCATACCTACGGAACTGGAATCGCCCGGATGGTGTTCGAAAAGCCAGTAAGCGACCCTTTTCCCAACGGCATTGAACTCGACGCCGTGAATGATGTAGCCATTTGCATCTGTCGGCTGTGTTTTTGCCGTGTCCAGATGATCGGCTTCGAGAACTTGAATCTGAAAGGGCGGCCAAATGCCATCCGACCGCCGGCGTGACCGGTACCGAGTCAGCACTTCGCCCGATTCGAATTCCGATTCGCAGGCTAGGTACTGAACCGCTTCGAAGTGAGGCAGTCCATCCGCGGAGGCCCGCTTCGTCCAGGCGTCCCACTTCTCCTGGACAGCGGGATCTTCCCATCGGCAAAGAATCCCGGGCCCAACGATCGAGTCAGCCCATTTCCCCTGTGCGTTACTCCCGAGCGGGTTGTTCCGGATCAGATCGCGAGATCGATCTCGAGAGAGTGGTTGCGCCGCGGCAATCTCAGAGTTGGCCGAAGCGCCGGAAGTCGCCCAATTTGCCGTCCGTCGACCAGTCCTTGCGGCGTCATAAGACGCGCGAATGGACTCCGCCTCACGGAATCGCATCCGGCGGAAGCCGGCAGCCGGATCAAACCAGGAAATCACCCGGTCAAGGGCGTTCGGTTTTACCCGTTGCTGTGTTGTATTAGGAGACATCGCTTCGTAGGAGTGCTGCTAGCTGCCGCGATTTGCCCGTCGAGGATTGCCAGGGCGCGCTCCATCTCTTCGACCGTGGCGTATTCAACCGATCTGTCACCGAATTGAGTGCGTTTCACCGCATCAGCAATCCGGGTAATCAGCGTTTCTCGTTTGACTAGTAGCTCTTCCGTCGTCATCGCTTGAACCATCCGCTTCCTCGGCCTTGGAGCCATCCGCCCTGCTGTTTCGGCGCAGGAGGAACCGTTTTCGGCTGTTCCGTGGGCGGCTGAGGCGTCGAGGTTGCCGGCCGAATCTCCTTCGGCTGAGGGAGCAGCCTCTCCTCGAGGTTTTTCCAATCCGCGTCATGCATCCGCGAGAGGCCTACCCGCTCGGCGGCGCCGCGGGCGTAGTTTCTCGTATCGAGGGCTTCATTTCGCTCTCGAACCTTTACCCATTCGCCCTTTCGAAATCCCTTGTGGATCCGGAACACGTATTGCTCGGCAGTGAGTTGGCGGAACCATTCAAGGGGCGTCGTAAGCGGGAAATGGCACCACCCTGGCGGATAACCTTCTCCGGCCGCTGGACGCTCCTGCCGGAGCCATCCGTACAGTTCGGCCTTCGCCATGGACACGTTCAGCGGCCACACGCGAAAGCCACGCTTCATCCGCTTGCCCTTGCGCGTCGTCTCAGCCGCAACCGGTAATCCCAGGAGGCCTATGCCCTTGTCTTCTCCCTTGATGACAAGTACCCGCGTAGCTCCCTGTTGGCGCGCCCAGGAATATACGGTCTGGGCTTGATAGCCGGAGTCCACGGCCATCATCTGGAGTCCCAGCGTTGCGCCGCCCTCATGAGGATAGGACCTGTTTAAAACCCCGGTTAACCCTACCCACGCCGGCGAATCGAGCCGTGCCGTGTCGCCCAGCAGAATCTGGTAATCGACCAGCCAGGATTCCTTCCCGCGACCCCATGCAACGACCTGCACCTCTATGCGATCAGCCTGGACGTCGGCGCCGGCCGTGAGGAAAAGTCCGCCCGAGGGCACCTTGCCCAGGTGATAGTCCTCGCAGCGGCTGAGGAGTTTCTCTTCGTCCGGCGCCTCGCCAGTCTCGCGCCAGGTGCGGCCGAGTGTCGTGTTAACAAAGGCTTTGAGCTGTTCCGGCCGGCCTTGCGCGGCGAGCCAGCCATTGGCGATCCGGAGACAGCTTGACCAAGGCGAATACGCTTCCCAGAGCCAGAATCCACGCGTGCCCCGGAATTCTGCCGAGGCCTCCCAGTATCCCTGGCGAATCGCTCGCAGTCGCGCGACTTCGTCCATCTTCGCTTGGCAGTGCGGACATTCAAACCACGCCGCGGTAGCCGTGCGCACTTGGCGCCCGTCCTGCCCGGGAATACTCTTTCCTTCTTCCCACCGGAAGTTCTCGAACTGCAGGATATGGAAAGCACCGCATGCCGGGCAGGGAACGTAAAAGAGACTCTGATCAGACTCTTCGAATGCGGCTTCAATTCGCGAAGCGCCGGCAGTCGTGGGTGTCGACGTCAGCAGTTCCTTCGCATTGAAAAAGGTCGTATTCCGCTTCATCACCAGGGTGATTGGATCGCCTTCCGTTCCTGCCGAGATCGGATATCGATCGACTTCGTCGGCGAGGACGACGCGGATCGGACGGGACGCCAGCGAAGCTGGCGAATTGGCGCCAGCGAGCGTGATATGGCCGCCCGGGTACTTCTTATGCAGCAGCGTGTTGCCAGAATCGCGCGATCGCGGATCTGCGAACTTGTGGCGGATCGCCGGCGTGTCCCGGATCATCGGCGCTAGGCGGTCCTTAGAGAACGCTTCCGCCATCTCCAGCGTCGGCTGCAGCAGCATCACTGGAGACGGATCGTGGGCGACGAAGAACGCCAGGATATTGAGGAGAATTTCTGACTTACCCACTTGGGCGCTCGATTTTATGACGACTCGCTTGACACGCGGATCGGACATCGCGTCCATAATTCCTCGCTGGAATTCGGCTCGCGATGTGATCCATTGACCAGGTTCGCTACTTGACTCTGGACTTAGCTTTCTTTCCTTGTCGGCCCACTCGCTGATGGTCAGCTTCGGCGGCGGCGCCCAGATCGACGCTACCTTTTTTGTGGCCTCGCGGAGGTTTGCCAGTCCCTCTGGGCTCGACTTGAACTCCGAAGATTTCGGATCTGGCTCGGTCGCACTCGGTGATGATGACTGCAAGCTGTTTCACCCCGCCGCTCGCGGCAGAGTTTCTAATTCTCGTGATCACCGCGGCGGCGCCGGCGAGCCTGGCGTCCACCGTGTCATCACTCAGTTCTTCGGCTTCCGGCTCTGCCGCTGTTGGCTCATACCCGCTGAGCTCGCTGAGAGCCTCGTTGATTCCTGCCTCCACCAGCGACTGGCAAATGAGCGGGTCTGTCTCGATGGCGAGAACCGGCCCGAGTTTGTTTGGGAGAGAAAGAAGTTTTGCGCGCGCCGCTCCAACCATTTGGAACCACGGCCGCGACGCGTCTTCGATTTTAACGACCTTGCCATTGGCAATATGCAGCTCGAGCTCAGTGAGACCGGCCTCGGCCGCAAGCTTTCGCCGCCGGGCTTCATTCTCATCGATCGTGACGACGTCACCGAGAACCGCTTGGCGCTCGCGATCGATCCTCCATTGAAAGACGGCGCTCGCCGAGAACTCCCATTGGCCGACACCCTGCCGGACCGGCCGGCGAACGTACGGGCAGCCATCCCGGACCCAATTATCGATTGTGACGAGAGAAACACCGCAAAATTCGGATAACTGCGCTCGATTCAAGCTCCTAGGAGACGACATAAACCTAAAACATCATCTGAAACCCCTGGCGCTAGCGCTAGCGTGCAATCGAGACACCCGCCCGCGATTCACCTGGGGAAGGACCCAAAGCCGGGGGGGGTAGGGCGATCGCCTGTTCGACGGCGGCGAGTTCGGTATTGAACACGACTCGCACGCTACCGGCCGGCCCGCCGTGAGCTATCACGATCTTCCGCTTCGTCGGTCTCGGTGGAGGCTGAGCGATAGGAATCCGGCGACGCTCATACTGCTTCATTTGACGCCGAATCGAATCGTATTCGCCACCCGGAATACTCGCTGCTCGGCCCACAAAACCCATCATTCGACTGCGGAGCTGCGGCCCAAGTCGAATGACCTGGCCCGGCACAATCCATTCCGCCATGCCTCGCTTTAACCATCGTTTGCAATGGTCCAGAGACACTGATGCCCGCCGACTATCAGGCGGGTTGACGATCCTTATTGTGGCAGCAGACACGTGTGGTGTGTTCGCTCGTCCCGTACTGGCTACGATTCCCCCGTATTCAGGGGACGCCGGCCGGGTTGCAATCCGGGCGCGGGTTACTTCTGTGGAATCAGCTTCAAACATAACCCAGCTTTCTTGTTTTTGCAAACTCTGTATTCTCGCGCGGCATTACGAGTTCCTTCTGAAGCTCGCCCCAAATCGAATTGAGTTGCGCGACCAGGCGCGGAATCTCGATCTGGTGAAGAGTGGTGAACCGCCTCGGCCCAGCGACATCCAGCGCATCCTTTCGGTGTCGATGGTGATCCGGGCACAACGGGATACATTGCTCATCCGGTGACTTCTGCCCCAAACCCCGCGGCCCCGTGTGAGCTGCCTCCGATCCCATCCAGCCGCACACCGCACAAGGCAAGGTCTTGATCCACAGCATGTAGGGGATGTTCCGCGGCCGCTTCTTGTTCTTCTTCGAACGCGGCGCCAGGCGGCTGGTTCGCTTCAGCTTCACCTTCGCGATCCGCTTCGATACGGCTTGATACGGATCGAGCCGCTTCTTCGCGCGCAGCGGTGTCTTTCGCTTTAGCGGGGTTCGCTTCATTTCGAACTAACCCACGTCCGGCTGGCTTCCTGCAGCCTCGCCGCCCGGTTCCGCAGCACCACTGCCATTGGAGCGGTCACCTGCTTCGCCAATTCGAGATGCTGTCTGGCAAGCATCCGCATCCGCTCCCGGAGACAGTGGTGTGATTTCAGGCTCTCGCTGTTCATCTCGGTCTATGCGCAAAGATGGCCAAATCTAGCTTCACCAGACGGTTTGCCTCTGAACTGCATGGATAGAGCCCCCAGGCCTCGAGATCCCCGAGCGTTCTAAATTCGTTAGCAAATATACCCGCCCAGGCTAACTCTGGATCTACGCCTTGTTTTCGTATAAATCGATCGGCTGCCCTAAGGGATTTGCATTCGAACCCCAATTGCTTACTGAAGATCTTCAACATGACTTCAGTCGGGATAACCATCCCACTGGAATCACGTCTCCGACATTCCCGATTTCGCATCTTAATCCTCACTTTGGCCCGACTATTCGATATGACGCCTTAACTTCCCCGATCTCCTTGTCCCCGCGGGCATGGTCAGAAATCCAAAAAAGCTTTTTTAGTGTAGGATTCCCGAACAACCCGTTTCCTTGGGTGTAGTCGGCATAGTGACCTCTAACCGAGTGGAAGCTAATAATTTTATGTCCGCTCTCATGCTGAAGACCTCGCGTCACCGCGAGCCTATTAACGGTGGAGATTTTGATTTCATGCCACCGAATACCTCTCGGGACACGTGATGATTTACCGCCAGATTTTACAGCTAACTTATCCGACAGCACCAGCTCGGCGTTAGCGCAGTTCATTCTTTGTACAGAATGCAGTAACGTGAGCAAATGAAAGGCAGCCCTGCCCCAAGCCCAGAAGGCCTTAAATCGGCTCGACATAATGCAACAATCGCACTCAACTAGAACGCCATTCGCGTCAGTATCCCAGTAGAACGCTGAATATCCAACTATACTTTGGTCATCAGGTGCCCTTAGAAAGGTGTAACCTGAAATCCGAAATTGATCGGCCTTGCTGGATCGAACAAGGTAAGCGGCCGTAGAGCCACCACCATAGTGATCAAAACCTTCGAGCCACATATCCGCAAAGGGCGGTATAACCCTTTGGAACTGGCCGAAGAACTGTTCTTCAACCTCAGCCAAGCTATGCGCAGAATCATTGGTATCGGAAAACACCTGATCTATTCGCACCAGCTTGAGCGAATCCTCTTTGAGGGATAGACTTAGTGTTTTTAGCTGACTGGGAAAAAGCTCGCGCAACTCAATTAATTCCGGCGGATTAGGCATTGCCTCAGCGGTGACCCTGTTCATCCTGACAAACGGCCACTCAGTGGCAGAGTATGCACGAACGACCTCAGCAATTCCTTCCTTTTTAATGGACGCTACGATACTCGACATCGCCCACCGCCCATATCCCTAGCCAGCCAGAAACCGGTAGCGTCGATTCCCATTGATTTCATCGCATCCTCGCTTCCCGCCGCCTGTTAGCGTCCATGTGGCTCCTCCCCGGCTTCGATAGCCGTCGTCAGCCAGTGGTAAAACGGCCCGTCCTCTGCGTTCTTCCACATTTCCATGACTTCCTTCAGCGTCTCGATCCGCACCCGCCGGTCCCGCTCGGCCAGCGAGGTTTCCGGCGTGGCGGCTAGGGCGCGGGAATCGAGGGCGGCGAGCTGCTGTCTATGCCACCGGAGCGTATCTGCGTCCGGAGCCCCGTCTAATGCCTCCCGCAGCCGGTCCCGCTCGGCGGACAGCTCGGCGAGCTGGGCGCGTGCCGCGCGAAGTTCGGCGGATAGGGATTGGTAGGCTGCAGTGATCTGTTGATGGAAAGATAAGCAGGCAATATGCCAATCTCCAGGCAATTGCATCTTCTGATACAAGGCGTCCAGCGCGTCGAGATCAACGTTTTGTTCCATCTATACCCCCTCAAATAAGCTGCGCTAATTGCGCCATTCGTCTTGTTTCGTGTTGGTGTGGCAAACACATTTACAGGTCAATTCGTTAGCCAGTTGGCGCCGCGATGCACAGCGCCAAGCATCGTTCACAACACAGCCGCCGAAGACTGATAAGGGATCGACGTAGAAGCTCACTTGCAACTTTCCAGTTCGGCAATCTCCGCCAGAAGATCCGCGTAAACCTCGTCGTGGCATTCACAGCATTTCCGGTCAAGTTTTCCGAGGAACTTCTTCAACGCCTTCGCCGCCGCGGCCCGCCCCACTTGATCGTTCTGTGGTGGTGAATTAGCTACTGTGGTTTGGCCCACTGCTTCTAAGGCGCGGTGCAGAGCGCTTCGAGGAATCACGAATTTTTTCCCGGCCTTCAGGCTCGGGATTTTACCGGACTGCAGCATTTTGTATACGCCCGATTTCCCTATTCCCAGGAGCTCCATGATCTCTTGGATCGTGTAGCAAGCTCGCTCAGTCATCCAACCCTCGCTTCCCGCCGGATAACCGGCACATCGTCCATGGCGAGATACTCCCGCCAGAATTCCCCCCGTTCACAAGAGCAGATCGCAGCCCCGGTCTTGATCGCAGCTCGCACCATGTCCGCGCTGTGTGCCTCCTTCCGCCCGACCACGCCGGACCCGCCGCAGCTCCCGCAAGTCGGCGCGGCCTCCTCCGGAGCGTGCTCGATGTCGGCATGAATCGGCGCAGGTAGCCGGGCTCGTGCTTCCGGCGAGAGCGCGTCTGCGAAGAATCCAGGCCAGAAACCGTAGCTATCCGGCGGTTTCTGCCTCCGGCGTTTCAGCCCCACGAGCGCCGCGGCGAGCTGCTGTAGAGTGGCGCCCTGCATCTCGGCCTCAACGCGTCGCACAATCGCCCGATCCGGCGGCGGTGTTCCCCTCGCCATAGCGCTCTGCAGCAGCTTCGCCAGCTCGGCGCGTTCGCCTTCGGAAAGCGGCGGCGGCGAGTCCTCGCGGGCGGGCGCGTGCCCCGCGCGCTCCGCCGCCGCTGGCTCTGGCACTGGCTCTGGCACTGGTCCTGCGCGCCCGTGCGATGGCTTGAGAATTTCTGACTTTTCGAGAACTACTCCATGTTTTTCGGGAACCTTTCGAGAACTAACGCGGCCAGGCTTATTCGTCCAGTTCCTCGTTTCGGCACCGTTCGCGAACTTTTCCTGGTGATACTCCAACTGCCGGCGGAGGTTGTCATCGGCATGCTGGTGCCAATCGTGAATGAAGTCCCAGCCGCCCATCTCGTCGATGAACTGAGCACCGATTAACAAGTCGCGCAACTCGTCGCTCGGCTGCTGCCACTGGAGGTAGTCGGCAAGATCCTCCCACTGATCGGCTTCGATGCGGCCCGTCCGAGCGGACTTCCTCGCCCACGCCCAGACGGCTTCCATCAGCCCAAGCGCCGCCCACGGCGGCATCTTCAGCGCGCGCGCCAGGCGTCTGGTTTTCTTGTTCTCGTACGCTCCATTGAGGGCCATAACTAGACCTCTCAGCAGTTCCGGTCAGAATCCCGTTCAATACGCGATATTGAGGCCGAATTGGCAGGTTTCAGCCGAACAACACTCTTGTATCCTCTTAAACTTATGGGATGAACGGCGAATTCGTAATCAGCAGGTCGCCGGTTCGATCCCGGCGGGTGGCTCCAATTAAATCAATGGTTTGCAGACCCGCCGCTGGCGGGTCTTGGTGTTTTTGTCAGCAGTTTTGTCAGCAAGAACAGCGCTATGATTGTGGGCAAGGCCTTCGATGCTCAAGAACCTTAACGAGGTTAAGCGCCAACTTAGTCGAACTGTCTGGTGCCGTGAACCGATTCAAGTCCGAATTTGTGCGGTTCAGCGTCGTTGAACTTGTTCTTGGTGCCGGAACTGCCGAAGACCAAATAGATGTCGGAGGTGGTTCTGACATCCCTGCGCCACGTAGCGGGCTCAGGAAGAGAAAGGCTAGGCAGGTCAATACAAGTGCGACGAGCGGGCAAATTCCCTCCGACAAGAAGAACCCGAGCGAGGCTGTAACGCGGACATGAGAATCTACCTGGATGCCTGCTGCCTCAGTCGCCTAACAGACGAACAGTCGCAAGCCAGAATCCGTGAGGAGGCCGAAGCTGTGGAGCAAGTCCTTATGGGAGTTCGCCGCGGGACGGTTGAGCTTTTCTCCAGTGAAGCGCTGGACGATGAAGTACGGCGCAACCCTTCCATGGAACGGCGGGTGGAGGCACAGACGACGCTCTCCTTGGCCGTGACGAGCATAAAGATTGACGAGGCCATCGCCCTTCGCGCGCAGAATCTGATCGGATTGGGCTATGGTCCTTTCGATGCACTCCACCTCGCGGCCGCCGAATCGGCTGGAGCAGACGTTTTGCTGACCACCGACGACCGGTTGCTGAAACGAACCGCCCGGAAGCTGGGCAATCCTCGAATTCCGGTGCAAAATCCGCTATCTTGGATCAAGGAGCAAGGACTATGATCGCCATCGACCAATTGACGGACGAGCAGTTTGAACGACATGCTCTTGATCTCCTTCAACGCGAATTGGGTCCCGATGGCCTCGCCCGGTTCTTGCGCTTGAATCGTTCCGGTACCGGCGACTACACGCGCGACCGCGAGCAGTGGCATAAGGATTTGACGCTCGATCAGATTCTTGAGTCCATCCGCAAACACCGCCCGCACTAAAGGCCACCAGTTTTTGTCAGCAGCTTTGTCAGCAACTTGCCCGAAATCTCATCTAACCGCCCGAGTACGCCCCCGTGTTCACCACGCCCGTAACGCTTACCGAATCGAGAGAAAACTGAGAAAAGAAATCACGCCGGAGACTTGACAGCCCTGGCTTCGTAATCAGCAGGCAGCCGATTCGGTCCCGGCAGGTGACTCCAGTTAAAACTCTTCGTTTCAGGGCTCCCGTCAAAAAGATGCGGCCATCTCCCAAGCTCAACTGAAAATAGCAGTTTCGGCTCCGTGTTCAGATTTGTTCCCACCCTATGCCACCAGAGCGTCCCGGTCGGCACCTTGCGTCCTGCCGTACAATGAGAATGACGTCAATGATTCTGCGCTTTAACGAACGGAGAGCAACGGAGGCTGCCGCCAAGTTCCTCAAGCTCCGCGGCGGTCGCATGAGCTACTTGAAGCTCATCAAACTTCTGTACCTGCTCGACCGTGAAGCACTTCTCCGTTGGGGCAGGCCGGTCACGACCGACCGGTATGTCTCCATGGACAATGGTCCGGTCGTCAGCCGGATTTACGACCTTATCCGTGAGGAGCCCCCTCCGGGCACCGATCCGATTTGGCGTCACTTCATCTCAGCTCCTAGTAACTACGAAGTGGCTTTGACCGCCGAGCCGGAAACGGACGAGCTTTCACCCGCCGAGGAATCCTTGATCGGGGAGATTTTCTCGAATTATGGGAAGCTGAGCCGGTGGGATCTCGTGAATCTGTCCCACGACCTCCCTGAGTGGCAAGATCCAAACGGCAGCGCGATCCAGATCCAGTACCGCGACATTCTGCGCGCCGGCAACAAGACCGAGAGCGAGATTGCGGCGGTCGAGTCTGAACTGGAAGCGTTGGCGGCCGCCGAAGCCATGCTGCAACCCGCATAGATGGAGTGCGGCGACACCTTCTTGATGCCCGCACCTGGCGGGGCAGCAACGCCGCACCTTTGGATCGTCATCACCCAGCCCGACTCGAAATCGAACCTCTGTGCCATCGTAAGCGTGACCACCTTACGGAACAGCAAGGATCAGACGGTGATCCTCAGAGTCGGCGACCATCCGTTCATCCGCCACGAGTCGACTATCTTCTTTGGGGACGCGATGGTCGTAGATGCCCAACGACTGGAGAACGAGATCGCCGCAGGCTTGGTGGTTCGTCGCGACAAGTGCCCTGCGGCTACCCTCAAACTCGTCCAGCAGGGCGTGGGTGCGTCCCCATTCACCAGACCGAAATTCCTGCGGTTCTGTCGCGAGCAGTGGGGCCGGTAGCGGCGATCCGCCCGGCCATTCCCCTGCAAATCATCCCAACACAAAACAAGTCAACCAGAAATTCCCCTACCCCTCCGCCCGCACCGCCGCCGCCACCGGCCTCGACCCCACTGGAATCATCGTAAACAACGGCGCCGACTTCCCCCGATTCCTCACCACCGCCTTCACCCGTATTACCCCCATATCCCCCGACGCCCGATTCAACACCAACGCATACTGCCCATCCGGCGTAATCGTCACAAACGACGGATCCTTCCCCACCGGCACCGCCCCCACCATCTTATGCGTCGTAATGTCCAGGATGGTCACAACACCAGCCTCCGGATTCGCGACGAACAAGTAGTCAAAATCCGGAGTCGACACCGCCGCCATCGCCGCCGGATGTCGCCCCGCCAACACCGTCTCTCCCACCTCCGCCAAATACGGATACAGAACCACCACAACATCCAGCCCCTCGCCGGTCAAATACAACTCTCCCCCATCTGGCTTGGCCGCAACCCGCTTCGGCTCGATCGCCAGCGGAACATGGGCCACCGTCCGCCCCTCCGGCACTGTGACAAACGACGCCAACCGCGCCGCCGCCCCGGCCAGCATCAACTGCTTCCCATCGCTGCGAAAATGCGCCAGATCCGCCGAATACGGCAGCACAATCGGCGATTGGCGCCCCGGCTGATCGGCAGGCAGCAAAAGCGGCCGCCCGTCCTTCAAGACAACCGCCGCCCAGGGCTCCCGCCGCGCCAACACGAATAGCGCCGCCTCGCCCGGCAGATTCCACACCCCCGCCGGCGCCAGCGTCTCGGCCGCAAACTTCGCCAGCCGGTTCGCGGAAAGCACCCAAAGATGCTCCCCATCCGGACTAAGCTGCATGTCAACCGCTTTCCCGGCTACTGCAATCTTCCGCCGGAACTCCAGCCGCGTCGGGTCGATCTCATGAACCGCGTCCGCAGTCAACGCCCACACCGACGGCAACGTGGAATGGCTCACCACTTTCGTGGGATTTCCCCCGATCCGAATATGCCGCGTAACCGCGAACGCCGTGAGATTAACCGCCGCAACCGCGCCCCCCTCCTCATTGGCCACGAAAGCGTGGCCGTCGAAACCATTCCCCTTCTCTCGCGCGCACGACAAACCGGTCAACGCGCCGGCGGCAATTCCGAACTCTCTGCGTGTAATCAACTGATACCATCGTACCGTGGCGCCCCTTTTGCTGGCCCTGATGCTCAGCGGTCCCCTGGAAATTTGGCGGCAGGAGATCGAAAAAGCAGGCCCGCAAACCGTCTACCTGCTACGCCTGGAGCCCCGTCAACCCGTCCCTGCCGGCACCGCCAACAAAGCCGTTCTCGAACAGTTCACCGATAACCCCAACTTCCAGGAACAGTTCGCTCGCGCCCAGGCCCTCAGCATCACCTATCAGGGCCCGGAAGGCCGTCTGAGCTTCGTTCTCCTCAACACCCTCCAAACACCCCCGGAAGACGAGCCCTACATCATCGCCCATGAGTTCGGCCACCTCTGGCTCAAGGCCCAGCGCTACCCCGCGCCATCCTACATGGGCGGCCCCTCCGGCTGCCTCTCCATCCTCTCCGGCGACGCCGTCCAGCACATCCTGATCCGCAACGAAATGGATCGCCGCAACATCCCCTGGCGCGAGCCTTGGTTGCGTTCCCTTTCCGCCGCCTTGGACAAAATGGAGCGCCAATCCGATCCCCAAGCGCCGGACCGCTGCCAGGCCGTCGCGCAAGCTGTCTTATGGATCGACGTCTCCCTCGGCCTCACCGTGGCCCAATGGGCCGAACGAACCCGGTTCTTGAACACCCTCTCCGCACAGTTCCCCGTCATCCAACCCGCCGCTACCGAACTCGCCGCCACCCTCGCCCGCTCCAATCTCGTCCCCAAACCTGAACACCAGCAAGCTCTCCAAACCGTGTTTACACGCCTCAAACAAATGGCGATGACACTCCCCAAATAGCTGAAAAAATTACACAAAAGGGCTTCCGTCGAGGGAAAACGTGCTAGGTTGGTATGAGCACCCCCTGGACGCATTCTAGCGACCGGACGAACCTCTACGTTTCAAATGAACCTCCGCTCTCTTTTCAGCCTTTTCTCTTCCGACCTTGCAATTGATCTTGGCACCGCCAACACACTGGTGTACGCCAAAGGCAAAGGGGTCGTCGTCAATGAACCCTCTATCGTTGCCATCAACAAGAACAACGGCGAAGTGGAAGCGGTCGGCAAGGAAGCCAAGGAGATGGTCGGCCGCACGCCGGGTAACATCGTCGCCATCCGCCCCATGAAGGACGGGGTGATCGCCGATTTCAAGGTTACCGAGCGCATGCTGAACTACTTCATTCAGAAGGCGCACGGCCGGAAGATGCTCGTTCACCCCCGCATCGTCATCGGCGTTCCTTCCGAAATCACCCAGGTGGAAAAGCGTGCGGTTATTGACTCGGCCTATCGCGCCAAAGCCTCCGAAGTCCATCTCGTGGAACAGGCCATGGTAGCCGCCATCGGCGCCGGACTCCCCATCACCGAACCCTCCGGCAACATGGTCGTCGATATCGGCGGTGGAACCACCGACGTCGCCGTCATCTCGCTTTCCGGTATCGTCTACGCGCGTTCGGTGCGCGTCGCCGGCAATGAGATGGACGACGCCATCATGCAGTACTTGAAGCGTAAGTACAACCTGCTGATCGGCGAACGCACCGCCGAACAGATCAAGATCACCGTCGGCTCCGCGTTCCCGCTCGACAAGCCCATCACGATGGAGATCAAGGGACGCAACCTCATCGAAGGGGTGCCCAAGACGATCACCATCGACGACTCGGAAATCCGCGACGCCCTCAGTGAATGCGTGGCCACCATCGTCAACGCCATCCGCGTCGCCCTGGAGCGAACCCCGCCGGAACTCTCAGCCGATATCAGCGATCGCGGCATCGTCTTGACAGGCGGCGGCGCGATGTTAAAAAGTTTGGACAGACGCATTCGGGAAGAAACCGGCCTCCCGGTTTCCATCGCCGAGGACCCGTTGGCCAGCGTGGTGTTGGGTACGGGCAAAATGCTGACCGATTTCAAACTGCTGCGCCGTATCGCTATCGAGTAATCCCCCGGGCCGCTGGAGTCCTTCATGAGCCGCTACCGCAATCTTGCTGTTTTGGTGATCGTCATCGCCGCACAGCTTGTGTTGCTGGCCTACCAGGTTCGCACGAAGGAGGATGTCAGCCTTCTCCGTTCCGTCACTGTCACCGCCGTTTCCCCCTTGGCGAAGGCTCTCGATAACGCCCGCGGTTCGTCCATGGGCTTTCTCGACCGCTACTTCCTCCTTATCCGGGTCGAGCAGGAAAACGAACGCCTCCGCACCGAACTGGACAAAATGAAGCTCGAAAACCAGTTTCTGCGAACCGAGCTCACCACCGCCGACCGCGTCCGCGCCCTGGCCATGTTCCAGCAGCAGTCCCGCGCTAAAACCGTCGCTGCCCGCATCATCGGAACAGGAACCGGAGCCAACTCCAAAGCCGTCTTCGTCGACCGCGGCGCCAAGGACGGCGTCCTGCGCGGCATGGCTGTCATCACCCCCGATGGCATCGTCGGCAAAGTGACCTTCGTGTATCAATCCGCCTCCCAGGTACTCCTGATCACCGACCCTTTCTTCGCCGCCGGAGTCATCTCCCAGAAGTCGCGGGTACCCGGCACCCTCAAAGGCCTCGGCCGGTCTCAGGTGCTCGTCGACCACGTTCAAAACGAGGTCAAAGTCGAAGAGGGCGAGTGGTTCTTCACCTCCGGCGACGACCGGGTCTTCGCCAAGGGACTCCCGGCCGGCCAGGTGAGGACTGTGCGCCAGGGCAAGGAGTTCAAGGAAATCTTCCTCGACCCCACCGGACTCCAGCGCGGCCTGGAAGAGGTCCTCATCGTCCTCGATGGCGTCCACCAGATGATCCCCGAAGGCAGCGGACCCGCTTCCGGGCCTGTCGTTATGATGACGCCGCCCGAATCGGGTGAAACTAAAACCGCCGAACAACACGCTATCGAATCGGGAATCCCCGCCCTGTCCACTGACGCCGATCGCCTCCGTGAGAAAATTAAGCGTATCGGTGAAATTCAGGGCGTGAAGTATGGCAGCGCCGGCGCCCGGCTGCCGAACTTCAACATGGACCCCAACCAGGTGGCCCGTCCGCAGGCGTCCGTTCTCGCTCCGCCCAAACCGGCGGCCCCGCCTCCCGATACCGCCCCGGAAACACCGCCTGTGAAACCAAATCCCCCGCCGCAATGAACATGCCCGATACCTCCGATCAGCGACTGATCGACAATCCGCGCCGGGGAAAAATATCGAAATTCCGCATCGTCTGGCTGATTTTCATCCCGCTCGCCTCCATTGCGTTTCAAGTCAACATCCCCCTGTTCTTCAAACATCTGGGCTATCTCGAACTCCCGTTGCTCGTTACCGTCTACTTCTCCCTCATGCAACGCAACCCTATAGGTGGGACATTCGTAGGCGCCGCCATCGGACTCTTGCAGGATGCCTTGGCCAACCAGCCTCTCGGGATCTTCGGCATGGTGAAAACTCTCGTCGGCTACTTTGCGGCATCCATCTCCATCAAGATCGACGTCGACAACACTACCATTCGCGCCGGCCTATCGTTCTTCTTTTTCTTCTTCCACCAGTTCTTTACCTGGATCCTGGTCCGTGCGCTGCTGGGCCAGGCGATTGACTTCGATATCACCCAGACGCTTCTGTTCGGACTGCTCAACGCCCTGGTCGCCGTACCCCTCTTCCTGATTCTCGATAAACTACGGGAAAGAGGGTAACCCCTTCCATGCCTCCCCTGAAAGAACGCGAGCTCAAAGACCCGCTGGAGCCGGACAAGCTGGACCCGTCCGTTCTCCACGACGATACCAGCTACGCATCGGGCAAAATCGCGGTTTTTCAATACATTTCCGTCGGCGTATTCCTGTTCCTCATTGCCGGTTTCTGGAAGCTCCAGGTTCAGAACAACGAACTGTATTCTGAAGCCGCCGAGCGCAACCGCATAAAATCCACTCCCATCCTCGCCGCGCGCGGAAAAATCCTCGACCGCGAAGGCCGTACCATCGTCGACAATCACTCCTCGTTCTCCGTCTACCTCTCGCGCGAAAACCTCAAGGATGAACACCTCCCCGCTATCGCCGCCGGTCTCAATCTGGACTTCGAAGAACTCACTGCCAGGCTCCGGCGTTTCCGCTCCCGGCCAAAATACCAGGCCATCGTCATCAAGGAAGAGCTGACCGCGGCCGAGATCGCTTTCGTCGAATCTCACGACGATCCCGACACATTCCCCGAACTCGAACTGGTGCACGTCCAGCACCGGCTCTATCCCCGCGACAACCTCCTGGCCCACGTAATCGGCTACGTCGGTGAAGTCGCGGAAGCGGAACTGGATCTCGCCGACTTCGCCCAATACAACCAGGGCGACGTCATCGGCAAAGCCGGCATCGAACGCCAGTACAATGAGATCCTTATGGGCGTCGATGGCCAGCGCCAGGTCGTCGTCGACAACAAAGGCAATGAGCGCGAGGTCATCCGCTACAAGGAAGCCGACCCCGGCCGTTCGCTCCAACTCACCATCGACCTCGATATGCAGATCGTCGCCGAAATGGCCCTCGAAGGCCGCCGCGGCTCCGTCGTTGCCATGGACCTCCGCAACGGCGAAGTCCTCGCCATGGCCTCCCGCCCCGCTTTCGATCCCAATAAATTCGCCGGCCGCATCCGCCGGAAGGATTGGGACGAGATCATGAACAACGTCGAAAAGCCGATGCTCAACCGCGCCATCCAATCGAATTTAGCGCCCGGTTCGACCTTCAAACCGCTCGTGGCGTTGGCCGCCCTCGAAAAGGGCGTAATCGACGAGAACACGACCTTCAACTGCCCCGGCGGCATGAACTTCTACGGCCGCTACTTCCACTGCCACAAGAAAACCGGCCATGGCACTGTGAACCTCCACCGCGCCCTGGCGCAAAGCTGCGACGTATTCTTCTACAACGTGGGCAACCGGCTCGGAATCGACAATCTGGCCAAATACGGCGAGATGGCCGGACTCGGCAAGGAAACCGGCATCGACCTGCCATTCGAGTATCGCGGCGTCATGCCCTCCTCGAAATGGAAAGCCCGAACTCTCCGCCAGCAATGGTTCGCCGGCGAGACCATCTCGGTCGCCATTGGACAGGGCGCGCTCGCCATGACCCCGCTGCAGTTGGCCGTAATGACCGGCGGAATTGCCTCGGGCGGCGTTTGGCAGCGGCCTCACTTGGTTAAGGATCCCAACCGCATCGAACCTCGCAAAGCGGATCTGAGCATCGATAACGTCAACCGTGTCATCTACGGGATGTACGGCGTTGTGAACCAGGGTGGCACTGGCGGCCTCGCGCGTCTGCCAGGCATTGAGGTTTGCGGGAAAACCGGAACCGCCCAATTGGCCTCGAACGAACTCATGAAATCCTCGGCCAAATTGGCCGCCGAAATGCGCGACAACGCCTGGTTCGTTGCCTTCGCGCCGCGTATCAACCCGGAGGTCGTCATTGCGGTTCTCTACGAAGGCGGCGGTCACGGCGACCAGGCCGCACCCATCGCGCGCGACGTCATGAAGGCGTACTTCGACAAGAAAAACCGGAATGTCAACCGCTTGCCGACCCTCGCCCTCGCGCCGCACGGCGCAAAGGGGTTCGTTAACTGATCATGGCCGCCTACCGTTCCATCAAGGACTTCGACTGGGGGCTTCTCCTCATCGCGCTGCTCATCAGCGCCATCGGCATCCTGCAAATTTTCTCCGCCGGCCAGGGCACCAAATGGAAGGACCTCTGGTGGAAGCAGATCATCTTCGTCTGCTTCGGCCTGGTGCTCATGTGGATCATCTCCTCCATCGATTACCACACGCTGCTGGGCCAGGTGCCGATCCTCTACGGCGTCACCATTGTCCTGCTTATTATTACGGCCCTGTTTGGCGTCAAAATCTTCGAATCGCGCCGCTGGATCGCCTTGCCCGGCGGTTTCCTCTTCCAGATCTCCGAGTTCGCCAAACTCGTCATGGTCCTGGTCGTGGCGCGCTTTCTCACCGAACTCCGCTCGGAATCCGTCCATTGGAAGGATCTGCTTAAACTCTGCGCCATCGTCGCGTTTCCCATGCTCATGGTCATGCGCCAGCCCGACCTGGGAACGTCCATGACCTATGTTCCCATCCTCGCCATGGGAGTCTTCCTGGCGGGGTTGCGATGGCAATACGCGCTCTCGATAGGCGTCCTCGCCATAGTCCTCATCCCTTCCAGTTGGTTCCTCCTCAAGGACTATCAAAAGTCCCGCATCCAGACATTTCTCGATCCCTCCCGGGATCCGAAGGGTGACGGCTACCAGGTCATTCAATCGAAGATCGCCATCGGCAACGGCGGCATGTGGGGGCGCGGCGTGACCAAAGGCACGCAGACGCGCTACCAGTTCCTGCCCGTTCCCCACACCGATTTCGTATTTTCCGCCTTCGCCGAAGAACATGGGTTCGTCGGAGTGGTCTTCGTCCTTGGACTTTACTTCCTGCTTTTCATGCAAATCGTGCAGAACGCTCAAACGGCCCCCGACCGCGGCGGAATGTACATCTGCATGTGTATCTGCGCCACGCTGCTCTTCCATATCATGGTCAATGTCGGTATGGTCGTCGGACGCATGCCAGTTACAGGCATCCCGCTGCCACTAATGAGTAACGGCGGCTCCGGTATGTTAAGCGTGTTTCTGATGCTCGGGTTAGTAAATAACGTTCGCCTTCGCCGGTTCGTTAATTAGGGAACGTGGGCCTCAGTTCAAATTAGCCGGGGCGTCCGGTTCGGACTCCGGCTCGGAATTCGATTCAACTGGTATCACCACTTGGCTTCGACTGAATCGTTTCAGCTTGCTGAACTTCTCCCGCACGAACCGGAAGCTCCAGAAGTTAATCCGGCAATACTCGCAGCGTACCGGTTTGGCGCCTAAGGCCAGCATGAACCGCGTCAGGAACGGAGGACTATAAAACTCCCGCGTCCATCGGCTCAGGTCCATCCGGTGACACGCCGGGCACTTGGCGTAGGGGAGCTGGGACACCCGGTATATATTCGATCGGAACGTATGGTCGCAATTCTGGCATCGAATGTCGTAGAACCCAATGATGTGGGTGAACTTGCGAAAGGTGCGCTTGCGGCGCGAAAGCCGCAAATCCGTCGAGTCACAGTTGGGACAACTCAATGCCATTCCGTCACGCCTGTTTAATAATACAACCGTATTGCGAATGTGACGATTGCCCGTACGGCTAGCCTACCGGCTGGGGCCGGCGCGCGGCCACGTACTCAGAGATATAGGCCCGAAATGCGGTTAAAAGCCGTTCCTGCACGTCGCCCTTTCGGCTAAGGGAAAGCCCTTCGATCTCGGCCACTGGCAGCAGGTCGCGCGTCGAAGACGTCATGAAGACGGCGTCGGCGGCTTCCAGATCGGCGGGGCGCAAGTGCCCTTCGCGGCACGTTATGCCATCTACCTGTATGCAGTCCAGCAGCAGTTCGCGCGTAATACCCGGCAGGCAGCCGCTATCGAGCGCCGGTGTGACAACCTCCGAACCGAAGACCGCAAACAGGTTCGCCGACGTGCACTCGCTCACCCGGCCAAACTCATCGAGCAGCACTACCTCGTCGAAGCCCCGCTCATGCGCTTCTTCATACCAGGTCAGGTTCCCCGCCCAAGCCGTGACCTTCGCGCCCCGGAACTCGCACGCGCCATGCCGGGCGTTCGGCTTCAGCGCCAACCGCACCGCCTCGCCCCAGTTCCGCAGCCCCGTCGTAAACGCGACGGTTTCATACTTGCGGACCAGCCCGGGCGCCTCAAACAGCCCGCCGTGATTCCGTACTACGGCCACGCGTATCGTGCCGTTGGCGGCGTCATTGGCCGCGATGAGCGAATGAAGGCCCGCCAGCAGTTCATCCTGCGCTTCCGGAAACGGCACTCGCATCCGCCGCGCATCCCGCACCATGCGCGCCCAATGGCGTTCCCACGCGAAAAGGACGCCATCGGCCACCCGTAAAGTGCTGAACACTCCCCAGCCATTCATAAAGCCCACCTGTCCCGGAAGCAGGCACGCCTCAGTCGTTTCGCGGATGGAATCGTTGTGCAGCAGGAAGCGGTGCATTGGTAGATTATGGCGCGGTTTCAGCACGAGTGCCGATCCGTTTCCATGGAATCCCCTTTCAAACCGTGCGTGCGGTTTTCCCGCACACGGCTTACCGATGATCTTTCGGGTGAGGCTTGCGCCG
>Ga0315912_10000736_pt1 | contig 50337 bp, 48 predicted proteins | sample VfabasoilMG_FD_204469 | JGI IMG/M metagenome (GOLD analysis project Ga0315912, IMG submission 204469) | Garden soil microbial communities collected in Santa Monica, California, United States - V. faba soil | ecosystem: Environmental > Terrestrial > Soil > Garden | place: USA: California... | reverse complement strand
CCGGCGGGGTGGCGGCGCAGATCGTGTCGCGCATGTCGAACCTGGCGGACGTCATCTGGAACAATGCGCCCAAGAGCATTCTGGATCCGTTCCCCAGCCAGGTGGCCACGGGCCAAAAGACCGGCTATTAATCGAGGCAGGCTAGCCCGTAAGGTTAACCGTCTTGGTTAATCTGGTGCGGGATGAGTGAGCAGAGGGGCTGTGCCATACTGGCACAGCCCCTCTTTCTTTTTGTTGAGGCGTCTATGGGAAAAATACTGGAGAGATAGGATGAAGCAGGCTGGTGTCCCCAACGGGATTTGAACCCGTGTTACTGCCTTGAAAGGGCAATGTCCTAGGCCAGGCTAGACGATGGGGACTTGTTGCCCTGAGCCAAGATGTAGACGCACTCTTACCACATTAAGAGTGATACTGTCATCCGTTACTAATGCCTCGGTTCACTCGGTGGATCGATGATTCTTGCATCGCTGGGGTATAATTGGCTCAATCGGTCGATGAGGGGACGGGCTTCCGGGGTGCTTTCCCTGGTCGGTTCACTGACTGGATGGTCCCACACTAGCGTGTGGATATCAGCGTCGATGAGGAGAGATCGAATGGTCGACACACAGGCCTCCAGCGTGAGTTCTGTTCCCCCCCGGAGGTCCAGGACACGTTCTTGTTGGTTTGTGGGAGGAGCGTCAGTATGGACGAGCGACCAACACTGGTCGAAAATTCTTCGGCGGAGATCTTCAGGAACATTGATAGTATTCAAGTCGGCCGTGCAGAGGGCGGTGACAAAGAGCACGAACTGCAAATCCGGCATTCCAGGATGTTGGACATCAAGAGACTGCATATTCCCGCCATTATCGATAGAGATGTGGACTGAGTCAATCCTCGGTGCAGGGTATCGAGGGAGTTCCCTCTATCCACAGGGAGTCTCGATGGTATGGTAACGATTGTCTTGACCGGCCAGCTCCAGACGGTTGATGGGGAACGCGATCTTGCCTGTGAGATTGCTGCACCGATATCCGTTCGGCAGCTGATTCAGAAGCAAGGTGTGCAACTTCGTCATCTGTTGCAGTTGCTACGGGAAAAGAAAGTTCTGGTGACCATCAATAAGCGGATCGCCAGCGATGATTCTCTGGTTCAGGATGGCGATGCGGTTCGTCTGGTCGGGCACGATGGCATGGGTGGGAGTGGGCTGGGGCCGTCACATTTCTAATCTAATCGTCTGCGCAGACATAATAAGGGCTGTAGCCACTGAAGGGCTACAGCCCTTGTGTGTTCGATCGTCATACACAGCGGATGAGACCGTACAAGCGGCCACGCGCTGCGCTGCCATCAAGACGGAAACTCCTCGTTGTTACTTCTTCCCGAGGATTGCGTCCTTGGCTGCCTTGGCAACTCGGAACTTGACCACTCGCTTGGCTGGAATCTTAATCTCTTCCCCGGTTTGAGGATTGCGTCCGATGCGGGCCTTCCGGTTGGCCAGCTTGAGTTTGCCGATACCGGGCACCGTAAAGACATTCTTGGCTTCACGATAAGCGAGCGCCGCGAAATCATCGAGAATCTGGACGGCGCCCTTCTTGGTGATCCCGGCTTTCCCAGCCAGGTAATCGGCGATTTGCGACTTGGTCATTGACTTTGCCATTCGTGGACCTCCTTGAAGGTGAGAGAAGTAATGTGAACTCGATATTTCCGCCAACTCGCCTGCGTCGAAAACGTTCGAACTCGCAAGGTCGGTGTCATGAAACGCTCGTAAATAAGCCTACGGCGAAAACCCGCGAGAGTGTAGCCAAGAGTCTTGAGACTGTCAATGAGAAAAACGCACGCCTGGTGCGATGAAATGCGCCTATGGCTATTGCGGCGCGGATCATCAAGCCGGTACAGTAGGGGGCTGAGGGTACTTGACTCGATAGAATCTGTCCATATTGCTAGACAGGATTGGGGATATGCTATGGGCAAGGAATTACCGATTTTCTCCACGACCACGCCGGAAGCTGCACCGGAACAAGCTGAAAAGGTTATCTATTCTCGCGTATTTTGCCAAAGAGACAACTCGCCGCCACTCCGGCTGTTGGTGGAGTTTTTGAGAATGCGCGGCCAAATTCCGATCATTCCTTCCGGGATCGACGAGGCAGCACTGGACGAATGGGCATGGGTCCAAATGGCATTGGGTTATCAGCGGGACCGCAAGCCGATCCAACTATTCTGCCTGCGCGATCGAGGCACCTACAAGGATGTCTACCATCAAGAGAAAGCGCAATTCTCCGAACTGCTCTCCGTTCATGACGGGATTGAGTCGCAGCTTGTGCGAAGCTATCTCACTGATTGCCGGTTTATTCTGACCACCAGGATGATCGAGCAGGACATCACTGAGGAGGGGTACGATTTCAACGGATGGATCTTGGAGTTCTACCAGGAGCAATGCAATGGGATCGTCCAGATCGACAATCGGGGCTTCTATTCGCCGAAGGGTGAGCTAATCGTCGATATGTCGGTGGCTGTCGAAGATAGCCCGCATGGTCCATGACCCTTCTGCTGAAATCGCCGATCCGCCCTTCCCGTTTTTCGTCGCTCGTATCTGGTCCTTTGAATCTGCTCATGACCGTCAGTCTGTCGAATGGTGAAGCGTGAAGCCCGCTTCGCCGGCGATGCGAGCGAGCGCCGGACGGAACGAAGGCGTGCCTCGGCTTTACCTGCGAGATACGCTCCACGAGGAACGGGCTTCTGGGCGATTTCGTCCCTTGGCTGTGCTCGGGACCCTGAGCTTGTCGAAGGGGTCATGAACTGTCATGAATCATGCCTCGTCACTGTTCAGTAAGACGGCCGGCTGGTTTGAACGAGCCAAGGCGGCATTGGGTGACAACCTACCCTGTAGCCGAGGTTGTTCCCACTGTTGTGTGGGACTGTTTCCCGTGACCATTCTCGATCGGCAGGAAATCCAACGGGGTCTGCACTCAATTCGTTCTGAGCAACGCCGGGCGATTGAAGAGAGGGCTGCCCGGCAAGCCCGCATGATAGAGGCGTCAGCGCCGCAAGTGGCCCTTCACCCAGTCATCGACCATTGGCCCGACCGTGACACAGACGCGCTTGTCGAGCGATTTCGCGAGTTGCCCTGCCCGGCCTTAGAAGCGGACGGAAGTTGCAGTCTCTATGAGTTTCGCCCACTCGCCTGTCGATCAATGGGCATTCCCGTAGAGAGTGAGGGTATCGTGCAGGGCGCCTGCGCCATTCAAACATCGGTTCCCCTCATTCGACTCTCCCCATCGTTTCGCCACGAGGAAGATTGTCTTGCCGGCGAAGAGGCAGAAGAACTGGCGCAGTTGCGTGTTCGACAGAGGATGCCGGGCGAAGAACTGCTCCTCCCCTATGCGTTTCTACCCGATGTTTTGGAAGAACCGATGAAAGCAGTGACCTAGACAGCGGCTTTCACGCCGTGCTAAGGTGCGCCCTATTGCTTGCGGGAGCGCCTGTAGCTCAGCTGGATAGAGCATCAGCCTCCGGAGCTGAGGGCCACAGGTTCAAATCCTGTCAGGCGCACCATCCAGCACGCAAGCGACCGCATCCGCCAGTACATAGCCTCGACGTTCACACCCGGTGGGCCGTTAGCTCAGTTGGTAGAGCAGCTGACTCTTAATCAGCGGGCCGTAGGTTCGACCCCTACACGGCCCACCAAACCGCACTTCGTGAGAGCCGCGCGCTCTTCAGCGTCGTACCGTAATCTGTTGCGTGCGGATAGGTACCTCAAGTGATCTTTCTCTTATCTCTTAACCACACTTCGTGAGAGCCGACGGCTAGTCAGGCGAAGCCTTCCTCTTTGAGCCGCCGGATAAATACCGCCAGTTGATTGTTCTGTGTCTTCACGGCCGTTCGACGATCACAGCTAGCGCTTCTCCTCCACCGATACACAGGCTGACGAGGCCGCGTCTGGCGCCGCGCGCTTCCATGGCATGCAGCAACGTGGTCACCAGCCTGGCGCCGGTGGCGCCGATGGGATGGCCGAGAGCAACGGCCCCGCCATTGACGTTGACCTTCTTTGGATCGAGTCCCAATTTCCGGTTGATTGCGAGCGAGACGGCGGAGAAGGCTTCATTGATTTCGAACAGATCGATGTCGGCAAGTGTGAGGCCGGTCTTCTTGAGCACCAGTCTGATCGCCTCGATCGGCGCCAACGTAAACCATTCCGGCGCCAGCGCGGCCCCGGCATAGCCGACGATGCGGGCCATGGGGGTGAGCCCGAGACGCGGCGTTTCCTCTTCAGCCATCACGACCAACGTGGCGGCTCCATCGTTACAGGATGGAGAATTGCCGACGGTCAGGACGCCGTTGTCCCGAAACACCGGCTTGAGTTCACGCAGCTTGCTCAGAGAGACGCGGTTCGGCTCTTCATCGTCTGTGACGATGACGGGCGGACCTTTCCGCTGCGGCACCTCGATGGGAACGATTTCTTTTGTGAACTGCCCGGTCGCCATAGCCTCTTGGGCGCGTCGATAACTTTCCAGGGCGAAGTCGTCAACCTCTTGGCGCGTCAGCCGGTATTTGGCGGCGCAGAGTTCGCCGCCCTCGCCCATATGGAAATTGTTATAGACGTCCCACAGTCCGTCTTTGATGACGCTATCCACCAACTCCGCATGTCCCAGGCGATAGCCCTGGCGCGCTCTGTCCAGCAAATACGGGGCACGGGTCATGTTTTCCATGCCGCCTGCGACCACGATCCTCGCGTCGCCGAGCGCGATGGCCTGGGAAGCCATGATCAGAGTCTTGAGGCTGGACCCACAGACCTTATTGACGGTCGTGGCGCCGGTGGTCTGAGGGATACCGGCGGCGATGGAGGCTTGCCTGGCAGGCGCCTGGCCGAGTCCGGCACTCAGCACACAACCCATATAGACATCATCGACGTGATCCGGCGTCAGATTGATGCGCTTGAGAGACTCGGCAATCGCGGCGCTTCCCAGTTTGGTCGCCGGCAGGGGGCTGAATACTCCGTTGAAGCTGCCCATCGGTGTCCGTACGGCGCTGACGATGACTGCCTGCTGTTTCCTATTCACAGGATTCGCTCCGGCGGTGTCGTTTACAACGAGCGTTCACGTCGATACCACTCTTGTTCGGAGAGATCCGAACCGGCGGAGGGCGGTGGAGGCCTATGCTACGGCCTCTTCCGTTATTTCTCAATGAGGGGAACGATTCCCTCTTCCAGCCAGGCATAGTCGCCGTTCATGATGGATTGCGACAGGCGGAAGACGGTGGAGTCTTTCCCCGGTCTTTGTTTTCCTGTCGTTGCGGTTGACCCGTGCAAATGATCCTGCATTTCCTGGCAGAAATAGTCGGCCAGCTGACGAATCCCCGGCTTGGTGCGCATGTCCGGCTGCGAGGCATACCAGATCGTCGCAGCCATGGGAAAAAGCCAGAGACTCTGATCCACCAGACTTTGCAAGAGGAGTTGTTTGTTATGCAGGCCTTGTCTGTGACGGACTGCCGCGGTCAGCGTCGATCGAGTGAGGCTTCGAGCGGATGATTCGATGAAATGAACCCATCCGGCGTAGTCCTCTCCGAACATCCCGGAACCGGTCCCCGGACTGAAAGCAGGGATGCTCGACCGGAGCGCCATACGAGAGAAGTACCCTACTGCCGTGAGCTTGTCCGGGGCGGACCCTTGAAGGAACGAGAAACCCTGTTCAATGTAGGGCGCGAGCGATTCACGCGCCATCCAGATGCGCAGAATCTCGCTCGTCCCTTCCCATACAAGATTGATCCGGGCGTCGCGCAGCATACGCATCGCGGGAATATCCGGCTCCCCGTTCATGCGCTGCGACTCGACGGTCATGAAGCCGCGGCCGCCGCGCACTTGGAAGAGGTCGTTGACGACGTCCCAGTACCATTCGCTTCCGAGGATTTTGGCCGCCGCCGACTCCAGCCTGAGGTCGCCTTTCTTGTTGGCCCAGGCTCCGCAGAACGCCATCACGGCGTCGAGTCCCAATGTATAGGCGGCGGAACGACAGAGTTTTTCACCGATGAGGGTATGTTCGCCGATCGGCTTATTCCATTGGACACGTTTGCGTGCCCACCAGCGCATGGCGGAGAGGCACTGTTTGAGGCCTCCCACTCCAGCTGCGGGGAGCGTGAGGCGGCCGACGGTGAGGGTGGCTAGGGCGATTCTCAAACCGTCATCTTCGTTACCGAGGCGGTTTTCAACCGGCACCTGCACATTGTTGAATGTCGGAATACCGTTATAGATGCCCCGGACACCCTCGAAACGTAAACGGGTGACCGAACAACCCGGCCACTGAGTCTCGACAATGAAGGCTCCGTAATGTTTCTGCGCGTGCGGGTCTTGCAGCTCTTCAGGTCGATCCACAATGCGCGCAATCACCACGAGCATCGAAGCCAGAAACTCGCCATCCTGCTTGGCAGAGTTCGTAATGAAAAACTTTTCACCCGTGATGCGATAGGCGACGGTGTTCCCGTTCTCGCGGACGCGAACGGCGTAGGTATCGACCTTTGAGATATCGCAACCCACATTTCGTTCCGTGAGGGCAAACCCGGAAATCTCCCCGCGCGCAAGTCGCGGAAGGTATTTGGCCTTTTGTGCTTCGGTGCCGAAGAGCCGCAACGGTTCCGGCACTCCGATCGATTGCGCGGCCGAGAGCAGCACGGTCAGCGAGGCGTCGTGGCTTGCACAGAGAGTCGCGATCTTCTGATACTCGGACTGCGTCAATTCGAGGCCGCCGAAGTGCTTTGGGATTTTAATGCCGAAGGCTCCGATAGCAGCCAATGCTTTCAAAACAGACCCAGGCAGTTCCCCCTCACTGTCGACGCGTTCAGGATCCAGGGTGAGCAAGGCGCCTTTGAATCGTTCGAGGAACTGTCGGGCATCCCGACTCATCTCCGGTACGGTAATCGAAGTGAACAGGTTCCAACGAACGTCAGCTTCGAACAGTCCTGCCAGGAAACCGGTATAGGGAGCCTTGTCGCGAGCAGTCTCGGCGACGACCTCAGACCCTTGAAAGACATCCTGTGTTGTCATTGAAGCCTTGTTTGTAGAGGCGTTGCGTTCGTGAGCCCGGGTCTCGATGTACGTATAACCATACCACCATTTCAACGATCTTTGTCCTGAAATGAGACCGGGAGACCGCCTCGAAAAGTGCGGTGCGGGAGAGGGGTAATCCAAGAGCCACATGGTAGGATATGTGATAGGCTAGGTACGCCGGTAGGTATCGCGCGGGACCATTTCTTCACTCCGGAGTTCGGACGGAGAATGCACCATGCGTCAAGTCGTCGTTGTCGATGCTTTCCGCACTCCCCTGTGCAAAGAAGGCACGGATTTTCACGAGACAGATGCCGAGATGCTGGGCGCCTGGGTAGTCCGTGAAATGATCACGCGGTGCCACCGCTGGAATCTCCCCCCGGACACCATCGACTGTGTGTTGGGGAGCAACGTGGCCACCCCGACGCATGCGGTGAATCCTACCCGGGTCGCTGCGGTCACGGGGGGCCTTCCCGTTAGGATCCCGGCGGATACGGTCGCAGGGAAAAATTGCGGTTCCGGCGTGGCGGCTCTCTACTACGGGAGCTTGCGTATCAGGAGCGGCGATGCCGATACGGTGCTCGTCCTCGGCATGGAGGCCATGAGCCGGATCTCTGTTTCCTATGACTACGCGGTTGCCAAACTGCTTTTCCAGTTCGGCAAGGCCAGAAACCTTCGTGACCGGATGGCCGGCGCGCTGGCCCTCTTTCCCGCCCTGCTCAACCTCAAGAAATATCCGCCGCGTGTAGGCATCGTGCTAGGTCTCACAGATCCGATGTGCGATCTCATCATGGGGCTGACCGCAGAGAATATTGCCAAAGACCCTGTTCTCGGCATCACCCGTGAGGACCAGGATGCCTTCGCCGTTCGATCGCACAGACGCGCGGCGCAGGCATGGAAGGATGGGATCTTCGCGGACGAAGTGGTGCCGATGTACGTTCCTGAGAAAAGCGCCTATGTTGCGCGTGACAATGGGATCCGCGAGGATGCCAGCCAAGAAGCATTTCGCGACGTCAAGCCCGTTTTCGACAGGCGTTACGGCTCCGTGACGCCGGCCAACTCGTCGCAGATCACGGACGCGGCCGCCGCCGTCCTCTTGATGGAGGAAGAGAAGGCCCGGTCGCTCGGTTTGCCGATTCTCGGCTATGTGAAGGACTATGCCGATTTTGGGTATGAGCCCTCCTGTATGGGCCTGGCCCCCGTCGGAGCCATCGCCAAACTGCTGGCCAAGACTCGCCTGAGCCTCAAAGACTTTGCACTCTGGGAGATTAACGAGGCTTTTTCATCCGTCGTCTTAGGAATCAGCCGCATTCTGAATTCGTCAGCTCTGATGGAAGGAAAATTCGGGCGCTTCGGATTGACGGAACGTCTCGGTGAAATCCCGCCTGATGATTTGAATCCCCACGGCGGCGCGATCGCACTTGGCCATCCTGTCGGAGTGTCCGGTCTTCGCCTGGCGATGACGGCGTTGTTCGAACTCAAGCGACGCGATGCCGAACGGGCGATGATCAGTGCCTGCGTTGGAGGGGGACAGGGCGTGGCCATGATTGTGGAGAGAAAATAGCCATGTCGAATGGCCGGATTAGCGCCCCCAGGGAGTTAAATCATTTCAAGATCGTTGTTCTCGACGGAGGCATTCTACTGGCCGGGTTCGACTATGCGGGAAAGCCTGTCAATGTTCTGAATGTAGACAGCATGTCGGAGTGGCAGAAGATTGTCCGATATGCCCAGGAGTCTGATTTCATCAGAGGCGTCGTTCTGGTGAGCGCGAAGGACGGAAATTTCTGTGCAGGGGCCGACTTGGAACAGATGCACCAGGCCCAACTGCAGCGGTCATTTCACGAGATGGAACAACTCGTGGTCACCGCGCACATGCTGTTTGACGAGATGGAGCGATCGGCGAAACCGTACGTCGCCGCAGTGGAAGGAGCCTGTCTTGGCGGTGGACTCGAGTTGGCGTTGGCCTGTCATCTGCGCATAGCCAGTACCCACCCGAAGACCTGTTTTGCCCTGCCTGAGGTGAAGCTGGGAATTCTTCCTGGATTCGGAGGCACGCAAAGGCTTCCGCGGCTGATCGGTGTGCCGGCGGCATTGGAAATGATCACCACAGGAAAGACCCTTTTCCCACGCCAGGCGCTACGGATGAAGCTGATAGAAGGAATGGTCACCTCGCTCCCTTCCGGGGTCAGGACGCTGGAGGCTATTCAGCGGGAAGCTCTCGTCGAGTCGGCCATTGCACAGGCCCGTGCGCTCGCGTCGGCTCCTGCCAAACGGACCCCACTGCCGGTAAGCGTGAGATTGTTCAGCCTTCCCGGAATTCGCGGACTCGTCTGTCGCTATACTCGGGGTCAAGTTATCGCACGGGTCCGGCATTTCTATCCGGCTCCCCTCCGCGCGATTGAGGCAGTCGGAAAAGGGCTGGGGCAGAGCGTGCTGGAAGGATCGCTCAGGGTTGAAAAGCCACGCCTGATGGAGCTGATGGCCGATCCGGTTTCCTCACACCTTGTCGAGTTATTCCTGGCGGGCGAGAAGGTGAAACGCAACGCGCCCATGGTACCGGCGTCGGCCGGGCGTATCGGTGTGTTGGGGGCGGGATTGATGGGCTCTCAGATTGCCGGTCAACTTGCCGAAAAAGGGCATGGCGTCGTTTTGAGAGATGTGTCGTCGGATATTCTCGCAAACGCCGTCGGACGTATCCACAAAGCGCAAATGGCGCAGGTGAGAAAACGGATCATCCTGCCTTCCGAGATGCGGTATCGCATGATGCGGGTCGCCCCGACGATCCAGCTCAAGGATGTGAGCCCTTCGTCTCTTGTTATCGAAGCGGTATCGGAAAAGCTCGATGTCAAGCGAGCGGTGTTGGCCGAGTTCGAAGCGGCTGCACCATCCGACGCAATATTTGCCACCAATACTTCGTCCTATACCCTGGCCGACATCGCCGCGAAGGCCGTCCATCCTGAACGGTGTGTGGGTCTCCATTTTTTCAACCCGGTGGCGAAAATGCAGTTGGTCGAAGTGGTGCGAGCGCCCTTTACGTCGGATTCGGCATTGAAGCAGGCGCGTAGTCTGGCTAGACGCCTGGGGAAGTTTCCGTTGGTGGTCAACGACGGACCAGGGTTTCTCGTCAACAGGATTCTCTCGCGCTATTTGGCGGAGGCTGTGATTCTGGTCGGTGAAGGTATTCCTTTTTCGCGTATCGACAGGGTCGCAAAGAATTTCGGGATGGCCGTGGACAGCGGGCATCCGATGGGGCCGCTGGAGCTTCTCGATTTGATCGGACTTTCCGTCGGCCTGCATGTCCTGACGTCTCTCACGGTGCTGGGGCCTCGAATCGAGTCACGCGAGTCGCTGCTCCGGACTTTGCTTCCGGAGAAGGGTCCGCCGATAACATTTTGGAAGGCCGGAAGAGAGAATCCGCAGGCGCTCAACGCGGTTGCAATGTACCGTCAGGCCCATCCATCGGAGGCCGGTGTTCTCTCCGACGACGTGATACATGACCGGCTGATTCTTCCCATGGTTGATGAAGCCGTACGTTGTCTGCATGACAAAATTGTGGAGGAACCCTGGCAGGTGGATTTCGCCTTGACCTACGGGATCGGGTTCCCGGCGTTTCGCGGCGGGCTGCTCGGATGGGCGGGGCGCACCATGGGGCATGAGCAGATCCGCGAAAAGCTGGAGTTCCTGTCGAAGTCCTATGGGACACGCTTCGAACCGAGTCCCGAGTTGTCAGATAGACGCTGGTGTGCCCCACGGGCGGCGTAATCCGGCTGGCATCCAAGGGAGAAAGTGATGTCCCGACCACCGTGGTTCCAACATTATCCGGCCCAGGCTCCCCAGGAGCTCTCTCTTGCATCGATCACGCTGGTGGAGATGTTGACCAGGAGTGCGAGGCGGTTTGCGCGTCGCCCGGCTCTCTACTTCTTCGGAAAGACGCTCTCGTACCAGGAATTGGGCGCCATTGTTGATCGGTTCGCCTGTGGCCTTGCAGCGCGGGGCATTCGCAAGGGCGATCGGGTGGCCCTCTGTCTGCCGAACTCTCCTCAGGCGGTGATCGCGTATTTCGGCATTGTGAAGGCCGGGGGGATTGTCGTGTCCTGCAACCCCACGTATACGGAGCATGAGCTGGCAGCGCAGCTGCGAGATGCCGGCGCGCGCGCGATCGTGGTGCTGGACATGATGTATCAGAAAATTCAGGACCTTGATCTCGATCTGGTCGTCGTGACGCGGATCACAGATTATATGACGACCATTGCACGGTATCTCTATCAGCACCGACAGGGTCGGGCTCCGATCGAGATCCCCAGCCGGGAGACGACGATCGCGTTCCATGAGTTCTTGAGCAGCGCGACTCCCATCGCATCCGACCAGCTTCCCATCGTCACGCCGGATGATGTCGCCGTTCTGCAATATACGGGTGGTACAACCGGGGTGTCCAAGGGTGCGGAGCTTCGACATCGGAATTTGACGGCGAATATTCAACAACTGGTCAGCTGGTTTTCCCCGGAAGAGAGAGTGGAGAGCTTTCTGGCGGCACTGCCGCTCTTTCACGTGTTCGGGATGACCGTCACACAGAATATTTGTTTGGCAGTGGGCGGGTGCATGGTGCTGGTGCCGGATCCTCGGAACATGCCGGTTCTGTTGCAGTTGCTCCGGAAGAGAGAGCCGACGGTTATCACACTGGTTCCGGCCCTTGTGCGAAAACTTCTCGAACACTGTGAGGCCACAGACTTGTCGCAGGCGCGGTTCGTCATCTGCGGCGGGGCCGCGCTCTCCTTTGAGCTGCTGAAGGCATTTAGAGAAAAGACCGGTCAATTGATCATCGAAGGATATGGTCTTTCGGAGGCTTCTCCGGTGACGCACTGCAATCTTCCTCGTGGGCTCTCGGTGAAACGATCGATCGGACTTCCCATCGCCAACACAGAGGCGAAAATTGTCGATGCAGGGGGGGTAGAGGTTCCAGTGGGAGAGATCGGCGAGTTGTGGGTGCGGGGGCCCCAAGTGATGAAGGCCTATTGGAACAATCCCGTCGAGACAGCGAATGTGTTGAAGGCAGACGGCTGGCTGGTTACGGGTGATATCGCCCGCATGGATCAGGACGGATTCTTCTATGTTGTGGATCGAAGCAAGGACATGATCCTTTCCTCTTCCGGATTCAATGTGTATCCATCAGAAATCGAACAGGTACTGGCACTCCACCCGATGGTGAGCGAATCGGCTGTGATCGGAGTGCGACATAAAGATGGGAGCGAATTGATCAAGGCCGTTGTCGTCCCGAGAGAGGGCGGCGTGTCCGCGGACGATCTCTTGACCCATTGTCGTCGATACTTGGCCTCGTACAAAATGCCCAAGCGGATTGAGTTCCGCCCTGAATTACCCCGTTCGATTCTTGGAAAAACTCTGCACAGGATGTTGCGTCTGGAGGAGGAAGCCCGGACTCAGAACCAGCATTCATCGGCGTCGCCGGGCTGAGGGATTTAGAGACGGAAACGTTGTTGGATGCAGGGCAGATCGACGACGTGACGGGCCAGTGCCAGGGAGGCAGAGAGACCGGGTGACTCGATTCCGACGAGATTGACGAGCGGGGGTTCTGCCCGGTCGGTCGAGACGATAAAATCGTGTTTGTCCCCGTCCCCTGCTACGACGCAGGGACGAATTCCTGCGTAGGCCCATCGGAGATCCTGTTCTTCCAATACAGGCAGGAACTTCCGCGCGGCTTCGATAAACAGCCCTGGTGGAGTCTTGTTGGACGTATAATCCAGTTTATCTGTGACAGGCACCGCGTTCGGTCCAATGAATAATCGCCCATCGGGACGAGGGCTGAAATGAATCCCCTTTCCGGTTGCCCGGGGCGGCAGGGCAGGATAGATAAGCCGTCGAACGAGGGCTCGCTTTTCAGGGGGCACGACCTCGTAATACTCACCGCGGAGGGGTCGAATGGTATAGTTCTCGGAATGTAGCGCGAGGTTGGCGATGTGGTCAGAATGTAGACCGGCTGCATTAATGAGGCAGGTGGCATGGATGGTTTGGCGATCGGTCGATAGGGTATAGGCCCTCCCGTCGTCCTGGATACCGGTCACCGGATGGTTGAACGCGAAGACGGAACCCGTTTCTTCTGCATCAGCCTTGAGTGACTGGACAAAGGCCTGAGGATCTATGACGGAGACGCTCGGAATGACGATCCCGCAGCAGGCGTGGAGGTTCGGTTCCCAGGTGCGGAGCCTCGAGGCAGTTACGAACGTGACTCGAGTCCCTGTTTTCCACGCATTGAACCACAGTCGTCGTAGCGAAGAGGCCTCCTTCCAAAGACCCCGACGGATGTCCTCCCATGCGACAGCGATGATCATGCCCGTGTTGAGCAGCGGGATGCCCCGTTCCGTCGCATATGAGACAGCCAGGGCACTGCCTTCGTGGGCCAATCGAGCTTTCAATGAATGTGGGTTCTCATGGATGCCGCTATGGAGCACTCCGCTATTGCGCCCGCTGGTTTCCAATCCTGCGGCCTGGTTTCGTTCGAGAACGATAATGCGAAGCGGCCTGTCCCACCGCCGCCGGCCCAATTCTCTTGCGATGGCGCAGCCCACGACCCCGGCGCCGACGATACAGATGTCATACAGATTCATCGACTCAGGCCTTTCTGCCCAAGGCCTGGTTGCAAAGAGAGGGACGTTGTGGAATCCGGCTGTCCGGTGTGAACGGGGCGGGCTTTCTGGTCGCAGGGATTCGGAGATGGCCTATGGGTGAGGATCTTTCGAAGAAGTACGCGAAGATTCTCTTCGTGTTTTGTGGAGGTGGCTGCAAGGCCGTGTTCCAGGCGGTCGCCGCAACAGAATTGGTCAAGGCGGGGTTCACTCCTGATCACATCATGAGCGCTTCTGCTGGAACCTGTAATGCCCTCGGATTCGTCGAACAACCAGGTGTCGCCGGTGCGGAGAAGACTCTGCTCGTCTGGGAAAAGTATATCAACTCTCCGGATGCGATCTATGAAGTCCATCCATTCCTCCGAGAGCGATTGGCCCATCTCTTGGGCGTTGTCCCACAGGCCACGCAAAGTTGGGGACCAAGTGGTTCGGTTCTCCATGATCTGAGAAGAGCCGTTACGTTTCTGCCGCTGGTCATCTCGTTAGGTGTGCGGATGCCGCTTCGTATAGCCGGCCGTGCAGTCAGTGTCGTCTTTCGCCTCATGGACGCGTTTGCGTCCCCGCACAAGTCGTTCCGACGAGTGGTCCAAGCGCCTGAAATCCAGGAAATGTTTGGTGAATTGGATAAGTATTTCGAATTCAAGAGAATGAAGGCGTTCCTCGACCCGTTGCCCCTGCTCGCCAGGCTCGGCGGGGAGTTCGATCTGCAAAAAGTCCTCGCAAGCCCCATTGTCTGGCATATCCTGACCGAACGGTATGAAGACGGAGCGACCGTCATGTTTTCAAATAGAGACGCTGATATTTCTATTGATACAGGTGACGATTCGCGAAGGAAAAAAGCCAAGCTGGATCTCTTCTTTCAACGAATTCGCGCCTCCATGGCATTGTACCCCCTCTTTGAGATGGTTGAAATGAAGGGCCAACGTTTCCTTGATGCAGACCTCGCCAATCCACTCCCGGTTGAAGAGGCGTTCAGCCTGGGCTGCGATACGATTTTCATGTTTCTCAATGTTCCAAGGCAGACGGTTCGGGCGGAACCAAATCCCCTGCGGGATCTTGGGGAATTGAACGATCTCATGCGGTTAAACGAGCGGTATATCCACCATCGTATCAAGGCCGCACAGGAGATGGCCAAGGAGCGAGGCGTGAACCTGTTCATCATCCGCCCGGAAGAGATCCCTCCCGGTCTTGGGCTGCTGGAAATCGACAGGAACGTGATCGAATTCGTGAAGACACACGAGCGACAACGGATGAAAGAATATCTTGGCAATCTTGATGCGCATAATTTGCGAATGGCCTCGCCACTTCCTCACCCCAGCTGCGTCTCTCTCTTTGGCGAAGGTTCGAAGGAGGGTCCGTGCGCCGGGTATTGAGGATTGGCCATCGTGGGGCTGCAGGCCATGCTCCGGAAAATACATTGGCTGCAATTCAAAAGGGGATTGATCTGGGGGTCGACTTTGTCGAGATCGATCTGCGGCGTACGGCCGACGGCGCGCTGGTCGTACTGCATGACGCAAGCGTGAATCGGACCACCAACGGGAGGGGGCGCGTCGATCGATTATCACTGAATGAGGTGAGGAAGCTGGACGCGGGGAACGGTGAGCGGATCCCGACCCTGGCGGAAGTACTCGCAGCGGTCTCATCGCGATGCGGGTTGATGTTGGAGATCAAGGCCGAAGGAATCGCCCGGCAGGTTGTCGAAACGGTGAAGGCGGTGGGGTTCAGAGGTCCCGCCATCTATGCGTCTTTCCTGCACGACGAGTTGAGGGATGTGCGAGTCGCCGATCCCAAGGCCCGTCTCATGGTGCTCTTCAGCCGACTGCCCCGGGCACCGGTTGCCCGTGCCACGAAATATGAAGCGACGTATGTCGGTCTCAGACACGACACCGCCACAGGCCGTCTGGTCGATGCATTCCACCAGGCGGGCTTGCTTGTCTGTGTCTATACGGCAGATAGGCCGGGACACATCCGGCACGCACTCTCTGTGTGTGTCGACGGCGTGATATCGAATGTGCCTGACCGGATTACGACGACCTAGTTCGTACGTCTGTCGAGTTTTCCAGGAATCGGGTTTTATTAGGAACACATGATGGAAGGAGGTACACTAATACCGTACAGCAGATTCGTAAGGGATTCATTTCTCTCAGTATTCTATGGAGAGCGAATATCATTCAAGACGGTCCTTAGTACATTGGTGGATACACGGTATCGCCATAGCCCTGACCGTCATCCTGATTTCTTTCCTGGAAGTGCTCGATGGAATCGACGTCCTGGCCTACAAGTTGATTGTGGCTCAGATTGCAAACGAGACCATTCAGAATCAATTGGCCATCGCAACGGCGACTAACGCCCTCGGTACCCTCAGCTTTGTTGAGCCGACTCAGTCTCCAAGCACATTCCAACAGATTCCTCCGGTGGTGGCTGCCGTACTTCTCACTGTAACGGCGTTTACCGCTGTGTGGATGACCAGACGGTTTCAGCTCGCCTTGTCTCTAGGGCTTGTTATTTTGCTCTCAGCCGGGTATCTCCTCGTCGCCGTCGTGATGAGCCTGGCAACCCACTGGGTGTTGCCGTTGAGTGTGGGGGTTCTTGCCCTTTCCATGGGCTATGTAGTGATGGCGGCAGATTCTGTCGTGTTGGCCCGTAAGCAGCGCCGATTTACCGGACAAGTGTTTTCGCGCCATGTTCCGGCGGATCTTGCTGACCTGATCTGGCAGCAGCGGAGGGAATTTGTGCCCGGTGGTGGGTTGTGTTCACAGAAACTCTCTGCGACTGTTCTCTTTGCAGAGATGAATGGATTTGCTCCTCAATGGGGAGTTTTCGATACCGAGATTATCACGAAATGGACGACAGACTATCTGGACACAATGGCCCGACTTGTTGTGGATCATCGGGGCATGGTCGAGCAATGCTTTGGGGATGCGCTGAAAGCCAACTTCGGTGTGCCATTTCCGCGAGCACACTCCGATGAGATCCAGGCAGACGCGTCCCAGGCAGTGGCCTGTGCCGTCGCCATGGGGGAAGCGCTGCAAGTCTTAAATCGTCGATGGCAGGATCGAGGTTTTCCGCCGATTGATATGCGCATTGGACTGTCAACCGGTGAGGTTGCGGCTCTGTGTGTTGGGCGCGGATCACTTCTTAAATTTACGACGAGGGGAGAGGCGGTCCGTTGCGCCGGTCAATTGGCGCGTCATCCGCATGAACCAGACGATCCGGCTCTCGGCCTTGGTTCCTGCCGCATCCTGGCTGTGGCCACCACTGCAGCCTATCTCAGCGAGAGATTTTGGCTTCATCAGATTGAAGCGGGAACTGTTGCTGACAGATCTCAATCAATGGTGGTCTATCGAGTGTACGGGAAACATGATCGTCCGTCCTGTAATAGAGCAGGAGATCTACGCGTGTCGTTGCGGGTGGAGATCATGACACCCGTTACTCTGGCATATGGGACGTGCGCAAATGGGCTGACCAGCAACATCGGTGTCGGAGGCATGGCGGTCTGTCAGCTTGTCCAGCCACTGCAGATTGGATCGACGACGCTGTTACGATTCGAGGTGCCTGGCCATGGTCAAACTATCAAAGCTGCCGGGACTGTGGTTTGGACTAGGCAGGACAGGGCCGGTATTGCGTTTGGCGCTCTGACTCCTTCCGACCGTGCGATGCTGGACTCTCTTGTCATTCAAGAAGTTTCAAAGCGACCTCCTGCCGTGCTGTGACTACTCGAAGCTCCTGATGGTTCGGGATGTTTCATTTCCTTCTTCGCTTCTTCCAGTAGGATGAAGGCGTGCATTAGTCAAAATGCCTCTCCTTGTGAAGGCTGCTCTGGCATCATAAGCCAATGATTATACAGCACAAAGGCATCAATATTTTAATGGGGCCTTTATGGTAGGCTAAATTGTCTGTAAGACAGGATGAGGTGGCGAATGGGTGCCATCGTGAATGAAAGAAGGAGACAGTTACGGATTCCACGCGGTGTGGTGCTTCCATTCGGGTATCGGATTACTGTGAAGCAGCTTTCCGATGTAGAGATGGACAAACGGGATAAGGATGCCGATGGAATTTGGGATGCCGAGACAAAGACCATCTATCTGCGCAGAGGTCTTCCTGTGACGCGCCGGCGCTATATCCTTGCCCATGAGCTTGGACATGCCTGGCTGGACTGGCAACATCGGTATATGGATGACGGGAAAGCCAGTACCTGATGATTCAGTCTATGGCTTACCGTGCCAAGGATAGGATGTACTTCCACTCCAATGGACTGACCGGCTGAACCGAGAGACGAGATCCCTTCCGCAAGAGAACCATCCCTTTTAGGGTAGGCTCTTTCCGTAATTGATCTAGCGACAACGGGCGTGAAAACTTGCGTACATATTTGATGTCTACCATCTCCCATCTGGGCTGGGCGGGCTTGCTCTCCGGGTCGTAGTGCGAGTCCTTCTTGTCGAACTGTGTGGGATCGACGTAGACTGTGGTGACGATTTCGGCGATTCCCATGACCGCCGGCGGGTCGGCGTTGCTGTGGTAGAACAGTATCTGATCACCGACCGCCATGTCCCTCATGAAATTGCGAGCCTGATAGTTTCGGACCCCATCCCAGCAGGTGGTTTGCGATGGAGCCTGCATCAAATCGTCGATCGAAAACGATGTAGGCTCCGACTTCATCAGCCAGTATCGCTTTGTCTGTGGCACGTCACATGGTCCTTTCTTGTTCATCACTCCATACCCTCAGGGGCATATTGGTCACGTTTCTTTGCGAGAACGCGAATCAATGAAGTCGATCAAAGCCCGGTAGGTGACTTCTCTGGTCTGTGCCTTGCTGGTGATGTGATTTCCGATGTTTCCTTCCAGCCAGACTCGCTCTGCGATCTCGGCGGATGCCTCGTTGCAAAGGCTCCACATCTGATGGAGAAAATTATGGGGGAGACCGACTTGCATGCCCTCCGATTCAATACGGTCGTCCAGCAACGCAAGGAGATCGGAAATGGCCTGATCGGGACGATAGGGCGTCTGGCTGAATCCAAATTGTTCATCCGCTTTGGTCTCTTGCGTGGCTTGATCGACCAGATCGTGCATATACTCTTTCAGCAGTCCGATAACATGGCCGGACATGATGATCGGTGGTTGATCCATGACGCATTATCGGATTTCTCCTGTTCAGGAGCAAGGCTCTGTCACGCCACGGTTGACCGTCTTGCGGCCCCTTCTCTATGATGACCGCCGGGACAGGTGGCGTAGGGCTTGCCCATCGTGGAGGCGAACTTACAGACTCCTGCTATGACATGAGCATACAAGCGACCGAACGGTTTGAAATTGCTCTGAACACGAGAGCCGGCCGGTTGACGACGGCCGTGGATGTACCGACTGCCTTTGTTCCTGTAACCGCGATTGTCCCTCTGATGCGGCGATTGGGAGAGGAGGCGCAGGCGCTGGAGGAAACCCAGGCTTCCGCAGAAGGGAAGACGCGTTCCTGCCAAAAAGGTTGCGCCGCCTGTTGTCGAATGATGGTGCCGATAGCTCCGCCGGAAGCCTTTGCCTTGACGGAATTCATTCGATTGCTACCCACCGAACAACAGCAGCGTATTGCCCAGCGATTTGCGGCATCGAAATCCACCCTGCTGGCACAGGGACTCTGGCATCGTCTTGTGGAAATAGGCGAGTCTTCTCGACCACCGGATGATGAGGCGTTAGAGCCGATCAATCAGAAGTACTATGCTCTACGGATGCCTTGTCCATTCCTGGAGGATGACGCCTGCTCGATTTACGAACAACGTCCTGCAGCGTGCCGTGAATTACTTGTCACCTCGCCTGCGGAGCAGTGCGAGGATCTGCTCGCGAATTCCGTGGAGCCGATCCCTGTGCCCATTCGTATCGGTCCCGTATTGGGACTGCTCTGGGGTGAATTAACCGAGAGTCCGGCCAGAATGATTCCGCTGCCGACTGTTTTGGATTGGCTGGAACGGCATCAGCATGAGAGCCATAGAACATGGCAGGGTTCCCGGCTCCTGGATACGGCGCTTGACAAGGTGTGGCGGTTCTTAAGCCAGGGGATCAAGGAATCAGAAAATCAGGGAAAGCGACAGGCAGCTGGTGGCTCTACCCTTCCAACGAAATCTTGAGGAACAAGGAGTGATGGCATGCAGAAACCCGTGATCGTGTGCTTGGATTTGGAAGGCGTGTTGGTTCCTGAAATTTGGATCAATGTCGCGCTGAAAACTGGGATCGAGGAATTGAAAAGCACGACCCGCGAAATGCCCGACTACGACAAATTGATGAGGCAACGGTTGGCTATTTTGTATCGGAACAATCTGAAGATCAGTGACATCCAAGAGGTCATCGGTACGATGGGTCCGCTGGAAGGGGCGCCGGAGTTTATCCGCTGGCTTCATGACCGGTGCCAAGTCATCATTCTGTCCGACACGTTTTATCAGTTCGCCTTTCCGCTCATGAAGCAATTAGGCTTCCCCACGCTGTTCTGTAATCAATTGGAGATCGACGCAGCAGGTCGCATTGCCAATTATCATATGCGGATGCAGAATCAGAAGAAGCATTCGGTTGCCGCATTCAAGTCGCTGAACTTTTTTACGATGGCCGCCGGGGATGCGTACAACGATACCGCCATGCTTGGCGAAGCGGATGCCGGATTCTTCTTCAGGCCGCCCGACCATTTGCCCAAAGAGTTTCCACAGTTTCCCGTCACGCATACGTATGGCGAGCTTCAGGAGCGGTTGGGGAAGGCGGGCAATCTCTAATTGCGTCGCAGTGTGCGAAGCGCATGATTTCCAGTCGATAGGGTGAGTCTCACTCCCCGGTCAGGAGTTTGAGTAGACGCCGACCGTACCGGTCGGCTTTCGTCTCGCCGACTCCTGGAATTGCCAACAGTGCAGCGGATGTGAGGGGTTTATGGCTGGCGATCGTACGGAGCGTTTTGTCGTGAAAAATCACAAAGGGCGCGACCCCTTCTTCGTCCGCGAGTTCCATACGGAGGCGGCGGAGCCGCTCGAAGAGCTGAGGGTCGACTATCTCGGATTTTGGAACAACCGCCGGTATAGCCCCTTCACGATGAGGTTTGTCGGGGGGTGCTTGGATGGTCCGTCCCAGTCTCTTTTCCAGATTGAGGGAGCGGTTCCCCTGCAGCACCTCTTGCCCGATCCGCGTGACAGCCAGGATTGGGTAGTCCAGTCCTTCGATATGCAGATAGCCTGCATCGATCAGGCTTTTAACCAGCTGAGTCACCGATATCTTCGACCGGGCTTTGCATCTGCCATAGGTTGGACAGTCTTCAGCGCCAGAGGCGAGCATCACCTTTGAGCGACTTCCGCGGACGATGTCAACAATACGGTTGACTCCGAAGCGTCCTCCGCACCACGAGATGGTTTCCAAAACGGCCTTCGCATTGGCGTCATCTTCGTCACCCAGGGCTGGGCGGTCTGCCGCCTGAGTAGAGACGCAGCGGTCACAGAGGTTGCAGGGTCCCAATGCTTGTTCATCAGCATCGTTGAAATAATGAAGAATCGCCAATTGGCGGCAGATCGTCGTGGATACGTAGGCGATCATCTCGGTGAGAAGCGTTCTCATACGGTCGGCGCGGCCGGTGCTGCCGGGGTCGCGTGAGGCTTGCTCGATGAAATATTCCTGTGTCGCCAGGTCCCGCTCATGAAACAGTAAGACGCAGGACGCGGACTTTCCGTCTCGTCCTGCGCGTCCGGCTTCTTGATAGTAGGCCTCGACGCTGCCGGGAACATCGAAATGGACGACCAGCCGTACATCCGCCTTATCGATCCCCATGCCAAAGGCATTGGTTGCAACCAGCACCCGGATTGCGCCGCGGCGGAAGCCGTCGTGGAGGAGAGACCGTTCCTCATCGGACAGTCCAGCATGGTAATAGCCGATTGATTGGTGCGACTGCCTGAGCATACCTGCCACTTCTTCGACGGTCCGGCGGGTAGCGCAATAGACCACAATGGAACCTGCCTGGCAGCCGCTGACCATGCGATCCAACGCCGCCAGTTTGTCCTGACGAGAGACGCAGGAACGTACGGATAGGGCGAGATTCTCACGGCGAAATCCGGTGACCAAATGGAGAGGCTCTCGCAGCAGTAATCGCTCGCTGATGTCGGTTTGGACCCGTGATGTGGCCGTTGCGGTCAAGGCGAGACATGGAGGGTTGTTGAGTTCCTGGCGCAGGTTGCCGAGCTTCATATAGTCGGGTCTGAAATCGTGGCCCCATTGAGAAATGCAGTGCGCTTCGTCGATGACGAGCAAAGAAATGAGGCAGGAGCGCAGCAGGCGTACAAACCCGTCATGCTGCATACGTTCCGGCGCCAGATAGAGGAGTTTGAGGCGTTGCAAGCGCAGTGATGACACAACGAGATCCCGCTCCCGTTCAGAAAGGCCGGAATGAAACGCGGCTGCCGCAATGTTGCGCTGTGTGAGGCCTGCTACCTGGTCCTGCATCAAGGCAATGAGGGGGGATACGACGAGGGTCAGTCCCGGCAGGAGAGTGGCCGGTAGCTGGTAGCACAATGACTTGCCCAGGCCGGTCGGCATGACGGCCAGCGCATCGCGCCGGGCCAACACGGTGCGAATGACCTCTTCCTGTCCGGGCCGAAACCCTGCGAAACCGAATTGGCGCCTGAGCTGTCGTGTAAGGTGATCCACAATCAGAGAGAGACAGATTCGAATGTATCCGTTAGAAATTCAACCAGAGCTGTGCATAGGCCCAGGTCTGGTTTTTGCTGGTCCCGAGGTTCTCCCGGATATAGGGTCCCGTAAAGAGATAGGAGAAGGATGTCTGAAAAGCCAGCTTCCCGTCCATGAACAGGTGGGTCCAGGTGAAGTCCAGCTCATCTCCAAGGTGCTTTGTCGTATTCCCTACCTTGGAAAAGACATAGACGCCTTGGCTTGCGCGGTACCAGTTGTCTTGGGCATTGGCAAGGTTGAGATTGGTGTACCAGACTTCTATATGATCGTCTCTTGTCGGTCTCGCTTGGAAATTGGCTGACCAGGTCAAAGTATTTTTCCATCCCTGGACGTCCATGTAGCCCATGTGAATGTGGTTGGTGGGGTAGAGGTTTTCGAACGTGTTGGCGGTGGAGCAGGTTCCATAGGCCGGGTTCAACGTACAATTTGCACGGCCGTCACCAGAGGCATAGTCGAAGTTAAGGGCAAACCGGGGTTTCCAGGCCCAATCATAGAACGTGTAGCCGATCCAGTTTCTGGTCGCCCACGCATTGATGTGGAGACACTTCGTCTGATTTCCTGTCGCGCCGCAAGGTTCGGTCGTCCCGCCGGTGTCACCCATTTGGCCGAACTGGTAGACCAACTCATTAGAGAAGTCGAACCCGGCCTTCTTGACGGCGATACGATTCCCAATAACATGCCGTGTTTGGTTCCCATGCTTCGGGGTGCCCAAACCCTGAGCACGGACATCGGTCGAACCGAGATTATTCTTGTAGTAGATATAGAAGGGTTCGATCAAGGACCAGGGGACGGCCTTGATCTGGTTATAGAGGACCAGCATATCGACATCCCCATGCGCATTTCTCGCTTGGCCGGTCACCGGCAGTCCCGTGACCGGGTTGATATTCGGGCCCCCGCTGCCGAGCGGCGCGCCCTGTGGGAGATCAGTCTCTGCAAGCCTGAACCAGCCGAAGGATGAATCCATGAAACTCGTGCCGTATTGCGCCATGATCCCATCGAAGGAAAACCCGGTGTTCGCCCAGTCGAAGTGCCCCAGCAGGCTTTGATCACCGAAGACAAGGTATTGCCGTCCGGCCTTGATCCCCAGGCCAGGGACTCCGGCAAAATTGCGAACCAGCATGTAGCCGGCTCGGATCCCGAGAGAACAGGCTGATTTGCCGGTGTTGAGAGCGGGGGCGCATGTATGATTGATCGGATCCCCGTTCCCGCCCCAGGTGCGGGAATCGATGAATTCGAAATAAAGATTCACATCGGGAGAGATGTCATAACCGATGCCCAATCGGGTCATCTGTTGAACGAACGAATCGTTGGCGTTGCCTGTGAAGTGGTTGGCTATTCCCAGAGGGTTGTTACAGTTTCCTCCGTTTCCAATCCCTCCGCCGAAACAGAGATTGTTCCTGTATTCAGGACGGACGCGAAGATCTGCGCGGATCCAGAGATTTCTGAGGTCAAAATTCCGGCCGATGTTCGGATCGAAGAGCTCGTACTTCTCCTTGAGGGGAATGCCTCTGCCGATGACGATGATATTGGTGATTCTTTCGTTTTCCGGTATTTCGAAGGCCGCATTGACGATCGTGGTGGTGGCCAAGAGGAGGGCTGGGCCGATCGCAACGGCGAGTACGAAGGCGCGTATGCCGAGGCGCTCGTTCCAGGTATGGGTCCCGAGCCCGGTGTGCCTCCGGTGTCTGGGTTGGAAAAGAAACGAGAAAAACAATCTCACGTAACGGTGGTTCCTTGAGACTAGTGGTGTACCGGCGGGTGGTGATGATGCACGATCAAACCTGGCCCGGTTGGCCGGCTGCTTTGTCTTCGACCTGTTTGGCTGCTGAGTTGATTTCCTCTTCTGTCTCTTTCAGGGAGGCCTGGAAGTCCTGTTCCGCCATTTTGACTTCTTGTTGAATGAGATTTAACTCGGGCTCGACGGATTTCCGTAGATCTTCCGTGACATCCTTGAATCCTTTAAAGGCTTTTCCGACTTGCCGCCCCACCTCCGGCAATTGTTTAGGGCCGAAGAGGAGAAACGCAATCACCAGAATAATAAGGACTTCGCCTGCTCCTAGTCCAAACATGGTGTATCGCTGGAAATGCGTGATTGATTCGGGCGGCGTGCAATTGCCGCTCGCGTCGCATGACTCAGGTTCTCTTATCCTTGTTTGACCGGCCCTGGTTGTGCGGCTTTCGGCGCAGATGAAGGCGCGGCTTCCGGTTGTGCGGCAGCCGCATTGGCTGAAACACCCTGGGCTTGTTGAGACTGTTCAGCCGGCGTGACGTCTATGGCGTCCGCTTCGTGCACGGTTTTCTTGAATCCTTTGATGGCTTTTCCAAGTCCTTCGCCCAATTGCGGCAGTTTGCCGGCGCCGAAAATGATGAGGACAATGACCAGGATTAGCAGTAATTCCATCCAGCCGAACGAACCGAACATGTCGAACCTCAAATGCGTGATGAAGCAGGGAAACTGTCGGGACCATTACCGTAGGGAGAGGCTATACGAAGGGTCTGGATCAAGTCAAGGGAAGGTATTGCCGGAATTACGGGTAGACGTTAGAACGGTTGAATGATGCCCCCTCCCAAGACTTGATTGTCTTGATAAAAGACGGCAGATTGCCCAGGGCTTAGTGCGCGCTGGGGCTTATGGAACTGGATGCGAAGGGTAGAGGAGTTCAATGGGTAGATGGTTGCCGGGGTCGTCGGTGTGGCATACCGGACCTTGACCTCGGCATCAGTCGGCCCATTCTGAAACGATGATGTAAAAAGGTTGAGATCGCTTACGTCGCAGGTGCTTCGATAGAGAGACTCTTCGGGGCCGAGCATGACAGTATTCGTGGTGGGGATGACAGATTGGACATAGAGGCGTTGGCCTGTGGCGACACCGAGCCCACGGCGTTGCCCGGGAGTATAAAAGGCGATGCCCTCATGCCGGCCTAGGGAACGACCAGTTTCATCGATAAAGGATCCCGGCTGCTTGGCCTGGGGGGTCTCCCTTTCGATAAAGGTTCGATAGTCTCCGTGACTGACAAAGCAAATCTCCTGACTTTCCTTCAATTCATCAGCAGGGAGGCCGAGTGCCTCCGCTTCCTGCCATACTTCTGTCTTCTGCATGCCGCCAACTGGAAACAGAAGTTGTGAGAGCCAGATAGGATTGAGCCGATAGAGAAAGTAACTCTGGTCTTTCTTTAAATCGACGGAACGATGGAGCGTACAAGATCCGTCGTGTTTGTGTACCCGCACATAATGGCCGGTGGCGACATACGGAATGTCCCTCGATTGTGCCAGAGCGATCAGGCCCTGGATCTTGACCCGTTCGTTGCAGCGGACGCAGGGATTGGGAGTGATGCCATGGGTATATCCATGGAGAAAGTCCTCGATGACTTTTGTTCGAAATGTATCCCGGCTGTCGATGACTTCATAGGGGATGCCGAGCGTCTTGGCGACATGTTTGGCAATCCCGATCTTGCAACATCCACGCTCCTGCCACTTTTTTGAAGCGGCCGCGGTTTTGTCTTCATGTTCCCAGACCTGGAGCGTGACGCCGTGCACGTCGTAGCCCTGACGAACGAGCAACGCTGCCGCGACGGAGCTATCGACTCCGCCACTCATGCCGAGGAGAACAGTCTGACGGTTCATAGAGTGCTATTGTACAGAGAGGGCCGTGAGAAGAGCTAGCCCGGATTCTTCATGACCGCGTAGCAGAGGGGTAGGAGGAATGTGACTAGAGGTCAGACGCACGAATTTTCCCGCGATGGGAAGTCAGATCGTAGACGTTTTTATTAGGTGCAGACTGTTCCTCCTCCACCCATTTATGGGCGCCCATGTCGCACATTCCATGGAAATGGGCTCCGTCTTCGATGGCAATGGCGGGGGTGCGAATATCGCCGATGAGTATGCCGGGTTTCAGGATCTGAATCTTTTCAGCGGCGGTGACAGTTCCGTTGATTTTTCCACTGGTGATCACCGTTCTCGCGGATACCATCCCTTTGATCACCGCATGTTCCCCCACGATCAAGGTTCCGGTGGTTCTGATTTCGCCTTCAGCTTTTCCGTCAATGCGTATCGTTGCGTCAAAATGAATGACGCCCTTAAAATCAACACCTTTCCCGAGAAAGGTAAAATTCTCACTGTCGACGCTGTCCCGAGCACTCTTGTCGCTCATGGCCCACATAACTGTCGTCTGCTCCTTTCACGCCGCCAAATAGCGGCGTGTTCTCAAGGTGTCTCGGCAGGAGGTTGCGTCAACCGTGACTAATGTCTCGATGCACAACTACCGTGAAACAGGCGTTAGTTGGCGACTCGCTTGACGGACGGTTGCTCCGACTGGGTCACGGCCCGAAGTGCCGGCTCTCGTTGCGTGTCTCGAGCCCCTTGGGTCATTTCGAGTGTGCCGTTGAAGAGCACGCCTTCTTCGATCGACAACATGGGGGTCTTCACACCCCCGTTGATGACAGCGGGAGCTCTCAGTTTGAGCTTCTCTTTTATATGAATATCTCCGGTGATCTTTCCCTTACAGATTAGGGTTCCTGCCGTTACCTTTGCCTTGAGAACAGCCTCTTCCCCGACCAGCAGCACACCATCGGTCGTGATCTCGCCATCAAGAGATCCATCGATTCGTACCGTTCCCGTGTAGGAAATGGAACCTTTGAAATCAACACCCTTCCCGATGAAGGCGCTGACATCTTCCCTCGTTTCTACTCGTGCGGGCGTGAGGTTCGGCCCATTTTCCTCAATACCATCCTGCTTCTCAGGCTTCCACATATGGATCTCCTCCTCATCTGTATCCGGCCAAATTAAGTGCAGAGAGTGTTTGCGTATGCGATTGTAGTTGTATCGGTCTCTTCAGGTAGCAAATGTAGCGGAAATTTATGGAAAAGCAAGAAGTATGTCCTTTCCCAGTGTGCTCGATGCAACTGAAATGGAGCGAGGTTTACTCTGAGAGCAGAGTCTCGACGATACCATCCAATTGCTGTGCTGAGTAATACTGAATCGTTATTGTCCCACCCTGCCCTCTAGGCACGATATGCACTTTGGTCCCGAGTTTCTTCTGCAATCGCATTTCGAGCGCAGTCCAGTCAGAATTTACCTGGGTCTTGCGGGTGCGCCTTTTCTTAACTAGTGAAGATTCAACGAGTTTTTCAGTTTCTCGCACAGAAAGTCCATGAGAGACCACCATTGTGGATATTTGCATCTGTTGTTCAGGGGACTCCAGGCCAAGGATAACTTTTGCATGGCCCGCTGATAGAGTCCCGTTCTCAACGAGTTTCTGGGCTTCCGGATGGAGCTGTGTGAGGCGCACTGCGTTGGCGACCGAGGATCTGTCGCGCCCAACTTTCTGAGCAATGGCATCTTGCGTTAGGCCGAATTCGTTTATCATCCGTGAATAGGCGCGGGCCGTTTCCATCGGATTCAAATCCGCTCGTTGTATATTTTCCACCAAGGCGATCAGCAAAGATTCCTGATCGCTACAATTCCTGACGACAGCCTGGATCGTTTCAAGACCAGCTTCTTTTGAGGCGCGCCATCGTCGCTCACCGGCGATGAGCTCAAAGATCCCATCGCCTTTGCGGCGCACCATAATGGGCTGCAGGATACCGCTCTCCCTGATAGAGGCTGCCAATTCAGCGAGTTCTCCCGGGGCAAAATGATGCCGTGGCTGATACCGGTTGGGAACAATGTCACTAATTCGTATGTGCTGTACGTCGCTGGCCTCAATCGGCTGGTTCACAGCCACAGACGGCAAGAGAGCATCGAGTCCTCTACCGAGCGCTTTCTTTTCCATTAGTTAGAAACTCCTTGGCTAGAGCAACGTAGGCCTGCGAACCGGCTGATGCTGCGTTATACAATATGCCGGGCCGGCCATAACTCGGAGCCTCTGCCAGCGCGACATTGCGGGGGATAACCGCGCGATAGACCTTTTCCGTGAAGTGCGAACGCACTTGATCGGCAACTTGGCGAGCCAATGTATTGCGGGCATCAAACATTGTCAAGACGATTCCTTCGATATGGAGACCAGGATTAAATGATTGGCGCACTCGCTCGATACTGCCTAACAGTCTAGTGAGGCCCTCCATTGCATAATACTCGCACTGAACCGGGATGAGTACAGAACTGGCTGCGGTGAGGGCATTGACTGTGAGAATCCCAAGCGCTGGAGGGCAATCGATAAAGATCACATCATATTGTTCAACGATCTCTCCGATCACATCTTTCAAATGGGTTTCTCGACCGGTGGCGTTTACGAGTTCTATTTCTGCTCCAGCAAGATCTGCATTAGCCGGAAGGACCGTGAGACCATGGATGGCACTTTTTACTCGGACAAATTCACATTTTGCATCTTTAATCAAGCAGTTATAGACTGTTTTTTTCAATGATCGCGGGTCAATTCCAAGGCCGCTCGTTGCATTTCCTTGGGGGTCTAGATCGATTAAGAGGACGGATTTTCCTTCCAGAGCAATCGCCGACGCCAGATTGATCGTCGTGGTTGTCTTTCCTACCCCACCCTTCTGATTGGCTACCGCGATAATCTTTTTCATATGCAGCGTGGCTCCAGGCCCCTCTCTCATCAGATTCTGAAGATCTGCTCGAGCGAGATGATAGAAAATGTTCCACGTGGAACATCAATACGTCATCACCACTATTCATGTTGGTGACAAAATAGAGATCACTCTATGACCGAATCCAACCGGAAGGTCAAATTCATGTTCTTTGCTAATCGACCATCCATTCCCAAGCTCTAATGGATTAATACGACAGGATGAATAGATGATAGCCTTCCCGCCCGTTGTTAGGAGTTTTGACCCTCGTCGCAACACTGACTCGTATTTCAACGCCCGCGTGGTCATGTAGTCGAATGGAGAGTTCTGTCCATTCTTGATTATGAACTGATCAAGGGTCCCATAGAAAATGGCGACTCCTTCAAGGCGGAGAAGGCCAACGATAGAATAGAGGAATGATATTTTCTTTTGGACTGGCTCTATCAGCGTGATATTCAAGTCATTTCTGGTAATTTTCAGTGGAATACCTGGAAATCCAGCCCCTGTTCCGATATCGACCAGGCGGGCCCCATGAGTAATAGGTTCTGCTGTCAACCCGGCAAGAGAATCGACGAAATGCTTGACGATTATTTCTTCAGTCGCTGTGATACTGGTTAAATTGACTGATCGATTCCAGATTTGAAGCTGTTCCAGGTAGATCATGAATTGTTTCACTTGATCAGCCTGGAGACGAATGCCGATTCGATCAGAGAATTTTTCAAAAATAGAGGAGAAATTGGAGATCTGTTCCACGTGGAACAATTACGTGAATACGTATGCCAGGTCAAGAGAAACGTTCTGTGGTCTGGAACGGATTCCCAGGCGTTACTAATGGACCACTTGCTGAGGAGGCTGGCGGTGGTATTTTTCCACTGCAACAAGGAGCAGTGATATAGCAGCAGGCGTGACGCCGGATATCCTTGAAGCCTGTCCAATTGTTTCAGGGCGCACCCGTTTCAGTTTCTCCCGTACCTCGCTGGAGAACCCAGACACCAGATCGTAGTTGAAAGTCTGCGGGAGGCATCGCTGTTCGAATTTCTTGAATTTCCCAATCTGATGAAGTTGGCGCTTGATGTAGCCATCGTACTTAATTTGAAGCTCTACTTCATCTGCGATTTCAATATCTTCAATGGCATCCATTTCCAACGTACGTAGCAGGCACTGATAGGTCGATTCCTGTCTGCGTAAAATCTGGGCAATGGTTTGTGAAGGGGAAATGTCTTGAAGGTATGTATCATTTGTTCGGGCACGGATCGAGTCGGTCAATCGGGGCCTGGCTTGATTAAGACGGACGACCTCGTTTTCAATTGCTGTCTTTTTCTCCACGAGTCTCTCATAAGCCGGGTCATCGACTAATCCAAGATGATGGCCGATCTGCATCAGTCGTAGATCGGCATTGCTATGACGAAGCAGCAACCGATATTCCGCCCGCGAGGTAAACATCCGATAGGGCTCATAGGCATCTTTTGTAATCAGATCATCAATCAGGACCCCGATGTAGGCTTGAGATCGATCCAGGACCAGCGGTGGTTGATTTCTCACTTTGAGAACGGCATTGACCCCTGCCATCAGACCCTGCGCGGCTGCCTCTTCGTAGCCGGACGTTCCGTTAATCTGTCCCGCATGGTACAGACCTGTGACTAATTTTGTTTCCAGTGTTTGATGGAGTTGACGGGGTGGGAAATAATCATATTCGATCGCATAGCCTGGTTTGAGCATCTTAGCCTGTTGCAATCCGGGAATCGTCTTGAGGACAGCTGTTTGAACATCGACCGGGAGGCTGGTCGAGATACCGTTTGGATAGAATTCGATGGAATCGAGCCCTTCCGGCTCTACGAAAATCTGGTGCCGTTCCTTGTCCGCAAAACGCACCACTTTGTCCTCAATGGATGGGCAGTATCGAGGCCCTGTAGATTCAATCACGCCGCTGTAGAGCGGTGAGCGGTCAAGGTTTCCTCGGATTATGTCATGCGTTTCCTGATTCGTGTAGGTCAGATGGCAGAGGACCTGCCTGGTCTCGATTTTCCTGGTCCGATAGGAAAAGGGCGGAGGCGGATCGTCGCCCGGCTGCGGAATCATGACTGAAAAATCGATCGTGTTTTTGTCCAGGCGTGGCGGTGTGCCGGTCTTCAAGCGCCCGACTTCAAATCCAAGATCCCGCATGCAATCAGATAAGTGTTCCGCCGAGGCTTCTCCCGCGCGTCCTGCCGGAAAATGGTTGAGCCCGATATGGATAAGTCCCTTAAGGAATGTTCCTGATGTCAGCACGACGGCCTTTGCGGTGATCGTCCGGCCGCAGCCCGTGACGATTCCCGTAACTGCACCGCCGGCTGTGAGCAGGCGATCGACGGTTCCCTCGGCAATGGTCAGCTGCGCTTCGCCCGCAAGCGTGTCCTGCATGGCTGAGCGATAGAGCGCTTTGTCGCATTGGGCGCGTAGAGCTCGCACGGCCGGCCCCTTGCTTGTGTTGATGAATCGAAACTGAATGCCGGCCCGGTCCGTATTCCGCCCCATCTCACCGCCGAGGGCGTCGATTTCTTTGACCAGATGTCCCTTGGCGATCCCACCGACGGCGGGGTTGCAAGACATCTGTGCAATACGGGCTCGTTCCATCGTCAAGAGCAAGGTTGCCGCGCCCATCCGCGCAGATGCGAGCGCCGCTTCGCATCCGGCATGACCCCCACCCACCACGATCACATCGAATTCCATAGATTCCGATCCTACTTATTTACCGATACAGAATTCAGAAAAGATCTGGTTCAAGACCTCGTCGGAGGTGATTGCGCCGGTCACTTCTCCGAGCGCATCTGACGCTCCCCGAAGGTCGATTGCGACAAACTCCGCTTCAACTCCATTTCGAACGGAAGCCAATGCCTCTTGAATTGAAGTTTCCGCGCGTTCCAGGGCCTGGCGATGGCGTACATTAGTGATCATCATACTGCCGGTAGATTCCAAGGATGCCGGTAACAAGTATGCGCGAATTAATTCTCTCAGCCCATCGATTCCCACCCCTGTTCGTACGGATGTCACAAGTACCTTGCAGCCCGTGCCTTCTTTGGCCAGACGGGATAGATGCGTGATTCGATCCGTGTCTACCAGGTCACATTTGTTAATAACTATGAGGCTCATATGGCGGGCAGGCAACGAAAACGTCCGGCTCAGATCCTGCTCATTCAGATCAGTCGGATCCAGGACATGCAGGATGAGATCACCTTGTTCCATGGCCGAATGGGCCCGGTTGATTCCTTCCTGCTCTACGATATCGGCAGTGTCACGTAGGCCAGCGGTGTCCACCAAGGTGATCATAAGACCATCCCAAACCACAGATTCTTCGATCACATCGCGGGTCGTACCCGGAATGTCCGTCACGATCGCCCTGTCTGTGCCAAGCAGAGTATTCAATAGACTGGATTTCCCGACGTTTGGGCGGCCGGAGATGACCACGCGCGCTCCCTCCCGCAGCCTGACCCCTCGCTGTGACGTCTCCAGCATCGTCCGGATCTCATGGCCGGTTTCTTCCAGTGTGGAGCGCAGCTCTGCCCGTCCGACGAAGGCGATATCTTCTTCAGCGAAATCGATGCCGGCCTCGACCTGTGCCAACAGCCTGACGAAGCGTGTTCGCAATCGCTCAACCCGCCGCCCCAAGTCACCCCGGAGATGACGCTGCGCAATCTTCAGCCCGGCCTCAGACGTTGCCCGAATAGTATCGAGTACGGCCTCTGCCTGAGACAGATCCAGACGCCCATTCAGAAACGCACGCTTCGTAAATTCTCCAGGCTCAGCCAAACGCGCCCCCGCTGTCAGACAGGCTTCGCATACTAAGCGAAGGACCACATGACCGGCATGACAATGAATTTCAACCACGTCCTCGGCGGTGAATGAACGGGGTCCTTTCATAAGGACGACAAGGGCCTCATCGATCACGTCTCGGTCCGGCCGCATCAATTGCGTGGCAGGAGGGTCGTATTGAGAGGGCAGCTCAGGTGGAAGAATATCGGCGAGATGCAGAGTATGGGAAGACACAGTGCTTAGCAGCAATCCGGAACGAAGCCGTACGATCTTCTCTGCCACAGCCAGCGTCCCGGGACCACTGATGCGAATAATGCCGATCCCACCCTCGCCCGCGGGAGTCGCAATGGCACAAATTGTATCCTCAAGGACTCCGTCCATATGTGCTAAGGCTCGACGGTCCGGGCCCTGCCGACATCGGATGTGGAACAGCGATGCAACGAAAGAGCAGTCAGGCTACTTTTTCCCGGTTGCGTCCGTCACCACCGGCACCGGGGGGCGGCGCTTAAAGATAAACCGATCCGTGACCAGTTGCTGTCCGATCGTCAGCGTATTATTGGTCAACCAATACAGCACGAGACCGGCGGGAAAATTGATAAAAAGAAAGGTCATGAAAACCGGCAACAAGAGCATCATCTTTGCTTGCGCCGGATCCATCGCCGTGGGGGTGATTTTCTGCTGGATCACCATGCTGCCGCCCATTATGATCGGTAAGACGTAAAAGGGGTCCTGGATCGACAAGTCGGTAATCCATAACCACAGTGGGGCTTGCCGCAAATCAATTGCCACGTTCAGTATGTTGAACAGCGCCACAAAGACCGGCATTTGGAGCACCATCGGCAAACACCCGCCGACCGGATTGACCTTGTGGTCTCGATACACCTTGATGAGCTCCTTATTCAGGCGCTCACGATCTTCTTTGAATTTCTCCTGAACCTCCAGGACCTTCGGTTGAATCCCGGCCATTTGTTTCATCGACTTATAGCTTTTGTACTGGAGGGGCACGAACAGCAGCTTGATCACGATGGTTAGCAGAATGATCGAGGCTCCGTAGTTGCCGGTGTAATCGTTGATCGTGCGCAGCACATAAAACAGCGGCTTCGCCACCATTTTAACCATGTCCCAACTTCCAAAAATGAACCAGCCGAAGTCGACGGTATCTTCCAGGCCAAGCTCGAGTGCTCGTAGCGCATCGTATTCCTTGGGGCCGGCAAAGAGCTTAAACTCGATTGGGGTTTCGGGTGAAGCGATGGGGATAAGGACGGACGTCGAGGCCAGCTTCTCACCTTCCTTTTTCACCAAAACACTTGGACTTTCCTGTGGGATCAGCACAGATAAAAAATACTTATCCTGGAGGCCGGCCCATTTCACGGACCCCTTGTGTTCCGTTTCCGAATCGGGCAAGTCCAGCTTGATTTTGCCATCCACCAGTGCCACAGGACCGATCGAGCCGATAAAGCCCTCGCCCCATTCCACAATGCCAAAATTCGTGCCCAGTCCAACCTGCATCGAGCCGGAGAGTCCGCTCTGATTCAGCGACACGTCCACCAGATAGCTGTTTGCATGAAACGTCAGCTGTTTAACAATACGAACACCGGTTGACAAATTTTCATACGTGAATGTCAGATGGCCGGTGGGGTTCTTGTCGTCCAGGATCGTAAAGTCTCTTGTGACACGATAGTTCCCGTCACTGATTTCTTTCGACAGGCTTAGATCATCCACTCTGATTGACAATGGGCCGGCGAATTTTCCGCCTTGCCGGACCATCTGTACAGGTGGCGCATTGTTATCCGCGCTGCTGCGATAGCGCTTGAGCTCCCAGCTCGTCAGCACCGCCCCGCGGGACGTAAATTTGGCATGATAGAGGGTGGTGTCCACCTCGACCGTCTCCCCGACCGTATTGATGAGTTCATGAGAAGGGGATTTCTCCGGCGAACCCTTGTCGGAGGGGGGTTTTGTGGGAGAGGCGCTCGCAGACGTTGTTTCGCGGGGAGCAGATGAAGTTGATGGCGTGGTGTCGGCCACCGGAGCCGGTTCCTCAAGCTTAGGCGGATCAGGGAGCAGACCCAGTTCCTTGAGCGCGTACTCGTACCCGAAGATAATCACCAGTGAGAGCACAAGGAACACAATGACGCGCTTTTCCATGAACAAGATGTGTTTCCCCTAGAGTGTATGAACCGCTACTTGACCGGGTCTTCTCCCCCGGGATGGAAGGGATGGCACTTCATCAGGCGGACCAGTGCCAGGCCAAGACCTCGTAACGCACCGTACCGATTCACGGCATCCAGGGCGTATCGAGAGCACGTGGGCTCGAATCGGCAGGCCGGGCCAAGCAAGGGAGAAATCATAAAGCGGTACCCGTGAATGATCCAGAGACACAGCTGCCGCATATCAATCCGCCCTTGGTCGAATCAGATGAACTCGCCGCAATGACGTCTCCCACATTCGGGTCAGGTCTTCGTGCGTCTGCGCCAGCGCTTCGCGTTTCGGGAATACCAGAAGGGCTTGGCCGGGAATCAAGTCCTGGTGCCGCTGTCTCACCAACGCACGAAAAACCCGCTTTGCCCGATTTCTCCGGACCGCATTGCCGAAGCGTTTCCCGACGATAATTCCGACGCGGCTCGGCGCGTCATCCATCCTGTACATCAACAGATTAAACAGAGCCGTGGAGATTCGCCGTCCTTGACGTTTGACGGTTTCAATATCCCGGCTGGCCCGTAAGAAAATGCTGCTCTCTCCTTGCGGTTTCGACATCGCGAAAGGATCGTCCCACGGCTGCACGCCGTCCTTCGATGGTCTGAGTCGGGATGGCTTCTGACAGGGAGACGCGATCCCAGGGCAGCGAGATATCACCGGCAGATGCACAGAAGAACATCGAGAGTGCCGTCGGTAGCGAGCTAGACCGTCAACCGGGCCCGTCCCTTCGCACGTCGACGAGCCAGGACCCGACGCCCGTTTTTCGTGCTCATGCGCTTTCGGAAACCGTGCTCGCGTTTCTTCTTGAGATTCGATGGCTGCTGAAATGTAAAGGACACGGGGCTCCTCCCTCACGATCATTAAAAAGCGGACCACTCTAAATGAACGGTGCATTATAGGAGCGGCTTGGTGACCTGTCAATTTAGAGTCTTCTACGACGCGGGTCATTAGCACCATTGCATCCCTCTGTTGATCCCCTTGTTCCTTGAGGCGCTTTTGTCTCCGCAGCACCAGATCGCCACAATCCTAGCCGTATGCCCCCATGTCGTGTATAATCTAAAGTGTTGACACCATAGACATTTTTGTCATATTTGGAAATCTTCTTTTGGCACCGAGCTTGCTGATTGATAGGGATTTCCCTGCAGCGCTCTCTGCGGGAGGGTAATCACATCGAAAACACAATGAGTCTTTATGGAGGACATGACACCATGGTGCAGATCAAACAGCTACTGGTACCTGTAGCCCTTACCGCTCTCATTGCAGCCGGATGTACGAAGCCGCCATCAGAAAAGATTGAGGCGGCAGAACAGGCCGTTAAGGATGCGCAACAGAGCGGAGCGGGCACCTACACTGCTGAGGAGTATGCGAAACTTGAAGGTACCCTCGATGCGTTGAAAAAAGAGGTTAGTGAGCAGGACGGGAAGTTTGCCCTCTTTCGGGACTACGGCAAAGTTGAACAGCTGGCTGCATCGACAGCAGCCGAAGGCCAGCGCGTAAAAACAGAGGTGGCCAAGAAGAAAGAAGAAGCCAAAGCGGGAGCGCTCCAGGCTCAGCAGGTTGCTCAAGAAGCCGTCGCGTCCACTCTGAAACTCGTCGCCAGGGCGCCGGTTGGAAAAGATCGTGCGGCGGTTGAGGGGATCAAGAACGACGCCGAAGCGCTCAAGGCTTCGCTCAATCAGGTTCAGCTGGCAATTGACAAAGAAGATTACCCGGCTGCGCAGACTCAAGCGAAGGCTATCAATGACAAGAGCCGGGCCGTGTCAGACGAAATAGAGAGTGCGTTGGCCAAGATAGGAAAGGGAAAATCTTCTCCTTCCAGGAAGCACTAAGGTAGAACTTTGACGTGGCGTCGATGGGTATCAACCGTGCCAAGATTGCCGGGAGCATCTGCGTCCTTCTTGTGACCGGATGTGTTCCGGCTGTTCCCCCCGACCTGATCGCCGCAATCGATGCGATCGATCATGATTTGATTTCCATAGGGGCTCCCCAGGCGGCGCCTGAAGAGTATGCCTACTTTACGAGGCAATGGGTTTCGCTCAAGGCCCGCGTGGAAGCCGATGATGATCTTATCCGCTGGCCGTGGGAATCCAACGAGATTGAGAAAGAGCTCAGACGGCTTCATAGCGAAGGTGGAACCACCGTCGCCCGGCTGAATGACCGGCAGGCCGCCCAACGGCGGATGGCAGAATCCACACTCGCCCGTCTTGAAGCGCGCTTCCTCTCCATGGCTTCGCATGTCCAATCGATCAACGGGCGGGTTGCGCTGGGGGAAAAACCTGTCCAAACAGACTTGCTTCTGAAACAAGCCCGTTCTTTCTTAGAACAAAGAGACTACGCGCGATCGATCCAGATTGCCGAGCAGGCCAGCCAGGCTCTCCAGATCCAGACGACCGCATTAAGACGGGAGTTAGGCCGGTATGCCGATGACCGGCAGGTCGGGCATTGGCAGGCCATGGTCAAACAAACGGTGGACTGGTCGAGGACACACCAGTCCACGGCCATCGTTGTCAGTAAGGCCGACCGGGAATTAATCGTCTACAAGGGCGGACGCAAAGTGCTATCATATCCAGTCCGGCTCGGATTCAACGGCATTCGGGAGAAACGATTTCAGGGAGATGGAGCCACCCCGGAGGGACGGTACCGGGTGACTGAGGCGCGCGGTGCAGGGCAAACGCAGTTTTATCGCGCCCTCGTGTTGGACTATCCCAATGCAGAAGATCGCCGGCGGTTTCGGCTGGCCAAGCAATCGGGGAAAATTGCTTCGGCAAAGGAGATCGGAGGCCAAATCGAAATCCATGGTGTGGAGAATGAGCTCATGGCGCAGACGCTTGGGTGCGTCATGCTGGCGAATCCCCACATGGCCGAACTCTTTGCGCGAGTATCCTCCGGCACGCCGGTGACGATTGTCGGCGCATTGACCGGACGTAATTCGATTGCGTTGGCCCTGGCGGAGTTAGCGGATCGAACAGACGAAACCTGAGTGTCATTATGATGTCGGTACGAGTCGCTTTTTCGTCGCTCCTTCTTATCGCACTATTGGTGGCTGATGTACCGCCCAACAGCCAGGCCTTGCTCCCGGACTCCGAGCCACACAGGCTGTCCACATCGGGCACAGCGGGTGACGGTCATCTCCACAGTCTTCAAGCACGGTACAAGGCGTTGTCCGCGCAGCTTTCCCGGCTCAGCCCGCAGCAACCGTACATTCTCGTCGATACGGCCCGGAACCATTTGTATGTGAAGCGCCGGCAGGAAGTCGTGCTCGACGCCATTGCTTCGACAGGAAGCGGAATCATTCTGGATAAACCCGGTGAAGGCAACGACCAATGGGTGTTCGATACCCCGCGAGGAGAATTCCTCGTGCAGTCCAAACTGACCGATCCCGCCTGGGTCAAGCCGGACTGGGCATTTATCGAAGAAGGCGAAGAGATTCCAAAAAACCCGGCTGACCGTGTCGAACAGGGTGTGCTCGGCGAGTACGCTCTAGGGTTCGGGAAGGGATATTTCATCCATGGTACGCTCTATACGCGCTTGCTGGGGAAAAATGTCACGCATGGCTGCATCCGGCTGAATGACGGCGATCTCAAGCGGGTCTATACATTCGCTCGAGTTGGGACACCGATCATCATCTTCTAACAGGATGCTGAAAAAGTCCGCCAGCGGCGTTCTCGCATCGCTCCGAGGCTCAACGTACCAAAGCGTACGCCTCGCCTCTTCACTCACTGCGGCCTTGCTGGACGGCCATTTTGAGCATGCTGCCTGGCGAGTTGGTATTGTCTCGATCGTTGATGCTTATGTCAGCCACAGAAGTCAAAACGAGTTTTTCCGCAGCCTGCTGATCGCTCTTCGTCTGCGGCCCTGCATCCCCTCATGAGAGTCTGTGCGATCCTTTTCATACTGCTTGTGCTGGGCACCCCGAGTCAGGCCGGGGATCTTGAGGCGTTTCCTGATCTCCATCTCAACGACCCGGGCGCAGTCCAGGAAGCCACGCGTGTGCTGGAAGAGGAAGTGAAGCTGGCGGCCCGTGCTCAGACCTATCTGCTCATCGACCTTGTCACACAGACGATTCAAATCAAAGGCCGTGGCATCGAACTGCACCGAATTCCCATCGTCTCGTGGTCGGCCAAGGCGGTGCAGAATATGAAAGGTGCCTATCGCCTGATCTCGCGGCCGCCGGTTATAAGGAGAAAGATCGATCCAACTGCTTCTGTTGAGCAAGAACCCATTTCGTTGGCTGATATGCCCGTTGACTATACGCTGTCATACACTCCACCACTCACCATTGATGTGGCGCCTGTGGCGGGAGAAAATCCGGTTCAATGGCTCAGAGCCCACGGGAAGCGGTGGTGGAGAAATGCCAAAGATTGGAGCGATTCGTTCTCAACAGGTCAGTCTGTGCCACAAAGCCCGTATCTCCAATTGGAAGTCTCCGCCGAGCGGGCCCAATCCCTGGCCTGGTCGGCTGTTGACGGCATGGCTTTAGTCATCCGCCGACCGACCGATAAATAGATGAGTACGAGTCGGCCCAAGATTGTCTTTTTCATTTCGGGCTCATAAGATACGGGGCCTACTCCTCCCGGCCCGATCGAACCTATTTGTGGAAGGGAAATTCCATGTCCGCTCCATCACGAGACAAGCTGGCGTCTTCATTCCAATCCACGATCGGTCCGGCGCTTGAGGCGTTGAGCCAACATCGGGTTATTGAGCGGTTATGGGCCAAAGACCACCGGCTGTGGAAACCGGACCCGAAGGAGATCACCGATCGTCTCGGCTGGCTGGACCTGCCCGATCACATGCGGCAACAATTAGACAATCTCCAACGATGTGTCCGTGCGGCGCAGAAGATGCGTATCACCGATGTGGTGCTGCTGGGCATGGGCGGAAGCAGTCTCGGGCCGGAAGTGCTCCGTACGTCGTTCAAACCGCAAAAAGGATCTCCACGGCTATGGGTGCTCGACTCGACTGTACCCGGCTGGGTACGAGAGGTCACCAGGGCTATTACGCCATCCCGGACGCTGTTTCTTGTCGCCAGCAAGTCAGGAGGAACCGTCGAAGTCCTGTCACTCTTTGCCCACTTCTGGAAGCTGGTCGGCAGGGAGAAAATGAACCGGGGCGGCGATCAATTTGTTGCGATTACGGATCCGGGAACCGGATTGGAAAAGATGGCACAGGAGTACGGATTCAGGCAGACATTTTCCAATCCACCTGATATCGGGGGGCGGTATTCCGTCCTCTCACTGTTCGGCCTCGTGCCCGCGGCACTTCTTGGGCTTAATATTCCCCGCCTCTTGGACCGGGCGGCCGGCATGGCGGAGCGGTGCCGGGCACAGGCGGACATCGGTATGAATCCCGGCGCCTATCTCGGCGCCGCGATGGGAAGTCTTGCGAAGGCAGGACGAGACAAGGTGACGATCATCGCATCCCCCGGCCTTGCCACATTCGGGTTGTGGGTTGAACAGCTGCTTGCCGAGAGCACCGGCAAGGAGGGAACCGGCCTCATACCGGTCGCACAAGAACCGGTTCTGGCGCCGTCCGCGTATGGAAATGACCGGTTCTTTGTCCATCTGCGTCTCAAGGGAGCGAACAATGCCGTCCTCGATCGGCAGGTTCAAGCCCTCCGTGCAGCGCAACATCCGGTTCTCCGATTCGACCTGCAAGATTGTTACGACCTCGGAGCGGAGTTCTTTCGCTGGGAATTTGCAACAGCCGTTGCCGGACATTTATTGGGCATCCATCCATTCGATCAGCCGAATGTCCAGGAGAGCAAAGACAACACGAATCGCGTCCTCGGGATTGTCCAATCAACCGGACGGCTACCGGAATTACTCGGCAGCACTCCCAAAGAAGCGGCGCAGGACCTCTCCAGCCGTCTTCGAGCCGGTGCCTATGTATCTGTCTTGGCCTATACGACACCGTCGCGGCCGTTTGAGGCCGCCGTGCGACGTCTTCGCCGGACCCTTGTCACAAAACATCATGTGACCACGACATTTGGATACGGGCCTCGCTACCTGCATTCGACCGGACAACTACATAAAGGCGGACCCGCTACCGGTATCTTTCTTGAACTGGTCGATCGCATGACTCCGGATCTGGCGATACCGGGCAAGCCGTTTTCGTTCGGAACATTGGCGCATGCGCAGGCCGCAGGAGATGTGGACTCGCTTCGCGCCCATCATCGCCAGGCCATCCGTATCCAACTGGGGCACAATCAAGCGGCGACGGTCGATGCCGTGACGACGGCACTCACACCATCCGGACCATCACGACAGCGAACGGCTGCAAAGAATCGCCGACGGACTTCCCGACGCTGACATGGTGGGTACTCCCGACATCCGCATCGCACCCGATGGCCCTGAATGGGCCCAGGCAGCGGTGTCGCTCGTCCATGCCGTCAGCGAAGAGGCCATTCGATCCCATAGACGGTTTCTCTTGGCGCTGTCAGGCGGCTCGACTCCGAAAACCCTGTACCAGACGATGGTGTCACCGGAGTGGAAGCAGCGATTCAATTGGCCGCAGATGTTTTTTCTTTTCGGAGATGAACGCTGTGTCCCACAGGAGCATGCGGAAAGCAATTTCCGCATGGCCCAGGCGGCGTTGTTTCAACCAGCGGGCATCGCCCCTGATCACATCTACCGGATACAGGGGGAACACCCCGATCCTGAAACTGCCGCACAACGATACGAGGAGGCGCTGCGCCGACTCACGAATACTGTTGCTGCCGAAACGCCACGGATCGACCTGATCCTTCTCGGCCTTGGAGAAGACGGGCATACGGCCTCGTTGTTTCCAGGGACGGCCGCGCTACAAGAACAGAGACGGGCCGTGACAGTCGGTCACGCACCCACAGGCATCGGATCGCGCCTGACCATGACACTAGGTGTGATCAATAGGGCGACTGTGGTACTGTTTCTGGTCGCAGGTTCGAGCAAGGCTGGCATCGTGCGCGCGATTCTGGAGCCGGACAGTGCGGCAGATCGCGCGCTTCCGGCTGCGCGGGTTGCCCCGGAAACAGGGCGACTGATGTGGATGTTGGACCGCTCTGCGGCCGCACGATTGACAATCCTTCACCATGACGAGATCCGGGGTGACGGCCAGACATGATTCTTGCGGGCGATATCGGCGGAACCAAGACCAACCTTGCTCTCTATGAGTGGACCAGGGAGCGGACCGAACCGATTCGTCTCGAATCATTCCATAGCCGCGACTACAGCTCTCTTGAAGAGATTCTCCAGGAATTTCTGGAGCCGCCGACACCGCCCGTTGCGCTGGACGCGGATGCGACTGCGGAAACCGGCCTGGTACATGAGACAAAACCATCGACGGAGCGCGTCACAATTGCCGCCGCCTGCTTCGGCATCGCCGGACCGGTCATCGACAATCATAGCCAGACCACCAACCTGCCGTGGGTGGTCGATGGTGCGAAGATTGCCAAGCAGTTCAATATTCACCGCGTCCAGCTGCTCAATGATCTTGAATCGACCGCCTATGGAATCGCATGGCTGCGGTTAGACGAGCTGGAGGTGTTAAATGCAGGGAACCCGCCTAAAAAACGGCAAGCCCTCGCACTCATCGCTGCGGGTACGGGATTAGGGGAAGCCATTCTCTTTTGGGACGGGAAATCCTACAGACCGATGCCCTCAGAGGGAGGCCATGCGGATTTTGCCCCGAACAATGACCAGGAAATCGAGCTGCTTCGTTATTTGCGAGGCCAATACCTCCATGTGAGCTATGAGCGGATCTTGTCCGGTCCCGGGTTGCATGCCGTGTATGAGTTCCTACGCGACACGAAAAAGAACGAGCCCACATGGCTGGCAGAAAAGGTCAAGGCCGGGAATCCAGCCGCAGAAATCGCTGAAGCCGGTTTGAAGGGCCAGGCGGACATTGCCAAGCAAGCGCTGGATCTGTTTGCCACAATCTACGGTGCTGAAGCCGGAAACCTGGCCTTGAAGGCGCTTGCTCTGGACGGAGTCTATGTGGGCGGCGGGATCGCCCCGAAGCTCATCACGAAACTTCACGATGGCACATTCATGAAAGCGTTCACGAACAAGGGTCGGTACAAGCGCCTCATGACTCAGATGCCGGTGAAAGTGATCATGAACCAACAGACCGCATTACTTGGTGCGGCGTCCGTCGCAGCGGCTCTCTCGCTCGCTCCTACACCATGACGTCTGTCGATCTCGATCAGCTCAAGAAAGCAGCAGCCTTAAAGGCCGTCGAATTCGTCCGCGCGGGCATGGTCGTCGGACTGGGGACCGGATCGACCGCGAAACATATGATCATGGCGCTGGGTGACAAGGTGCGCGCAGGCATGAACCTGCGAGGGGTGCCGACATCGCAAGAAACCGCTGTCCTTGCCAGACAGGCCGGTATTCCTCTTGTTGATGCTGAGAATCGATGGGAGATCGATGTCGCGATCGACGGTGCCGATCAAGTCGATCCTCATTTCAATTTGATCAAAGGTGGCGGGGGAGCGCTCCTCAAAGAAAAGATTGTGGCGGCGTCTTCGAAACAATTTATCGTCATGGTCGATCACACCAAACAAGTCCCGGTGCTTGGAGGATCATTTCCCCTGCCGATCGAAATCATTTCCTTTGGATGGGGCAGTACTGCGCGGGAGATTGAAGCCCTCACCCGCAGCCGCGTTGTCCTCCGCGAGCGAAACGGCGCGCCCTTCAGGACAGAAGCGGGGAATTTGATTGTGGATGTGCATCTGGATCGAATCGACAATCCCAAAGATGTTGAAATCGCACTGAACCAGATTCCCGGCGTCGTCGAAACAGGCCTGTTCGTGGGCCGAACCGATGTGCTGATCGTCGGCACAGCCGCCGGCCCCGAAACCCATCTTGCGAAAAGGATATGAGCGATGCCGTCGGCCGCCGCGGAGCGCTCCGATTGCTGGCGCAGACGGTTCGCGGTCTTTGGGTCCTCCCGCTGATTCCATTCACCAATGTTCTACTGATCAAGCCAAGCGCCCAAGCCGCTGCGGTTCGACCGAAAGATGAGGACATGAACCACGATACAACCGGCACCGTTGATCCCTATCGGCTCCCACGGCATGTCATCCCGACCAGATACGAATTGCGGTTGGAGCCGGACCTTGCCCGTGCGACCTTTACCGGCAGGGCCGTCGTCATCCTGACGATCACGCAGCCGACGACCACGATCGTCATGAACGCGGTTGACCTGGCCATCAGCCGGGCCGACATCGCCGGACCGACGGGTGCTCATCAGGCCGCATCGATTGAATTGGAGGAACCGCTCCAGCGTTGTCACGTCACCTTTGCACAGGCGCTCGTTCCGGGAGAATGGACATTACGCCTTACCTTTCAAGGGATCCTGAACGACAAGTTGCGCGGCTTCTATCGTAGTACCTATAAGGACCAATCAGGAACGCCACAGACTATGGCGGCCACGCAATTCGAGGCGACGGATGCGCGTCGCGCCTTTCCTTGCTGGGATGAACCGGATTTCAAAGCCGTGTTTGCGACGACGCTGGTCATCGACCCCGGCCTGACCGCCGTGTCGAATACCTCTGTTGTCTCGGAGTCTCTCGAGGCCGGTAAAAAAGTCCTGCGTTTTGCAGACAGCATGAAGATGTCCACCTACCTGGTGGCGTTCATCGTCGGGCAGCTGGTCGCGACCGAACCACGGTTCGTCGGCAAGACGCCGCTCCGGCTCTGGACTGTTCCAGGCAAGCAGCCGTTGACCCCATTCGGCCGGGACATTGCCGAAGCCTCGCTGGCATTTTTTGAGAACTACTACGGGATCCCGTATCCGGGCGATAAACTTGATCTGCTCGCCATTCCTGATTTCGCCTCAGGCGCGATGGAAAATCTGGGGGCGATCACGTTCCGGGAGACGGCCTTGCTGGTCGATCAACGTACCGGGACCCACGGAGAACTCGAACGGGTGGCCGACGTGGTCGCTCACGAGAACGCCCACATGTGGTTCGGCGATCTCGTCACGATGTCCTGGTGGAATGGACTGTGGCTCAATGAAGCCTTTGCCACCTTCATGGAAATGCTGGCCGTAGACGCCTGGAAACCGGAATGGAAGCGCTGGGACACATTCGGCGTGTCACGGGCGGCGGCCTTTTCCGTCGATGGGCTGTGGAGCACGAGGCCGATCGAATATCCTGTTCATGCGCCTAAGGATGCCGATGCGATGTTCGATGTGCTGACATACGAAAAGGGCGCGTCGGTCCTGCGCATGCTGGAACAGCACATTGGACCAACGGCGTTCCGGGACGGTGTGCGGGAGTATCTCCGCGCCCATGCCTACGGGAATGCCGATACGAAGGATCTGTGGGTGTCACTCGGGAAGGCCGCCAAGCAGCCGGTACCTGAACTTATGGATGGGTGGATCTTCCAGCCCGGCTACCCGGTTGTGAGCGCTCAATTGGATGGAGTCTCGGAGCTGCTTCTCACACAGCAGCGATTCGCCTATCTCAGAACGGGCGGGTCTTCCACGCAGGACTGGCACATTCCCGTTCAGATTCGCATTGAGACGAAGGACAAGGCGGAGCACCGCAGGGTGCTCCTCACAGGACATCAGACACGTATCCCTCTTCCCCCAGATATGCGGCAGGTACTTATCAACGAGGGAGGACATGGATTCTACCGGGTACAGTACGACGCGGCGCTGCTCCAACGATTGTTGGACAGAGGGCTGGATCGTCTCGCGCCGACCGAACGGTTCAATCTCCTCAGCGACGCCTGGGCGACGACGCTCTCCGGCGCGATGCCGCTTCCGGACTATCTGCGGCTTACTCGAAATTTCACGCAGGAACGGGACAAGAATGTCTGGGCCCTGCTGCTCGAGTCCCTGTCATTTTTAAATCGGATCATTGCGGCGGATGAACGGCCCATGCTTGAAGCCTTCGTCAGGACCCTCGTGGCTCCGGCTGTCCGTGAATTGGGATGGGAACCGCGATCGGGGGAGAATGTGCTGCTCAGTCAGTTGCGCGGGGAGCTGCTCGGTGCATCGGGTAAATTGGGCAACGATCCGGCGGTTCAAGAACAGGCCCTGGTTCGCTATGCACAATATCGGACAGACTCGGCTGCCGTCGATTCCAATATCGTGCCGGCGCTTGTCGCGATCCTGGCCCATACCGGCGACGTGGCGCGCTACGAAGAGTTCTCCGAACGTTATAGGAAGGCGGCGACTCCGCAAGAGGAGCGGCGCTATCTCTTTTCGCTTGCCTCCTTTCAGTCTCCCCTATTGCTGGCGCGCACATTGGCCCGCACGATCGACGGAGAAATCCGCACACAGGATGCTCCTTTCATCGTCAGTGCCTGCCTGGGCAATGTGTATAACCGCGAGCTCGCATGGGATTTTGTGAAGACGAATTGGGAGAAGATGGATCAGTTGTTTCCGAAACAGGGCGTCCGTCGCATGTGCGGCGGCATCGTCAGCCTCGCGACTCCGGAGCTTGAATATGACGTTCGGGAGTTCTTTGTCTCCTGTAACGTTGATTTGGGCGGGAAGACGCTGGAACAGTATCTGGAACAATTGCGTATCGCCGTGTCATTCCGTGAACGGGAAAGGCACGGCATACAAGCTGCGCTGGCCAATGCGCAACAGGCCTGACACGCAGCCACCCACAAGAGATGGATGGACCGGCGAATAGGTTGGCACACAGATTCCGGGAGTCACTTCAAGACTGTTCGGACTTCACGGTCGAGGGGGTGCTATTCATGCCGCAGCACCGAGAGCGGCGGCTGGCCGAGAATGCGGTAGGTGCTGAGAAACCCCACCAGCAGGGTGAGCGTGATTGTGGCGACGAAGCCTGTGGCGAGCACGGCCGGTTGAAGGCTCCAGGCCAGGTCGAACACGGTTGAAAGCACCGCCCAGGACAAGGCGCTCGCCAGGACGGTTCCGAGCAGCCCGCCCAAGGCCCCCAGCAAGGCGTACTCCACGGCAAAGGTTTGCGCGATCACTCCACGCGTGGCGCCGAGGGCTTTGAGAATCACCGATTCGTACAGGCGGCGGTAACGGGTCGCGGCCAGTGCCGCCGCCATGACGAGACCGCCGGACAGCACACAAAACAGCGCCACCGTACGGATGGCCAGGGATAGTCGATCGAGCACTCGCGCAAAACTGTCCAGAACGTCGCCGATATTGATGGCAGTCACATTCGGGAATGAAGTCACGACGGCCTGTTGGAGCGCCAACTCTTCCGATGGATGCACGCGAACCGTGGCGACAGAGGTCTGCGGGGCTCCGTCCAGCGCACCGGGCGAAAAGATCATGTAGAAGTTGGTCGAGAAGTTTCCCCACTCGACTTGTCGAATGCTGCTGATTTCTCCCGTGATGGGGGCGCCTTGAATATCAAGCTCGACGGTATCGCCGACCGTGAGGCCGAGTTGCTTGGCGGCATCTTCCTCGATCGAGATCAGCGGTTTGGGAAAGACCTGCCCCGGTTTCCACCAGGAGCCCTGAACAACTTTGTTGTCTTTGGGAAGGTCTTGAAGAAACGTCAAGACGTATTCGCGGGTCAGATACCATTTCTTTCGCCGTTCTTCTTTCTCCGTGGTCTTTTCCCTCTGCTCTTCTTCCTCGGACATCGGTTCCATTTTGATGGCATGGCCTTTGAGAGCGGAGAGACGTGATCGAATCAGCGGGGTCAACTTGGGGGCCGGATCCTTCGAGTGCCGGCGGAGGAGCGCGACAAATTCTTCAGACTGATCAGACTGGATATCGATGAAGAAAAAGCTCGGAGCGTCGGTCGGTCGGTTCTCGCCGACCTGCGTAAGCAGCGACCGTTCAACAAGCGAGACCGTCGTCACGACCATGACGCCGATTCCGATGGCGATCGTGATGCCCACGACCTGACTTCCCGGCCGCACGACGTTCCCCAGCGCCTGACGAAGGACGAGATGCTCCGGCCGCGGCCATTTTTTGAGGGCCGAGAGTGCCACACGGGCCGAGAGGCCCAACAGCAACACGGCAGCTGCAAACGAAAGGATGAAGAGCGTCCCGACTTTCCACGATCCGGCTTGCCACATGGAGAGGAGGGTCAGTCCAAAACCGATGCCGAGTGACGTGAGGACTTTCACTCGATCCAGCCCTTGCCACAACCTCCGCCATCGAGTTCCCTCAGGGTCGACGGAGGCAGTCAGCGGAGCGATATCCCGGCGAAAAATCCGGGCCGGTTTGACGTCGCGGATCGTCAGCAACGGCCACAGGGTAAAGAGCAGCGTGGACAACAGACCCAACGCCAATCCCTTTGCCAGGGGAGCGAATGACACCTCCATCCCTCCCTTTGCGAATCCCAATTGATCGAGCAGATCCGATGCCATCAGCGCCGCAATCATCCAGGGCAGTGCCAGGTGGAGGAGCACACCGATGATCAGTCCGACGAGGCTGCCCACCAGTCCGAGGATCATCGCCTGCAGCACATAGGTCCACATGATCGTCGGGGAATCCGCCCCGACCGTCTTCAGAATCGCAATGGTATTCAGCTTTTCCCGGATAAAGGCATGGACCGAGGTGGCGACTCCCAGTCCTCCCACGAACAGCGCCGTCAATCCGATCAGACCCAGATAACGGGTCAGTTGTTCCAATGACTGCTTCAGTTGCGGTTGCGCGTCACGGTATCCCGACACGCGGGCTGAATCAGAGGCCAGTCGTCCCCGTAACTCGTAGAGGAGCGGCTCCGGGGCCATGGCGCCCGGGATTTTCAGCAGATAGCGTTCGCGAACCCGGCTGCCCAACTTGATCAGATCAGCCGCGTGAAGCCCTTCTTGTGACACGAAGACCCGAGGGCCAAGGCTGAAGGCGTTGGCCATGCGATCCGGCTCTGTCCTGACGACGCCGGTGATGACGAACTGCCCTTGACCGATCTTGAGTCGATGTCCGACAGAGAGTCCCATTCTGATCAACAGAGACTCCTGGACGACCACGCCAAAACACAGACGTTCAAGGCAATTGCTCGTCTGCCGGCCGAGAAGTTCCGCTAAGTTGCCGTCGGGTTCCAGTCGAAGTGAACCATACAGCGGGTACTGTGGCTCGACGGCTTTGAGCTCGATGATTTGCGTCTGCTGCCCGGTCGAAGATGATTCAGCCTTCGCCGCCATGGCGACCAGCTCGCTGATATGGGTCAGCGCCACGTCGCGATCTCTGAGTGAGTCCAAGACGGCTTGACCGGAAGGACTCACCTGCCAGGACAACCGGATTTCGAGATCACCGCCCAGGAGGCTTCGCGCTTCTTTGGTAACGGTCTGCTCAACCTGTGTGCCGAAGAGCGAGACGCCCGTTAAGGCTCCGACGCCGATGGCAATGCAGACCAGGAAATAGAGAAAGTGCCGCCATGCCGCGCGTGTTTCGCGCCAGGCCATATGGAGTGTAAAGGAGGTCATGGGCGGGATTCTGGAGCGGAATCCGGGGATCCCCGGTCGGAGGAGAAGACCCGGTCCCGGAATGCCGCAGCAACCGGACCCTCGTCGATGACACCGGAATAGGATGGCAGCGTGTCGGATTCCAGGCACCCGTCGCGCATCGACACCACTCGCTGCATCAATGCCGCCAGAGCCGTATCATGTGTGACCAGCACCAGGGTTGTCCCGTAGTCGCGATGCAGCGAGAGCAGGAGGTCGATTACGGAGGCGCCGGTTGTGCTGTCGAGATTGCCCGTGGGCTCATCGGCCAACAGGATCGGCGGGCGGCATGCAAAGGCGCGCGCGACCGCGACGCGTTGCTGTTCTCCTCCGGACAGCTGCACGGGATAATGTCCCATACGATCGGACAATCCGACCGCCGCCAGTAACTCGGCGGCACGTGTGCCGGCCTGGCGCTCCCCGCTCAACTCCAGCGGAACCGCGACGTTTTCGATCGCCGTGAGGGTAGGAATGAGGTGGAAGGACTGAAAGATATAGCCGATTTTCTCTCGACGAACGTGCGCCATCCGGCTTTCGGACAGAGACGTAATATCCTGTCCGTCCAGCTCGATCGATCCGGTCGTCGGACGATCGAGGCCGGCCATCAGTCCGAGCAGGGTGGATTTCCCGCTTCCCGACGGCCCCACGATGGCGACCGTTTGTTTGGCAGGAATCACCAGAGAAATCCCCTCAAGGATTCTCACGGAACGGCCTGCCGCTGTCAGCACCATCGACACGCTTTTCAGTGAAATCATAACCGGTGCAATCCTATCGGAGATGACGACCTATCCATAGTATTATACTGTACGAAAGAAAGGACCAAGCGAATTTGTACGGCCCCATGTCTCGACGTCAACGCCTGCTTCATTTTCTTCTTCCGGTCCTTGCCCTTCTTATTGTCTGTTTCAACCAGACGGTGGTGGAGGCCGGTTCTTCAGAGGCGGGAGATACCAGGCCGAAGATTGTTGCCTTCGGCGACAGTCTCACCGCCGGATTCGGGGTCAGCGGCGAGGATGCATACCCTGCCCAGCTGCAGCGGCGGTTGGACGAGCTGGACTATCGTTATCGGGTCATCAATGCCGGTGTGAGCGGCGATACGACCGCAGGCGGTC
>Ga0315912_10000735_pt1 | contig 50434 bp, 44 predicted proteins | sample VfabasoilMG_FD_204469 | JGI IMG/M metagenome (GOLD analysis project Ga0315912, IMG submission 204469) | Garden soil microbial communities collected in Santa Monica, California, United States - V. faba soil | ecosystem: Environmental > Terrestrial > Soil > Garden | place: USA: California... | reverse complement strand
ATCGAGCACGTCGACCGGAACCGGGGCCAGGATTTCAGCGGTACGGGTCTCATCCTTCCGTTTGCGGGGCATAAGGACTCCTCATCCTATGCCTCACACACAAAATTCCTGACAGGCTCCCCAACGCTCAGTATGGAGCTCAACGAGACACCGGTCCACGTCGACCTCTCTTTAGACATTTGTCAACAGCCGGGTCTGTTGTTCGACATTCACCTGAACCTGCAGAATCGAGACGAACTGCATCTCACGGCAGGAGGCGGATTCTGGCTTGAGTGGTTTCCGTGCACTGATACCGGCGTCGTTGCGGCCTACGTGAAGGCGGTGACTGGACTCTTGGACGGCGAGTTCCGAATCCTCGAACAAACGAAAGGCAAACGCCTTCGCGCGTACTTGCAGCGGCCGGTCGCGTCTGGGTGGGAGACTGTGGGCCGGTCGTTCCGAGGAGCTGCACTCCCTGCGCGGGGTCCCGCTGAACGCGTCTTGCAAAATGTGTCCGCCGAGCAGGCGGCTGAAGCCGACGTTCTCAATCAGTAGTTCGTCAGCCGAATCGTCCCGTCAGCCGTGCGAATGGTGAGGTGCTTACCGCCCTCGCCGAGCGCGCCGGTGAGCGTCCGCTTCTCGCGATCGCCTCCCACAACGTTGGCGAGTTTGAGGTCGTTGCGCACGCGCCCGTCGCTGCCGGGATCCGCTTCGATCTGCGCCGCGAAACCCTGCGGCAGTTCCAGCGAGATCGAACCATCGCCGGTGGCGATCATCCAGTCTTCGGTCATCGCCGCACCGTCACGGATGCGCAGTGAGATCGATCCGTCGCCCGATCGCGCCCGCAAGCTGGTCGGCGTGCCGCTCAAACGAATGCTGCCGTCGCTCGTCCGCGCTTCCACGCGGCCGGCCACGTCCTCGATCTGAATGCTCCCGTCCGCGGTTTCGGCGAGGATCTCGCCGGACGTTTCTGTCGCGCGAATCGAGCCGTCGCCGGTATGAATCTCCGCCTTCCCGGTCACGCGCTCGACGATGACGCTGCCGTCGGAGGTTCGAAGGACCAGATTGGTATTGCGCGGCACGCTCGCAACCAACTTAGCGCTGGTGGACACGATGTAGCCGATCCCGAACGACGAACTGGCCTTCGCCGTTCGCGTCTCCACCTGAATCACGTCGCCCTTCTGATCGGCGATGACTTCGATGGCCGCGAGTGCGTCTTTGTCCTGCCCGCGCTTTTCGATCTGCACCAGCACTTCCGGCCGGTCCCAGGATCGCACTTCAATCGCGCCGTCGAACGTCGTCAGCCGCAGTTCCACGGGGGCCTTGCCCACCGTGTAGCGTTTGTCGACGTGCTCGATCTGGCCTTTGTGTTCGACGCTGACCACGCAGGCCGATCCGCCGATGGCGCAGACCGTGAGACCCGCAAGAGACGCCGCGAGCAGGGATCCTGAAGTCACGATGAGGAAGACGGTTCCGGGTGGGTAGAGGTTCCGCACCAGGCCAAAACGCCCGCAATCCAGGTCTGCGCCACGTTGAGGTTGGCGTCCAGTACGACCAGATCGGCGGCCGCCCCCGGGGCAATGGCGCCGAAACCGACCAACCCGAGCTCCCGCGCGGGCGTGGTTGCACACAGGTGCGCGGCGTCGCAAATGTCGATGCCGCAGACGCCTACGAGATGGCGAAACACGGCGTCCATCGTGGCCACGCTGCCGGCCGACGTCCCATCGTCCAGGCGCGCCACGTCGGCGACGGTGATGGCGCGGCCGCCCAGCCGAGTCCGGCTGCCCAACGGCAATCCGGCGCCGGCCGTGCCGTCGGTGATGGCCATCACGTGAGCGACACCCTTCGCCGCGATGGCCATCTGGAGAAACGCGGGATGCACGTGATGGCCGTCCGCGATGAGTTCCGCCGCGACGGCATCGCTGGCCAGAATCGCGCCGGCGAGACCCGGATCGCGATGCGTCATCGGCGGCATCCGATTGAACAGGTGCGTCGCGTGGCACGCGCCGGCCGCGATCGCTTCTTCCGCGATGTCGAAGTTCGCCGCCGAGTGGCCTAGCGAAACGCGGACGCCGGATCCCGAGAATCGCCGAATCAGCGCGAGGCCACCCGGCAGTTCCGGCGCGAGCGTGAAAATGCCGACATCCGGCCGGTGCAGATCGAGCACCGCTGTGACGTCGGCGGCACTGAAGTCCCCGGACGCACCCGGCGGATCAGCCGCCGCGGCATCCGGCACGCGCAGGCACGCGGCAGGTTGCGCGCCGCGATACTCGGTGTTGATGAAATTACTTTCGATGTGCGCGCCAAGCACACGCGCATCCACGGGCCGGCGAAAGGTGCGCAAGGCCTGGACGTTGCTCAAGAATCCCGAAAGCACATCAGGCGGACACGCGATGGACGTGGGACAGAACGCCGTGACGCCGTGGCGCGGCAACAGGGCCGCCACCGCGGCCAGGCCCTCGGCGCCGTCTTGCACGTCGTGACCGCCGATGCCATGCACGTGCACGTCGATGAATCCCGGCATCACGAAGTGGCCGGGTACATGGAAGTGGACGTCGCTCGGCGTTCCCCGTCGGGGATCCGCGACCAGATCCACGATGCGGCCGCCTTCAAGCACCAGCGTATGCCCGGTTGTGATGCGGCCTGGCATGACCAGGCTGGCGCCGGACAGAAAGACGCGATCGCTCACGCGATCTCTCCAGGCACGAGCTGGATCTTCCGGCCGCGCAGCGGCAACGCGCCCGCATCCGGTGCGCGGAACACCTCGCGGTCGGCCCGCTCGAGCAACCGAATCAGGCCGCGTTCATCCGGCGCCCAGCACACGACGACGCCCGGGCTGTTGGCGGGTGGAAATCGTTTGTCGTCGCAGAAATCGCGATCGAGGGTGATCAGGGTCCTCCCGAAATCGAGCGCGCGTTCGTAGTGTTCTTCGTCAGGCGCCCGCCGCAGGCCGTCGTCTTCCATCACGTAAAAGACATCCCATCGGAGCTCCCGGCGCATCGCCTGGACGGCGCCCACCGGAAAATTCGCGTCCACGTAGACGCGCGGCGCATCGGCGAGATTCTCGGCAATCGGGCGCAAAGCGGATGCGAGCGTGCCCATGACAGGTTGCCGGTCGATTCCCCAACCGGACGCGAGTTAGCTTACCATCCCGAATCATGGAGACCACGAACGACTGGCTGATGTGGACGGGCCTGGCGCTGGCCGCGATTGTCATTCTTCTCGGGTGGTACGTGATCTACAAGGGCCGCCCGCGGCACGGCGAGCACGTGTTTCTGGCGAGTCGGATGACGAGTGGCAATCGCCTCTTTCCCGCGCAGGTCATCGTCACCAATTCGAGCGTGACGATGTTCAAGCCGCAGTTCATCGGGCGGGTCGAAGAGTCGCTGCACATCAATCACGTGGCGTCGATCAAGATCGACACCAACGTCGTGTTTTCGGACCTCATCATCGAGACGACGGGCGGCCGGCAGCCGTTGGTGCTCCACGGCCACACCAAGGGCGATGCGGTCGCGATCAAGAACATCATCGAACAGTTTCAGACGGAGTACTACAAGAAGAGCTAACGACGGGCTTGCCCGCCGAAGCCCGACGGGCGAAGGCGGGAACGACCTACACGCCCATGGCGTGGAAGCCGCCGTCCACCATCAGCACTTCGGCGGTGACGGCCCGGCCGGCGGGACCCAGGAGAAATATCGCGGCATCGGCGACGTCGCTGCCGTCGACCGTGCGGCGGAGCGGCGCGCGGTCGCGGTAGGTTTGCAGAATCGCCGAGAACCCGGAAATGCCTGACGCGGCCAGCGTCTTCACCGGACCCGCGGAAATCGCATTGACGCGGATGTTGCGCGGCCCCAATTCGGACGCGAGATAGCGGACCGACGATTCGAGCGCGGCTTTCGCCACGCCCATGACGTTGTAGTTGGTGAAGACGCGATCGCTGCCGAGGTAGGAGAGCGTCAGGATGCTGCCGCCGCCGCGCTTGTCCATGAGCGGCGCCGCGCGCCGGGCCAATGAGAGCAACGAAAACGCGCTGATGTCGAGCGCTTTGGCAAATCCCGCGCGCGACGTTTCCGAAAACGGCCGCGCGAGATCCTCGCGATCGGCGAACGCCACGCCGTGTACGACAAAATCCAGCCCGCCATGCTTCGCGTCAATGGCCGCAAACACGGCGTCCAGCTGGTCGTCGTTGGTCACGTCGCACGGCAGAATGAGCGGATCGGTCAGGCCTTCAGACAGATCGCGGACATTTTCTTCGAGCCGCTCGCCCTGATAGGTCAGCGCGAGACTCGCGCCCTGCGCGCCGGCCGCCTGCGCAATCGCCCACGACAGCGATCGCTTGTTAGCGACACCAACGACGAGACCCACTTTTCCTTGAAGAACACTCATAAAGTTAGAAGTCAGAAGTTAGAAGTCAGAAGTATGGAACGAACTGACGATAGTCATCCGTTTCTTTACTGAACGACGGCGAAGCGTGCTGAGGGCGGCCCGAGCCTTTCACTTCTGACTTCTGACTTATGACTTATGACTTGCCCTTATCGTGGGCGTCTATGTCTGCGCCGATGCCGCGACTTCCCGCCCGGCCCACCGCCGGGACCGCCCGGTCCTGGCGCGCGATTGCCGTCCGGGCCGTTGCCGTCGCGCTGCGGCGCGCCGCCGTTGCTGCTGAATCCGTGGCCGCTAAAGCCGTGTGGACGGAACCCGCCTCGGCCGCCGCCAAATCCACGACCGGCGGGGCGCTGATGCATCGTGAATTCGGGAATCGCGCGCGGCGGCGGCACGTCGTTGTCAGTCCTGGGCAGCGTGGCCCGGATCAACGGGCGGTGGCCGATGAACGCATCCGGCATCGGATCATGATCCGGTTCGGGTGCGCTGGCGGCGACCGACTCCGCAGGAGATGGAGGTTCGGTGCTGGGTGTTGCGGACAGGCTGGCTGCAGCGGGTGGCGTCGGGGAATCGAGGGCGTCGGGGGTCGAGTCGATTGCCTGGCCGTTGGCGGCAGGCTTGTGCTTCAGAACGCCGCCCGCAAGATCGGGGGCGTCGGTTAGTGTCTTCTTCCGTGGCATTCGTGCCTCTTTGTATTCGTGTTCGGTCTCGCAGGTGGAACAGCGCGTCTGCCGGATGCTATCGCCGACAAGGGCGACGATAACGTGATTGGTGACGCGTCGTTCACGCGAGCAGTAGTCATCAACAAGGTCGCCAAGCCGCAGCGAGCGCTGCTCCATTCCACAAACTCCGAAGATTCGCGTAGACCGATTTCAAGTTCCGCGCGTCCCGGCGTCCGGGGCGACTCGCATCAGGCGCGTTCGTTCCGAGGTCTTCGTGCTAACCCCAGCGCGGAAGGAAGTCGGCTTGCAGGTGGGAGGAGCATAACAACAAGCCACAGACGAGAGCAAGCCCATTTCCAAGCCGATTCAGCGGCCCCGTTTGACCATGTCGAACCAGCGCAGGGCCGCCTCGAGCGTCTCGTCGCGACCCTCGGCGAGGGCCTGGGGCGACAACGGCACGGCCACGTCAGGGATGACGCCATCACCTTCCAGGCTCTTACCTGTCGAGGTGACGAAGTCGCCGATCGCATGCAACAGCACGTCGCCATTCGACAGTTGCTTCGTCAGGGCCGGCAGCGCCTGGCCCATGGTCGGCCGGCCAAACACGCGCGCCCGGCCGAGACTCTGCAGGGCGCCGGCAAATGTCTCCGATGTGCTTCCCGTCAATTCATCGACGAGCAGCGCGACGGGCCCCGCGTACGGCTGGACCCTGCGCCCGTCGGACGTGGCCAACCGTGGATTGACCCTGAACTCCAGGTTCGCCTGACGCGTCCGCATCGTGCCGAGCAGCAACCGCTCCGCGATCACGTGGCCGGAGATCCCGCCCATCATGCCGGCAAGGCCCCCGGGGTTGCCGCGCAGATCGATCACCAAGCCATCGTCTCGGCGAAACCGATCGATCGCCTGCTCGAACCGATCGCCGATCGCCGTCATCCACACGCTGAACGCAATGACGCCGGCGCGCTTGCCGGCCGGCGTCTGCATTTCACGGCTGAGGAACTCGACCTTGAGCGGTGGCAGGTTACCGAGCGTCACGACCTCTCCACTGCCCAACGAGCGCGCGACTTTCAGTTCGCCCGTCTTCGCGTCGATGCCACGGACACGAAGTGCCGCGATGGACCCGTCCGCACCATGCAATGCCTGATTCACGCGACGCCACGCATCGAGATTCTTCGTCCTTGCGTCCGGTCCTTGAGCGCGCGCGATCAGATCGGCCACGTCGCGACCGTCGATGGCGATGAGCATTTGCCCGGCCGCGAGGCCGGCCGTCGTGGCGGCTGCGTCCGACACGCGCGTCACGAGCGCGCCGTCGGTCGTGATTCTGATATCCGCTGGAATCACCGCGGGGCCAGGCAGCGCATCGGCCGACGATCCGGACAGCAGGACAAAATGCGATCGTTTCAAGCGCGCCAGCAGATCGCGAATGACGGCGCGGGCCTCCTCGGGCGATGCCGCGGCTTCGACTTTCGGCCGAAGCTCACGCCTTGCCGCGGCCCAGTCAAGACCACCGAATGTAGGGTCGTAGAACGTGTCGTTGATTGTCGTCCACACCTCGTCGAACGACGCGAGCTCAGGGCCGCGCCAGCTCTGAGCGGCCGGAGCCAGCGCGAGCGCGATCGCGAGGAACGCGCCGGCCCGGCCAAACCCGACGCGGGTCACTTAATCAACGCCTTGATCACAGGGGGCACGTCAAACGTATTCGCCGGGACGACGTCGAATTCGTACGAGGTGAACGTCACGACCTGATCAATGCCCAGCACGGACTGCGAAATCGTGGTCGGATACATCAGCGCGCCGAATTTCTTGTAGTCGCGGAAGATCGATCGCGTGGGTACGGTGCCGAATGGCGTCTCGCGCTTCGCTTCGAAACCGAGTTGCAACCCGGTTTCGACGTCGAACAACTCCGAGATTTCCGCGCCGGACATGAGCGTGACGTTGACGCGGTAGACCGGCCGTTTATCGAAGGTCTCTTTGCCGGCGACCGTCATCAGGCGCACGTAGCCTTCGGCGTGCAGCGGGCTGTCGAACCAGGCTTCATCGGCGCGTTCAAGCAGCGCCTTGCCAATCACCAGCGACGGCCCGTTGACGGGATCGAGCGACCACGCGATCTTGCCGTCGTAGGCCTCCTCGAGCTTGCCCATGCTCGCGATGGTCGCGCGCGTGAGGAGCTTGTTCGGCCGCGCGGCCATCATCTCGAGGTCGCCGCTCATCCCCTGCGCCGGAATCGACAACGTGCCGCGTGCACGCAGTGACTTGATCGCCTTGAACGCCTCGGCACCGCCGATGGCCTTCAGCGATCGATCGACGATTTCCCGGGCTGTTGGCAGCGCAGCCTGTTCGGCGCTCGGCGCAGCCGGCAGCACCATGAGGCCGGCAGCGATGGACAGGGCAACCCGAACCAATCGGCGTGAAGAACGTCTGAACATTGCGAACTCCCTTAACCGATAATAGTTCCCTCCCTGGAGGTTTGCATGCGGTTCGCACCATCGGCTCGATTGGTCACGCTGGGTCTCATCCTGGCCGCGCTGGCGCTCGAAGGCCAGACGTCGGCGCGGGCCGGCGGCAATTGGCCGCAATGGCGCGGGCCGAACCGCGATGGCATCTCAAAGGAAACGAACCTGCTGACGTCGTGGCCGGCGGGCGGACCGCCCAAAGTCTGGACCGCCAGCGGCCTGGGCGCCGGCCTCTCGAGCGTCTCGATCGCCGCCGGTCGCATTTTCACGATGGGCGACCGGCGCGAAGGCCAGTTCGTGATCGCACTCGACGAACAGACCGGCAAGGAACTCTGGTCGACGCGCATTGGCGGGCGGCACGACGATGAGTATGGTGGTCCGCGTGCGACGCCGACCATTGACGGCGACCTGCTCTACACGACCGATACCGATGGTGACGTCGTCTGCCTCGAAACGGCGACGGGCAAAGAACGCTGGCGGCGCAGCATGCCGCGCGACTTCGGCGGCCGGATGATGTCGTCATGGATGTTCGCGGAGTCACCGCTCGTCGATGGCGATCGTCTCATCGTCACGCCGGGCGCTACGCGTGCCGCGATGGTGGCGCTCGACAAACTCACGGGCAAGGACATCTGGCGCGCCACGTTGCCGTCGATTGGATCCGGCGGGTCGGACGGCGCGGGCTATTCGTCGGTGGTGATTTCGAACGGCGGCGGTGTGAAGCAGTACGTGCAACTCATGGGGCGTGGCCTGGTGGGCATCCGCGCATCCGACGGCTGGTTCATGTGGGGCTATAACAAAGTCGCGAATGACATCGCGAATATTTCCACGCCGGTTGTCAGCGGTGACTACGTGTTCGACTCCACGGGCTACGGCACCGGTGCCGCGCTACTGCAACTCACGGGCACTAATGGCCGCGTCAACGCCACGGAGAAGTATTTTCTCAACGGGAACACATTCCAGAATCATCACGGCGGGTTTGTGCTGATCGACGGCGTCATCTACGGCGGCAATGGTCAGAGCAACGGCTTCCCGGTGGCGATCGATCTCTTGACCGGCCGGATGCTCTGGGAGCGTGTCCGCGGTGCCGGCGCCGGATCGGCGGCGGTGACGGCGGCGGACGGCCATCTCTACTTCCGCTACCAGGACGGCACGATGGCGCTGATTGCCGCGGACCCGAAGGAGTACCGGTTGATCAGCACCTTCCAGATTCCGAACGTGCGGAATCCCAGCTGGCCGCACCCGGTCGTCGCCGACGGCAAGCTGTATCTCCGCGAGCAGGACGCGCTGCACGTCTACTCGATAAAGAGATAAGCTTTCGGGCGACGATGCTCAAAGGCACCCGCACGGCGGTCATTGACCGCATCCAGCCGATTTCCATCCACGGACAGGTGTCGCTCGACATCTTCTGGACGGACCCTGAAGATCCGGAGCCGGAAATCCGTCACTCACGAGTCGGCGACGAAGCCGTCCCCCGCGGCCTGGCCGCCGGCGACAAGGTGACGCTGCACTTCCTGATGGGGATGGTCACGAAAATCACCAAGTGATCCCAGTCAGTCCACACGGAGTCACGGAGGACAAACGGAGGCACGGATTAATTCCTGGGAGTGCCTGCTCGACAAGGGCCTGACCCAAGAATCATCCGTGTCTCCGCGTCCCTCCGTGTCTCCGTGTGGACTGACTATGTCAGTTCGCGCCCTGCTGTCTCTGGAATGAATATCCAAAAGAGGGCCGCGAGGACCAGTCCCGCGGCGGCGAGTGAGAGCGCGGCGGGATAACCGCGGGATTCCGTCAGGCCGCCGACGATCCAGGGCGCCGCGGCGCTCGCGATGCGACCGACGTTGTAGGTGAATCCCTGTGCGGTGGCGCGCACGTTCGTAGGATAGAGCTCGGCCGTCACGGCGCCAAAACCACTGAAATAGCCTGTCGCGAAAAACGCCGTGATCGGTCCGAGCACGAGTAGCGCGGTTGGATTGGACGTGGATGCGTAAGCGAGGACGCAGACGGCCGCAATCAACAGGAAGGCGACGTAAGTCCGCTTGCGCCCGAGCGCATCACTGATGAACCCGAATGTGACGTAGCCGAGCCACATGCCGGCCTGCATCGCGATGATGAAGCCGCTCATGCTCGCGAGCGACAGACCGATCGCGGGCGACTGCAGATACGACGGCACCCACAGATTGAATCCCCACCACGCAAACATGGTGCAGGCATTCATCGCCGTGACGGCAGCGGTGACGCGCAGGCCGGGCGCGCGCAACGCCGCGAGAATCGACACGCGCGAGCCGCCGCGCGCGCGCGATTCTCGCCACACAGCCGGTTCTTCGACATGGCGCCGCACCCAGAACACGAACAGCGCGGGCACGACACCGACGAAGAAGACCGCGCGCCATCCGTAGCCGCCAACATCCTGCACGAGGTAATTCGCAAAGGCGGCGAGGCCGTACCCAATCGCCCACGAACTCTGCATCAGGCCGAGCGCTTTGCCGCGATCGCGCGCCTTCCACGTTTCGGACACGAGCGCGGCGCCGCTCGCCCATTCGCCGCCCATCCCGAAGCCCAGGAAGATCCGGAAGATCGCCAGTTGGAGTGTGGTGACGGCCAGACCGCACGCGGCCGTGAAAACGGAATAGATGAGGACGCTCAACATGAGCGCGCGCGTGCGGCCCCATCGATCAGCCAGGACGCCGAATCCGAGACCGCCCACCGCCGACGCCAGCAGCGTGAGCGACTGCAGGCCGCCAGCCACGTCGGCGCTCAATCCCAAATCCGTGCGCACCGACTTGAGGACGAGCGCGTACAACATGACGTCGAACGCGTCCAGCATCCAGCCGAGTGACGCCGCAATCAGCGCTTTTCGGGCGGCGGGCGTCGCCTCGCGCCAGAACTGAAACACTCAGTGCTCCTTGTCCGACTTCTGACTTATTACTTTTGACTTTCGACTTTCTCCGTATCCGCCGCCGCCAGGTGTTTCGATCTTCAGCCGATCGCCGGCGTGCAACTGGAGCTCGATCTTGCCCGGTAACGTCTCGGCATTCTGTCCTGGCCGTGTCAGTGTGTTGCGGCCCGACTGCCCCGGCTCACCGCCACGCGCGCCATACGGCCGGCCGCGGCGCCGCTCGGACAGCACCGTCACGGTCGTATCCGTCAGCATTTCGTACTCGCGGACCAAGCCATCGCCACCGCGCCACTGACCGTCGCCGCCACTGCCCCCGCGAATCGCATACTGCTGAATCCGGACCGGCAGATAGTGCTCAATCGCTTCGACTGGCGTGTTGCGCGTGTTGCTCATGTGCGTGTGCACGCCGGAAATTCCGTCCAGTCCCTTCCGCGCCCCCATGCCGCCGCCCATCGTTTCGTAATACGCGAAGCGGCTTCCCGTTCGCGGATCCGTGCCGCCCAGCGTCACATTGTTCATCGTGCCCTGACTCGCCGCCGGCAGGCGATCCGGCAGCGCCTTGCCGAGCGCGCCGAACACCACGTCCGTGATGCGCTGCGATGTCTCGACGTTGCCACCGGCCACCGCCGCCGGCCGTCGCGCATTCACAATCGATCCTTCGGGCGCAATCACCGTCAGCGGGCGCGATACGCCTGCGTTGTACAGCACGTCCTCGCCCACCAGACAGCGGAAGGCGTAAAGACATGCGGACAGCGTCATCGCGTAGTTCGCATTGACCGATCCGCCCACCTGCGGATCCGATCCCGTGAAATCAATCGTCGCGCGGTCCTTCAGGATCGTCACGGCCGCCCGGATCTTCACCGGCCGGTCGCTGAACCCCTCATCGTCCAGCGCATCCTCGAACTCGTAGCGGCCGTCCGGAATCTCGCGGATGGCCGCGCGGACCACGCGCGCCGTGTAGTCCTGAAGCGCCGACGCGTAGGCCAGCGTCCGGCGGCGGCCGTAACGGCGGACGGTCTCTCTGAGGCGCGTGTCGGCCACGTTGTTCGCGGCAATCTGCGCCGTGACGTCACCCTCGCGCTCGTCGGGCGTGCGAACGTTGGCCAGGAGAATCGTCATCACATCGCGATTGATGCGGCCGCGAATCGCGAGTCTCACGGGCGGCAGGATCAAACCTTCCTGATAGATTTCGCGCGCGACGGGCATCGATCCCGGGCTCATGCCGCCGACGTCCGAGTGGTGCGCCCGATTCGCCACATAGAAGGTCGGCTTGCGGTCACGGACGTTCAAAAATACGGGCGAAACGAGCGTGATGTCCGGCAGGTGCGTGCCGCCATGAAACGGGTCGTTCAGCATGACGATGTCGCCGGGCGCCATCGGACCGGCATCGATCGCGGCGCGTACGGAGAGCGGCATGGCGCCGAGATGCACCGGCATGTGATCGCCCTGCGCAATCGTCTCGCCGGCCGAGTCATACACCGCGCACGAATAATCGAGTCGCTCCTTGATGTTCGGCGAGAAGCCCGTCCGGCAGAGCGTGACGCCCATCTCTTCCGCAATGGACAGGAAGAGGTTCTTGAAGACTTCGAATTCGATGGGGTGGATGGACATCTACGGGGTTCCGGGGTTCCGGGGTTCCGAGGTTCCGGGGTTCCGGGGTTCCGGGGTTCCGGGGTTCCGGGGTTCCGAGGTTCCGGGGTTCCGGGGTTCCGAGGTTCCGGGGTTCTTGGGTTCGCGTCGGTTCACGACGACGTTGCCGAAGCCGTCAATCTGAAACTGGTGCGCCGGAGGCACGACGGCCGTTGCTTCGGCACCGGTGATCACGGCGGGGCCGGATGCGGCGTGGCCGGGTCGAAGATCCGGCCAGCGATAGAACGCGACCTTGTGCGTCCTTCCACCGAACCGGCCCGGACGAATCGCGGCGGGTTTCGGTTTGGCCGTACGTCTGGGTCGCGTGAATGGCAGCGATGGTTTGTCGGTGATTCCCGCGGCGCGAACGCGGACCGCCACGACTTCCACGGCGCGATCCGGGTTCGAATACCCATACAGCCGGCCATGCTGACGATCAAAATCCGCACGATAGCCCGGCGTAAACGGCAGCGTGATTTCGAACGACTGGCCGACATACCGCACGTCCAGCTGTTGTTCGAGTGCGATCCGCCGACCGGTAAAACCCTCGCTGGCCAATTCGGCCGTGGCGCGGCCGATGAGCGGGCGAAGATAATCGCGGATGGCGGTCATCGTGAGCTCGCGACTCGGGCGCAGCACGCTAGCGGAGTAATCGCGCGTGACATCGGCGACGAGCATCCCGAGCGCGGACAGGACACCGGCGTGGCGTGGGACCACGACGGTCGCCATCTCCAGCGTCTGTGCAATCTCACAGGCGTGCATGCCGCCGGCGCCGCCAAAGGCCACGAGAGCAAACCGGCGTGGATCGTGGCCGCGCTCGACGGACACCACGCGAATCGCCCGCTCCATGTTGGCGTTGGCGACGCGCACGATGCCTTCGGCCAGCTCGCCCACCGTCAACTTGAGCGCACGCGCCAGATCCTTCGCGGCCGCGGCCGTGCGGTCCACGTCGATCGTCATCCGCCCGCCGAGAAAGAATTCCGGATCGAGACGGCCCAGCAGAAGATTGGCGTCGGTGACCGTGAGTTCGGTGCCGACGCCGTAACAGACCGGTCCGGGAACCGATCCGGCTGACCGGGGACCGACGCGCAGCGCGCCACCGCTGTCCACAAACGCGATCGATCCGCCGCCGGCGCCAACCGTGTGAATGTCGATGACCGGAAGCCGGACCGGGAAGTCGCCGACGCGCGAATCCGTGGACGTCGCGATGCGGCCATCGATCAGGCTCACATCCGTGGATGTGCCACCCATGTCGAACGAGATCGCACGTGGAAAGCCGGCCTCACGCGCCACCGCCTGTGCACCGACAACGCCCGCCGCGGGACCGGACAACACGGTGCGCACGGCTTCCGATCGGGCGAGAGCCGAGGAAATCGAGCCGCCGTTGGACTGCATGATGGAAAGAAAATGACCTCGGGAGTCGTTTTCGTCCAAAACGGAAACTGGAGTTTCCCGAATGCTCCTGGAGGAAACTCGGGGTTCCGTTTTGGACGAAAACGACTCCCGAGGTCTTAATGCCGCTTCCAGCCTCGCCAGATAGCGATCGATGAGTGGCGCGACGTAGGCGTTCACCACCGTCGTGCTCCATCGTTCGAACTCGCGGTACTCGGGCAGCACCTCCGACGACACCGACACAAGCCAGCCATCCTGGCGCAGCGCTTCGGCGACGCGACGCTCGTGGATGGGATTCACATACGAATGGAGAAAGCACACGGCCACGACGTCGGCGCCTTTCGCGCGCAAGGTCGCGGACAGCTCACTCAACGCGGCTTCGTCCAGCGGCACGAGGGTCGCGCCGGTCGCGTCCAATCGCTCCCGAATCCCGACCGTCAGTTCAGGCGCAACCAGCGGACGCGGCAGCGGGACAAAGATGTTGTACAGCTCAGATCGCGTTTGCCGCCCGATGCGCACGACGTCCTCGAACCCGGCCGTCGCCACAAGCGCCACGCGTGCGCCCTTCCGCTCGAGCACGGCATTGGTGGCCACGGTCGATCCATGCACGATGTCGGCAGAATGCGATCCGGAGAGCGCCGCAATACCTTCCAGGATGGCGCGAGAAGGATCGTCGGGAGTGGTGCGAAGTTTATGAACGGTCAGACCGCGCTCATCCAAGCGGACGAAGTCGGTGAACGTGCCACCCGTGTCGATCCCTAGGCGGGGGGACTTCGTCCCCGCCGCACCCCCCTTACGCGCTCGCTCGTGGGGACCCCTTCGCCCCACTCCGCTCGCGCGGGGGCCTTCGCTTCGCTCGGCCCTTCTTCTCATACGGTCGGACCGAGCTTGTTCACGCTGAGTGAACAAAGGTTGGCCAGCGTCAGTTTCTTCATTACCTCTGACCTCTGACCTTTTACCTTTGCCCTTCGTCTAAACCATCGCTCCTTCGGGATACTGCAAGGCGAGCTTGAGCTCCTTGGCCAGCTGATCGACCGTCGATCCGGATCGCTTCCACGCGCCGTCGGTCTCGAACCGGAGATCGCCGATGCGGCGGCCCCACGGCGCGATCACGCGGCCGATCGCGCGGAAGTCCGATCGATCGGCGTGCTGCTGGTCCAGCCGCTGGACGATTTCCGGCGCCACGCGGATGAACGCCCGCAGCGCGGACGCGGACTTGATGCTGTATTTTCGTCCGTTCCAGGCGGCGCCGAACACGACCGCCACCTGCCGGAAATAATTGACAAAGAACTTCTTCGCGTCGTCTCGGAACTCGTCACCCTTTTTGCCCGATCCGAACGCTTCGGAGGCGAACAGCTTCTTCAGTTCCTGCGCCAACGGCGCCTGCGCTACACGCCCGTGTCCCACGCCGAGCAGCTTGATCTCGCCATAGAGCGGCGAATCCTCGCGCTCGCTCATCGCGCGCACCACGTCGTGGGCCGCGGCCAGGTTTTCGTCACGATAGAGCTGCCGGCCGGACAACGACACCAGATGCGACGCGTTCAGTCGCGTGTGCTTCGCATTGATCGTCACGAACATCTGGACGACGTGGTCTTCGGGAAGGCGGTCGAAAATAATCGCGGGCACGGTAAAGTTCTCGCCCTCGAACTGGCTCATGTCGGCGTGCAGCGCGAGCAACCGGTGCTGGCCGTCAATCGCGCGCAAGATACCCTCGCGCTCGGGTACCTTGAGAATGCCCAGCGACGGCTCGCCCGGCATGGCCTCGAACTTCAGTGCCTCATCGCACGAAATAATCACCGCGCCAGGAATCGACGGGAGGTCGCGCGCCTGCCGGCACTGTTCGAAGTACTGGACCAGTTCGTCGATTTTCTTGCGGATGATCTGGCGCTGGTACGCCTTTTCGCTCGACGCGATGCGACGTTCCAACAAATCCCAGCGGACCTTTGACTGTCGGGCGCTGCCGCGCACGCCAGGGCCGCCGCTGCTTTGATCGCCGTAGCTCAGCACTTCGAACCGCACGAGCTTGTCGATGTCTTTGGCAGTCAGGGAAGCCTGATAGAATTGCACGCCAAATTGCTGCATTCGAAGTGCGGCGACACTGATCATAGGTATTCAGAGACCCTTTCGTGACCCGGAACACCCCTCGGGCGATGCAGGGGTCGTCGGATTCTATGTGCCACCGCCGCCGATCTCAAGCAGGCCCGGATGGCCTTCTCTAAGTTACAGTCTGTTAAGGAGTTAACGCGATGATGTCCCGAGGCACCCCCGGCCGCCGAATCTGGATTCTGACCCTCAGCCTGCTCGCGGTGTTTCTCGCCGGCGTCGGCACTCCCGCCCAGCAATGGGTGACCGAGACGCGCGATCCGAAACAGACGCAGGACGAAGACTTTGCCAAGGCCTACCAGATGTGGACCGCCGAGCCGCGCTACGGCAGTCCTTTGGTCGATCATCTTCCCAAAGTCAGCGGCATCCCGAGTCCGAAGGACGTAATCGGCTATCACGTCGGCGCGCCGAACAAGCTGACCTACTACGCGGACATCGTGAAGTACTACCGCGCGCTCGCCGCGGCCACCCCGCGCGTCAAGGTCGAAACCATTGGCAAGTCCGACGAGGACCGCGAGCTGGTCGTCGTCTGGATCTCGTCAGACACGAACATCAAGAACCTGCAGACCAATCGCGACAACCTCGCCAAACTCGCCGACCCGCGCGGCCTGCCGGACCTCCAGATCAAGCAGCTCATCGCGACGACGAAGCCGCACTATCACTTGATGGGCGGCCTCCACAGTGGCGAGACTGGGCCATCCGAGATGTTGATGGAGCTCGCGTACCGGCTCGCGACGGAGACGTCTCCGTTCATTTCACAGATTCGCGACAACGTGTACGTGTCCATCACGCCGGTGGCTGACGCTGACGGCCGCGATCGCAACGTCGATTGGTACTACCGCGGCCAGGAAATGACGCAGATTGCCGCCGCTGGGGCCCCGGGCGGTGCGCCAGGTGCCGGTGGTGCGCCGGCGGCCGGCGGAGGCCGTGGAGGCGGCGGCGGTGGTGGCGGCGGCGCGCTCCCCTACTGGGGCAAGTATGTGTTCCACGACAACAACCGCGACATCAACCTGTCGCAGATGTCGATGCGCGCGATCACGAACTGGTACTACACCGCGCATCCGCCGATCATGCATGACCTGCACGAGGCGCAGCCGCTCATGTACACCTACAGCGGCGGGCCGCCCCAGAATCCGAACCTCGATCCGATTCTCTTCGCGGAATTGCCGTTCTTCGCCAACTGGGAAATGGCGCAGATGACGAAGTGGGGAATGCCGGGCGTGTATACGCACGCATTCATGGACGGCTGGTCGCCGGGTTATCTCGGCTCGGTCGCCTACAACCACAACGGCATGATGAAGATGTACGAGACGACGTCCGGGAACGACAACATCCCGAATCCGTCGGGCGCGCCGACCACGAACGCGGCGCCTGCTGGCGGCCGTGGCGCTGGTGGCCGCGGCGGTGCGGGTGGTGGCGGCGCGGCTGCCGGAGCGGGCGGCGCAGCGAATGCGGCCCAGGGAGGCGCGGCCGGCGGTGGCCGGGGTGGTGCGGCTGGCGTCGGTGCGGGCGGCGGACAGGCGGCGCCCCCAGGTCGCGGTGGTGCCGCAGGTGCGGCCGGCGCGGCTGCGCCGGGACGAGGCGCAGGCGGCGGGCGCGGCAGCAATGGCACCGGCCGCGGCGGCGGACAGGATCGCGAGTGGTATCGCGGCATCGCGATTCCACCGGGCGCGCAGGCGAATTTCACGCGCCGCGTGAACACGAACTACATGGAAACCGGCGTGCTGTCGTCTCTGCAGTTGACGTCGATGTTCCCGAACCTCGTCGTCGAGAACTTCTACATGAAGACGCGGAATTCAATCGAACAGGGCAAGAACCAGGCGCCGTACGGCTACGTGATCCCGGTTCAGCGCGACATGACCAAGCCCGCGGAACTCGTGCGCATTCTGCGGCTCCAGGGCATCGAAGTGGGTACGGCCAACGCGGAGTTCAAGATCGGCGACGCGACGTATGCCGCCGGTTCCTACGTCATCAAAGGCGGTCAGCCCTACTGGCGCCTCGCGAAGAACCTGCTCGAAAGACAGGACTATCCGGATCCGCAGATGACGACCTACGACGACAGCGGCTGGACGATGGGCCTCGCGTTCAACGTGGACGTCAAGGAAATCGCGGACAAGGCGGTCCTCGATGCACCGACGACGCTGGTCAAGTCCGACGCGCTCAAGGGTAAGGTGACGGGCACGGGCACGGCAGGCCTGGCCGTCGCGCATTTCGGATCGAACAACATGATCACGTTCCGCTACAAGTTGCGGAACGCGGCCATGAAGGTCGCGGAAAAGGCGTTCACCGTGGACGGCGTGGAATTCCCCGCCGGATCGTTCATCGTGACGGGGTCGGCGGCGGATCTGCAGGCGGCCCGGACAGCGGCGGACGGCCTCGGCTTGACGGCGGCAGCGCTGTCGGCGGTTCCCACGGTCGCCGCGCACGACGCCGACGCCCCGCGCGTGGCCATCTACTCGAACTGGGGCGGCACGCAGGAACTCGGCTGGTACCGTTTCGCCTTCGATCAGTTCGGCATTCCGTTCGATCTGATCTACAAAGAGCGCGTCGCCAAAGGCAACCTGAAAGCCGACTACGACGTGATTCTGATGGCGGCGCAAGGCGTCACCAGGGCATCGGTGATGGCGCAGCCGGCCGCGCGGCCGCAGCCGTATCTCAAGAGCGACAAGTACAAGTTCCTCGGGATGTACGGCGAGACACCGGACATGAGCGGCGGCTTCGGCCAGCCGGGCGTGGACGCGTTCGAGAAATTCATGGAAGCGGGCGGCACGCTCATCACGACGCTGAGCGCCGTGCGATTCCCGATCGAATTTGGTTTTGCCAAGTCGATCGACGTCGAGCCGGTGACGGGTCTCAACGCGCAGAAACCTCTGGTGCAGGCCGAGATTGTGAAAACGGATAGCCCGATGTTTTACGGCTACGCCGACAAGATCATCCCCGTGAAGTACGGACAGGGTCAGCAGGTGTTCCGCGTCGGCGTGGCCGATCAGGGCGCCGTGCTCGGCCGATTCGTCGGCGGCGACGCGTCAGTGCTCAGCGGACTCGGCGAAGGCGCCGAAGCGCTGCGCGGCAAACCCTTCGCCGTGGACATTCCGGAAGCGTTCAAAGGCAAAGGCCGCGTGGTGATGTTCTCCGGCAATCCGATCTACCGCTGGCAGAACCACGGCGAGTTCAACATGGTGTTCAACTCGATCATCAACTGGAACGACGTGGTTAAGTAAGCCCACAAGGAAGTGAAGGGAGTCAAGGACGTGAAGACGTCACGAAACGTCTTTACGTCCTAGACATTCTTCACTTCCTTGACTCTCTTCACTTCCCCGTACTCTCGTGTACCGCTCTTAGATCCGAAGGTATCCAGGGCGTCCCCGCAGGTCTCCCCTCCCACCAACCGGCCGCGTAGTACATCGCCACAAACATCGCACCCAATCCCACCATCGACCAGGGCAGCGGCAGCGCGTAGTGCAGCGGATAACTGAGAAAGCCGTACGCCAGTTCGACGTGCACCCAGTAGACGAACAGCGAAGTCCGGCCAAATCGGATCACCGGCGCCGCCAGCGCCGCCAGCACTCCTGAGGCCGACACCTTCATGAACGCCCGCGCGGCTGACAGCGCGGCCGTCATCAAGCCGGCCTGGGCCAGGAACATCGACCACGGTTTGGTCCAGAAGGCGATGCGCGGTTGTTCAATCGCGCCGATGCCGAATCCGATGGCGGCGACCGCCACGCCGGCGATGGCGAACCAGCGATGCAACGTCGTGTCCGCGCCTTCGTCCGTCGACTCCGCCATCAGCAGGCCGATGAACGCGCCGATCGGCACGAATGCGACCCACGGAAACAGCGTGAACACACCGAGCCCGTTCACCGGGCGAATGTAGGCCTCGAGCCGTGGATGAATCAGCGCCAGCTGCGTCGGCCACCACCAGTGCGGCGCCATCGGCGTCAGCGCCAGAATCGCGACCGCGGGCGCGACCAGCCACCAGAGGCGGCGGTCACGCGCGCCGCCGCGTCCCACCAGCCAGGACGTCCCGGCCAGGCCCAATCCCAGAATGTTGAGGATGTCCGGCTTCAGGATGCCTGACCACTTGCCGTTGGGATTGAACAGAAACGATTGCAGTCTGAACAGGTGCGCGAGGCCGAACACTTGCCAGCCTCGCCGTTGCACCAGCCACGCGGCGCGCCGCCGGTCCGAGCCTTTCGACACCTGGGCTTGAATCGCGAACGGAATCGCCACGCCCGCCAGGAACAAAAACAGCGGCGCGGCAAAGCCGCCGATGATTTTGATGACCAGCCAGATCGTGCTCTGGCGAATGTCCATCGACGTCCACGCGTCGAGAACGTGCCACTCGATCATGCTGATGACGGCCACGCCGCGCAGCCAATCCACGTAGGCGCGTCGGGAAGGTCGCACGGGAATCGCGGCTCAGCGTTGGATGGTGAACGACGTGCTGAGTTCGACGTCTGGCCGGATCGAGTTCCAGACCGAACAGTACTTCTCGCGTGACAAATCGATGGCGCGCTCGACCACGCGATCCGTGACGTCGCCGGTGATTTGAAATTCGATGGCCATCGAGACAAACCGGCGCGGATGTTCGTGCGCGCGCTCACCCTGGAAGGTCACGGTCATAGCGGTGAGCGGCACGCGGTGCTTCTCAATCACATGCACGACGTCCATGGCCATGCAGGCCATCACGGCGTAGGCCAGTGCCTGCGGCGGTGAGGACACGCCCGGCGTGGAACTGTGCAGTTCCATCGCGGGACTCCCGGGACTGTTGGCGAACTTGAGACCGCCCTGCCAGTCGAGCGACAGCGTCACCATGGCTTACCCTTTCATGCGCGCGACGGCACGCTCGCGGTACTCGACGATTGAGGCATACGGCAACACGCGCGCCAGTTCCTCGAGTGTCGTGCGGCCATCCACGAGACGGCGGTGCGCATCCTGCGCCATCGTGATGGTCGTGCGCCTGGCGCTCTCGCGGAGATCCTCGAAGGGCGATTTCCGCATGATCAGCAGATGATCGTGCTGGTCTGGAATCCACAATTCCGCGACGAGCGCGCGGCCGCGGTAACCGATGAACTGGCATTTCTCACAGCCGGCGCCGGCGACGAACGTCACGTCGGGCCGCGCCGTGCCGAAGAACTCGCGGACCAATTCCCCGCTCGGCGTGTCGGGCTTCTGGCAATCGGGACACACCTGCCGGGCCAGCCGCTGGGACATCACGCCGACCAGCGACGAAGCGACCAGCGACGGATCCACACCGAGATCGAGCAAGCGGGGCAACGCTTCGATGGCGGAGTTCGTGTGGAGCGTGCTCAACAGCAAGTGGCCCGTTTGCGCAGCGCGAAACGCCATCTCCGCCGTCTCGTGGTCGCGCACCTCGCCGACCAGAATGACCTCGGGATCGTGGCGCAGGAAGGCGCGCAGAAACGTGGCGAACGTATTGCCAATGTCCGCGTTCACCTCGGACTGACTGAGCGTGTCGTAGGTGTACTCGACCGGATCCTCCGCCGTGAGAATCCGGATCTCCGGCCGATTGATATGCATCAGGCATGCGTAGAGCGTCGTGGATTTTCCCGATCCGGTCGGTCCGGTCACGAGAAAAATACCGGACGTGCGGGACAGAGCCTGCTTGATGCCGCTGATCATCGACGAATTGAGACGCAGCGAGTCCAGGCCGGTCGGCGCACCGCTGCGATCGAGAATCCGGATGACGACGCTTTCGCCCGAGAACGACGGAATCGTCGAGACGCGAAGATCCACGCCGGTCTTCGTGCCGCCGCGATCGATCGACACCTGGAAGCTGCCGTCTTGCGGACGCCGGCGCTCGGAAATGTCGAGCAGGCCCAGAATCTTGATGCGCGACACGATTTCGCGGGCGCCTTTGTCCAACGCCTGTTGCGTCAGGCCGAAATCCGGCTCGCGCAAGACGCCGTCGACGCGGAAGCGTACCCGCAAGCCACCCGTCAGCATTTCGAGATGGATGTCGCTGCACCGGCTCTCGATCGCCCGGGTCAGCAGGTATTGAAACAGCTCGTCCGCCCGTCTGGTCGTCTGCTCGTCGAGCGGCGCGGCCGGGGCCAGTTCCTGCGGCGACGAGGCGACGATCATGGTGGACTTGCCATCGCCCATCCCATCGTCGTCGTCATACAAACGCTGCAGCGCGCGCTGAATGCCGCGGCTGGATGACGTCACGACCGAGATGGTCTGGTTGGTCATGCGCGCAATGTCCTCGACCAGGTTCGCCTTGGTCGGATCGTCCATCGCGATGGTGAGCGTGCGGCCGGCCTGCGCCACCGGCAGCAGCAGATGTTTGCGGGCGAAGGCGCGATTCACGGCCCGTGCCAGGCTGCGATCGATGATCACCTTGTCGAGATCGATGAACGGGACGCCCAGCTGACTCGACAGCGCGAGACGCATGGTGTCGTCGGTCACGTAGCCAAGCTTGACCAGCACCTGACCCAGCGGCAGTTTCTGGGTTTTCTGCTTCGACAGCGCGCTGTCGAGCTGATCGCGGCTGATGGCGCCGCTCGCGACCAGCAGCTCGCCCAGTTTGGACTTCGCTTCGCGCGCCGTGAATTTCGCGTCTGTCAAAGCAGAGCGATTATATCGATCCCTGGACGGATCTAGCGCACGCGGTGGAGATAATCAGACACTACGTTGGCCATGGCGCGCGTGCCGACCGCCAGCGCGTCCTCGTCCAGGTCGAAGTACTCGGTGTGCCACATGGCCGTGATGTGTTTGGCGGGATTGGCGACGCCAAGGAAGAAATAGAATCCCGGAATACGTTGCTGATAGTAGGCGAAGTCCTCCGACACCATCTGCGGTAGCGGATTGACCAGCTGATCGCCGACCACTGATCGGAGCGCCGGGAGCGATGCGGCGACCAGCGCCGGATCGTTGAACACCACGGGCGCGTTCATCACGTAGTCGAAGGTGTAAGACGCGCCGCGACTCTCCGTGACGCCCTTGAGGATGGCTTCCATGCGGGCCTTCACGTCCGAGGGACCGTCCTTGCTGAGCGATCGAACCGTGCCCGTCATCGTCACACTGTCGGCCACGATGTTGTAGCGGCTGCCACCGGCAATCGTACCCACGGTCACCACGGTCGGCGTCCGCGCGTCGATCTGGCGCGCGGGAATCGTCTGAAACGCGCCGACAATCTCCGCGGCGATCGGCACCGGATCGATGCCCGTGTGCGGCATCGCGCCATGCGTCTGCTTGCCGATGATTTTGGCGGTGAACCGATCCGAACTGGCCATGGCGGGACCGCTCATCCATCCAATCTGGCCGACGGGCAACTCAGGCTGCACGTGCAGTCCGAAAATCGCCGTCGGTGTCGGATTCTGCAGCGGCCAATCCTGCAGCACGCGCCGCGCGCCGGACGGACCACCGTCGGGATCGCCTTCTTCGGCCGGCTGAAACAGGAACACCACCGTGCCGGGAAGCTCCGCCCGCAGCCGGCTGAAGATTTCGGCCACACCAAGCGCCATCGCCGTGTGGCCATCATGCCCGCATGCGTGCTTCACGTTGGGCACGATCGACTTGTACGGCACATCAATCAGTTCGGGGACCGGCAGCGCATCCATATCGGCGCGAATCGCGACCACCGGGCCCGGCCGTCCGCCCTTCAGCGTGCCGACAACGCCGGTACCGCCGACGCCGGTGCGGACCTCATCAAATTTCAGTGCGCGCAGGCGATCCGCCACGATCCCTGCGGTCCGCTTTTCGCGAAATCCGAGCTCCGGGTTCTTGTGCAGGTCGCGGCGCACCAGAATCGTCGCCGGCTGAATCTCCGCCGCGATGGCATCGATCCGCGCCCGAAGCGCCGCAGGCGTGCCGGACGATTGCGCCGCCGGGCGCGCCAGCAAGACCGTCACAAGGACAGCGAGGCCAAAGAAGATTCGTGCGCGCATGGCGCCCACTATAATCCGTTCATGCCCAAGTCGCTGATCGTCCTCGCCGTGTTCGTGGCGGCGTCGCCTTTCCTCGCGGCGCTCTCGTCGCAAACAGATCCGATGCTCGAACGGGCCAGGCGCCTGTTACAGGAAGTGCCGGTCATTGACGGCCACAACGACTATCCGTGGGCCGTCCGCGAAAAAGTGGCGCTGGACCTCGACAAACTCGACATACGCCAGGCACAGCCGACGATCATGACCGATTTCGCCCGGCTGACAGCCGGCGGCGTCGGCGGACAGTTCTGGTCGGTCTATGTGCCGTCACCGGCAGTGGGTACCGATCCGGCAGCATCCGTGACGCAAGTCCTCGAGCAAATCGACATCGTCCATCGCATGGTGGCGCGGTATCCGGACCGGCTGGCGCTGGCGCTCTCGACGAATGACATTGAACGCGCGCAGAACGCTGGCAAGATTGCGTCGCTCATCGGTATCGAGGGCGGGCACGCGATCAACTCGTCGATCCCGACGCTGCGCATGATGTATCGCCTCGGCGCGCGCTACATGACGCTCACGCACAGCCTGAATGTGCCGTGGGCCGACTCGGCCACCGACACACCGAAACTCGACGGCCTCTCGCCATTCGGTGAAGAAGTCGTCCGCGAAATGAACCGCCTGGGCATGCTGGTCGACCTGAGCCATACGTCGCCCGCGACGATGGCCGATGCGTTGCGGGTCGCGACGGCGCCGGTGATCTTTTCGCATTCCTCGGCGAGGGCAATCACCGATGTGCCGCGCAACGTGCCCGACGACATTCTGCGCCAGATGCCGAAGAACGGCGGCGTGGTGATGGTGACGTTCGTGCCGGGATTCGTGTCGCAGCAAGTCGCCGACTACAACACCCGAGAGACCGCCGAGCGCAACCGGCTCACGGCAGTCATGGGCAGCAATGCCGACACGATCGCGCGCGGTCTCGACGCATGGCATGCGGCCAATCCCTCGCCACGCGCCACCCTCACACAAGTCGCGGATCACATCGATCACATCAAGAGGGTCGCCGGCGTCGATCACATCGGCTTCGGCGGCGACTTCGACGGCATCACGAGCGTGGTCCAGGGTCTCGAGGACGTCTCCACCTACCCGGCACTCGTGGCCGAATTGCTGAAGCGGGGTTACACGGACGACGACATCAGGAAGATCGCCGGGCGGAACATCCTGCGGGCCTTCAAGGGCGCGGAAGCAGTGGCGGGCAAAGTCGGGACGGGACCCGGTCGATGATCGTCTGCCTCGGCGATTCCACGACCGCCGGCACGCCGCTGTTCAAGTCGCCCATCGAAGCGCCACCGGACGGCGAAGGCGATCCGCGCAGCCAATTCACCTACTGGCTTGCGCAGACGCATCCCACGTGGCGCTTGCTCAATTGCGGCGTCAACGGCGAGCGCAGCGACGAAATCGCCGCGCGCTTCGATCGCGACGTCCTCGCCCATCATCCGCGCGTGGTCGTCATCATCGCCGGCGTGAATGACGTGTATCAGGGCAGGGAGATTGATCACGTCACGAGCCAGCTCGCCGCGATGTACGCGCGCGCGCGTGCCGCCGGCATTGCGGTCGTCGCCGGCACAATCGTGCCCTACAACACGGCGACGGCCGAGCAGAACGCGAAGATGCGGGCAATAAACAGTTGGATTCGCAATACGGTCGGCATCCAGGCGGTCGATACACGTGCAGCGGTGGCCGATCCAACCGATGCCGACAAGCTGCGCGCCTCGCCGGACGGCCTGCACCCGGACATCGATGGATATCGCCGCATGGCCGCGGCGCTGGCGCCGGCCATTGACGCCGCCCTGGCCTTGCCCGCATGAAGCGCACCGCTGACGTGGTGATCATCGGCGGCGGCTGTATGGGCGCAAGTGTCGCCTTTCACCTCGCGCGAGTCGGCATCACGGACGTCGCACTCGTTGAACGCGAAGCGATGCTCGGCACCGGATCCACGGGCCGCAACGCCGGCGGCGTCCGGCATCAGTTCTCGCACGCGGCGAATATCCAGCTGTCCATCGAGTCGATTCGGCTGCTCGAGCGATTTCAAGAGGAAGTCGGATACCCCGCCGACCTGCACCAGGACGGCTATCTCTTCCTGCTGTCATCGCGCGCCAGCGAGGAGACGTTCAAGAAGAATGTGTCACTGCAGCGCTCCCTCGGGGTCGAAGTGGACTGGCTCGGCCCGGACGAAGCGGCTGGCCTCGCACCGGGCGTGAACGTCGAAGGCGTAGTGGCGGCGACGTTCTGCCGGCGCGACGGCATCGCGGATCCGAATGGCATGACGATGGGGTTTGCGCGAAGCGCCGAGGCCGCCGGCGTGACCATTCTTCGCGACACCGAGGTCACCGGAATCAGCGCGGCGGCCAGCCACGTGACCAGTGTCACCACAACCCGCGGCACCATCGACACGCCGATCGTCGTCAACGCCGCCGGACCGCACGCGCGCCTGGTGGGTCGCATGGCCGGCGTGGACGTCCCGGTTGATCCATTTCGCCGTCACATCTTCATCGCGCAGGCGCCCGCCGCGGGCGTTCCGCCTTCGCGCATCATGGTCATCGATTTTGACACGACGTTCTACTTTCATCGCGAAGGCGCGGGCGTGCTGTTCGGCATGGGCAGCAAGGACGAAGTGTCCACGTTCGATACAACCGTGCAGTGGGATTTTTTGCCGGACGTGATCGAGGTTGCGGTACGCCGGTTGCCGGCGCTTCGCGATGCCGCCATAACGCACAGTTGGGCGGGCCTGTACGAAGTGACGCCGGACGCGAATCCGATCATCGGACCCGCGCAGGGCGTCGGCGGGTTCTTCCTGATCAATGGATTCAGCGGTCACGGTTTTCAGCACGCGCCGGCGGCCGGCCGCATCCTGGCCGATTTGATTGCCGGCCGCGATCCGCATTTCGACATCTCCGCATTTGCCGCGGACCGTTTCGGCCGGACGATTCATGGAGGCGAACGTTATGTTGTCTAAGACCCCACCCTTTCTCGCCGCGGCAGCGCTCATCACCGGCGCCTGCGGCGGCGGCGCACCAAAGCCGGCTCCGACGCCTCCGGATCCGTCGTCCTACGCGAACGTCTCGGCGTTCGTAACGACGCATGTGTTGCTGGACCTCACGGCAGACTTCGACGCGCGCACGCTGGCAGGAACCGCGTCGCTCACCTTCGAGCGCTTGGATCCCGCGGCAACGGAGGTCGTCCTCGACACGCGAGACCTCACGATTCGCAAGGCTGAAGCCGGCATTGGCGACGCACCCTGGGTCGAAACGACGTTTCGCCTCGACGCGGCGACGCCGGCGTTCGGCAGTGCGTTGCGCATTGCAATGCCGCCCGGCGCCAACCGCGCACGCGTGACGTACACGACATCGCCCGCGGCCAAGGGCCTGCAATGGCTCACGCCCGCACAAACCGCGGGCCGCGCGCATCCATTTCTGTTCACGCAGGCGCAGGCGATTCAGGCGCGATCGTTCATTCCGTTGCAGGACCTGCCGGGCGTCCGATTCCGGTACGACGCCACGATTCACACGCCGAAGGATCTCGTGGCGGTGATGGCCGCGGAACGAACCCCGCCCCAGCCTGGCACCGGCGTCTACGGATTCCACATGCCGCTGCCGATTCCGTCGTATCTCGTCGCGCTCGCCATCGGCGACCTGGCCTTCAAGTCGATGGGCGAACGGACGGGTGTGTGGGCCGAACCGTCAGTGCTCGAAGGCGCGGCGCATGAATTCGAAGACACGGAGAAGATGATCGAGGCGACGGAAAAGCTCTACGGCAAGTATCAGTGGGGCCGCTACGACCTCCTCGTGCTGCCGCCGTCGTTTCCCTTCGGCGGCATGGAGAACCCCATGCTGACCTTTGCGACGCCGACCGTGATCGCCGGCGACAAGTCACTCGTGTCACTCGTGGCGCATGAACTGGCGCATTCCTGGTCGGGCAATCTGGTCACCAACGCCACCTGGGGCGATTTCTGGCTGAACGAGGGCTTCACCACCTACCTCGAGCGTCGCATCGTCGAGGCCGTGTACGGCAAACCGCGCGCCGACATGGAAGCGATGATTGGCATGGACGATCTCGTCGACGGCCGCAAGACGATCGAAGTCGCCCGCGATCGCACGTTGCTGCCGGACCTCACCGGTCGGGATCCAGACGATGCATATTCGACGGTGCCGTATGAGCAAGGGGCGCTGTTCCTATGCTTTCTCGAGGCGAAGTTTGGGCGCGATGCGTTCGATGCGTTTCTGCGGCGGTGGTTCGACGGCCACAAGTTCACCAGCGCGACGACCGCGGAGTTCCTCGAGTTTCTCAAGACGAATCTGATGGCCACGAAGCCCGGCGCCGTCACCGAGGCGCAGATCCAGGATTGGCTCCATTCGGAAACGATTCCCGCCTTCGCGGTCTTGCCGAAGTCCGACGCGTTCGTGAAAACCGAACAGGCGCGCGATGCGTGGCTGGGGGGCGGGCCGATTGACGGGTTGGCGGCCAGCGCGAAGAGCTGGTCCACGCAGGAATGGATCCACTTCATCGACGCGCTGCCGAGAAAGATGGACGCGCCGAAGCTCGCGGCGCTCGACAAGCAGTTCAGCCTCACCGCCTCGGGCAACGCGGAGATCGCGCATGTCTGGTTCCGGCTTGCGATTGCCAACCGCTACAAAGCCGCGTACGCCGCCATGGAGCAGTACATGACACGCATCGGCCGGCGAAAGCTCATTGTGCCGCTCTATCAGGATCTCGCAACGACGCCGGAGGGCCTGGCGCAGGCAAGGAAGATCTACGCCACTGCGCGACCGGGCTATCACCCACTGGCGCAGGACGCGGTGGATAAGATCCTGAAAAGGTAAAAGGTTATCGCCCCGCCGCGTGCCCGTCTTTTCGGGGATCGGAAGCCGCGGCCCAGCCGCGCGGGAGTTTCATCACGAGTTGCGCGCCGCCGAAGGCGATGTTGCGCTCGTCGATGATCTCGTGGCCGAGGGCCGTGAGCGCGGCGCGAACGTTGTCGCCGATCGGCGTTTCGAGCGCGACGCGGCGGCCAGCCATGTGACGGAAACGCGCGGCGTCGGTCGCCTGTTGCGGGTCCATGCCGAAGAGCAGCATGTTGAGCAACAACTGCACGTGACCCTGCGGTTGCATCGCGCCGCCCATCACGCCAAACGCCATGTACGGCTCGTCGCCGGATGCGTCGCGCAGCACGCCGGTGTTTCGCGTGGTCTTGGTCACGAACGCCGGAATGATCGTGTGGAACGGACGTTTCTTCGGGCCGACGGTGTTGGCCAGCCCGTCCTCCATCGTGAAACCGACGCCGCGGTCGTGCAGCAGCACGCCGGTGCCGGGCACGACGACGCCGCTGCCGAAGTAGTCGAAGACGGAGTTGATGAACGAGACCATGTTGCCCTGCGCGTCGGCCGCGGCCAGGTAGATCGTGTCGCTGGCGGTGCGTGCGTCCCCGGGATCGGTGCGTTCCATCGCCTTCTTCGGATCGATGAGCGCCCGCCGTGTCGTGATGAACTCGTCGGACAGGAACCGATCGACCGGCTGTTTCATGAATGCCGCATCGCCCACATAGTGCTCGATATCGGCGTACGCGAGTTTCTTCGCCTCTATTAAATGATGCAGATAGGCCGGCGAGTTGTGGCCCATGGCTTTCAGATCGTAAGGCTCGAGCAGGCGGAGCATCTCGAGCGCGGCCACGCCCTGGCTGTTGGGCGGCAGTTCCCACAGTCGATAGCCCTTGAACGGCACGCTGATCGGTTCGACCCATTCCGCCGTGTGCGCCGCAAAGTCGGCCGGCGTCAGGAACCCACCCTTGGACTGAACGTACTCCGCGATGCGTTTGCCGAGCGCACCGCCGTACAGATATGTCGGCCCATTCGCGGCCACCTCGCGATAGGTGCGCGCGAGGTCCGGATTGCGAAACCACTCACCCGCCTTCGGAGCCCGCTGACCGTCGATGAGCAGCGTCGCCTTCGCGCCCTCATCGCGCCGCAGCAGCGCGACCTCGTCGGCCCACTGTCCGGCGATGATCGGCGTGACTGGGAAACCGTTCTCGGCAATGGCAATCGCGGGCGCCAGCGCCTGCGCCAATGACAACGTGCCGTACTTCTGCAGCAGCGAAGCCCATCCCGACAACGCGCCGGGCACCGTCACCGACTCGATGCCCTGGGAGATGCTCGTGCGCTTTCGCTCGACCAGCGTCTCGCGCGTCATGAGCGATCCGCTGCGGCCACTCGCGTTCAGTCCGTACAGTCTTTTGTCTTTGTCAGACCAGACCATCGCGAACAGATCGCCGCCCATCCCGGTCATGTTGGGCTCGACGACGGTCAGGACTGCCGCGGCCGTCACCGCCGCATCGATCGCGTTGCCGCCATGCTCGAGCACGGCCAACCCGGCGGCGGTCGCCAGCGGCTGGCTCGTCGCAATCGCCGCATTCGGCGCATAGACAGTGGACCGGCCGGCAAGGGTGGTCGGACGCGGCGACTGTTGTGCGGGCATCGGTATGACCATGACGAGGAGTGCGACAACGACCGGCAGGCCGACTGCCTTCACGTCCTTCACTCCCTTCACGTCCTTCACTCCCTTCACGTCCTCTATCCAATCACTACCGCAGCTGCGCGGATCGTTCCTTGATCGTCTCCGCCAGCGCCTTGAGGCGACTCGCATCGCGGCCGGTCGCCTTCGCGGCGTCCGCTTCGACCTGCGTGACGAGCTTGGCCAGCGAATCGAGCGCGGTCGTCCGGGCACGGCCAGTGCCCTTTTCGGCCGCGTCCATCTGCGACCGCAGCGCGTTCGCGCGGTCGTTCGCGATCGCCTTGGTGCGCATCAACTGATCGATGTACGCCTTCGCCACCACAAAGCTGGGCGGCCAGGTCAGGCGCTGCTGCTGTTGGACGTTGAGCTCGGTCTGTTTCACGAGCGCGGCCGCGTCGATTTCATTCTGCGTGAGCGCCTCGGTCGGCAACAGCCTGAACACATCGAGCCCGCGCATGATCTCGGACCCGTACAGGAAGCCGTTGTAGTAGTAGGTCGACCAGAAACCGCCGATCACCAGCTTGTCGGCATAGACGGGCCCGCGATCGAAATAGGCGATCTCGACGGCATTCTTCGAATCTGTGAAGTCGAACACCGACAGGCCGCCCTGATACCAGGCCTGCACCATGATGTCGCGCCCCGGCACCGGAATGATCGACCCGTTGTGCGCCACGCAATTCTCGAAGTCCGTTTGCGGCGCGGGCATCTTGTAGTAACCGCCAAACACCAGCTTCTTGTCGACGATGTCGAAGACCGCGTCCGCGCCCCAGCTGAGCAGATCCGTGTTGCGGCAACGCGGTTGCGTGCCGCCGCCCCACTCGTCACTGAACAACACCTTGGTGCCGTCGTTGTTGAACGTTGCCGAATGCCAATAAGCAAACGCATCGTCTGACGCCGCGTCGAGGCGAACGGGATGCACCGGATCGGAAATATCCAGCAGGATGCCGTTGCCGGAACAGGCGCCGGCGGCCAGCCCGAGCGACGGATAGGTCGTGATGTCGTGGCACTGATTGGTCTGACTCGTCGTCTGCGTCTGATCGCCGTGCGTGCCGCCCATCCACAAGCCGGCGGCCTTGCCGGTCACGGGATCGGCAAAAATGCGCGGACGATTGACGACCTTCGCCGTCTCCGGGGCCTTCACCGGCACTTGAATGACATCGATGCTGAACAGTGCGGTGTTGGGATTGTCGTTGCCCAACTCGCAGCCGGCGAGTTCCTCACCCGGCCGGACGCCGCTGGTGCCCGAGCCATACAAATAGATGTTGTCCGGATCCTTCGGCATGACGACCAGTGTGTGGGTGTGCGATCCGCGGCACGTCTGGACCGCGGCAATCTGTTTCGGATGATTGATATCGCTGATGTCGAAGATGCGGACGCCGCGGAATCGTTCGGCGCTGATGGGCCCGGTCACACCCTGCGTACCGCAGTCGATGCGGCCGCGGCCTTCTTCGACGGACATGAACAGCAGGTTCTTGTAGACCGACAGATCGCCCTGGCCGCCGGGGCAGACGGTCGAGAGCATGAGTTGCGGTTTGCGCGGGTCCTCAACATTGTAGAAATTGAACCCGTTGAAATTGCCGAGATAGAGGTGCGGCCCCTGGAACGCAAAGTCGGAATTCATGAAGCTGAATCCGCCTTCTTTGTCCTGGAACGACTCCGGCTTGTCGACGTGACTGACAAGCTCCATGCCTTTCGCCGCCACGCCCGCGTCGTTCAAGCCGGGCTTGAGGCCGACGCGCGGATCGTTCGACTTGCGAGGCTCGGTCTGCGCGACGTACGGCTTCGCCGGAGTCTGCTGCGGCGTCGGTGTCGGCGGAGGCGTTTGCGCGCCCGTCTGTTGCCCCTCTGCGCCAAGAACGGCGGCCGTCAGCGCGACGCCCGCGAGAATCCCGAATGTATGAGTGCGTGTCATTAGTATTGTCCTTTGCCCATCTTCGCGCGCATGCCGCGCATGCGCGTGATTTCCGCGGATTGATCGGCGACCACATCGGACGAGAACGCAAAGATGCTCGAATCCTGCGCCGCACCCGGGCTCGCCAGCAAGTCCTTGACCATCACCAACGCGCCCTCGTGGTGCTGAATCATGAACTCGAGAAACAAGCGATCGAATTCTGCGTCCTTGGACGCGGCGAGCTGGGCCATTTGTTCCGGCGTCAGCATCCCCGGCATCATCATCGCCGCCGGCATCGTCATGCCTGGCATCGCGTGGTTCATGTGGCTGGTGTCCGGCACGTCGGCACCGTGCGCCTTCAGCCACGTCTGCATCATCCTGATTTCGTCGTTTTGCGACACCTCGATGCGCAGTCCGAGCAGTTGCATGTCACGCGTGGCCGTGTGCGTCTTGAGCAGAGCCACCATCTCAATCGCCTGCGCGTGATGGTGGATCATGCCCTGCATGAACTTGACGTCCGCGTCGGTCGTTTTCGGCGCAGCCGTCAACGTGGCCGAGCCGACGCGATCCGGGGCGCCTGGCGCACCGGGTTGCACCGTCCGCGGCGCGACCGTCTGGGAGGGCGCCGCGGCAGGTTGAGCCGGCGCATGTTTGCAGGCCGCGACCGTCCCCAGGCAGACAACGCCGATGAGGCCGCGCGCAAGGATGGTCATCACAGGCTCAAAATATCAGACGAATCTTACTGCCAACTGCCGTACATGGGATTGGGCAGGACGAACCAGCGCACGCCGAATTCGTTGAACGCCGCCACGCCCTGCGCCCGCAGCGCTTGCGTGGCGTTGGGAAAATCCTGAATGTTGTCGCCGACAAACGCGAGGATCTCGACGGGCGTCCGACTCGCGGCGGTCTGGCCCGCCGCCACCGCCTCGAACCGCGGTGTTTTGGGTGCGCTGGTCGGAGCGCCCTCCGGGCGGCACAACACCGCGTCGAATGCGAGTGCGTTCATGCGCAACACGTCCGCGGTGTCGTCGCACTCGATTTGGAGGCGATTGGTCACGATGGCGATGCGTCCGCCAAGTTCGCGCACGCGAGCCAGAAAGGCCGCGGCCCCCGGCACAGGCGTCGCCGCCTTCTTTCGGACCCACTCGGTGAAACGTTCCGCTGTATGTCGCGCGCCTTCCAACGCCAGACCTGCCTGGTACGGCGTGTTGTTGATCACGGTCTCATCGGCGTCAAGGACGACGGCCCAACTACCTGCGGCACGGCCGCGCGCGGCGGTCTCGACCCGCGACGTCGCGATTCGGTAGGTCTGCACGGTCGCCGCCATGTACTCAGCTGACGACTGCACCCAGCGGATGCTCTCGGGCAGTACAGGGGCCGCCGGGGCCGTTGCCTGCGCCGCCGGCGCCACGCTCGGCGGCGGCGATCCACTCGCGCAACCCGCGCCGGCCGAGGCAACCACGACCCACAGAACTATTCCTCGCTGCATGACTGCATTCCTTTCATCGGGAGTTCACCGTGAAGCAGTGAAGGCTTGTCCAATTCAATTCTTCACTGCTTCATGGTTTCGTCGTCGTGACGATCGCGATGATCTCCAACGGCGTACGAGCGATGGCTTCACTACCTTCCAGCACCAACTCACCCCGCAGGTGTCCGAATCCGTAGAGCGCCACACACATCTTAGTGCCGGCACGGCGGGCCGTCTCGACGTCGATCATGGAGTCACCGACGAACCAGGTTGTCTCGGGACGCGCGCCGAATTCGTCCATCAACGCGCGCAGGCCTTGCGGATCGGGTTTGCGCGCGTGCGCCGAATCACCGCCGATGACGCGCCGGAAGTGCGGCGCGAGATCGAAGGCCTCGAGCAATCGCCGGGAGGGCGCGTCGGGCTTGTTGGTGAGCACGGCCAAAGGCGCCACGCGGCTCACGCGCTCAACCGTCTCGGCAATGCCGTCGTAAGGTCTCGTGTGAATCAACAGGCGACGGTCGTAGATGGATCGAAAACGATCAAGGGCGTCCGGCTCCCCCGGATTCAAACCGGCTGCTTTGAGCGCGGCCTCGACGAGTTTCCGCGCGCCTTCGCCCACCATCATCGCGACGCGATCGACCGGCAGCGCCGGCGCCCCATAGGTCGCCAGCATCTCATTCGTGCTCTCAGCAAGGTCCAGGCGCGAATCGATGAGGGTGCCGTCAAGGTCAAAAACGATGAGCGACATAAGCCCTTACGTTACCTTGGTCCAAGGGTCCAAAGGTCCAAGGTCCAAAGGTCCACTGGCCCAAGAGGTCCGGTGCGCGCGGTCCTGTGCTCGTAGTAACGTAGAACTGTCACAGCCATGAAAGCCGCAGGCCCCACGCTCGTCGCCGTTCTGGCCCTCACCGGTTTGACGTTCGCGCAGGATCCCCAACAGCGGGTCTTCCGCGGCGGCGTTCAGACCGTGCCGATCTACGCCACCGTGGTCGACGCCACAGGCCGGCTGGTGCCCGACCTCAAGCAGGAAGACTTCGAGGTTCTGGACAACGGCAAGGTCACACCCATCACATTGTTCGTGGCGGAGGTGCAGCCGATTTCCGTCGTGCTCGCCATCGACACGAGCGGCAGCATGACGCTCGTCCTCGACGATTTTGTGAAGCAAGCCGCGGAGGCGTTCGTGCTCCGCATGTTGCCCGCCGATCGCGGCCTCATTGGCGCGTTCGACGACAAGATTCGATTCAGTCAGCAATTCACGAACAAGCGCGACGAGTTGTTGCGTTACCTGCGGACGGAAGTGCAATTCGGGAACGGCACGCGGCTATGGGACGCGCTGGCAGAGAGCGTCGCGCAGCTGAAGGAAGAATCATCCCGGAAGGTCGTGTTGGTCTTGTCCGACGGTGAAGACTTCGGGAGCCGGATGTCGGACGGCAAGGACGTCCTCAGCCGCGCGCAGGACGATCATGTGATGGTCTATGCGATTGGCATGAGGAATCGCTACTTCAACGGAGCGCAGTGGACGATCAGCACGCCCGATCCGTTCCTGCGGAAGCTGACGGCACAAACCGGCGGCGGCAACTTCGATATCTCGAAGGCCACGGAGCTCAACTCCACCTTCACGCGGGTCGCCGACGAACTGCATCGCCAATATCTGATCGGCATCGCACCAGCGGTGCTCGACGGCAAACTCCACAAACTCGAGTTGCGAATCAAGGCGCCGGGCATGACGGCGCGCGCGCGCCAGAGCTACATGGCCACGAAAGAGTCGCCGGCCGTCTCCCGATAGCTCCATGGTTTTCCGGCTCGCCGCCGCCGCGCTGGCGACCGCCGTCGTCCTGGCGCAACAACAGCCGCCACAGTTCCGCGCGGGCGTCGAGTCCGTTGCCATCTACGCGACGGTCTTCGACCATGCCAACCAGGTCGTCCGCGACCTCAGGCGGGAGGATTTCAAGGTCTATGACGACGGGCGCCTCCAGGAACTGACCGTCTTCCAGAACACTTTTCAACCCATCGCCGCCGTCCTGATGGTGGACACCAGCGCGAGCATGGCACTCACGTTGGATCTGGCGCGCGATGCGGCGGAACAGTTTCTCGTCCGTCTGTCGCCCGGCGACAAAGTGCGCGTCGGCAGTTTCAGCGATACCGTGCAACTGAGCGATACCTTCACCGATGATCGCGACTGGCTCCTGCGCTGGTTGCGCAACGACCTGCACATCGGCAACCCGACCCGGCTATGGGACGGCCTCAACAGCACGCTGACCGCACTCGCCGACCTGGGTGGACGCCGGGTCGTGGTGCTGCTCACCGACGGTGAAGACACGCGCAGCGCCATCCAGCCCCGTCCGGTCATCGAACGCGCCAAGGCCGAGGGCGTCATGGTGTACGCGGTACAGATCAGGTCGCGCAGCCGGCCCGGCATGGAATTCGACATCGCCGGTCCTGGACGGCCCGGGCTCAGCACGGTGCCGACGACCGTGATTCCACCGTCGCAGACCCTGCGAGAACTGGCCGAACAGACGGGCGGCGCGTACTTCTTGCTCGGCCCCCGCGACGACGTGAATGCCACGTTCACGGAAGTGGCGTTCGAATTGCACTACCAATACGTGCTCGGGTTTACGCCGCAACGGCTCGACGGTAAGCTGCACACCATCGACATCCGGCCGAGCGACCCGAAGTGGACCGTCCGGGCGAGACGGTTCTATGTGGCCAAAAAGGCAACTGACTAACTGGAGTTCCCTCATGCATCGGAGACAGTTTCTTGGCGCAGCGGTAATCGGTGCGGGCGCGGCGGCGGCCGGGTGCGTGGCCAGCACCACCAACTCGGCCACCTCGTCCGCTTCATCTGATACGCCCGAAGCCATTCGCGCGCTCACGCCCATGCGGGACGGCATCGTGCCGATTGCCGACGATGAACGGCGGGCTCGCATCGCGAAGGCACAGAAGCTGATGGCCGAACAGAAAATCGACGCCATCTTCATGGAAGGCACGGCGAGCTGCTTCTACTTCGCCAACATGCGCTGGGGACAGAGCGAGCGCACCTTCGGCGTCGTCATTCCAGCCAACGGCGAATTGGCGTACGTCTGCCCGAAGTTCGAAGAAGACCGGGCGCGTGAACTGATCAAGTTTGGCAACGACGTGCGCACGTGGGAAGAACACGAGAGCCCATATGCGCTGATCGCGGGCATCGTCAAAGACCGTGGCGTGCAGCACCACCGCATCGGCATGGAAGAACGCGTGCGCTTCTTCATCGCCGACGGCGTCCGCAAAGCGGCGACGGGTTTCGAGGTCGTCGATGCGACACCGGTGACCGCCGGTTGCCGCATCTACAAGTCGAAAGCGGAAATCGCGCTGATGCAGCGGGCCAATGACGCCACGATCGCCGCGTACCGTGCCGCGTTCACGACGATGAAGGCGGGTATGACGCAGGGAGAACTGTCGGCGAACATTTCGGCGGCGTTCACCGCGCTGGGGTTCTCAGGCAGCGCGAGCGTCCAGGTCGGCAAGTGGTCCGCGTTGCCGCACGGCAGCATCACGCCGCAGAAGATCCAGGAAGGCGACGTCGTGATGGTGGACGGCGGCACGAGCTGCGAAGGTTACGCGTCGGACATCACGCGCACGACGGTGTTCGGCAAGGCGACGCCACGCCAGATCGACGTGTGGAACAAGGAAAAGGAAGCGCAGTCGGCGGCGTTCGCGGCGATGCACCTGGGCGCGCCATGCGAAAGCGTGGACGCCGCGGCGCGGAAGGTCATCGAAGCCGCCGGGTTCGGGCCCGGTTACAAAGTGCCCGGACTGCCCCACCGGACCGGACACGGCATCGGCCTCGAAGGCCACGAGTGGACCAACTTCACCAAGGGCAACATGACGCCGCTGGCGCCAGGCATGTGCTTCAGCGACGAGCCCATGATCGCGATTCCTGGCGAGTTCGGCATCCGGCTCGAGGACTGCGTCTACTTCGACGAGGCTGGCGCCCACTTCTTTACGAAGCAGAGCATCGCCATCGACCAGCCCTTTGGGTGAGTTCGCTTTTGGCCCCCCTTGTCGTCCTTGAATAGGGAGGCAGGACGAGGCACGGTGTGGGCGCTTCTGACCGGATTTGGCGCCGGCCGTTATACCCTTGTTGGCTGAGCTTATGCGTATTGGTCTTCGGCTTGTCCTTGTCCGCCCGCTCGTTCTCGTGGGAGCCCTGGTCGTCCTCCCCGGGTGCAGCCTGGTCAAGCCCATGCTGCTGAAAAGCGTGGCCAATACCCTGTCCGGCCCAGGCGGGACCGTGACGTCGCATACCGACCCCGAGACCGTCGAAGGGGCGCTCGATTTCGCGCTCATCACGAACGAGTCGCTGCTGGCGTCCATTCCCAAGCACGTGCCGCTGCTCACGACCACCTGCAGTCAATACACTCAGTACGCCGCCGGGTTTCTTCAGCCCCGAGCCGAAGCGTTGCAATTCGACGATTACGCGAAATCCAAGCCCCTGGCAGAGCGGGCGTTCCGGCTGGCCGACCGCGGGCGCGACTTCTGTTGGCGCGCGCTCGAAGTGAAATTCAAGGGCGTATCGGCCGCGCTCAAAGCCCACGCGCCGGATGCGCTGAAGAAGGCGAAGCGGGAAGACGTCCCGCTGCTCTATTGGTCGGCGGCGTCACTGGGGTCGGCGATTTCGCTCGGCGGCCTCGAACATCCTGAACTGCTCATCGACTGGCCGATCGTCCGCGCGCTGGCCGAGCGCGCGATGGCGCTCGACGCGACCTGGAGCCGCGGGTCATTGCACGAACTGATGATCACGGTGGAGAGCCAGGGCGAATCGCTCGGCGGATCGGAAGCGCGCGCGCGGGCAGCGTTCGACCGTGCCGTCAAGATCCAGCAGGGACTCTCGCCCGGCCCGTACGTGTCGCTGGCCATGGGCATTTCGAAGGGCAAGCAGGACCGGGACGAATTCGAGAAGCTGCTCAAGCAGGCGCTTGCAATCGACCCCGACAAAGATCCCGCGAACCGATTGCCGACGATCCTGACGCTCAGGCGCGCGCAGGTGTTGCTGGATCACATTGACGAAATCATCATGAAAGAAGAAGCGAGAGGACCTCAACATGTTCAGTAAGACAGCGTCCCGATTGATCGTCGCGTTGGCCCTGGTCGCGGCCGTGCCGGTGTTTGCCGCACCTGGCGTGGTCAGGCTGGCGACACTCGCCCCGGACAATTCACCGTGGACCAATGCGCTTCGGCAGATGGGGGCGATGTGGCAGAAGGCGACCGACAATCGCGTCAAGCTCATCGTCAATGCCGGCACGATTGCCAGCGACTCGACGGCCATCACCAAGATGTCGGCCGGCGGCCTCGAGGCAGCCACGCTGTTCGTGGCCGGCCTGGGCGAAATTGACCCGGCGTTCAACGTGTTCGGCATTCCCTTCTTCTTTGAATCCGATGCCGAACTCGAATACGTCCAGACGCAACTGGAACCCATGCTGACGCAGAAACTGGCCGCCAAGAAACTGCGCCTGCTCAACTGGGGCAACGGCGGATGGGTGCGCCTGTTTTCCAAGATGCCGCTGAAGACGCTCGCGGAAATCAAAGCCGCGAAGCTGTACACGACGGAAGGCGACGCCAAGACCGAGCAGTGGTACAAGCAGAACGGCTTCAACATCCAGCCGCTGGCGACAAGCGCGATCCCGTTCAACCTCAAGAATCCACTCGGCCTGATCAATGCCGCGCCGAGTCCGCCGGTGTATGCGCTGGCGACAGGCTTCTTCAACGACGCGAAGTACATGCTGGACCTGAAGCTGGGTCCGTTTACCGCCGCCACGGTCATCACTGAGAAGGCGTGGTCGGAGATTTCGGCAGACGATCGGACGAAGATGATGGACGCGGCGACTGTGATGGAAAAGCAGGTCAATACCGCCGCGCCCGGACTCGACACGAAGTACATCGAGGAAATGAGGAAGGCCGGCCTGACGGTCGTCTCGCTGGACGCGAAGACGCTGGCGGAGTTCAAGACCACCGCCGGGCAACTGCTACAGACGCAACGCGGCACGCTGGTGCCCGAAGGCGCGTTTGATGCGGCGCTGAAAGCGCGCGACGCCTACCGGAAGGGCGCGCGGTGAGCGAACTGCCGGCCGGGACGAGGTCGAACAGCCTCGTCTCGCACGCCGAGGACGGCCTGGCCGCCCTGGCGGCCCTGGGCATCATCCTGTTGCCGCTGGCCGATGTCGTCGCGCGACAAGCCGGCGGCTTCGTCAGCGGCGCCGCGCCCCTGACCGCACATCTCACCATCATTCTCGGCATGGCCGGCGCGGCGATTGCCGCGCGCGAAGGCAAGCTGCTCTCGCTGGCCACGGGCACGGTCCTGCCGGAGGGCATCATCCGCAACGCCGCGGCGATCGTGGCCGCGCTCATCGGATCGGCGGTGGCGATTGTGCTGGGCTTCGGCGGCCTGCAACTCCTCCAGATCCACAAAGAGGCGGACAAACAGATCGCGCTGGGGATCCCCGTCTGGATGGCCGATCTCGCATTTCCGATCGCGTTCGGCCTCATCGCGATACGGCTCGTGTGGAACGCGTCGGCGTCGCCCCTGGGCCGTGGCATCGCGGCCCTGGGCATCGTCATCGGCCTGCTGATCTGGCAGAAGCCGGAGCTGATTCAGGGCTTCCCGGTGTGGCCGGGCATCGCCGTCCTGATCTTTGCCGCGATTTGTGGCATGCCGATCTTCGGCCTCCTTGGCGGCTGTGCGGTGTTTCTCTATCTCGCGCAGGGCGACGCGCCCGCCATGGCGGTCATCCCGAGCTACGACCAGCTGATTTCTGAAGGCCTGCCGGCGCTGCCGTTGTTCACGCTCGCGGGTTTCCTGCTGGCCGAAGGCCACGCATCCGATCGCCTGCTGCGGCTGTTCCGCGCCTACTTCGGCTGGATGCCGGGCGGCACGGCGATCATCGCGACCGTGTTGTGCGCCTTTTTTACGGTGTTCACAGGCGGATCCGGCGTGACGATTCTCGCGCTCGGCGGCCTGTTGTATCCGGCGCTGCTTGCAGACGGCTACCGGCCGAAGTTCGCGCTCGGTCTCATCACCGCCGCCGGATCGCTCGGTCTGCTCTTCCCGCCCGCGCTGCCGTTGATGCTGTACGGGTTCATCGCCGGCGTCTCGATCAACGACCTGTTCATCGGCGGCCTCCTGCCTGGCGTGGTCATGCTGGTGTTTCTCTCGGCGTTGGGCGTGCGCGAAGGCCTCGCCGCCGGCACCAAGCGATCGCGATTCGATTCGCGCGAGGCCCTGTCGGCGCTGTGGGCCGCCAAGTGGGAACTTCTCCTGCCGGTCGTGATCCTGGGATCGCTGCTGATTGGATCCAGCCCCGTCCAATCGTCCGCGCTGGCGGCGTTATTTGCGCTCATCGTGCAGCGCTACATCCATCGGGATTTGCAGAGCCTTGCGGACGTCCGACGCGTGATGAGCGACTCGATCGCGCTGACCGGTGGCGTGCTCGTGATCCTGGCCGTCGCCGTGGGCTTCACGGCGTACCTCATTGACGCGCAGGTTCCGGCGCAGATGGTCGAGTGGACCAAAGGCAACGTGCATTCGCCCGGCATGTTCCTGCTGGGTCTGAACGGCTTCCTCATCATCGTCGGCTGTCTGATGGACATCTTCTCGGCCATCGTCGTGGTTGTGCCGCTCATCGTGCCGATCGCGAACGAGTTCCACATCAACCCGATCCACCTCGGCATCATCTTTATCGCCAATCTGGAACTGGGATATCTCACGCCGCCGGTAGGATTGAACCTGTTTCTGTCGTCGTACCGTTTCAACAAGCCGGTCATGGAAGTCGCACGCGCCACATTGCCCATGCTCGGTGTGCTGGCGGTCTCGGTGCTGCTCATCACCTACGTGCCGTGGCTGACGACCGGTCTGCTCGCCTGGCTAGGGAAATAGCCGCAGTTCCATCTCATCGTCTCGCAGAGTGAATCCTGCGGCGGCATAGACGCGCTCGCCTGCGGCGGTCGCGTGAAGCCGAATCCGCCCGAGACCGAGTTCGCGGGCTTTCGCGATGGCAGCCGCGACGAGGGCGGCGGCAATACCGCGGCCGCGCCAGTCCGGCACGGTGTACACGTTCAGCAAATAACCTTCGCGGAGCGCCGGCGAATCCGGCGACGGCAGGCGGGGGTAGACGAGCATCGCCACCGATCCGATCGGATGCCCTGGCGCGGATTCGGCCAGCCAGGCGAAGCAGTCGCCGCGTTCGATCGCGCCGGCCAGCGCCTCGGCCGCCGCCCGTTCGAACGCCGGATGTCCGGATGCTGACAGGCGGCCGAGTTCGCTGAACAGTTCCGCGCGCAGTGCCCCGAGCACGGCGGCGTCGTACGGCGTGGCGAGATGAACGGTGAACGCGGAAGGGGGACTGGTCATGCCCGCTTTCGTCGCGGCCGCTGTTTGGCGGACACGGATCGAATGATGAGTCTGACGCGACCCGTCGCGGGCATCGGCTTCCCCGCCGCGACTGCCTCCGCGATCAGCGTCTTGACCTCCGGTCGGTTCAAGACCGCTGCCGATTCCAGACGAATGAAACGCGTCTGCTTGCCCGAACCCAGCAGAATCTTCTGTGGGTCCTTTAGCTTCGCGCCGTGGATGAAGCACAGGCCGACACCGTTCGCACCCGCCGCCATCGAAATGACGCAGTCCGAAGGCCGCTCGGTGGGACCGTATCCGAGCACGAAGAAGTTGTAGTTGTCGTAGCAGAGCTCGAACGCGCCAGGAAACCGCCGACGCAGCGCCTTGCGAACGGCGCGAATCAGCACCTGGCGCTTCGGATCGAACTTCGCGATGAACGCCTTCAGGCGCTTCTCGGCAACGGCTGGTGATTCGGTGACGGACATGGGCATCATGCCTTCCGGAGCTTTTTCTTCGCGTGCTTTGTCCCTGCTCTCGCAAGAGACTCCTTCGCCCATTTCGCCATTTCATCGGCGTCCTCGAGGACGTCCGTCGGAACCTGGTAGTAGCCCATCATCGGCGGCTTACCAGGAATCGGCGCAAACGGCGGCATCCCCGCCTTCCGGTACCGGGCCGCCAGTTCGTCATCGACTTTGAAGAAAATCGTGTCGTTGTCGATGACGGCGAAGAACACATCGCCGCTGTATATCCCGACGCCGCCGAACATCCGCTTCGTCACCAGCGCCCGCACGCCGGCCAGCTGTTCGAGGACAAAGGCGAGGTAGGAATCAGAGACGGCCATGGGGGGATTCTGTCCCATAATGCCGCCATGAGATCCCGGTCTGTCGCGCTCGGACTCGCTGTGGTCGCTGCGCTGGCCCTGCCGTGGACCCGGCCACATGCACAGCAATCGGCCGCCTCGGCACTGCCGATCGATTCCGTCATCAACGCGCTCACCTTCCGCAACATCGGCCCGTTCCGTACCGCCGCGTGGGTGACGTCAATCGCCGTGCCGGAAACGCCGGTCCACGATCACCTCTACACCATCTACGCCGCGTCTCGCAGCGGCGGCCTGTGGAAAACCACCAATGCCGGCACGACGTGGTCGCCAATCACGGACAGTGTCGGCGCGGCCGCGGTCGGCGCCGTCGCCATCGCGCCCTCGAATCCCAACATCGTCTGGATGGGCACCGGCGATCAGGCCAACGCGCGCTCGTCCTACGCCGGCAAAGGCGTCTTCAAGTCGATCGACGCGGGAGCGACCTGGCAGTTGATGGGCCTTCCCGACTCCCACCACATCGCACGCATCGTGATTCACCCCACCAATCCGAACATTGTTTATGTGGCGGCGATGGGGCATCTGTTCTCCAGGAACGACGAGCGCGGCGTCTTCCGGACCATCGATGGCGGCGCGACCTGGAAAAAAGTGCTGTATGTGAACGACGGCGTCGGTGCGATTGATCTCGTCATCAATCGTAAAGCGCCGGCGACGCTCTATGCCGCGATGTACGACAAAGATCGCCGGCCGTGGCAGATCGTTGAGAGCGGTCCTGAAAGCGGCATCTACCGGACCGACAACGGTGGCGACAAGTGGGACCGCCTGACCGGTGGATTACCGACGGGCAAAATCGGCCGCATCGGCCTCGACATTTATCAGAAGAATCCGCTGATTCTGTACGCCCTGCTCGAAAACCAAAATGCTCGGTCCGGCCCGGCGGCCGCCTCCGCACCTGGCGGTGCTTCGGCGAACCAAGGCGTGAGTGCTATCGCGCCGCTCGCGCAAGGGATCATCGGCAACGAGCTGTATCGCACAGACGATGGCGGGAAGACGTGGCGCAAGGTCACGCAGGTGAACGTCGCCGGCGGCAAGGCGCCCTATTCGTTCAATCAGATCCGCGTGAACCCGCACAACGACCAGGTCGTGCTTGTCACCAGTGACTCAATGTACATCTCGCGTGACGGTGGCAGCACCTGGAACAGCGACTTCTTCCGCGGCGCCTTCGGCGACTTCCGCGCCATGTGGTGGGACCCGGACGATGAGCAGCGGATCATTCTGGGGAGCGACGGCGGCGTGAGCGTCTCCGTGGACGGCGGCCGGACGGCCGATTATTTTCCCAACATGCGCATCGGCGAGGCCTACGCGGTCGGCGTGGACATGGACGATCCGTACAACGTCTATGCCGGCTTCCAGGATCACGATTCGTGGAAGGGCCCGAGCAACGGCCCCACGGGCGTCATCACGCTCGAGCACTGGACGACCGTCGGGCCGGGCGACGGCATGTACAACGTCATCGATCCCACGGACAGCCGGTGGGTCTACAACACACGTGAGCTCAATCAGATGGGCCGCATGGATCAGCGGACCGGCGTGCGCACGAACATCGCGCCCACGCGCCCGCAGGGCCAGCCCCGCCTTCGCTACAACTGGATCGCGCCCATCGCACTCTCGCCGCACAATCCGTCGATCGTGTACGCGGGCGCGCAGGTCTTGTTCCGATCGCTCAATCGCGGCGATTCGTGGGAGGAAATCAGTCCCGATCTCACAACGAATGACCCGGCCAAGATCGGACTGAACGTGCCGTACTGCACGATCACGTCGATTTCCGAGTCGCCGCTCAAGGCCGGCACGATCTGGGTCGGCACCGACGACGGCCGCGTTCAAATCACGCAGAATCACGGCGGCACCTGGGCGGATCTGACCCCCGCACTCACGGCGACTGGCGCGCCCGCGGATCGCTGGGTGAGCCGCGTCTTCGCGTCTCCGCATGATCCCGGCACGGCGTTCGTGTCCAAGAGCGGATTCCGCAACGACGACTTCGCGCCGTATCTCTACAAGACCACCGACTACGGCAAGACGTGGACGACCATCACGGCCAACCTGCCCCGCTTCCCCATTAACGTCGTCGTCCAGGATCGGAAGAATCGCGACCTGCTCATCGTGGGCAATGACGTCGGCGTCTTCGTGTCGATCGACGCCGGCGGGTCGTGGACGCGACTCAAAGCGAATCTGCCGGACGTGGCGGTCCACGACCTCACGATTCATCCGCGGGAGAACGATCTGGTGCTGGCCACCTATGGCCGCGCACTATGGACCGGCGACATTACACCGCTGCAGGAACTGACGCCGGCGGTCATGGCCAAACCGTTTCATCTCTTCGACATCGAGCCGCGCGCGCGGTACGGGTTCAGTGGCCAGGGCATGAACTACAACCTGTTCGGCGACAAATACCTCGAGGTGCCGAATGAACCGGACGCGCTCGTGATTAATTACCTGGTGAGTGCCGGCCTGGCGTCGACCAACGGGGCCACGGCAACCATCAGCGTCCTGGGGCCCGCCGGCCGGGTTCTTCAACAGGCTGGAACGGTGCGAGCCGGTCTCAATCGCGTCAACCTCAGCCTGAGCGCCGGCGGCGGACGTGGGCGAGGCGCGGGCCCGGCCGGGTCCGGCGGCGCCCTGACCGTCGGCGACTACATCGTGACCGTCGCCGTCGGCACGGACGCGTCGGGCACGCAATCGAAGCCGGCGCGCGTCCGCGATAGAATCCGGTAGCCAATGGGCGCCAACGCGTTTCCCGAAGCCAGAGTGGTCATCGATGGCCCGACCCACGCGGGTGGTGTCGTCGTGCGTGGCGACGGCGTCGAGCTGCGCGTGCTGCTCGTGACCGCCAAGCGCCAGCCGAATCAATGGGTGTTTCCGAAGGGGCACATTGAGGCGGGCGAGACCGTCGAGCAGGCCGCCGTTCGCGAAGTCGAAGAGGAATCCGGCGTCGTGGCGACCATCGGCGCACCGATCGGATCACTCGAATTCCGCAACGCACGCGGTGTGGTGAAGGCGCAGTTCTTTGTGATGACGTTCGTCTCCGAAGGCCCGCCGCGCGAAGGCCGCCGCCGCGCCTGGTTCACGACCGAAGAAGCCCGACAAGCACTCGCCTACGAAGACTCGCGCATGCTCGTCGTGAAAGCGGCACGGACAGCGTGAAGAACGTCGCGGTCCTGGCCCTCATGCTCGGCGCCGTCGCCTGCGGTGGCGGATCAAAGGGCACGGCGGAGCAGACGCCGACGACCCAGGCAGCACAGCAGACGCCGGTTCCAGTCGCGCAACAGACTGCCCAGAACCCGCCGCGAACCCAGACGGCGAACGCCGTCGATTTTGAGCAACTGGTCGCGCTGATACCGGAACATGCGGGCTGGACCCGCAGTACGCCCCGGGGCGAGCAGTACGTCCTCGGCGTCCCGGTCTCACGCGCGGAAGCCAACTACGACAAAGGCGAGAGTTCGATCAAACTCCAGATTACGGATACCGCGTTCAGTCAGGTGGGGCTGGCGCCGTATTCGATGATGCTCCTGCCGACCTACTTCGAACGATCGAGCGACGGCTACAAAAAGGCCGCGTCACTCGGCGGCTCTCCGGGCTTCGAAACCTGGGACAACGTCAACAAGGATGCCGAAGTCGCGGTCGTCGTCGTCAACCGCTTCGTCGTCATGGCCAAAGGCCGCAACGTAGACAGCCCGGATGTGGTGCGCTCGCTGGTTCAGGCGGTCGATCTCTCGAAGCTCGCGGCAATTAAATAGTGGGGTCAGGCCTCTGGCCTGACCCCTTGCAGACTTTAATCTGACCCCGTGCAGGACTTCAGTCTGACCCCCTGCCTTCATCCCCTACAACCTGAATCCCCGCTTCAGCGGATCCCCGCTCTGCACAATGAAGGTGTGCTCGCCGGTGATCCAGGCATTCCCCGAGAGCTCAGGAACAATCGCCGGGATCTCGCCGACCGTCGTGCGGCCGGTGACGCGCGCCGAAAACGTGGTGCCGATGATGCTCTCGTGGACGAACGGCCGCGTGTCATCAACCAGGCCCATCGCATCCAGCACAGCCAGCACCGCGCAGGTGCCGGTGCCGCAAGGCGATCTGTCCACCTCAGCTTCAGCGAAGATCGTGACGTTGCGCAGATCGGCATCGGGAACGGTCGCCGGGCCGGTGAAAATCGTCCCGTAAATGCCCGTCAGCCCAGGCTCGGCCGGGTGAACGACCGTGACTTGTGATTCAACCGCGCGGGCGATCGTCATGCCCATCTGGCGAAGATCGGTCAGCCGTTCGGACACGATCGGCACGCCCGCCGCTTCGGCATCGACGATGGCGTAGAAAGCGCCGCCGAAGGCCACATCAACGGGTACGGTGCGAGAACCAATCTTTACGGGGACGCCGGACGCCAGGACGAACGAGGGCACGTTCACGAATGACACGCTGGCAACGCGGCGCTGGCCGCGGACCGTCGTCAATTCCGCCCGCGCGCGGATCTGGCCAGCGGGCGCATCCAGCACCACGGACCGCCCATCGCCACCCGGCGAAATCAGGTCGCGCTCGAGCGCCATCGTCACGACCGCGATGATGCCGTGGCCGCACATCGTACTGAAACCCTCGTTGTGCATGAAGAGGACGCCGGCGTGCGAATCGGGCCGCTCGGGTTCCGTGAGGAGCGCGCCGTACATGTCCAGATGACCGCGCGGCTCGAACATCAGCGCGCGACGGATGTGATCCTGGTGTTGGCGCGCCCACGCCCGCCGCTCCAGCATGGTCTTGCCCGCGGGCGCCGGCCAGCCCTCGATCACGAGGCGGAGCGGCTCGCCGGCGGTGTGTGCGTCGATCGTGCGCAATCGTCCTGGATCGCTTCCGGGGGTCACGGTGCGATAGTGTGCTGGCAGAGGGGTCTTGAGCAACGCCTTATTACTGACCGAACGAGACGTGCGGGCAGTGCTGTCCATGCCGGACTTGATCACGGCCATGGAGGGCGCGCTCGTGAAGTTTTCGTCAGGCGCCGTGCGCCAGCCTGTGCGCAGCGTGATCGAGGTCGGCGAGGACCGCGCCTTCTTCGGCATCATGCCTGCGGCACTGAACGATCCACCGGCGGTGGGCGCCAAGCTCGTCACTGTGTACGAGCGCAATCACGCGGTCGGACTTCCGTCGCATCTGGCCACCATCGTCCTGCTCGATCACGCGACGGGCGCGCTCGCGGCGATTCTTGACGGCCGTTACATCACCGAAGCGCGCACGGCCGCGGTCTCGGCGGTGTCGGTCAAGCATCTGGCGCGACCTGACGCTCGCGTGCTCGCGATCATCGGATCCGGCGTGCAGGCTCGGAGTCACCTCGAGGCCATTCGCCATGTGCGCGGCTTGTCAGAAGTGCGCGTCTGGAGTCCGAATGCCGACCATCGCGAGGCGTTTGCCCGCGACGCATCCGAGACGACCGGACTGGCGGTGCGCGCGGTGTCGACGGCGGCCGAAGCCATTCGTGGCGCGGACGTGATTGTCCTCGCAACCTCCTCTCGCACGCCGGTCATTCTTGACGCGGACGTCGCTCCCGGCGCGCACATCACCGCGGTAGGCGCCTGTCGTCCGGATCAGCGCGAGATGCCGACGCCGTTGATGGCGCGCGCACGCGTCTTCGTGGATTCGCGCCTGGCCGCACAACAGGAAGCCGGAGATATTTTGATTCCCACAAACGAGGGCGCCATCGGCCCTGACCACGTGGCCGGCGAATTGGGCGAGGTGGTCGGATGTCAGGTGGCCGGCCGCCTGAACGAGACGCAGGTCACGGTGTTCAAGTCGCTCGGTCTGGCGGTCGAAGACATGGTGGCCGCGCATCTGGCGCTCAGTCGCGCGCGCGCTGCGGGCCTGGGACAGCCGTTTTCATGGTGAAGAGCCTGCGCGTTGCGGCGGTCGTCACGGCATTGGCCCTGTTCGCCGTGCATCCGAAGGCGCGGACGGTCGTACTTCAACAGGATTCGCCGGGCATCAGGGAAGTGAACGCGGCGTTCAACGCGGCGCAGAACCTCGACCATGCCGAAGCCCTCGCCCATGCGCGACAGGCCGTGGCCCTCGAACCGAACAACGCACGCACGCACCGCGGTCTCGCGTCCATCATTTGGATCAACCTGCTGTTCCAGCGCGGCGCCATGACGGTGGACCACTATCTGGGCAGCATTTCGACCAATCCGATTGCGATGCCCAAGCCCGATCCGCTGCTGGCCGCTGAGTTCAAAGGCGCGCTGGCGCGATCGATTGAACTGGCGGAGAAACGGGCCCGGCAGTATCCCAGCGATGCCGGCGCGCTCTTCGATGTCGGCGCGGCCTACGGCGTTCAGGCGGCGTATGTCGCGACGGTCGAAGGCAGCGTCACGCAGGCGTTTCGCTACGCGCGCCGCGCGTTTGAAACACAGAGCGCTGTGCTCGCCCGCGATCCTTCGATGGCATCCGCCGGCATGATCGTCGGGACGTATCGGTATCTCATCGCCTCGCAACCGGCCCTGGTGCGGGCTCTCGCGTTTCTGGCGGGATTCAGCGGCGACAAGGAAAAAGGTATCGCGCTGCTCGAAGTGGCGTCGCACGATCCGCTGAGCCGCGTGGACGCCAAGACGGCGCTGATCCTCATCTACAGCCGCGAGGGCCGACACAATGAAGCACTGCGCCTGACGCGAGAATTGCAGGTGGAAGTGCCGCGGAACCGCTTGTTCATTCTCGAGGAAGGATCGGCTGCCATTCGTGCCGGTCATGCCGGCGAAGCCGAGGCCGCGCTCACCCGCGGGCTCGCGCGCTTCGACGAAGACAAGCGCCAGAAAATCCCGGGCGAGCATGCGCTTTGGCTGTACAAGCGCGGACTGGCTCGTCTGAATCTGAACCATCCGGCCGATGCCACGTCAGACTTGCAGCGCGCCCTCACCGTCAACCCGCTGCCCTGGGTTGAAGGCCGGATTCATGTCGCGCTCGGCAAGTTGGCCGACCTGGCCGGCCGGCGCGCCGAGGCCAAGGCCGAATATGCGAAGGCTTTGACGGCGTGCAATGTCGGACCGGACCGGGTCTGCCAGACCGAAGCGCGCACATTTCTGAAACTGCCCTTCGCCTTTGAACGCTAATATTGACCGCTAACCTTGAGCGGAATGAACGCCAGCCGTTCGTGAACGTAGACTAGAGAGAGATGGCGCCCTCGAGAAAGACCTGGCTGTGGATCCTCGTCGCGGTCGTCGGCTTTGGGGTGCTCTGCATCATCGGGCTGGCCGGGTTCGGCATGTACTTCGTGTCGAACCACGTGCATGCGGGGCGTGCCACGACCGCCGACGCGTTCAGGGCGATTGACGAGGCGAAGGCGCGATTCAAGACCGACAAGCCTGTGTACGAGCTCGACAAGATGGAACATCCGCGGCAGGTCCGGCAGTTCTCGGAGATGCCGACCTCCACCACGAAAACCGAAAACGTCTGGGTGCTCGCGTGGGATCCCGATCGCGAACGGCTCGTGCGCTTGTCGCTCCCGTTCTGGGTGCTGAAGCTCGGCCGGCAGAAGATCGACGTGGCGAGCGGCGGCTTCGACTTCCAACGCCTCCAGCTCGACATCAACGAACTCCAACGCGTCGGCCCCGTGCTGCTGTTCGATTTCCGCTCGCCCAACGGCGACCGCGTCGTGATCTGGACGCAGTAGGCGCCGGTTTGCAGTTGAATTGACGCGGAGCGGCCTTCGAAGATGACGTGCCGAAATCGCTCGCTCCGTTCGCTCGGATTTCGAACTGACGCTTATCGCGCGACTGCTATACTTCTGGCTTAAGCCACGCAGGTCGCGCTCGAAATCCTCGTATATGGACTCCTCCTGTTGGCAAGAGCCACGTTGGCTGGCGTCGGATCAGGTGCACTCGTATATCCGGCCTCTACGATGACGGCGTCAAGAGCCGTCGGGCCATCAT
>Ga0315912_10000734_pt1 | contig 50518 bp, 44 predicted proteins | sample VfabasoilMG_FD_204469 | JGI IMG/M metagenome (GOLD analysis project Ga0315912, IMG submission 204469) | Garden soil microbial communities collected in Santa Monica, California, United States - V. faba soil | ecosystem: Environmental > Terrestrial > Soil > Garden | place: USA: California... | reverse complement strand
ACTTCGGTACGGACGCCTTGTCATGCACGAACTGAATCCCGAGGGCGGTGGGACGCCACAGACCCGAGTCTCGCTTTGTCGGGTCGCTGTCATTGGGCTTCGCCTCCATGAGGCCGAAGTGTTCGAGCTTGGCGAAGTCTCCTCCGGCGCCGCCCATGATCTTCTTGGCTGCGACTCCGGCAAACTCTCCCGCGACGTCGCGTGAGTGAATCCAGCCTCCGCGGATGCGGTGCATCCGCACGAGCACGATGAGGGCGCGGGCCATCATGGCGTTGACCGTCCTTCGGTAAACCTTCGCGTTCTGGTGGCAAGCGGGACAGCGCAGTCCCTTCCGGACGCGCGCCTCGATGTACGCCCAGACGGCTTTCAGCGGCGTCTCCGGAGGCAGGCTCACGAGGCAGGCTCCGCGGAGGAGGCGACCGTTGTTGCGGGTTGGAGGCTGTGCAGCCACGCGGCGATCTCAGAGGCACGCCATGCGCTCGCGCGCTCGCCGACGCGCAAGGCGGCCGGAAACTTCCCGGCCTTCGCCATCCGGTACCGCTGGCTTCTGGACAGGCCAGTGATGCGCTTGACTTCCGGCTCACGGAGCAGCGCATCGAGCGGAGGAGTGGTTAGGGATGTCTCGTTCGGCACGGGCGCATCTTGGTGCGCCTCGTCTCGTCAGTAACGCCGCAAAGTTTCGAGAATTAGCGGCGCTTCCGTTTCGCCTTCGCCATCGCGGGGTTACGGAACGGCGCGAGCAACGCGCGCACTTCGCGTGGAAGCGGCGGGCGGCCCGAGTTGTACTCCTTCGCCAGGGTTACGCCGATGTTGAAGAGTTTGCCCACTTCGGCAAACAGCTCGTCATTGATGGCCCGTCCCTGATCGCTCAATTCCCGAACCTTGTTTTGGACGGCGTACTTCAATCTCCACTTCTTGCGCGCGGCGCGTAGGTTCATCCCTTTGGGATGCGCGCGGCCGAAAGCCTCATCCCAAGACTTGGCTTCGTAGTGGATCACGCTTAGCCACGCCTCGCGGAAGCCGACTGCGAGCCACTCCGGCATCACCTTGTCCATCCGTGCGCACTCGGCGACGGCGCGGAGGAGAGCGCCCTTGTCTCCCGACTCGAAGCGGGCGCGCAATTCAAGCAACTCGCGCGCAGTGAACCATTCGTAGATTGGCTGGTTGCGTGACTTCGGATCTCCGCCCGCCTGTAAGTACCGCTGCTGAGCCTCTTGCGCCTCGCGTGGCGTCCAGTCCGGCAGCGCCACGAACTTCTGGCGCTCTTGCTTGCGACGGAGGCGCACTTTCCGCGCCTTGCTGCTCAGCTCCTTCACGCAGCCTCCGGCTTCATCTTCCGCAGTTTGTCCAAGTAGTTTGACCACTTCTGCATTAGCTTGGCCCGCTCGGCCAGACGCTTCGCTCGGTTGTAGGCGTCGCGCACTTCGTTCGGGTCCTTGTGCGCCAGTTGCAGCTCGATCAGATCCGGCGAGACGCCAAGCTCATTGAGCAGCGTGGAAGCCGTGGTACGGAAGCCGTGCGCGGTCTGCTGGTCGCCGCTGTAGCCGAGATTGCGCAATGCGCCGCCCAGCGTGTTCTCGGACATGAAGCGCCCGCGTTTCCCAACAGACGGAAAGAGGAATGGCTGGCGGCCAGTGTGCTCGCGCAGTTCGGCCAGCATCTTTAAAACCTGCTTGGAGAGCGGGACAATGTGCGGCTCCCGCATCTTCATCCGCTCGGCGGGGATGCGCCAAACTTTGCCCGCGATGTCGAATTCCGCCCACTGCGCTGCGCGCAGTTCGATGGGTCTAACAAAGATGTGCGGAGCGATGCGAAGCCCGAGCCGGACGGACGGCTGTCCGTCGTAGCTGTCAATTGCGCGGAGCAGGCCACCAACGGCACGCGGCTCCGTGAGGCCGGGATGGTGTCGCGCCTTCTTGCGCGGAATTACCGCGCCTCGGACGTCCGCCGCGGGATCTCGCTTGCATCCGCCCAAGCGCGCGGGCTCCGCGATGGCGTAGCGGAAGACTTGGGATGCTCGGCTGCGAACCCGGTGAGCAGTTTCCAGCGAGCCGTCCGCTTCCGCGCTGCGCACGATGGCCAGCACGTCCGCGGGCTCAATCGAATTGATGGGGCGCGAGCCGAGCGAGGGGTAGAGCCACTGATCGAAGAGCCAGCGAGCTTTCGCGAGCGAAGCGGGTGAGTAGTGTTTCTTTGAGAGCCAGTCTTCACCCACTGTTTTGAAGGTGACTGCGGAGGCGGCCTTCTCCTGCACCTTCTCCACGGCGGGATCTTTTCCCGCGAGCAGGAGCTTTCGCGCGGCGTCGCGCAGCGCGCGCGCTTCGGCAAGTGAGATGAGATCGAAGGAGCCGAAGGCCAGGAGCTTCTCGCGTCCGTGAACGCTGTACTTCATCCGCCAAAGCTTCGCGCCGTTCGGCTTGACGAGCAGGTAAAGCCCGCCGCCATCAAAAAGCTTGTACGCCCGCGGCGTTGGCCGCGTTTCAGTGGCGGCCAGCGGCTTGGCTTGTTTGCATTCGAGCGCGGAGAGCATGGTGGGGTACCGGGTCCTTTGTTAGGTGGCTGGTACCCCTGCTTGTACCCCACGAGGACGCGCAATGTCCAAACACCACCCGGCACGTGCTGGAACACGAAAGGCTTGAATTTCAGGCGTTTAGTAACGGCCCGAAACGGCGTGAAACGGTGTGATTCGGTTAGATGGCTCCCTGGGTTGGACTCGAACCAACGACCAACGGATTAACAGTCCGACGCTCTACCGACTGAGCTACCAGGGAACTGAGAGCCTTTTGAGGGCGCGCATTCTGGCCGCGCGCCCGCCGCGCGTCAAGCAATCCTTACTGATCAGCCACTTACGCCTGAAAAACCTTGACGGAGTCGTGTCAAAACGGGCTGTAATTTGCCGCCTGTCACCCGGGATCTGCTTCCTTCGAGCGATTGAGCCAACTCTGACCCGAGCCGATCATTTCGGCCATGAGTACGGCGACGGATGCGCTGACCCTGCAGATGCTCGAATGGATCGCGAGCGCGCCGCGCACGCGGGAAGACGTGATGCAGACATGGCGTACGAGCTGCCCGCGGCTTTCGATCTGGGAAGACGCCTGCATCGATGGGCTGGTGGAGTTCGGTGCGGGTGGCGTGGTGACGGTTTCCAACAAGGGCGCGCAACGCCTCGCGCACTCGTAACAACACAAACGGGACGGTATTTCCGCTTGGCCTGGGCCACAGAACGAAGCTCGCCCCTCAACTGGCCAGTATCGCCATGGCCACTGCCACCAGCGCGATGAAATTGAGCAGCGCGCTGACCGCGTGCGACAATTCCCAGCGATCGCGCAATCGCTCCCAGCCTTCTTCCGGCGCGATGGTCCAGTTTGCCGTGCGGCGGTTGACGGGAAACGTGATCGCCCAGAACACCACCTGCGTGCCAAGAATGGCGAGGAAGGCGATGACGGCGGGCCAGCGCGCGCGTCCTTCGGAGTCGATGGCGAGCCACAGCGTTGCGATCAACGCGATGATCACGGCGATGCCCGCGAACTGCCAGCCGCGATACACGCGCTGCACGGTGAGATAGGCGTCGCGCGGCATGGGCAATTTATTGGGCAGCTCGATGACGTGCGCCGCGCCGGGTATCAGCGCAAGTGCAGTGAACACCAGCGCCAGGAGCTGGATCATCGCTTCCATGAGGCGCGAGCATGCGCACGCGGGCGGGCGCGGGCTGTAGTCCGGGGCCGTGGGTTCAGGCCGGCAAGATCCTCGCGAGCCGGTCGATCAGAGCGGGTGCCCGTGCGGCAACATCGCCTTTTACCCACTCTTATATATAGGCGGACGGCAGGGTGCCCGGGAGTGCAACCGGAAAAGGCGTTGGGTGGTCCCAACAGCGCCTGCAACTACGAAAGGGATGCCGCCATGCGCGCGCTGAAGACTGCCTGTCTGTTGGGTTTCGTGCTGCTCGTTTCCGCCTGCGCCACGGCGCCGCCGGCCGCCAGGGTCGACCCGGCCGTCGCGGAGAAGGAAATCATGCAGCGGGTGGATGCCCTGCTGTATCGCTACTCGCAAAACGACCAGGCGGGCATGTTGGCGCTGCTCGATCCGCAGCACTTCACCATCAGGGGCGCGGATCTGCCCGAGGTGATCGATACGCCGGATGAACTGCGCGATCTCATGAGCCGTGGCTTCGCGCAGTGGGGAGCCTCGAAGTACGCGGACGTCCGTGATGTGGACGTGCGCGTGGGAGGGGAACTCGCCACGGCGTTCTTCGTGTTCAACTGGACTCTCGGCGAAGGTGGTCCGACGCTGCCGATCCGCCTGCACACCACCTGGCACAAGGTGAACGGCGAGTGGCTGCTGACGCAGAGTTCGAACGTTGTGCTGGCTCAGCGCTGACTGGAAATGGGGTCTGACCCCATTTCTTGCTCGACCTTGGCCAACGCGGCGCGGCCGGCGTCCCAGGTGACTTTCTCGACGCCTTGCAGTTCGATGGTCTTGTTGACGCTCTCGAAATAGCCGACACCTTCGCGCAAGTATCCCCGTGCGCGGCGCAGGTTGTTGTTCCGGTCGCCGGCCAGGCGGGGATCGTCTGCGCGTTCCACGTCGATGAGCCCGCGATAGATACACAAGACCCCCAGAAAATACTCGTTCTGGACGGTGCGTCCTTCTTTCAGCGACTTGCGCAGGACCGGATCCACGCGGGCGATGACCGTATCGGCCTCCGCAAAGCTGCGTTCCTTGACCAGCGCCTTGACGAGGTTCACGTCGTTCATCGCGTTGACCAGCACGGCGTGCGCGTCATTCGGATCGTGATTCTGCAAGGTGACGGACGCCTGGCGGAACAATTCGAGCGCGGCCGCGTTCCGCCCGTCATCGAACAGTGAGTCGCCGAGGTTGTACTGCGCCTCGGCCTGGGTCCACCGATAGTCCTTCCCCGCCGGATTCAGCGCGATCACCCGATCCCATACCGCGATCGACTTGCGCATCAGTGGCTCGGCGCGCGCGAGGCGTTGGGCCGAGGTCTCGCGCGGGTCGTCCGTGATCGCAGCATTCATGTAGGCCTTGGCGAGCGCGCGCAGGGCCATCTCGTCCGTGGGATTGGCGTTGGCATACTCCTCGCTGAGAGCGATCAGGTTGCCGACAGACACTTTGGCTTCGTCGTTGCGGCCGAGTACGCCCAGGATCGCCGCGTGGATTGCGTACGAATCGCCCAACATCCCGACGTACAAGGCCTCGCTCTGGAATCCCTTGCGCGATGCTTTGCACAGTTGCACGGCACGCTCCGCCGCCGGCAGGCCTGTCTTGGCGCCCTCGGTGTACATCAGCGTGCGCGCCTGCCGCAAATAGGATTGTCCGAGAAATGCGCCGGCTTTGACGTTTTCCGGATTCGCCGCGATCAGCGACTCGAGCAATTCGTTCGACTTCGCGAAAGTCGCGATCGCCGCCTTGGGATCGCCGATATTGGAATCGATCTGGCTGCCCTGAATGGTGCCGACCTTTGCGTAGGCGATGCCGAGCTCTTCCTTCAGCGCCGCATCGCCGCCGGCTTCCTGGTGCAGCGTGTCCAGGTACTGCAGCGCTGTCTTGACGAGGGTTTCCTGCGCCTTGGTGGAATTGTCGAGTTTCTTGATCTCATCGTTGAACTCGATGAGCTTGTTGGCGAGGCTGCGCACGCTGTCAAAGTGGCGCTGCGCCACGGCGCGCTGGCGCTCGGCTTCGCGCGCCTCGCGAATCGCGAAACCCAAACCGACGGCCAGCGACACGATGACCAGCATGGTTGCGGCGATGGGCGCCTTGTAGCGGCGAATGAATTTGCCTAAGCGATAGCCCATCGTGCCGCGGCGCGCGGCCACAGGATTGCCGGCGAGGTAGTTGCGCAGGTCATTGGCGAACTGCTCGACGCTGCCGTAACGCTTCTGCGGCTCCTTGCGCAACGCCATCAAGAGCACGTGGTCGAGATCGGTGTCGATGAGCCGTTCGCGCGTGGCTGCCTGGCTGGGGCGTGTGGGCGTGGTGTCGCCAAGAATTTCGGCGACGCGCGCCGCGTCGCCGCCGGTGGCGCGATACGGGCTCTGCCCGGTGAGCAGGCGATACAGGACAACGCCCAGCGAATACACGTCGCTCACGGTGGTCACGGCGCCGCCGCTCACCTGTTCGGGGCTGGCGTATTCCAGCGTCATGGCGCGCATCTGCGTGACCGTCTCGGCGGTCTTCGCGCCGCTCAAGGGATCGGCGTCGATCAACTTCGCGATGCCGAAGTCGAGCAGCTTCACCGAACCGTCGGCCGTCACCAGGATGTTGTTGGGCTTGAGATCGCGGTGTATGACCAGATGCTGGTGCGCGTAGCTAACCGCCGCGCACACCTGCAGGAAGAGCTGCGCGCGCTCGCGCGTCGAGAATTTGTGCGACTCGCAATACTGGTCGATGGGCTCGCCGGCGACCAGCTCCATGACGACGTAGGGCAGGCCGTTCGGCGTGGTGCCGCCATCGAGCAGCCGCGCGATGTTGCGATGGTCGAGCTGGGCGAGGATCTGGCGCTCGGTCTTGAAGCGCTGCTCGGCGAGCGGATTGCGCACGTCGGAACGCATGAGCTTGATGGCGACTTCCGCGCGGTACTGGTCGTCGTCGCGCACAGCCTTGAACACATCGCCCATGCCACCAGTGCCGATGCGTTCAACGATCCGGTAGGCGCCGATGCGTTCGCCGAGTCGCCCCGCCTGTTCGCCCGCGTTCAGCGCCTCGACGCGAACCTGGGTCGGTACCTCGTCCAGGAAGGCGCCGGGCTGGTCATGGGAAGCGAGCAGCGACAGGACTTCGGCCACCAGCGCGCCATCGCCAGCGGTTTGCCGCGCGAGCCACGCGGCGCGCTCATCGGCGGGCAACTCGAGCGCCTCGCCGAACAGTGTCTTGACGCGCAACCATTGGTCGGCAGTCATGCCTGCGGCCATCAGGCAGTCGCCAGTTCGCGGCGCAGCCAGGCGCGGGCCATGGCCCATTCCCGTTTGACGGTCGCGACGGAAATGCCGGCGACAGTCGCGGTTTCTTCCAGCGTCAGCCCGCCGAAGTAACGCAGCTCGACGATCTGGCTCTGCGGCGCGTCGATCTTCTCGAGCTTGAGCAGCGCGGTGTCGATGGCTACCACGTCCACGCCATCGTCATCGAAAGTGCCGGCCTGGACTTCTTCGGCTTCGAGCGCGGCCTGCGTATCAGAGAGGCTCAGCCGCTCGGCGCCGCTGCCGCGGCGCTGCGCACCGCGCTGCCGTGCGTAGTCGACCAGCACACGCCGCATGATCTTGGCGGCCAGCGACAGGAACTGCTGGCGGTTGAGCCACTCGACCGATTGCTGGCCCGAAAGACGAATGAAGGCTTCATTCACCAGCGCCGTGCGCTGCAGGGTGTGGTCGCCCCGTTCGTGCGCGAGCTGGCGGCGGGCGAGTTGTTTGAGGTCCTGGTAGACGAGCGGCCAGAGCGCATCGAGCGCGTCGGCATCGCCATTGGCCCATGCCTGCAGCAGCCGGGTGACCTCACCGGCTTGTTGTTCTTGTTCTGACCCCACGCCGCCGATTGTGGCGGAAGGCCCCGCCCAGTCAACGAGATACGCCTGTTCGGCATGACGTAATGCGGCTCGCTCAGACTTTTCTGAGCCGATTTGCCTGGTTTCCCCGCGTTTCCCCTGCAGGGAGGCATCATGCAATCGCGAATTCACTCTTTTATATGGCTGTCCGCGCTGGGATTGGTGGCCTTGTCGGGCTGTAACAAGGACAGCAACCCGCCACCGCCGGCCCCACCGCCGGCTCCAGCGCCGCCGGCCGCCACGTACACCGTCGGTGGCACGGTCGCGGGACTCTCGGGCTCGGTCACCCTGGCTAACAATGGTGGAGACGCCCGCACGGTTTCGGCCAATGGCGCGTTCACCTTCGCGACGTCGCTCGCGACGGGTGCGGGGTATGCCGTCACGGTCACGGCGCAGCCCGCGACGCAGACCTGCACGGTGGCCTCGGGCGCCGGCAATGTCGCGTCTGCCAACGTGGGCAATGTCGCGGTCAATTGCGTCACCAACACCGTCACCGTGGGCGGCACGGTCACCGGGCTCACCGGGGCAGGGCTGGTCCTTCAGAACAATGGCGGCGACAACCTGGCGCGCGGCGCGGATGGTGCCTTCACGTTCGCCACGCCGATCAACAGCGGCGCGGCCTACAACGTCACGGTGCTGACACAGCCGTCGAACCCGGCGCAGGTGTGCACGCCGGCTAACAACACCGGCAACGCCTCGGCCAATGTCAGCAATGTCACGATCAGCTGCGCGACGCCGCCGCCGTTCGGCAGCGCGGATATCGGTCCCGCGGGTGGCACGGTCAACGGCGCCTACGGCGCGCAGATCGTCATCCCGCCGGGTGCGCTGGCGACCACGGTGCGCATCGGCCTCGCGCGCGACAGCAGCAACTCGCCCGACGTCGTGGTGCCGAACTTCGACACGGTCGGCGCGATCTACGAGCTCACGCCGCACGGCCAGGCATTCGCGCTGCCGGTCACGGTGCGAATTCCCTTCGACGCCGAGCAGGTTGCCAACGACGCCGACCCGGTGCTCTACAAGGCCGAGCCCGGCGGTCCGTACTCGGCGCAGACCACCACGGTCAACGGCGGCTTCGTCGAAACGCAGGTGACCAGCTTCTCCTGGATGGCGGCGTTTGCGGCGTCCACCAAGCCGCGCATGGTGTATGCGCTGCAGAGCAGCGCCGGTGCGCTGAGCCTGGTCTCGCATCGCATCGACAAGAACACGGGCGCGTTGAGCGCGCCGACCAGCACGCAGCCGGTGGGTGACTTCCCGACCTCGCTGGTCGCGCATCCGTCCGGGAAATACTTGTACGTCACCAATGCGGGCATGACGGCCATGAATGGCATCGACCCCAACAGCGTGGCGCTGTACCGCCTGAGCACCACGAACGGCAAGATCCTGCAGCCTTCGACGAGCTCGGTGATCACGCGCCAGCCGGCGGGTTACCGCCCCACGATGCCGGTGATCGATCCGAACGGACGGTTCCTGTACGTGATCAATTTCGGCAGCGTCTCGTTTGACGGCGGCAGCGACATCGACATGTTCAGGATCAGCGCGACCACGGGAGCACTGACCCTCACGGGTTCGGCGATCAGCGGCAACGGCGCGCAGCCCATGGGCATCGTCTTCAACCGGCCGGGCACGCGGGCGTACGTGCTGTACGCGGGAAACCTGAGCACGAATCCGCTCTCGTCCGTGGTCGCGCGTTACGACGTGAATCCCACCACCGGTGCGTTCACGGGACCGGTCGACAGCGCCGCGGTTTGCGGGCTGGGCAATGCTCCCTGGTCGATCGCAATCGATCCGAACGGCCGGGCCCTGCACGTCGCGTGCAACACCGGCAATCAGATTGCCTCGTTCTCGATCAACCCTGGCAGCGGCGCATTGTCCGCGCTGGGCACGATCACCGTGCAGGACAAGCCTGCGTCACTGGCGGCCGACAGCCTGGGCCGCTTCGTCTTCGCCGCCAAGCAGCAGCCGTTCTTCACCGTCAACCTGCTGGCGTATCGCGCGGATGCCACCACCGGTGCGCTGACGCTGGCGAACCAGATTCTCAGCGGTTGCACCGGTTCCTGCGTGGGTCCCACTGCGACGGTTGCCGAACCGCAGGGCAACTTCGTCTACAGCGTCGACGTGACCGGAAGCCTGGCGAGCAATACGGTCAATCAAACCACCGGAGCGCTCACCAATACCGGCGCGCGTGCCAACGCCTGGCTGCCGCAGCCCGGCGGCATCGGCTTCCCGTTCACCTTTGCCGCCACCGGCGTGAGCCCGGTGTGGCAGTCGAACTGCACGCAGGGATGTGCGCTGTCGGGCGGAACGGCGGGAAGCAGCGGCAATCCGCCGACGAATCCGAGCCCGCCGACCAGCCACCTGCTGAGTGTGTCCATCGGGCCGTACTTCGGTTACGTGACCAGCTCGCCCGCCGGCATCGACTATGCGCCGTCGACCAATGCCGATCCCCTCGGCCGCAACGACACCTCGTCCGAATTTCCGGCCGGCACGAATGTGCAGCTCTGCAGCTCGCCGCCACCGGCGCCGTTCGGCGCTTACGACATCACGTGGATGGGATCGTGCAGCGGCACGGGTCAGTGCACGAGCGTCACGATGGATTCCGACAAGTCCTGCATGGCGAACTTCCAGCTACGCATTCCCTGAAATCAGAGGAGACCAGGTCATGAAATCTGCAATTGCATTGTTGATGGTGCTGTCGGCGGCCACGGCCCAGGCGCAATTGGTGGTGCCCACGGGATCCAAGGGCACGCTCAAGGTCGAATACGTCTACAACGCCGCCGGAAGAACCGGCACCGAAAGCGGCGGAGCCATCGATGAGTGGAAGGTGCGCCGCGTGATCAACATCACGGCTAACTACGAGGCGGAGGTACCCCAGCCACTCGGCAGGCTCCACAAGATTGAAGCCTCGCAGCAGGCGTCCATCGAAAAAAAGAACAGGGACGTGCAGGCGTTCGCAAAGAAGATGGAGCCGACCATGAACGACATGATGAAGATCGCCGAACGTTGCGGCGAGTCGGAGGCATGCATCGAGAAAGCCATTGCCGAGTACGGCAACACCATGGACAAGAGCGAGATCGAGGCGAACAAGAAGACGGCCGCGGGCCTGGGAAAGCCGGACGAGCCGCGCTACCAGATGTGGCGGGCGAAATCGCAGACCGGCACCTACCTGATCGACGAACTCATCACCCGCCAGGTCTTTGAAATGACCTGCACGCGCACCCAGGTGTGCAAGCGCACGACCACCTCCAAGGGTAGCGGAGACATTACGCAACCAGCCGGCCGCCCGATTGAAGGGACGACAGCGCTGGAATTCGACATGGTGACCAAGGATCTGGCCGTGGTATTGCCGAGCCCGCTGGCGCCTCTGAAGGTCGAGAACACCGCCACGACTTCGATCATCGACGACGAGGTTTCCGCCGGGTCTCATCGTTCCCCGAAGGTCCCGGACTTCGGGCCGATCAACGTCGTCATCCCGGGCAACGAGCTCAAGGCGTCGGGAACCCGGACGATCAAGGGCACCGGCCAAGGCGCCGAATCCGGCACGCTCACGGTGACCTGGACTTTCACGCGCCTCTGAGGTGTCGCCATGAAACCGTTGCAAATCGTTCTGTTGGGTGTGGGCCTCATGATGGCGCTCGCCGCCTGTGAACGAGGCGGCGAGAAGGGCGCAGCAGCCAATGCGGCGGGCACCGCCGCGGTCGCCAAACCCGTGACTGCGAACGAGCTCGTCACCGAGGCGCCGCGATTTGCAGAGTGGCTGAAGCGCGACCGCGCCGCGGTGGTCCGCGAGATCGCGAAGAAGGAGTACGTGTTGCAGCGGCGCATGCTGGATTTCAGCGGGCTCACGGAAGAGCTCGGGGGTCCGGAGCGCGCCGACGCTGCATTGCGCGAGCTGATGCGCGCGCTCGAAGCCAGTGCCACGCCACCGGCGATCTCCGAGTGGCAGCGAGTCGCCGACGGCGATGAAGTGAGCGGCACGTTCGCGGTATCTCAGGCGACCTTCGAGCTCACGTTGGTGGGTCTCGATTTCAAGAATTCCTACGGCGACGGCAAGGCCAGCCAGAGCGGTTTCAAGAACGACAGTGGCCAGGTCGAGTTGAACGTCAAGGATGGCTCGGTCGAATATTCCTCGGCTCACGAAGTGAATTCCGCGGCGCTCTCGGGCAAGTTTTCGACCCACATGAAAGTGAATGTGTGCCCGGACGCGGCCGGCGAAATCAGGCTGCAGATCGAGGGCCGGGCGTCGATGTCGCGCAAGAACGGCACGCGTGGATCAAACACCCAGTTCAGCATCGACGTGACGCGTTACGTCGACGATGACGCGAACATGAGTGACCTCGATTTCCATTCGAACATGCAGTCGGCCGAGTTTGGCGGCAATGCGGGGACCTTCGTCGACATGGATCTCGACGCGTCCACGCGCGGCGGCAACAACGGCAGCAAGACCAATCGGCGCAGCTCGAAGGCCTCGGATGCCGACGTGGCCGCGGCGGATTCCCTGGCGCAGATCCTGAAGCTGATGGCCATCAGCTACACGGAAATGACGCGCGAGGTCTGGGAGGGCGGCAAGTGCGTGCGCATCGACACCGAAAGCACGCCGGCCAAACGTGAGGGCGTGAAACCCTCGACCAACTTCAGCCTGTACGCCGGCCCGCGCAGCAAGGTCGATGGCTCGGCGGTCGGCGGCACCGTGCGCGGCACGTTGAAAGGCGAGGCGTCACTCGATCCCGGTGCCACCAAGCTGCGCGCCGACGCCACGTTCGCCTACATCGCTCCCGGCGAGCGCAACAAGCAGGCGACGGTGTCGCTCGAGGCTCGCTCCAGGCGCGGCATCGGTTTGGCTGACGTGGCGTTCAACACGGCAGGTGCGGCCTATCGCGTCGAGGGCGGCGCGGATGAGTTCCATGGAAGCGGCGTGGCCTGCGATCTCGCGCAGCAGTTCTTCATAGAAGGCAGCGGCGTCACCGTGCGGTTCGAACCGAGTTCGGCGAACGACGGTCGTTACAGCTATTCCGGCAACATGAGCGGCTTCGCCGTGTACGGACACGGCACGTACACCGTCAATTACAGCGACGAGGTGGCGGTGAGCATCCGCGCGACAGGTCCGGGTTCGGTGAAAACTCCCATGGGCACGCAAACGGCCAATGGCACTGAGGATTATTCGCTCACGCCGGTTGAATCGGCGGAGTGCGCCGGCTCGACCTGAACTTGCGCAGGACGAGCGCATAACCAATCGCATTCACCGTGATCAGGATGCCCATGATCAGGAACTGCGTGCCGCGGGTCAGTCCGGTCGGATAGATGACGGGAGCCAGGTAGTGTGTGACGAAGCCCTCACCGTACGTGCTCTGGCCGGCAAGCTCGCGATATTGATTCTCGAGCGGGGTAAGCGGGCAGATGTTTCCGCTCGCCTCGATCCACACGCCCCAGGCGAGCGCGGGCAGGTGCAGCCAGATGATCCAGCGCTTCCAAAGGATGAGAAACGATCCGAGCAGCGCGAAGGCGATGAACAGGAAATGAAACGCCATGACGGCGTCGGCGGCGAGCGAGTAACGCATGGCCGCCGATGTTAGCGGAAGGTGCTAAGGCGCCGTTTCGAGCACCTCGAAATAGCCGACCCGCTGTCCCTGCTTGTCGATCCAGAGGCGCTCGGCGGAATCCAGCTTCTCGCCCTGGTCGAGGTGCAGTGCGGCATATTCCTCGAGAGTGAGGCCCCCGGGGAGCCGCTCTATCTGGCTGCCCTCGAGAAAGCAATGGGCCATGCCCACGGATACGCCCTGGAGGTCCTTTCGGACTATCCATTTCCGCATGCCGTCGATCCTCCCTGGATGACGTTCTTGTTGGTATTGGTTGGCCCGCATTCTGCTACGTCGGGCCCGGGGCGGCAACCGGTGGGTTCTTCGTGGTAGCTAGTCAGGTCTCGCCGCGGCGCCGCAGCTCCGCCCGAAGATCGCTCAGCAGTTCAAGGGTTTCCCTGCGGAGTCGCGCGAGCTCTTCCTCGCCGAGGGAGCGAAGTTTCTCGATTTCTTCACCCTCGGCGGTTACCGAGGCCTTGACAACGTCGAGCAGGCGGATGGTGGCCTTCGCCTTTCCGAAAGCCTCCAGCAATTCGGGAAGCGGCGACTGGGAGAACTGCAGGCCCCGCTGGGCGGATGGGCCTCGTTCGCGTGGAGGTCGCTGCACGCTCATGATAGGTACCTTCGATTGTCCGCAGTGCCCGCCGTTTCCGCTGTAGGAGGTGCAGCGGTCCAGCTAACAGACTGACAGCTTGATCCATGTTAGCCGCAGCGCGCGGGTTTCGAGTTCGCGTCAGACAAACAACCCGGCGTCATTCAGCGGACTCCGATGGCGACCCGCAATACGCGGCGTAGGCTGACGCGCCATGATGAACACATCGGGTTCCGCGCGGCAGCCCTCGCGCCAATGGTCCGTGCTGCTAATGGCGCCGGCGGCCTGGCTCTCGGCGCTGGGAATCCTGTTCACGTTGAGCGAAGACGCCTGCACCAGCGATGCACGTCAGCCGCTGTGGGCGCTCATCACCATTTGCATCGTGGCAGCGCTGATCAGCGCACCGCTGGCGTGGCGCGCGCGTTCGCTCCCGGAAACGGTGTCCGGCCTGAGTGCGATCCTCAGCGCAGTCTTGATGCTGGTGGCGGTGCCGGTCCTGCTGTTCGATTCCTGCCGACCGTGAGCCTCCCGGTCAGCGATCCTTCATGAGCCGGCCTTCCTGGTCGCGCGTCTTGCCGCCGCTGCCCGGCGGCATGCCTTCGATGTCTTCGCCTTCTTCGCCCTCGAGCTCGGCCTTGCGTGCCGCGAGTTGCTCGCCCAACGCGTCGAGGTCCATGTCGGAGTCACGGGCATGGGCGAACATGCCGCCCGGCTGCTCTTCCTCCTTGACGTGGTGCTTGATCATTTCCGATAGCACCGTGACCTTGGCGTCGAAGTAATCGTCATCCGGCGAGGATTCCTCGATCTCGGCGATCAGCTGCTTCGCGCCGTTGTGCTCGACTTCGGCCTCGTGGTGGAGATCGGTCTCGTCGGTGGCCTCGAGGAATGCCGGGTAGAAGATTTCCTCCTCGATGGTGGTGTGCACTCGCAGCGCCTGGCAGATCTGCGTCGCCAGGGTCTGCTTGCGGTTGCCGTCGCGCGCCTTCTCGAACTGCTCGAACCATTCCTCGACCTGGCGGTGATCCGCCTTCAACAGCGCGATCGCGTCCTGTGCGCGGCCGCCAGATGATTCCTTCCGTTTCGCTTTTGCCATGGGTGATACCTCCGTGTGAGGGGGCAAATGCTGCCGTGCGCGCGTCTGGCGCGATATGGACGATCACAGTTGCCACGCGTCAGGCGGCGCTCACAAGCGATGCGAATGTCTCGCATCGCGGGAATGCGCCCGGTGTCCTACATCTCGAGGCCGTTGCGAAGCCTCTAATCGGCCGCATTGACGAAAGGAGACAGTGACATGGGATTCATACTTTGGTTGGTCATTGGCGGTGTGGTGGGCTGGCTCGCCAGCCTCGTGATGCGTCGCGACGCGAGTCAGGGCATTTTCCTGAACGTCGTCGTGGGCATCATCGGTGCGGCGCTCGGCGGCTGGCTCATCAGCCCGTTGATCGGCGCGCCCAGCATCAACTCGGGCCAGATCAGCATGGCGAGCCTGCTGGTGTCGTTTCTCGGCGCAGTGGTCTTGCTGGCGATCGTGAACCTGTTCACGCGAAACCGGGTTCGCTGACAACGCGTACGGCCTCGGCCTGCTCAGCGCACGTTGATCTCGAGCAGGTCGAGGCGCTCCTCGATGCGGTGAAAGGCGTCGTCGCCGATCTCGGCGGTGTCGCGGAGTTTGACCAGCGCGCTGCGTTGCGCCTCGACGATGCGCACGCGCAACTGGTTGCGCGCCTCGCGCCCGGTGGCGTGGGGCGCGTCGGCGTCGAACACCTCGGTGGTCACGAATTCGTCGCGCAGCACCGTGGCGGTCTCGGACTTGTCGTCCTCGAGGATTTCCAGCGCCACCAGCGCGAGTACGTCCTGCGCGACGCGCACCTCGCGATCCACCGTGCCGTCGTCGCGCAGCTTGAGAGCCCGGATCAGCGGACGCAACGTGATTCCCTGGACTACCAGCGTACCGACCACCACGAAGAAGGCGCACAGCAGCGCGAGATCCCGATATGGAAATCCAGGCGGCAGCGCATAGGCCGTGGCCAGGGTCACGATGCCGCGCATGCCGGCCCAGCCGACGACGACGCTGCCCTTCCAGGTCGGCACGAAGTTGCCTGGCCACCAGCCGGCGCCGAACCATCGGTACTTGAGATTGGCGGCGCGGTTGTACACGAATACCCACGCGATGCGCACCAAGATCACCATGCCGAGCACCGCAGCCGCAATCTGCAGGTATTGATTGCGTTCCGACGCCTCGAGCGTTTCGAGAATGGGGCGCAGCTGCAGCCCGATCAGCACGAAGGCCAGCACGTTGAGCACGAACACCACGGTCTCCCACACCGCGTACGACGGGATGCGCTGCGCGGCCGGCGTGCGCTCGGGTGAGAGTCGCGCGGCCGTGATGGCGTAAACCACGATCGTCACGATGGGCGAGAGGTGCACCTCCTCGGCGAAGATCCACACGCCGAAGGTGGTGACGAACTGCAGCACGATGGTGCTGGGCGTATCGGTGACCCGGGCAAGAATGCGCACCACGATATGCGCGAGCGCAAAGCCGACGCCGACGCTGGCGACCATGGCGAGAGACAGCAGCGCGGTACCGCTGCCCGAAAACGTCGCGCCCATGGCCACGCTCACGGCAAGCCGGTAGACCAGCAGCGCGGTGGCATCGTTGAGCAGACTCTCGCCTTCGATGATCACGCCGATGCGATGCGGAATCCGCAACTTGCGCATCACGGCAGAAGCCGCGACCGCATCCGGCGGCGCGACGATGGCGCCGATCGCGACCGCCGCGGCCCACGGGATGTCGGGGATCATCTGCCGCAGCAGCCACGCCACTGCGACGATCGTGAGCCCGACCGCGATGAACACCAGCGACATCACCGGGATCCAGTAACGCTTCAGATCGCGCAGCGACGTATCGAAGGCCGAATCCAGCAGCGCGGGCGCGACGAACAGCGCCAGTGTCAACGACGGGTCGAGATTGAACTGTGGGGCCGCCGGCAGGAAGGCCAGTGCCGTGCCGCCGAGCGCCAGGAGCGAGGGGTAGGGCAGGTTGAGATAACGCGCCAGGCCGGCGAGCACCACGGCGCACAACAGCAGTATCAGGACCGATTGGAAGATCAGCACGCGGACATCTTAACTGTCCGCGCTATCGCTGGGCCTTAAAATCCTCGCGGGTCTGGGCGCGATTGATGCCGAAGGTGGCGCGCGCGCCTTCAGCGGCTGCAACGATAGACAGCTGCACGTCGCGGATGATATTGCCGGCGACGAACACCCCGGGGCAGGCGCGCATCGGCATGATGAAAACTGCTGGCGCTGATTCGGTCGATTGCACGAAGGTAGCGTCGGGCCAAACCTTTGGCTGATGGAGGCCAGGGGAGGAGCGTGCTGAGATCCTCGCGTATCCGTCGCGGATTGGAGATTGCCATGAGACGCACATGCTTCATGTTCACCGCGTCGCTGTGTTGCCTGTCCTGCACGATGGGCACGTCGGCGCAGGAAGGGACGTTCTACGGGCCGCTGCGATCGCGGGATCTTTCGCCGTTCGGCGGCCTGCGTCTCGACATGCGTCCGGCGCATGCCCTGTCCGGCGAACCGGGCAGCTGGGCGGTTGAGACGGAACTCGGCTATCAGAACACCTGGGCGCTCAGTCCCGAGGTCGAGAAGTACCTGATCAACCTGGAGCCGACTGGCCGCCGCACCCTGGGCCCTGCGGACATGCAGGCGATTGTTGACCTTCCCGGCGAAAACTATCTACTGGACCTCGAGGTTGGGACCATCGACGTCACCTTGCACTACAAGGTGTCGTCGAATTGGGCACTGTACGGAATCGTCAGCGCAATCTCGTACCAGGACGGGTTCCTCGACGGCACCATCGAGAAATTCCACGACGAGGCCGGTTTCAGCACGTTTGGCCGGCCGGCGGTGGCGCGCAATCAGGCGACGCTCATCTATGACCTGAAAGGTGTCAAGGCCGCGTTCTACGAAAAACCGACGGATGGTGGACTGACCGATCCGACGATCGGGTTCCGTTATTCGGGAGTCCAATTCTCCTCGCGCTGGCATCTCACTCTTGAAGGGGCGGTAAAGATTCCGGTGGCCGGCGAACGACTGTTGTTGTCTACCGGCCGCACGGATTACGGCGTGCAGGCATCACTGCAACGCCTGGGTGTCCGGCATGCTTTCTATGGCAACGTGGCGGCGGTGTATTACGCAGGGACCCGCAAGCCAGCGCCGCAAGACGCGCAGATAGTCCCCACGGTGATTCTTGGCTACGAGTTCAAGTGGACCGCGAAGACCAACCTGAACATCCAGGCCTACGTGAGCAACAGCGTGTACAAGCACGCGCAAACCGACCTCGAGGATCTGCTTGGCATGAAATACCAATACAGCCTCGGTCTTCGGCACCGTATGGAGAACTGGCTGGTGTCATTCGGCTTCACCGAGAACGTGCAGAACATCAACAACACTCCAGACGTCGGGTTCCAGCTCGGTTTCGCGTGGATTCCGCGGCTGCGTCCCGGTTCAGGAGGACTCTAACTTCTCGGCGTCCAGCTTCAGCCGGTCCACGATCCTGCACAGCTCTGCGACCGATGAGGCCTTGACCTTGCGCATCATGTTGCTGCGATGCACTTTCACCGTGGTCTCGGTGATGCCGAGGTCGCCGGCAATCTGCTTGTTGAGCCGCCCGCTGACCACCTGCAGCAGGATCGAGCGTTCGCGCGGTGTCAGCACCTCGAGGCGCGTGCGCAATGCCTTGAGGTCTTCCTCGTTCGCACGGCGTGCACGATCGCGGTCGAGCCCCACATTCACGGCATCCAGGAGTTCCTGGTCGCGAAACGGCTTGGTCAGGAATTCGACGGCGCCCGCCTTCATGGCCTGCACGGACATCGGAATATCGCCGTGACCGGTGATGAACACGATGGGCAAGCTGACGCTTGCGGTGGCGAGGTCCCGCTGGAAGTCGAGTCCGCTGCGTCCCGGAAGCCTGACGTCGAGGATGAGGCAGGTCGGCACATCGGGTCTCTCGAATGCCAGGAACTCGGGAAGGTTCGTGAACAAACGCGGATGCAGGCCCACTGATCGCAACAATCGCCCCAGGGAGGTCAGAAAATCGTTGTCGTCGTCAATGACGATCACGCAGGACTCGGGATCTGGCACCCCTATAGCTTGTGTTGACAAGTCCACTGAAGAACGCATCGATTACTCCCTGCGGAGGATCCTAGTACCAACAAGTAGGCTTGCACAGGCCGCCTAAACCTTGGCTTAGGGTTCCAAACCTGTGACCGAGGCATTCTTGGTGACAGTCGCGTTGCACAATCGTGGAGCGGCGGTGCCCAAGGATTCCCTGATCTCCATTGTCGATGATGACCAGTCGTTTCGTGATTCCTTGCGAAGGCTCATCAAGTCGTTAGGCTACGCCGTCGCGGTCTTTTCGTCCGCTGCCGAATTTCTCGCCTCGCCGCGCTTTGCCGCCACCAATTGCCTGGTGGCCGACATTCACATGCCTGACATGAGCGGTTTGGAGCTCTATGGGCACCTGGTCAGGAGCGGCAACCGCATTCCGACCATCCTGGTCACCGCCTATCCGGATGACGTCGATCAGGAGCGCATGTTGCGCGAAGGTGTGGAGTGTTATCTTCGCAAGCCTCTGGAAGAAGCTGCGCTCATCGCCTGCCTTCGAACCGCGGTTGCGCGCCACTAACAAACTCCACCGCGGGGTGCGCCGATGGACAAATCTGCCTTGCAAGTGCTGTGGGGAGACGCGGGGCGCGTCTTCTGCAGGGAAGCGGCGAGGGGTAACGGGGTCCAACGCCACTTTTTCCTGCCCGGTGATGTCGGCGCCACTCATCCAACGGTCGAGAGCATCAGTCGCCTGGCACGCGAGTGCGCGCTGAAGGACCTGCTCGATTGCGCGTGGGCCGTGCGACCGCTGGAGCTGCTGCGTGACGGTGGGCACACGATGCTGCTCGTCGACTATTCGGGTGGTGAACCACTCGATCGATTCATCGGCAAGCCCATGGAGATGAGAAGTTTCCTGCGGCTGGCGCGGGCATTGTCCGCGGCGGTGCGCCAACTCCACAGTCGCGGGCTCATTCACAAGGACATCAAGCCCGCCAACATATTCGTGGATCCGGCAAGCGGCCAGGTGTGGCTCACGGGCTTTGGTATCGCTTCGCGTCTGCCGCGCGAGCGCCAGGCGCCCGAGCCGCCGGAGTACATCGCCGGAACGCTGGCCTACATGGCGCCCGAGCAGACCGGACGCGTGAATCGCTCGATCGACTCCCGCACCGATCTTTATTCTCTCGGGGTCACGCTCTACGAGATGTTGACCGGTAGTTTGCCATTCACCGCATCGGACCCCATGGAACTGGTGCACTGTCACATTGCCCGGCAGCCGGCGAATCCCGGCGACAAACTCGAGGGCATTCCACGCGTTGTTTGCGACATCACGATGAAGCTGCTCTCGAAGACCGTCGAACAGCGCTACCAGACGGCGGCGGGGGTGGAGAGCGACCTGCGGCGCTGCCTCAACGAGTGGGAGATGCACGGACGCATCGAAGATTTCGCGCCGGGCGTTCACGACACGCCGGATCGCCTGATGATTCCCGAAAGGTTGTACGGCCGTGACAGTGAAATCGATACGCTGCTCACGGCGTTCGATCGCATCGTCGGTGGCGGCCGCCCGGAGCTGGTGCTGGTCTCCGGGTATTCCGGCGTCGGCAAGTCCGCGGTGGTCAATGAGCTGCACAAGCCGCTGGTCCCTCCTCGTGGCCTGTTCGCGTCGGGAAAATTCGACCAGTACAAGCGCGACATTCCATACGCCACGCTGGCGCAAGCCTTCCAGAGCCTGATCCGACCGCTGTTGGGTAAAAAAGAAGAGGAGCTGCGCAACTGGCGCGATGCGCTTCGCGAAGCGCTCGATCCGAACGGCTTGCTCATCGTCGATCTCGTCCCGGAACTCAAGCACATCATTGGCGAACAGCCGCCAGTGCCGGAATTACCGCCGCAGGAAGCGCAGCGCAGATTCCAGCTGGTGTTCCGCCGGTTCATTGGTGTGTTCGCACGGCCGGAGCACCCGCTGGCGCTGTTTCTGGACGACTTGCAGTGGCTGGATGCGGCCACACTGGACCTGCTCGAAGACCTGTTGACGCGCGACGACCTGCAGCACCTGCTGCTCATCGGCGCGTACCGCGACAACGAAGTGAGTCCGACGCATGCGCTGATGCGCAAGCTCGACGCCATTCGCCAGGCAGGGGCGGCCGTGCAGGACATCGTGCTCGCTCCCCTGACCCGTGCCGATATCGGCCAGCTGCTCGCGGACTCCCTGCACTGTGATGCCGGTCATGGCGCACCGCTGGCGAAATTGATTCACGACAAGACCTCGGGCAATCCCTTCTTCGCCATCCAGTTCATCGGCACGCTGGCGGAAGAGGGCTTGTTGTCGTTCGACTACGGTCATGGTCTATGGGGCTGGGACCTGAATCGAATTCTCGCCAAGGGTTACACCGACAACGTGGTCGAGCTGATGGTCGGAAAGTTGAGTCGTCTGCCGCGAGAGACGCAGCAGGCGCTGCAGCGATTTGCCTGCATGGGCAACAGCGCCGAGTTCGACATGCTGCAGATGGCCTTCCAGGAATCCAGCGACGAACTGCACGAAGACTTGTGGGAAGCGGTCCGCAACGGGTTGATTTTTCGCTCCGATGCTTCCTACCGGTTCCTGCATGACCGCGTGCAGGAAGCGGCGTATTCGCTGATTCCAAAGGCGCAGCGCGCCGATGCCCACCTGCGCATTGGCATGCTGCTCGCCGCGAACACGCCGCCCGCCAGGCGCGAAGAGGCGATCTTCGAAATCGTCAACCAGCTGAACCGCGGCTCGCACCTCATCACCTCCGTCGAAGAGCGCGAGCGGGTGGCCGGCCTGAACCTGGTCGCGGGCCGCCGTGCAAAGCTCTCGACCGCGTACGAGTCGGCACTCAAGTACCTCGGCGCCGGCAGCGGCATGCTCACGGAGGAAACCTGGGAGCGGAATTACTCGCTCAAGTTCGCGATCGAGTACCTGATGTCCGAGTGCGAACTGCTTACCGGAGAACTGGGCACGGCGGAAACCCGCTTGTCGCGGCTGGCAGGGCGCGCGCAGAACCGCCACGACTTCTGCATTGCCACCCGTCTGCGGCTCACGCTCTACACCGCTCTGGATCGCAGTGATCGCGCGGCCGACGTGTTCCTCGAGTGGCTGAGTCGCGACGGTACGGTGTGGCCCAAACATCCCACCCGCGAGGACGTGGAGCGCGAGTACCAGCGCATCTGGTCGCTGCTTGGAGACCGACAGATCGAAGATCTCTTCGACATGCCGCTGATCACCGATCCCGACGTGCTCGACACGTTCGACGTGTTCACGGAAATCGTCACGCCGGCGTTGTTGTTCGACCAGCACCTGTCGACTCGGGTGGTTTGCCGCATGGTCAGTCTCAGCCTCGAACATGGCAACTGCGACGGCTCGTGCTTCTGCTATGTCTGGCTGGGAATGTTCGCGGGGCCGCGTTTCAACAACTACAAGGACGGCTTCCGCTTCGCGCAGTTGGGCTACGACCTGGTCGAGAAGCGTGGCCTGGTGCGTTACCAGGCGCGTACCTACATGAATGTCGGCTGCACCGTGATGCCGTGGGTGAAACACGTGGGTGCCGGACGCGAACTCATTCGCCGCGCATTCGATGCTGCGTACCGCGTCGGCGACCTGACCTTCGCCTCCTACAGCTGCGATCAAATGGTCACGAACTACCTGGCGGTGGGAGATCCGCTCGCGGAGACCCAGGCGGAGTGCGAAAACGGCCTGGCATTCGCCAATCGCGTGCAGTTCGGCCTGTGCATCGAGTTATGCGGAGCCATGCTCGGCCTCATCACGACATTGCGTGGTGGCAACGCGACCTTTGGAACCCTGGATCACCCGGGCTACACCGAGGCGGACACAGAACGGCGCCTGTCCAACCCGAACCTGGTGTTCGCGGAGTACTACTACCTCATTCGCAAGTGCGAGGCGCGCTTCTATGCCGGCGACTTTGCCACTGCCGCGCAGGCATCGTTGAAAGCAGACCCGCTGATGTGGACGTCCTCGGCGCAGTTCGAAACGGCGGAGCACCAACTCTATGGCGCACTCGCGCATGCCACGGCATGGGACGCCGCGTCTTCCGACCAGAGAGCCATTCACCTCGACGCCTTGAAATCCCACCACCGGCAGCTGGCGATCTGGGCCGGGCACAGCCCGGAAACTTTCGAGAACCGTGCGGCCATTGCTGCTGCCGAAATCGCGCGCATCGAAGGCCGCGTACTCGAGGCGCAGGATCTCTACGAGAAGGCAATCCATTCAGCGCGCGTCAATGGCTTTGTCCATCACGAGGCGTTCACGAACGAACTGGCGGGGCGTTTCTACGCGGCGCGCGGCTTCGACAGGATTGCCACTACCTACCTGCGCGAGGCTCACTACTGCTACCAGCGCTGGGGCGCGGATGCCAAGGTTCGACAACTCGAGCAGCGGTATCCCCAGGTCATGGCTGACCGGTCGACCCCGGATGCAACGGCGACCATACAGACGCCGGTCGAACATCTCGATCTCGCCACCGTGATCAGGGTGTCGGAAGCCGTGTCGGGAGAGATCGTCCTCGAGAAGCTGATCGATACGCTGATGCGCACGGCCATCGAGCATGCCGGCGCCGAACGAGGGCTGCTGATTCTTCCGCGGGACGATGAGTACCGGATAGAAGCCGAAGTCACTCTCGGGAATGACGAAATCAAGGTCGACGTGAGGCAGTCGAACGTGACGGGGGCGGACCTGCCGGAGTCGGTATTCCGCTATGCGCTGCGAACGCGGGAAAGTGTGCTGCTGCACGATGCAGCCGGCCAGAGCGCATTTTCGGCCGATGAATACGTTCGCGCGAACCACGCGCGTTCAGTGCTGTGCCTGCCGATTCTCAAACAGGCCCGATTGCTCGGCATGCTCTACCTGGAGAACAACCTCACGCCCAGTGCGTTTACTCCGGCCCGGATGGCCATCCTGAAGCTGCTGGCGTCCGAGGCGGCGATCTCGATCGAGAATGCGCGGCTGTACCAGGATCTGGCCGAACGCGAAGGCAGAATCCGTCGCCTGGTGGAAGCCAACATCATCGGCATCATCATCTGCGATGTCGAGGGCAGGATTCTCGAGGCTAACGACGCGTTCCTGCGCATCGTGGGTTACAGCCGTGATGATCTCGTGTCGCAGCGCATTCGCTGGACAGACCTGACGCCGCCGGAATGGCGCGAGCGCGACCAGCAGCAACTCGTGCCGGAGCTGAAGATGACCGGAAGCCTGCAGCCGTTCGAAAAAGAGTTTTACCGCAAAGACGGCAGTCGGGTGCCCGTGCTGATCGGCGTGGCGAATTTCGAAGACGGTCATCGGGGCGTGGCGTTCGTGCTCGACCTGACCGAGCGCAAGCGCACAGCAGACGCGATGCGTGCGTTGCAGATGGAACTGGCACATGCAAACCGCCTGGCGACCATGGGGCAACTGACGGCATCCATCTCGCACGAGGTCAATCAGCCGATCGGCGCGACGCGCAACAACGCCCATGCGGCGTTGCGCTTCCTGGCCGAGGAACCGCCGGATCTGGCGGAGGTGCGCGAAGCGATCGAGTGCGTGGTCAAGGAGACCTACCGCGCTGGAGAAATCCTCGGCGGCATTCGCGACCAGGTGAAGAAGGTGCCGCCGCGCATGGAGGGCGTCGACCTGAACGAAGCCATCGAAGAGGTGATGGCGCTGGTGCGCGGCGAACTGTTGAAACACCAGGTGGCGCTGTCCATGCGGCTCGGAGAGGGGCTGCTGTTGGTGCATGCGGATCGGGTGCAGCTGCAACAGGTCGTGCTCAACCTGATACTGAATGCCATCGAGGCCATCATCAGCGTCGGCGACGAATCGCGGGAGCTGGTGATCGGCACGGAAGTCGTCGCGAAAGATACCTTGCTGGTCGCCGTGCAGGATTCAGGGCCTGGAGTCGCACCGGAGAATCGCGAGCGCATTTTCGAATCGTTTTTCACCACGAAGGCCGGTGGAGTCGGCATCGGTCTTTCGATCTGCCGGTCGATTGTCGACGCGCATTCCGGCCGGCTGTGGGTGGATAGCCATGCGCCGCGCGGCGCGGTATTCCGGTTCACGTTGCCGGCGCACCACTAAACCAACACGCAATACAACCGAACAGCTTTCCAGCCGCGAATCGTTGCGCGCGCATTGAATCGACAGCGAGGCAAGCCCGCGGGCCCGGTCCGCGGGCTTTTTCATGCCCGCTCGTGGCGCACCGCTAAACCTGAGGTCAGCTCGCCTAACAAGAAAATCCAATGGAATCGAACCTCCCTGCCTTGATGTGATCGCGCCGCATCTTCAGTCGCAAGGGAGTTCGTCATGCCAGAGACGCCTGATCTCGAGCGCCGTCGTTTCTTCGGCGCCACCGCGGCAACCGTCGCCGCGACCACCCTGGGTCTTCAATTCATTTCCACAGACAGGAGCAAAGCCATGAGTGCAGCCGTTCAACAGGCCGGCGGCGATACCGCCATCCGGCCATTCAAGGTCACCTTTTCCGATTCCGAGCTCGCCGACCTGCGCAAGCGCGTGCTGGCGACGCGATTCCCCGAAAAGGAAACCGTCGCCGACGCCACGCAGGGCGTACAGCTCGCGACCACGCAGAAGCTCGCGCGTTACTGGGGGACGGAATACGACTGGCGCAAGTGCGAGGCGCGCATCAACGCGGTGCCGAACTTCATCACCGAGATCGACGGCCTCGACATCCATTTCATCCACGTGCGCTCGAAGCACGAGAAGGCCTTGCCCGTCATCATTACGCACGGGTGGCCGGGTTCGGTCGTCGAGCAGCTCAAGCTCATCGAGCCGCTGACCAATCCGACGGCGCATGGCGGCACCACCGCCGATGCATTCCACGTGGTGATTCCGTCGATCCCGGGCTACGGTTTTTCGGGCAGACCGTCGACCACCGGATGGGGTCCGCAGCGCATCGCGCGTGCCTGGGACGTTTTGATGAAGCGCCTGGGCTACACCAGCTACGTGGCGCAGGGTGGTGACTGGGGCGCGATCATCACCGAGTTCATGGGTGCGCAGGCCCCGAGGGGATTGCTGGCCATTCACACCAACATGGCCAACTGTGTTCCTCCGGACATCGACGCGGCGACCTTCTCCGGCAAACCCGCGCCGGCGGGGCTCTCGGCCGACGAGAAGCTGGCCTACGAGCGGCTGACCTTCGTGTACGCCAAGGGCATCGGTTATGGCTTTCAGATGGGGCTGCGGCCGCAAACGCTGTACGGAATCTCGGATTCGCCGGTGGGCCTGGCGACGTACTTCCTCGATCACGATGCGCGCAGCTATGAACTGATCGCGCGCGTATTCGACGGCCAGACCGAGGGTCTCTCGCGTGACGACGTGCTCGACAACATCACCGTCGCGTGGCTGACCAACACCGGGATCTCCGGCGGCCGTCTCTACTGGGAGAACTGGGGAACCTCGTTCTTCGCGGTGCGAGGCGTTACCGTTCCGGTGGCCGTGAGTGTTTTCCCCGACGAGCTCTACCCGGCGCCGCGCAGCTGGGCGGAGCGGGCGTATCCGAAGCTGGTGCACTACAACAAGCTTCCGAAGGGCGGACATTTCGCCGCTTGGGAGCAGCCGAAGCTGCTCTCGGAAGAGATGCGCGCGGGTTTCAAGTCGCTGCGCGGCTGATCGCGCCGCGGAGGAAAGCGAGGCCCGCGGGAGAGTCCGCGGGCTTCGTTGCCTGTCGATGCTAACCACATGGCGCAATGGCACTGAACCACCACGCCCTGATGTGATCCGCGATTCGGAACATCAATACCAAGGAGCAGAGCCATGAGTGCAGTTGCACAATCGATGAACAGCGACCTGGGCGCCATTCGCCCATTCCAGGTGAATTTTCCGGAGGCGAAGCTGGCGGACCTGCGCAAGCGCGTCAATGCCACGGTCTGGCCGGACAAGGAAACGGTTTCCGACGAATCAGAGGGCATCCAGCTCGCGGTGATCCAGAAACTCGCGCGCTACTGGAGCACGGAGTACGACTGGCGACGATGCGAGGCGGCGATCAACGCCGTGCCGAACTTCATCACCGAGATCGACGGCCTGGACATTCACTTCATCCACGTCCGGTCGAAGCACGAAAATGCGTTGCCCATCGTCATCACGCATGGCTGGCCGGGATCGATCGTCGAGCAGATGAAACTCATCGAGCCGCTGACCAATCCCACGGCCCATGGCGGCACGGCGGCGGATGCGTTCCACGTGGTGATTCCCTCGATGGCCGGCTACGGCTTTTCGGGCAAGCCGACAGCGCCTGGCTGGGACACCGCTCGCATGGCCCGCGCCTGGACTGTGCTGATGAAGCGTCTCGGGTATTCGAAATTCGTCGCCCAGGGCGGCGACTGGGGATCCCTGGTTTCCGAACAGATGGCACTGCAGGCGCCACCGGAATTGCTGGGCATCCACATCAACCTGCCGTTCGCGGTGCCGCCGGCGATCCTGCAGGCGCTGCCCAGCCACAAAGCGCCGCCCGGACTCGACGCCGATGAAAAGTACGCCTTCGAGCGCATCGACTTCTTCCTGGTGAACGGACTCACATACGCGCTGCAGATGGCCAACCATCCGCAGACGCTGTACGGGATTGCGGACTCGCCGATCGGGCTCGCCGCCTGGTTCCTCGAGCATGACCTGCTCAGCTACCAGCTCATCGCGCGCAGTTTCGACGGCGTGCCCGAAGGCCTTACGCGGGATGACATCCTCGACAACATCACGCTCACCTGGCTGACCAACACGGCGATTTCCGGCGCGCGTCTCTACCGGGAGAACAAGTTGCCGTTCTTCGTTCCGTTGGGCGTGAAGATCCCCGTGGCGGTGAGCGCCTTCCCGGACGAGCTCTATGCGGTGCCGAAGAACTGGGCGGAACAGGCCTATCCCGGGCTCATCCACTACAACAAGGTGGAGAAGGGCGGCCACTTCGCAGCCTGGGAACAGCCCAAGCTGTTCACCGAAGAGTTGCGCGCGGGATTCCGGACGCTGCGCGTGTAGTTCGACGATTCGATGCGAGCCCGCAGGTATCTCCTGCGGGCAACGCATCGTAAGGAGCAAGTTCATGAATGCCGTCGTCAAACAGGTAGCCAGTGAGGGCACCGCCATTCGACCATTCGTGGTGAGTATTCCGGACGAGGATCTCACCGATCTGCGCCGCCGCATCGTGGCGGCACGACTTCCAGAGAACGAAGCCGTCCCCGGCCTTTCGCGGGGCTTGCGACTCGCCACGATTCAGAAGCTCGCGCGCTACTGGGCGACGGACTACGACTGGCGCAGGGTTGAAGCGAAACTGAATTCCTACCCGCAGTTCATCACCGCGATCGACGGACTCGACATCCACTTTATCCACGCTCGTTCCAGGCATGAGACCGCGCTGCCGCTCATCGTCACGCACGGGTGGCCGGGTTCGATCATCGAGCAGCTCAAGATCATCGAGCCGCTGATCGACCCCACCGCTCACGGCGGCAGTGCAGCGGACGCCTTCCACGTCGTGATTCCCTCGAGGCCGGGAAATGGGTTTTCAGGCAATCCAATGACCCCGGGCTGGGATTGCACGCGCATCGCGCGGGCATGGGACCTGCTGATGAATCGCCTCGGGTACATGCGCTACGTGGCACAGGGCGGCGACTGGGGCGCGTTGATCAGCGAGCAGATGGGCGCGCTGGCGCCGCGGGGATTGCTCGGCATCCACACCAATCTGCCCTCCGCCGTTCCGGCGGAAGTCCTGGCTGCGCTCGCCAGCCACATCCCGCCGCCTGGCCTCGATGCGGAAGAACGCCGTGCGTTCGAGAAGCTCGATTCATTCTTCTCGCAGGGTCTGTCGTACGCCTACCAGATGGCGGGCCATACGCACGCGCTTTACGGGATTGCGGATTCTCCGATCGGGCTCGCCACCTGGCTGCTCGACAATGAGTTGTGGAGCCAGCAGCTCATCGCGCGAGCCGTCGACGATCAACCCGAAAGCCTCACGCGCGACGACCTGCTCGACAACATCACGTTGTACTGGCTGACCGATACGGCGATTTCCGCGGCAGGACTGTATCGGGAGAACAAGCTGCCGTTCTTCGCCCCGATGGGTGTCACCACGCCTGTCGCCGTGAGCGTGTTTGCCGACGAGACCTACCAGCTCCCGCGCTCCTGGGCGGAGCGGGCGTATCCCGGGCTCATCCACTACAACAAGGTTGAGAAGGGCGGTCACTTCGCGGCATGGGAGCAGCCGAAGCTGTTCACCGAAGAGTTGCGCGCGGGTTTCAACTCGCTGCGTGGATAGTCTGCTTCTTGCGCGCCGCCAGGGTCCAGCCAGGCCGCACGAAATGGCAGGTGTAGCCGTCCGGATACTTCATTAGATAGTCCTGGTGCTCTTCCTCGGCTTCCCAGAAGGCGCCGGCCGGACTGACTTCGGTCACTACCTTGCCGGGCCACAATCCGGACGCTTCGACGTCGGCGATCGTGTCTTCGGCCACGCGGCGTTGCTCGTCGCTGGTGTAGAAAATGGCGGAGCGGTAGCTGCTGCCCCTGTCGTTGCCCTGGCGATCGCGAGTGGTCGGATCGTGGATCTGGAAGAAGAACTCGAGCAGCTTGCGGTAGCTGATCCGGGCGGGGTCGAAATCTATCTCGACCGCTTCCGCGTGCGCGCCGTGATTCCGATACGTGGCATTCGGCGTGTTGCCGCCCGAATATCCCACCCGCGTCGAGATCACGCCGTCGTAACGGCGCAGCAGGTCCTGCACTCCCCAGAAGCAACCGCCGGCGAGGATGGCGCGTTCGGCGGTCATTTACGGTCCTCCACCTGGTCCAGGTAGGCGCCATAGCCTTCGGCCTTCATGTCGTCGCGATGAATGAAGCGCAGCGATGCCGAGTTGATGCAGTAGCGTAATCCGCCGAGCTCTTCGGGGCCGTCGTCGAAGAGGTGCCCGAGATGGCTGTCGCCGTGCGCCGAGCGTACTTCGGTGCGGATCATTCCGTGTGACTTGTCCTGCAGTTCATTGACGTTCGCGGGCTCGATGGGCTTGGAGAAACTCGGCCAGCCGCAGCCCGAATCGAATTTCGCGGACGAGGCGAACAAAGGCTCGCCCGACACGATGTCGACGTAAATGCCGGGCTCATCGTTGTCCAGGTACTCACCGGTTCCCGGCATCTCTGTGGCAGCCTGCTGGGTGACGCGATACTGCTCGGGAGACAGCGCCGAGATGACTGCGGGATCCCGCTCGAATTTGCGCACAGGATTATCCTCGAGGGTGGGGCGGTAGATTAGCGTGTCGGGTATTCCGTGAAAACGTAGTCGTTGTTCTTCGCGATGGTGTGGCACGCGAGGCCGCACCTGGCGTCGTTTGCCTGCGGCGGTTTGCTACTCGCGTCGCCGGGCCGGAACGTCCGGGTTGCGGCGTCGTAATCGAACACGGCCCAGCCCCAGCCGCCGCTGTCCGCGAATCGTTTGCTGTCCTTGACCATGAAGTCGACGTTGATTTGCGTGCCACCCACCGTCGGTGAACCCGGCTGCGCGGCATTCACCTTGGGTTGCCAGTGGATCTTGGCGAACTTCGCGCCATCCGGCACGGGCTTGCCGTTCGCCGGGATACCCGCCTTGTACGCCTCGATCAACACGGGATTGCCGAGTATCACGGCGGCCGCCATGCTGTTCTGGCTGACGTTGACGACCTGCCAGCCCTCGTACCCCTTGAACTCGGAGAATGCCAAGCCGCCTGGCACCTTCAGCGTGCTCTTGTCCTGGGCGGATAAGGCTCCGGTGACTGCCAGCATGGCAAGCGCTGTTACGACCCCCGCCGCGATCAGACTTTTCTGACTGTTCATTGCAACACTCCTGCGCTTCATGGAGAACACTGTATGACGGCAGCGACATGCTCACGGGGAGGCGCGTTTAGTCGTAGTGTACGAAGGTGTAGATCAAGGAGAGATGCCCATGGATAAGCGACAACTCGGATCGAGTGGCCTCGAGGTTTCAACGCTCGGTCTCGGCTGCATGGGCCTGAGCGCAGCTTACGGACCGGCCACCGAACACGCCGCCGCCCTCCGCCTGATCCGCACCGCCGTGGAGCGCGGCGTGACTTTCTTCGACACCGCCGAGATCTACGGCCCCTTCGCCAACGAATTGCTGGTAGGCGAGGCACTCGAACCCTTCAAGGGCCAGGTGACCATCGCCACCAAGTTCGGCTTTCGCATCGATGCGGAGGGCAAACAAATCGCGGGCCTCGACAGCCGGCCGGAGCACATTCGCGAAGTGGCCGAAGCCTCACTGAAGCGCCTGCGCGTCGAGGCGATCGATCTTTTCTACCAGCACCGCGTCGATCCTGAGGTGCCCATCGAAGACGTGGCGGGCACGGTGAAGGAGCTGATCCGCTCCGGCAAGGTGCGGCACTTTGGCCTGTCGGAGGCCAGCGCCGAAGTCGTGCGGCGTGCACATGCCGTGCAGCCGGTGACTGCGTTGCAGAGTGAGTACTCGTTATGGTGGCGCGAACCGGAGGATACGATCCTGCCCATGCTCGAGAAGCTCGGTATCGGCTTCGTGCCATTCAGTCCGCTGGGTCGTGGATTTCTGACCGGCAAGATCGACGAGAGCACGCAGTTTGATGCGTCGGATTTCCGCAATCGCCTGCCGCGATTCTCGGCCGAGGCGCGCAGGGCCAACCAGACATTGGTCGACGTGCTCACGGCCTTGGCCGCGCAGAAGCAGGTGACGGCGGCGCAGCTGGCGCTGGCGTGGCTGCTGGCGCAGAAATCCTGGATCGTGCCGATCCCGGGCACCACCAAGCTCTCGCGGCTCGACGAGAACCTTGCCGCGGTCGCCGTTGAGCTGAGTCCCGCGGAACTCAGGCAGATAGAGGCCGCGGCGAACAGCGTGACGGTGCAGGGCGCGCGTTACCCGGAGGATCTCGCGCGGCAGGTGCGTCCAGGCCGATGATTCACTTGCCCGACAACGCGGGCAGTGCGAACGCAAACAGGGCGCCGGCGGAGAAGCCGACCAGCGCCACGAGGTAGATAGTGGCGCTGATCCTTCTCAGCCGCATGCAGGCGCGGGCCGCGCCGGCATCGATCGGGCAGGGCAACGAGCGCGCGCGCCACAGCATCAACCCGCTGGCAGCCAGCAACACGCCGGCGATGCCGAACACCCAGGCCTTGTGTTCGGACAACCAGACGAGTTGCGGAAAAGTGGAGACCAGTCCCACGAGCGCCGCGCCGGCGCCGATGGACACCAGCACCGCGGGCAACACGCAGCACACCAGCGTCGCCGAGCTCGCCAGCAACGTGCCCATCGCGACGCCGACGTTGCGTCTGTGTGGATCAATCACTTCTTCTTTTCCTGGCTGATCTCGGTGCGGATGACATCGAGTGTGCGTTCCGTGCGCGCGATGCCTTTGACGTCGTAGCCGGAGTCGGTGAGTGCCTTGCGAAGCTCGGCATCCGGGATGTCCTGGCCCTCGCGCGTCGCGATGGCGACCAGCTGGTGCTCGAGGCTGACCACCACGTCGGCGGTGGCCGGATTCTTGCGCAGGGTTTTCTCGATGCCTTGCGCGCAGAAGCCGCACACCAGGCCGTAGACTTTCATCTCGATGGTTTTGGCGTTCGCCATGCCGGAGAGCAGGGCGAGCGCAGCAAAGATTGTCGTCAAGAGTGTTTTCTTCATGTGATTGCTCCAATTCAAAAGTTGACCATGGCCATGGCCTGCAGCTTTCCGTCGTCGGTGACGCCGGCCTCGACCCAGGCGCCTTTCTTGAACAGCCGCAGCAGCAGCGCCCACTCGATGCCCTCGTGCACGTCACCGGTGTAGTTGCGGCCCTGCACGACGAACCAGGTGGCCAGGGAGTCGAAATCGTGTTTGTACGGCGCGATGCCGAGCTGCAGCGTGTCGATGCGATGGGTGAACGTGTCGGCGACCTGCAGGTCGGTCTTGATCGAGGCGTAATAGCGCCGAGTCTCGTAATCGGCCTGTGCACCGGCGTTCCACGCGAACTCGTGACCATTGGTCTCGCTGACGTACGCCTGGCCGACGCCGCCCCAGGTGAACACGTTGGCCTGCGCGGCTTCCATGTTCCAGCGCTTCACCAGGTAGTTGGCCCGCGCGTAGGTGATTTCGCGGCGCTTGCCGTCGATATCGCTCTCGAGCTCGAGATAACCGCCGCCCAGCGAATAGAAATACTTCGGCGCGTAGAACACCTGCGCCTCGGTCATGGTGCCGGCGCCGTATTCGGCCATCACGGTGGTGCCGTGTGAAAACGCGATGGGCTTGGCGTGCACCATCGGCATCGCGCCCGCAAGGCATGTGCCCGCGAGCAAGGATCTAGCGAGGTTCATGTGAACCCTCCAGCAATCGGATCAGACGTCGTGGCGCACGGTGGCGCCACGCCTCATGTGCTGATCAGGCGATCGGTGGGGGCTTGAGCGGTGGCTCGGAGAATGTGGGTGTGAGCCGCGCGGGTTCCAGGTAGACCTGGGCCGTTGGGGCCGGCACGGAGTCGAATTGCAGTGTCGGAACGATGGCCGCGATCAAGGTGCAGGAGGTCAGGCAATCGCTCATCGAGTTCGCGCCATCCGGGCAGCAGGGGCATTGGTCGCTGTCGTTGTCCATGCCCATGTCCATGCCTTGGCAATGCGATTGGGTGGCTGCGCCGGCGGTCACCTGCGCGTGGGCCATGGCCGGCACGGCCAGCAGCAGTTGCGCGGCGATCAAAACGAACGCCAGGGGTCGGGCGAGTCTTTTCGCAATGCGATGCACGGACCCCAAAATAGGCCCTTGCGGGTGCGTTTTCCAGCCTCGAGGTCTCATTTTCCTCCTGGAAGGGTCAGACCAGCCCTTTCTCGCGCAGTTCCTCCTTGAAATACGCGTAGAAGATCGGCGCGGCGATCAGGCCCGTGATGCCGAACGCCGCCTCCATCACCAGCATCGCGATCAGCAGTTCCCAGGCGCGCGCGTTGATGTGCGAGCCGATGATGCGTGCGTTGAGGAAGTACTCGAGCTTGTGGATCACGATGAGGAACACCAGCGAACCCGCGGCCACCGGCAGGCCCTGGCTCAGGCACACGACGACGATGGCGGTGTTCGAGATCAGGTTGCCGATGATGGGCATCAGGCCCACGACGAAGGTGAGCGCCACCAGGATCTTCACCAGCGGCAGGTCCACGCCGAACAGGCGCAATACCACGTCGAGGTAGATCCAGGTAAAGAAGGTGTTGATCAGCGAAATCCAGAACTGCGCGAAGACCACGCGCTGGAAGGACGAAGCGAGGCGCGCGGCATGGCGCGCGATGTCGTCGGCCAGCGGCGTGCGGACCGGATGGGTGGCGGCCTTCTGCATCGAGAGCAGGGCGCCGATCACCATGCCTAACAGGATGTGCGCCAGCGACCGGCCGATGCCGCGCCCGGCCAGCTGCAGCGAGCCGGCGTTGGAACGCAGCCACTCGGCGATGGCCACGCGCAGGGACTCGGCGTCATCGGGCACGTAGCTGCGCAGGCTCTCGGGCAGGATGGCGCGCGCGTCTTCGATGATCTGCGCCATGCGCTGCATCAACTGCGGCACGCTCTCGCCGCTGTTGCGGATGAATGCGACCAGTCCGATGCCGATGCCGATGAGCGCAGCGATGACCGCGGTGGCGATCAGCGTGACCGCCAGCACTCGCGATCCGTCGCGGCTCAGCGCACGCACCCGCAGCCAGGGCGTGAGCACGTCGACCAGCTTGTACACCAGCAAGCCGGCGAGCAGCCCGGACAGCAGGTGCAGCTTGATGATGAGGGCGAGCGCAAGCGCCGCGACGAGCCAGGCGGCGATGTCCGCGCGCGTGACCGGAGTTGGGCTGACAGTGGTGGGTGTGGCGGGATTCATTCAGTGAGTCACGGTGATCTTCGCCCTGGCGCCGTCGGGCAGCGCGGCGATTTCGCGGTGCACTTCTCCCGTCAGCACGAAATGCTCATCGGCAGGGACGGGGTTGAGGTTGTCCACCACGTATCTGCCTTCCTGGAATATCGGCAGCGTCACGTAGGTGTAGCACTCACCGGGCTCGGGGACCTTGCCCGCGGCGTGCAGCTGCTCGACCAGGTGCGGCAGGAACCAGTCGTTGGCGATGTCGGTGCCCAACTTCTCCTGGAAGTCGTCGACCGTATCCGCAACCCGCGAAACCTCACCGCTGCCGGTATTCAACCACCAGATGGCGCCATCGTCGCGTGCGAAGAACATGTCGCCGAGGATGGAGAACAGCACCGGTCGGAACGGATCCTTGAGCAGCCAGGCCCAGGCTTCCGACAGCTCCGCGATGGCTTCTGCCGTCGGCTCGAACGTCAACGACGACCAGGAAATGGGGACATTCCTCATTTCGCTGTCACAATCCCTGGCGGTCATCCGGCCTCACTTCGCTGCGACGATTGTGACAACGAAATGAGGAATGTCCCCATTTCCTCAGGCGGACTTCTTGACCGGTCCGGCTTCGAGCACCTTCTTCATGCGCTCGATGCACTTCTCGAGTGTGGCCATGCTGGTGGCGAACGAGGCGCGGAAGTGGCCCGGCGCGCCGAAGCCCGAGCCCGGCACCACGGCCACGCCGGCATCATTGATGAGCATCTCGGCGAAGGCGTTGTCGTCCTTGCAGCCGAAGGCCATCATCGCGGCCGAGCAATCCACCCAGGCGTAGAACGCGCCGCTGGCCGGCAGCGCGACGCAACCGGGCAGGCGGTTCAACGCGTTGATGAACCAGTCGTGGCGCTTCTTGAATTCCTTGTTCATGTCCTCGACCGGCTTCTGGTCGCCATTGAGCGCGGCCAGCGCGGCCTTCTGCGTGATCGAAGAAGCGTTGCTGGTGCTCTGGCCCTGGAGCGTGGACATGGCATTCACGATTTCCTTCGGGCCGCCGCAGTAGCCGAGGCGCCAGCCGGTCATCGCATACGACTTCGACACGCCGTTGATGGTCACGGTGCGGTCGTACAGCTCGGGTGCGACGGTGAGCAGCGAGGTGAACGGCTCCGCGCCCCACCAGATCTTTTCGTACATGTCGTCGGTGCCGATGATGATGCGCGGGTGGTTCACCAGCACGTCGGCCAGGGCGCGCCACTCGGCTCGTGTGTACGCGGCGCCGGTCGGGTTGCAGGGCGAGTTGATCAGCAGCAGTTTGGTCTTCGGCGTGATCGCCGCTTCGAGCTGGCGCGGCGTCATCTTGTAGCCCTGCGAGGCCGGGCAGTTGGGCGTGACCGGCAGGCCGTCCGCGAGCAGCACCATGTCCGGGTAGCTGACCCAGTACGGCGCGGGAATGATGGCTTCGTCGCCGGTATCCAGCACCGCCATGCAGAGATTGTAGATAGTCTGCTTGGCGCCCGAGCTCACCAGGATCTGGTTGCGCTCGTACGAAATCTGGTTGTCGCGCTTGAACTTCGCGATGATCGCGTCCTTGAGCTCGACGATGCCGTCGACGTTCGTGTAACGCGTGAAGCCCTTGTTGATCGCCTCGACACCGGCGTCGGCGATGTGTTTCGGGGTGTCGAAATCCGGCTCGCCGGCCCCGAGGCCGATGATGTCCTTGCCCTCGGCCTTCAGTTTCGCGGCGCGCGCGGTGACGGCGAGAGTGGGCGAGGGCTTGACGCGCTGAACGCGCCGGCTGAGCTGATTGGGCACAGGCGAACCTTTTATCGGGTGGAAAAGTGGTGGATCAAACGGGCGCGTATCTTACGCGATCCGGTCGCGCCGGCCACGGGCCAGTCGCTGCGTAATCTCCCGGAAATTCAATACCCTGCATGCCTGACGGCGACCTCGTCCGGGTTTCCTGAGCCGTTTTGCCGCCATTTGCCGCGTTGGCTACCCATGAAGAAGGCAAAAGGCTTGGCAATCGGGCTGTGCGTGGGGGCATTGGTGGCTTGTGCGCCGCAGGAGCCGCCGACCGCCGCAGTGCCGTCCGCCGTGTCGTCCGCCGTGCCGCCTGTGCAGCCAGCCCAGTCCGCATCCATGCCCACGCAGGCCGAACTAGATCGGTTTCGAGCGGAAGGGCCGGAACCGACTCTGCGCAGGATCGCCGTCGCGGACTACTGGCTGCACTACAAGCTCATGCAGGCGACCGGCATCGAGAAGGAACTGGGCGGCGAAGCACAGGCCATCGAAGCGCTGAAGGCATTGGGCAATGCGTATGAGCGCCGCCTTCGCACGACAAACGAGGAGCTTCCTCGATTTCTGCCGACATCGTTTACCGGGGAGGGCATGGCCAGCGGCTTCATGGGAATGAGCATGGGTAGCGCCGTCAGCATGATTACCGGTGGAATGACCGCCGCCGCGGTGAGCCGCATGACCGATGCGGAGTTGCAGCAGTTCAGGAAGAACCCGCCCAATTCCAGGGATGCAACGGGTTCGATGGAAATGCAGATCGATGAAGACGGGTCGCAGACCACGTCGCTGGAAATGCAGGTCAACGGAAACGGCGTCAACGGCAAGCTGAAAATGAAGACCCGGATGGACGCCTGCCCCGACGCGGACGGCAAGGTGACCGTCGAGATCGACGTCGACTCGCAGATGAGTGTCAGCGGCAAGCCCGGCACCGGCGGTCACGTGAAATCGCAGTTCAGGTATGAGCGTTATCTCGACGACGACGCGAACCTCAGCGATGCAAAGGACGGCAACGCGGCGAACCTGCGCATCAGCACGGGCGGCTACGAGAACTTCGAGACCCAGTCCGTGGACATCACCACTGGTTACGAGCGTGGCGGTAACGGCGTCCTGGAAGTGAACGATGAAAGAGGCTTCAGCATTTTCCGGCCGGAGGAAAGTGAGCGCACAGTGAAGCTGATTCAGGAGACCCTGCAGCGGCAAATCCTCGTGGCTGAAGCCCTGCTGCGCGGCGGCGGCCTTGGCCAACTGCCATGGGAAAGCGGGCGCTGCGTAAATCTGCAGGTCACCAGCTCTCCGGCGAAGCGCGCGGGACTGAAGCCCAGCGCCCACTTCGATCTCGAGGCAAAGCCGCGCGCGAAGGACGATGGCACACCGGCGGGTGGCACGGTGACGGCAACGCTCACCGGTGGTTCGACCCTGCAGCCTTCGAGCGGCAAGGTGAAGGCCGACGCGAAGTACGCCTACGTCGGGCCGGAAGAGAAAGAGAAGACCGCCAGCATCGCGTTCGAATCACGCAGCAAGCGCGGCGTCGGCCGGGCCACGCTGGAATTCGATACGAAAACTGCGGGCGCGTATCGAGTCAGTGGAACGGCCCCGAACGCAACTTTCACCGGCCAGATCTGCAGTCTCGAGCAACCGTTCGAGGTGAACGTCGATGCCGTCACGGGCAAGTGGCCGATGCAATTCACGCCGCGCGACGGGCAGTCCGGACAGATGAAGGGCAGTTATTCGGGTGATGACTGCACGCTGTCCGGCGGCGGACCGTACTCGGTCGCACTCGGGGACGATGGCTCCGGGACGCTCACCTTCACCTACAACTCGACCGCGAAATGCCAGTTCGGAAGCCGGACGACCAGCGTGACGACGCAATTGAATCTCGTACCGGTTCCGGATCTGAAATGCGACTGACCCAGGGAGCAGACGAAAATGCGAAACAAGAACTGGTTTGGAATTGCGTTACTGGTCAGCTCCGTGGCGTTTGCGGATTATCGCTACCTGCCGGATTCTCCCGGCACCTGGAAGCCCTGGGAGTTCACCGCGGACGCCGACCCCAGGAGAGACCTGGGCGCCACGCCGGCAGACGTGAAGCAAGTCGAAGCCCAGCTGCTCAAGCTGAATGAGATCCTCAGGAAGACGAACGGCATCACCAACCCGATCGGCTTCAGCGTCGAAACCGCGGGATTGCTGGATTACGAGCCGAAGCTGCCGGACGATGGCGCCGGGGTTCCCGTCCCCACCGCACGGCCGTTCCCGTATTCGCTGAGCTTCGGCGCCTTCCCCGTCATCCTGTATGGCAGCGGCGCCACCGCCAAGCGCGACGACACGGGAGAAACGGCGCTGGTGATTTTCTTCGTCAACACGCTGTCGACTGCACTCAACATGGAAACGTCCAGCATCGTGCCGGAGTTCGACAAGATCGATGGTGACGTGGTGCGGATGGGCCCGCCGAAGCCCGACGTGATGGGCTTCGAGCGCTACGGCGAGGCGCTGGTGCTCAAGAAAAGTCCGGAGCCGATCTGGGCCGCTGTGACCATGAGTGAGACGCTGGATCTCGTGGCGCGAGGTATCGAGCGGCGACTGGTCGAGGAACGGAATGCGCTTGCCCGCGTCCAGAAGTCATATGACGACAAGAAGGATCCCAAGAAGCGCGAGCAGCGCCTGGCGGAGCACCGGAAGATCGCGGCGATGCAGAAGGATCCGGCCGCCTTCATGGCCATGATGACCAAGGCCGAAGACCAGATCGCAAAGCAGGCCGACACGATGTTGCCGGAGATCGCCACCGTCAAGGCGATGGTGACGAAGAGCGAGCAGGAGCTTGCCGGCGCCCGGGCGATGGCTGCCGGGCTCTCCGCCGCGGACAAGGCGGCGCCGGCCTGTTACTCCATCGACAAGGTATCGCTCGCGCGTTTCCGTCGCGCCCCGGCAACCGGATGCGACCCGCTGGTGCGCCCGAACTGGAAGCTGTTCAATCCGAAGCTGCCGCGAACCGCGCCGCAGGTTCTGGTCATCGGGCACTTCTCACGGTGTCTGGGTCCGGAGAAGAATTTCAGTCACGTGGGTGGATGCGTGGCCAACAAACGCCTGATCGAGTCAGTCGACAAGGCGGCGTTGCTGGCGTGGCTCCAGTAGTCAGGGAGCCGGATCCAGGCGCGCGAGTAGAGCCAGTCCCACGGTCAGTGGTGCCCTTTCCTCGCCCGCGAGCGGGTACTGTTCATCGACTTTCTTCAGGCGCGCTACGCCGGATTCGAGCGAGGCGCGGGCCTGCCGAAGGTAGCCAGCGCGCGCGTCGACATCGCGTGTCCGTGCCGCAAGGGTGACGTGCATCTCTCCGCGGTAGACCTCCGATTGGCCCAGCGCGTACCTCGTGTACAGATTGTCCGAATCGCCTTGCAGCAGCTGCCGAAAGATAGGATCCGCGGTGTCGAGGGACTTGCCCGCTTCCTCCAGGTCGCCGGACTTGACGAGCGCAGCGGCAAGGTTGCCCTCGTTCATGGCGTATACCAGACGCGCGCGCGCATCTGACACTTCCAGGGCGCCCCTGGCCAACGTGGGCGCCGCACGGCGATAGAACTCGACGGCTTGCCGGTATTGGCCAACGTTGAAATAGGTGGTACCGAGGGCGGCCAATTGTTCGGCTTGACGGGCCAGGTGTTCGACAGATCCCGGTTGTTTCGCGAGCAGCCTGTCCGTCACCGTCAGCGATTTGCTCATGAGCACTGTCATTCGATCGAACGCCTGCGACGGTGTGAGGCGCGGATTCACCGCAATTGCGGCATTGTGATACGCATTGCGCAGCAACTTGAGGCCATTCAGGTCTTCCGGATGCGCGGCCGTGTAGTTCTCGCAGATGGCGATCATCTTCTCGTACAGCGGCATCGCTTCGTCAGCGCGGTTCAGCGGCAGGTAAATGTCCGCCAGCAGGTAGTAGATGCTGCTCAACACCTGCATTCTCTTGTAGTCACTTTCGAATGACTGGATGGACTCCGCGATCTGCGAGGCACGTTGCGCGCTCGGCAGCGCCGACTCCGGGCCTTTGGTGCTGAGCAAGATCCGGCTATGCAGCACCAGGCCCGTGGCGAGTTCCGTACGCGCCGACTGATTCGACGGCTGCTCATGGACGACCCGATCCAGCAGCGCGATCGACTTGTCATAGCTCTTCAGGGCCAGCGCAGGATCGCCGCCGTTCGGCAGGTTCGCGCCACCCTGGGTGTCCGCCAGTTTTCGCCAGGCGGTGGCGAGCTCAATCTGCAGTTGGTGATCGCCGGTGGATTCGGCGGTCAACTCGTCGAGATATTGCTGCGCCGTCCGCGCCAGCGATTTGCGCGCGTTCATCGCCCCCGGCAACGCATTGATCTGGTCGAAGATGTCCGTGAGCATGGTGTTGGCGAGCTTGCGGACGCTGGCGAAGTGGCGCTGGGAAATGGCCCGCTGCTCATCGGCGATGCGCGCCTCGCGAATGGCGAAGCCGAGGCCACCGACCAGCGACAGTACGATCAGCAGTGCCGCGGCGATCGGGATCCTGTGGCGACGGGCGAATTTTCCGGTGCGATAACCGAGTGTGCCGCGCCGTGCCCGCACGACATTGCCGTGCAGGTAGTTGCGCAGGTCATTGGCCAGCTGCTCGACGCTTGCGTAACGGCGCTCCGGCTCCTTGCGCAGGGCCATGAGCAGTATGTGATCGAGGTCGGCATCGATGACGCGGCGTGTCTGCGTCGCCGCCACGCTGGGCCGCGTCGGCACCGTGTCTCCGAGGATCTCCGCCATGCGCGCCGCGTCACCACCCTGCGCCCGGTAGGGGCTCTGGCCGGTGAGCAGCCGATAGAGAACCACGCCCAGCGAATAGACGTCGCTCAGTGTCGTGAGCTTGCCGCCGCTCACCTGTTCGGGGCTCGCGTACTCGAGCGTCATGGCTTGCAACTGAGTGCGGGTCTCCTCGGCGCGAGTGCTCGACGCCGGGTCCGCCTCCAGTAGTTTGGCGATGCCGAAGTCGAGCAGCTTCACCGAGCCGTCGGCGGTCACCAGGATGTTGCCGGGCTTGAGGTCGCGATGCACGACCAGGTGCTGGTGCGCGTAACTCACGGCGGCACAGACCTGCAGGAACAGCTGCACGCGCGCGCGCGTGTCGAGTGAATGGGCATCGCAATGGCGATCGATGGGTTCGCCCCTGACGAGTTCCATGACCACGTAGGGCAGGCCAGCCTCGGTCGTGCCGCCGTCGAGCAGGCGCGCGATGTTGCGATGGTCCAGGCCGGCGAGGATCTGGCGCTCGGACTTGAATCGCCGCTCCGACAGCGGGCTTCGCACGTCGGCGCGCATCAGCTTGATGGCGACTTCGGCGTGATACTGGTCGTCGTCGCGTACCGCCTTGTACACGTCGCCCATGCCGCCGGTGCCTATGATGTCGATCAGCCGGTAGGCAGCGATGCGCTTGTTGTTGTTCTCGTCCGGACCCACGGTCTGGATTGTCCGTGCATTTCCCGCGCGGTCAATGACATGGACACCCCTGTACGGCCCCGTTTGGCGCCCGCACAATGAGTTGCCCATGATTTTCCAACCTTTCGGCCGGTTCAGCGACCTGGTCTTCGCCCTGATCGTGCTCGCCGTGTCGTGGTGGTTGCTGCGGCTGGAGCGCAGGGGGCTGGACGCCCTGGGCCTCGATCAACCCGTAAAGCGGTTCCGGGAGTTCATCACGGCGTTCGCCGTGATAGCTGTTGCGCTGATCCTGATGTACCTCTTGTCGGCGTTTCAGATGGGGGTCTCCTGGCAATGGAATCGCAATTTCATCGTCGGAGACTTTTTCACCTACCTCTTGTTTCCGATTCTCGCCAAGGTGCTCGTCGTGGCACTGGTGTTCCAGGGCTATCTGCTGTTCCAGCTGTTGCGATTCGCGGGGCCAACCTTGGGTCTATACAGTGCCGCGGTCATCTTCGGACTGTATGACGTGTTTGCGCTGCACGCGGAGGGGAACATTTCGCGAGCCGCGAGCGTCTTTTTGACGAGCGGCGCGTATGGTTTCGTGCTTGCATTGGCGTTCCGGCAAACCGGTTCGCTGGCGGCGCCGATGGGTCTGAACCTCGGTTGGCACTTCGTGAGCAAGGTGGTCTTCAGCAGCTCCATGCCGACGTTCGAGATGTTCGTGCTGCCGGAGGACTCGACCGTACTCAAGTCCCGTTGGTTCATCGGAATTTTCGGTCTCGGTGTAATCGCACTCGCACTCGCCCTGTATTCGTGGTGGCTGCTTCGCAAGTATCCAGGCAAAGGAAACACGGATCGTGGATTCAAAACCGTTCGTATTGAAAGCTGACTACCAGCCGTCGGGAGACCAGCCGTCGGCCATCGCCAAGCTGGTCGAAGGTATCCAGGACGGTTTCAGGCACCAGACGTTGCTGGGAGTGACGGGCAGCGGAAAGACATTCGTAGCTTCGTCCGTGATCGCCCAGGTGCAACGCCCGACGCTGGTGCTCGCGCACAACAAGACTCTGGCCGCGCAGCTCTACGGCGAGTTCAAGCAATTTTTCCCCGAGAACTCGGTGGAGTACTTTGTTTCGTACTACGACTACTACCAGCCGGAAGCGTATGTGCCGTCGAGTGACACTTATATAGAGAAGGACGCCTCGATCAACGAGCACATCGAGCAGATGCGCCTGTCGGCCACCAAGGCGCTGCTCGAGCGCAATGATTCGATCATCGTCGCGACGGTGTCGGCGATCTACGGTCTCGGCGACCCCGAGTCGTACCACGAGATGATCCTGCACCTGAACCGCGGCGAGATCATGGACCAGCGGCGCCTGCTGCGCCGGCTCGCGGACATGCAGTACACGCGCAATGAGCTCGATCTGCAGGCCGGAACGTATCGCGTGCGCGGTGACGTCATCGACGTGTTTCCGGCGGAGTCGGCTCGCGAGGCGATCCGCATCGAGCTGTTCGACGAGACCATCGATTCGTTGGCGCTGTTCGATCCGCTCACCGGCGAGATCCTGCGCAAGGTGCCGCGCTTCACGGTGTACCCGGGTTCGCACTACGTCACGCCCAAGGAGCGCCTGATCGGCGCCATCGATCACATCCGCGAAGAATTGCGCGAGCGGCTCAAGGTGCTGAGGGCGGAGAACAAGCTGGTCGAGGCGCAGCGGCTCGAACAACGCACCATGTTCGACATGGAGATGATGAAAGAGGTGGGGTACTGCGCCGGCATCGAAAACTACTCGCGGTATCTCTCGGGCCGGCAGGCGGGCGAGCCGCCGCCGTGTCTGTTCGATTACCTCCCTGGCAACGCGCTGCTTTTCATTGACGAGTGCCACCAGACCATTCCGCAGCTCGGCGCGATGTACAAGGGCGACCGCTCGCGCAAGGAAACGCTGGTGGAATACGGTTTCCGCCTGCCGAGTGCGCTCGACAACCGGCCGCTCAAATTCGAGGAATGGGAACAGATTGCTCCCCAGATGGTGTTCGTGAGCGCGACGCCCGGGAAATACGAAGCCCAGCATGCGGCCCAGACGGTCGAACTACTGCTGCGTCCCACTCACCTGGTGGATCCAGAGGTCGAAGTGCGGCCGGTGGCCACGCAGGTGGACGACGTGCTCTCTGAAATCAACAAGCGTGTCGCCGTCGACGAGCGCGTGCTGATCACCACGCTCACCAAGCGCATGGCCGAGGATCTCACCGAGTACCTGCACGAACATGGCGTCAAGGTGCGCTACCTGCACGCGGACGTGGAGACGGTGGAGCGGGTCGAGATCATCCGCGACCTGCGCCTCGGCAAGTTCGACGTGATCGTCGGCATCAACCTGCTGCGCGAAGGCCTCGACATGCCCGAGGTATCGCTGGTCGCGATTCTCGACGCGGACAAGGAAGGTTTCCTGCGTTCGGACAATTCGCTGATCCAGACCATCGGCCGCGCGGCCCGTCACGTGAACGGCCGGGCCATTCTCTATGCCGACACCATCACGGGTTCCATGCAGCGTGCCATGGAGGAGACGCAGCGGCGCCGTGACAAGCAGCTCGCCTTCAACAAGGAACACAACATCACGCCGCAGTCCATCCGCAAGGCCGTGCAGGACATCATGGAAGGCGCTCGGGCGGACACCACCGACTTCGGCTTCAAGATGGGCAGGAAGAAGCGCGGGGCGGAGGAGGCCGCGCCGAACCTGGCGCTGCTCAAGCCGGAGCAGATCGTCCGCGAAATCAAGCGACTGGAAGCGCAGATGTACAAACACGCGCGCAATCTCGAGTTCGAGGAAGCGGCGAAGATCCGCGACGCCATCGAAAAAATGAAGCAGCAGGAGCTGGGGCTGGTGGGTGGCGGGGCCGGGCGAGGCTTCGGTTCAGCTGGTTAGTCAACGCCACAATTCATCACAATCGACGAATTCGTTTCGCGATCCGGCACTTGCCCTGCAGCATGGGAAATTGCTGCGCACTACGCGACGTCGATCGGCTTGCGCACTAACTAGCCCCCGCGCGAGATTCCCCGCGTCCAAAGGGGGAGAGCGGCGTTGAACAAATGGATGGTCAGGTTCTGGGGCTTCGTTGCGCTGGGCGCGTTGATCGGGCTGATCGTGACCACGGCGTGGCCGCATCAACATGAACCGGGCACGACGTCCGGCATGTCATCCGGCGCGCAGAGACTGCCCGACACGCGCTACTTCCGGCCGATCGAACCCAACTCGAAACTGGCGCGTGAAGCCTTGTTGGGATTCATGCGTGTGCCGGACGAAGGCATTGCGCAACGGCAGCTCGACCGCGCGCATGAGCGGCTGCGACGCGACGCCAGGTCGGAGCCCGAAGCGATGCGCGCGGCGGACGTCCTGTTGCGGCGAGGATTCAACGCGGGTGAGGTCGACGCATTGCTCAATCGCCACGCGCTGGGCTTTGCCAGTGTTGAAGCCAAGACGCCGGTCTCCGATGGCACCGTCATGACGTTCTGGGTGACCCAGTACGGCCCCCCGCCGCACATTCCGGGCACCATTGCCGAGCAGGTGGAACGCATCCTGGGGCGGCAGCGACTCTTCTTCTTGCGGCGTGCGCGGTCGGAAGGGGACACCGAAAGGGGTCTGTGGGCACGCGAGATCGCAAGCAGCCATGAGCTCGGAGTGTACCGCGTGGAGCTCTGGGGACTTCAGCGGGAGCTGCTGGCATTACTCGACGAACCGGAGGTTCGCGGTGTGGTCGCGGACGTCAGCGAGCTACGCGCGGCGTCGTTCGAAAAGGCGCGGCGCGAGATGGAATCGCAACCCATCTTTCGCGGCCCGACGACACACCTCGTGATCCCCGACGTCCCGAACTCGGAATTGCCGCCTCTGCCGCCCGAGATCTAGGAGGCGCGCGCCGCTATGCGCGTGCTGAGCGCCAGCAACAATACCGAGGCACCCAATACCGGAAGAAGGACACCGAGAACCGCTATGCCCAAGCCCATTGGCCAGCCGATGCGAAAACCTTCGACGCGCGCCGCAGGCACGCCGAGTTTGCCGTCGGGGCGGCGGCGCCACCACATCACGATGGCCGAGATGCACATCGCGATCAGGCCGAGCGCGGTAGTCAGGCCGAGCAGCTGGTTGGCCGCGCCGAAGAGCTGCCCTTCGTGTGCCGCGACGCCAATGCCGATCACGCGGTCGAGCAGCGGTTTCTCGCCGAATGTCTGTTCGCGCAGCAGCTCGCCGGTCCGCAGGTCGAGCTCGAGCTCGCGTACCCTCGGCCGGTTTTGTGTTTCGCTGCGAACACGCCAGAACGGCTGGCGTTCGGACGGTAGATAGACGCGCACCGGCGGATCGAGCCGCAGGGCGTTCGCGCGCTGCACGATGTCGTCGAGCGTCACCGGCGACGCGAGCGCAGCCGCGCCCATGTCGCGCAGGTGCTCGATGTGTTCGGCGGCGCGTCCGGCGCTCCAGTCCTGCTTGATGGCGGGCTCACCCAGTTGCCGCAGTTCCTTGAATCCCGCACCCCAGACCGTGGTCCAGGGCAGTGCGGTGATCAGCAGGAACAGTGCCAGCGTCGAAATCCAGATGCCGACGACCGCGTGCAGGTCGCGCCAGAAGATTGCACGGCCCTGGCGCAATCGTGGGTAAAACACGCCGGCGACGCCGCGGGCTTCGCGCGGCCACCACAGGTAGAGGCCCGTGACCAGCATGATGATGGCCCAGCTCGCGGCAAGTTCGACGAGGATGGAACCGGTGCGCCCGGCGAGCAGTTCACCGTGGATGGTTTTCACGATTTCCGTGAGGCGCGCGGTATGGGGCACGGTTTTCAGGATCGCGAGCGTCTCGGGGTGAACGTAGACGATGCGTCCCGCGCCGTCGGGGGAATACAGGTGCACGCGCACCGCGTCGTCGGGTTCACGCGGGATTTCGTAGACGAAGAGCTTCGAGCCAGGGAGTGAGGCAATGGCCGCGGCGATCTGCGCTTCGCCCGTGGCGCGTGCCCCGCTGACTTGCAGCGAATCCACGGCGCGGTCCGCGAAGGCGTCGAGCTGGGGCTTGAACAGATAGATGGAGCCCGTCAGCGCCAGGATCAGTACAAAAGGAATACAGAACAGGCCGGCATGAAAATGCCAGCGCCACAGTGCGCGATATGCCAGTCCGCCAGAGACAATAGAGGCCATCGGGGCGCGATTATGACTGGAGGGCGATGGCGCCGCCTGAGTACAATCGCGCCCCCGCGATTCCTCACCACACCATGACCCAACCCACGGAACTAGTCCGCGCGCGGCCGCGCTGGCAACGCGAGCTCGCAGAGGCCATCACCGAACCGGCGGAGCTGCTCGCCGCACTGGGGCTTCCGGCCGCGTTGCTTGCTGGCGCGCGAGACGCCTCGCGCCTGTTCGATCTGCGCGTGCCGCGCGGTTTCGTCGCGCGCATGCGCCATGGCGATGTGAACGATCCCTTGTTGAGGCAAGTGCTGCCGCTCGGCGATGAGCTGCGCGAAGTGCGGGGTTTCGTTGCCGATCCGCTCGAGGAAGCGGCGGCGCGACGTGCACCCGGGCTGCTGCAGAAGTACCGGGGCCGGGCGCTGCTCATCGCCACCGAAGCCTGCGCGGTTCACTGCCGCTACTGCTTCCGGCGCGAGTTTCCGTATTCAGAGCAGGTGGAATCCGGCGTGACGCGCTGGAGCGCCGCGCTCGATGAGATCGCGCGCGATCCAGGCATCGAGGAAGTGATCCTGAGCGGCGGTGACCCGCTGTCGTTGAGCGACGCGCGGCTCACGCAGCTCACGGATGCGCTCGCAGGCATCGGACACGTTCGGCGCATCCGCGTCCATACCCGTCAGCCCATCGTGTTGCCCTCGCGCGTGGACGCGGGGCTGCTGGACTGGATAGGCAACGTCGGCAAGCCGGTGGTCATGGTTTTGCACACCAACCATCCGAACGAGATCGACGCGGATGTGCGCGCGGCCTGCGAAGCGCTCAAGTCCAGCGCCGTCACTCTGCTCAACCAGTCCGTGCTGTTGAGGGGTGTCAACGATGACGTCGATACCTTGCAACGGCTTTCGGAGTCGCTCATCGAAGCCGGTGTCCTGCCTTACTACCTGCATCTGCCGGACAAGGTTCGCGGCACGGCGCATTTCGACGTGGATGAAGGCGTCGCGCGCTCGCTCATTGGCGAGCTGATGGGCCGGCTATCGGGTTACCTGGTGCCGCGCCTGGTGCGTGAAGTCCCAGGCGCGGCATCGAAGGTACCCTTGTAGCTCTGCCTCAGGGATGGATGCGCACCAGGCCGTATCCATCGCTCGAGGAGGGTGTGGCGTATCCGCCGAGCACGATCCTTCCGTCGTTTTCGAGCGCGATGCTCTCCGCGCCGTCTACCTGTCCGTTGAAGTCGACGGTCATGCTGCCGGTTCCGGCGAAGGTGCCGTCGAGCACGCCATTCGACGTGAACCGCGCCAGGCCGAAGTCGTAGTTGATGCTGTCGGCAATACCGGCCACGTAGATGCGGCCGTCGGGCCGCACCACGACCGAAGTTGCGCGGTCGCCCAGGCCGCTCGTCGAGTTCGTGATCGAGGTGGTCACCGCGCCTGCGTTGCCGAAGCTCGTGTCGGCGCTTCCGTTGGTATTGAGACGCATCAGCGCGAAAGATCCCGGGAATCCCATGGTGGTGCCCGCCAGCAGTAGTTGGCCGTCGGACTGCTGAGCCAGGCCGTGGCCAATACGCGCAGTGCTGATCAGCACCATGCCGTCGGTCCCGAAAGTTTCGTCGAAGCGGCCGTCGTTCTCGAAACGCACCACGATGGTGGGCTCGTTGCCGTTGTTCTCGATCGGTACACCCGAGATCACGATCTTGCCGTCGGGCTGGACAAGCACGTTGCGCGCCTGGTCCGTGGCATTCGTCATGTCGAACGCCCGCGAGCCGCCAATGGCGAAGCCCGTGTCCAGTCTTCCGTCGGCTTGGTAGCGCGCCACGAGGATGTCGCCGAAGTCGCCCTGCCGATTGTCCACATACTGGTCTCCGGCCACTACGATCTTGCCATCGGCCTGCACGGTGACGGCCCAGGCACGGCCGGTCACGGTCCCGGTGAAGACCACGCCGTCCGTACCGAAGTCGGCGTCCAGCGAGCCGTTTGCGTTGTACCGCGCCAGCGTCACGTAGTTAGTCCTGAAGTCGGGGCTGCTTTCGCCGGCCACGACAATTTTGCCGTCCGGCTGTATGGCCACGGCGCGTGCGCGTTCCTGGTTGGAGCCACCCTGGATGTTCGTCGTGACGCGGCCGCCTGCGCCAAAGGTGTTGTCCGGCGTGCCGTCGTTGTTGAAGCGCGCGATCACGAAGTCCACGAACGAGCCGCCGACGATGACGTACTTGCCGTCGGGCTGACGCACCATCCGGGACTCGGTGCCGCCGAAGGGCGCGGTGGTCACCTTGCCGCCGGTGCCGAAGCTGGTATCGAGGGTGCCCGAAGGGCTGCTGGGCGCCGGGCGCGCCTCATCATCGACAATGATGACCTCTGCCGTCGCAGGGTTGCCGAGAGGCGCGCAACCGGCCGGCGCGATCAATCGTAGCGACAAGGCGCGGTTGTTCTCGTTGTCATTGTTGTCGATGGTCGGGAGCTCGACTTCCTTGGGCAACGAGTCACCTTCGCGAAACACGATGGTCAATGCAATTGGTGTGAAGTCGACGCCGGCGCGTGCAGTGCCATCTTCCGTCGCAAGAGTCGCGATCACGGTGCCGGAGCTGCCGCCGACGCGTTCGACGGTGATCGGCGACGCAATGTCGCCATTTTCGAGTTGCCGATATGACGTAGCGCCAAATCGGAGCGCGCCGGTTTCCGCCGTCCCCGGGTTCGTGCACGGAGGTGATGGCATCGGGAGTATCGGCCCCATGAGCGGATTGTTGGTCGGCGTCAGGCCGGTTGTTTCAATGGAGAGCCCACCAACACCCACCGGATCACGGAAGCGGGCCAGGGCATAAGTCTCGCCTGCACGACGATTCAGCGTAATTGCTTCGATCGACGCGCGGATCGTGAATTCCGGACACTCGGCAGGAATGGCCGGGTCGCGGCATTCCGGGACGTTGGAAAGATCAATCGGAATGGCGAGCGGATGTTCCAGATTCATCTCACGCATCCCGCCGGAATCGGTGCGGACGAATCGGCCGATGCCCCAGGCAGGACGCGCCGGTTCAGTGCTCATTTGCAGGTTTTCCAGAACAGTCGTGCCGTCCACCGCCCACGAGTAGGTAGTTTTCGAGTAGATGTTGTCGAACGTGGCGAAGGTGCCCGCGGGTTGGCCAGGCGCTTGCATGCCGACCCTGACGTGAAATTTTAGTCGCGCATGAAGTTTGTCATTGCAGTCGTCGGGTAGATTCCCATTCGCGAAAACGAAGCGACAGATTTCGTAGCGGTGCCCTCCAGAATTGAAGTCAGCGACCTGCAGCCGTGCCTGCGTAACGTGCAAGACGAGCGTCGCATTCGCTGCGTGCTTTCGATAGCTTTGATATTGGACCAGCCAGCTGAGAGTCTCTGGATAGTTGTCGTCAGCCGCGGTATTCAGGTCGAGAAGTGGAGATTCAGCTTCGGCCCAATAAGTCCTGCCGTCAGCGGAGCTGTAGACGGCGCCGTTGGCCCACATGTCACGTCCCGGTGGAATGAACGGCAGTTCGCCAAAGTCTTCCGAATGCGAGAAGTTGC
>Ga0315912_10000733_pt1 | contig 50553 bp, 51 predicted proteins | sample VfabasoilMG_FD_204469 | JGI IMG/M metagenome (GOLD analysis project Ga0315912, IMG submission 204469) | Garden soil microbial communities collected in Santa Monica, California, United States - V. faba soil | ecosystem: Environmental > Terrestrial > Soil > Garden | place: USA: California... | reverse complement strand
GCCGGTTATGCACGGCACTACGCCACGATGGCTGCGTTGCTCGACGCTCACCGTATTCCCGATACGACTCGGTCTCGCGCCTTGCCCTCGCTGCGCAGCTCCGCGCCTAACCGGCCACGAACTTCCGGCACCGAGTACTAGTGCCTAGGCTCTGTCCGGATTCACGATAGGCGAGAAAAATTCGGGCGACCGGCGCGGAACGACCTGGGTCCGGTGTTCCAACGGGCGAATGCACCCCCCCAAGGCGCAGTTCGGTCTCGCGCCGTCCGATCGTCACCTTGCCGTGCAACGCCCTCCCGTGGGCCGAAACGTAGGCCTGGGCAAAGCGATCCCGATCACCATTGCTACGATCGCAGTGCTCGACTGGGTGAGCTCGGGCGATCTCGACGGAGCGAGCGTGCTCGGAATCGCGGTTTGGGTCGGGGCCGTGCTCAGCGCGCTTACCTTCACCGTCCGCAGGCTCAACCCACAGCCGAGGCATGAATGGCAGCAGCTCGTCCTGCTCGCCATCACGGCCGGCGCCACGAGTTCACTCGTCTACCTCCTCATCTTTGGATTGATCGAGGTCTGGCCCACCCTGGTTCCCGCGGGCCATGAGCGATCGCTCGGCGTCACCATGATCGTCGGGTTCTTCGATGGCGACGCGTTGTTCGGATTCTGGGCGCTGCTCGTCGAACTACCCTACCGGATCGCTCACACGGGTCGACTCGAACGCGAGCGACGCATCCTTGAAAAGGAGGCTGAGCTCGCACGGATCCGTGCGGCACTCGAACCGCACTTCGTCCTCAACACACTCAACACGATCGCCGCGCTCGTGTCCGATGCCCCCGACGAAGCACGACGGTTGATCGCGACGCTCGGCGATCTGTTGCGCAGCACGATGCAGCGTACCCATCGCGACGTCCACAGCGTGCGCGAGGAGGTCACCTGGCTTCGAGCGTTCGCCGAGATCTTGGAAGCCCGCCACTATGGCCGACTCACATTGTCGTGGCACGTCGATCGAGCGAGCGAAGCGTGCCTGCTGCCAATCATGCTGCTGCAGCCATTGATCGAGAACGCCGTGCATCACGGGGCGCTACAACGACCGAATGGCGGGCACGTGCAGGTTCGGATCCATGCCGATGGGGAATGGTTGCACTGCCACGTCGATGACGATGGTCCCGGCTACGATCCACAATGTGAACGGCCTCACGGACGCGGACTCGCCCTCGTCCGGCAACGGGTTGCGCTCGAGGGCGATGCCGCCTCGCTTGCGATCGTTGCATCCTCGGCCGGTACGCGCGTGGCCATTACCCTTCCCCGGAGGCTCTCGTGAAATCCTTGTCCGTCCTCGTCGTCGATGACGAATGGCCTGCTCGCAATTTTCTCGTCGAACTATTGCGCGACACTGGCGAGATCGGCCAGATCATCGCGGTCACGGACGTCGCGGAGGCTCGTGAAGCGCTAACTCATCCCGACCTCGGCATCGAGGCGGCTTTCGTCGACATTCGGTTGGTCGATCGGCCGGGGGATCGCTCGGGCCTCGACTTCGCCCGTACGCTCATGCGTCTTCCCGAACCACTCGCGGTCGTGCTGGCGACCGCATCGACCGAATATGCACTCGATGGCTTCGAGCTCGGTGCGATCGACTACCTGCTGAAGCCGTTCACGCTCGAACGCGTCCGTACGAGCGTCGCGCGGTTGCTCGTACGACGTCGCCGACCGCCTGCCAGGCCGGATCCACCGCGCCTCGTGGCCCGTGCCCAGCAACGTCTCGTGTTTTTGGATCTCGACGGCATGCTTGCATTCCAAGCGGTCGATCGCCTCACCGAGCTCCATCATGTCGACGGCCGGTTTGCCGTCGATCTCTCGCTGACCGCACTCGCCTCCGCGCTCGGAGATGCCGTCCTTCGCGTGCATCGCAACTGGCTCATCGCCCCCCGTCACGTGCGTGGACTCGTCCGTGAATGCGGCGAGTGGGTGCTCGACATCGGCACGGGGCTGCGCGTACCCGTGGCGCGCGAGCGTGCTCGAGAGGTTCGGGCGAGGTTGCTCGAACACGCCATCGGGATCGCTCAATCGGACCCTTCCTCCAACACCAACGTCGCGAGTTCGACCGCCAACGATTCACCGTCGAAAACCTCGTAAGCGTTCGTCGCCACGATCACGCGCGTGTCGACGTCCGGAGCATCGATCGCCGATCCACCCAGCCCATAGTCACCCGCGCCCGCATAGCCGTACACGGTTTGTCCGGAGAGCGGGCCCGCGCCTAGCGAGAGGTACTCTGCGACATAGGTTTCGAACGCGAACGAGTCCAGCACTTCGCCGTCCCAGGTCGCGATGAGCCACCTTTCCATATCGTCGATGGTCGTGACGAATCCACCATTGCCCATGAGTGCCCAGGTCAAGGGCCAGGTCGCGGGATCGTTCGCACCAAACACGTCCGCGTCGTATCCCTTGGCCGTTGCGACGGTCGCCCAAACGGGATCGCCAAAAAATCCGCTCTGCTGCATGCGAGCAGGACCCAACAGCTCGTTACGCACGTAGTCGGGAAACGCTTGCCCCGTGACCGTCTCGATGACATCGGCCAGCAGTGTGTATCCGGCGTTCGAGTAGCCCTCCCCGCGACCCGGCTCGAACCGCAAGGTTTGCCCGAAGATCCGCTCGCGAGCCTCGAGGCGAGTCATCGGTTCGAAGTCGCCTTCGGTATCGTGGTACTGCTCGAAACCTGCGCGATGCTGCACGATCTGCAAGATCGTGATGTCGACTTTGTCCGACGGAACCTCGTCGAACACGCTCGACAATGGGGTATCGAGGGTCAACATACCCTCCCCCACGAGCTTGAAGATCGCCGCCGCGGTGAGATCCTTCATCACCGACCCGAAGTCGAAGGCCGTCTCGCTCGTGTTGGCCACCCCGAGTTCACGATCGGCGAGGCCCTCACCACGGGCGAGCAGCGTCTCCCCGAAGACGGTCACGCGCACGGCCCCCGAAAATCCCGCGGCTGCGGCTTCGTCGAGCCGTCGTTCGACCTCGAGGCGAAGCTCCTGCGAACCATCGCTCGATGGCGTCTCGTCCCCATCCGAAGCGCAGGCCGCGTCACTCGCGGGGCTCATCTCCTTCGCACCCGGGGCGCAGGCTGAACCTGCCGCAAACACCCCCACCCTTGCGGCAACCAACCATTCCTTCGAGATCTTTCGCATGACGGGCTTTGGATTACCCAAGAGAACGCCGCGAGACCCGTTGGTCGCGACGAAACGTCGGTGTCGACCGACCAACCGGCGGTCACAGGAGACGAGCGGGCCCCCGATGGGACAACCCCGAAGCCCCACCACGGATAGCGCCTCCCGAGGAGCGCTCGAGCACCGCCGTCGTCGACCAAATCCGCGATCTCGGCCCAAAGCAATAGTAACGAATGCCAAAGGCTGCGAGTGCGCAGCGACTCGCGCGCAGAACCCTCACGACCGCGGTGGTAGCTTCACGGGTATGCAGGAAGCCGCGCTCGTCATTTTGGGCCTGCTCGCCTTGGTTGCGCTGAGTTTCACACCGGGTCCATGGGCACTCGCGGGAGGGGTTCTCGGAACCTCCCTGGCGCTCGTGCTCGGCACCGCGGCCGGGTTCGTCTATCACCTGCGACTGCACCAAGCGCTGGCGGCCGAGCTTCCGAAGCGATGGTGGTGGAACCCGACGGCCTATCACGACCAGCTCGACGACGAGAGTCGAGCTCGCGTGATGCCATGGTTCTATGGCGGAGCGTTCGGTTTCCTCGGCTGCATCTTCGGACTCGCGTGGGTCGTCGCCGGCCTCGTCCGCGCGGCCGTGTGAAACGCGAAGACCCGCGATGATTCAGAGAGTCAAACCTTGCTTGCGGCAGTACTCGCGGACTTGCGCCTTGGGCGAACCGGACACGTTGCCGCTGCGCAAGGTCGCTTGAACCATCCCGATGTCTTTCATTCCGCAATAGGCCTTCGCCAGGACCACATACGTCTCGGTGGATCGCGACACCTGCAAGCCTTGTTTGGCCAATCGCACCGCTTCCGAGTACTTCCCCTGCGAGAGGGCAGCCGCCGCTTCGCGCACCTGCGGGTTGGTCGAAGATGGAGCCGTGGGTTTGGTTCGGGGGTTCGACGGATCGGCCGGACCGTTACGGTCGGTTGCCCCGCTCTCGCCCCCGATGCGCTGTCCCGCTCCACGCTCGGTCTTCGGTGCGCTCTTGGAGTCGCTCGCGTCCTCGGGCGGCTTGGCGGGTTGTTCTTCTGCGGGTTTTCCGTTCGGATCTTCGCCGGCCGCCCCGGGGGACTCGCCTTCACCTCCGGGGGACTCGCCTTCACCTCCGGGGGACTCGCCTTCACCTCCGGGGGACTCGCCTTCACCTCCCGGGGACTCGCCTTCACCTCCGGGGGACTCGCCTCCTGCCGGCTTCTCTCCGGCCTCTGCCGTCCCGACCGGTTTCCCCGGGTCCTCCGGCGTCCCCACGGGCTTTTCCCCAGCCTCCGGCGTCCCTCCAAGGTTCTCGACCTTCGGTCCTTCCTTGGCCTTCGGTCCTTCCTCGACCGGGCCCTCAGTGGGCTCCGCTCCCTGACTCGAGTTCGCGACCTTCACCGACTCCGATGAACCGGATCCCGCCTCAAGCGTGAGTCCGCCCGGAAACGCGTAGAACCACACTCCGACCCCCACGCCCGCGATCAAGCTGAGCCCGAGCAGCCAAGGCCATGCTCGACGGCGACGAACCGGCGAGGGACCTTCCGCTTGCATGGGCAGCGACATGGGATGCATCCCCGTGGGCGGAACCATATTGCGCTGGCCCGTGCCCGCGACCGATGGGTGCGGGGGTCGATCGGAGTGCGTCGGCAGCAACGCGTGCGACCCCGTGGTCGCGCCATAGGGTTGATTCGGGTATCCACCCGTCACGGGCGCCTGAGCACCGGTGGGCGCCATCCAAGGCGATGGTGCGGTGGATGGCGCGGTGTGGGGGTGTGCCGAGGGGGCGGGCGCGGCCCAAGGCACCGTGGGCATGATGTCGGCTCCGACTTCGAACGCTTGCAGGAACTCGTGAACCGAGGATTGACGTCCAGCGGGATCTTTCGAGAGTGCGGTCGTCACTGCGGCGGAGACCGACGGCGGGACGTCGGCCACCACGTGGCTCAGCGGATCGGGCGTGTGGCTCGTGATCTTGTAGATGACCTCCACCAGGGTGTTTCCGCCAAACGCGGCGTGCCCGGTGAACATCTCGTAGACGATCGCCGCGAACGAAAACAGATCGGTGCGAGCATCGATCGACGAGTTCTTTCCCATCGCTTGCTCGGGAGCCATGTACGTGGGCGTGCCGAGCATCAAGTCGTCACGCGTCACGAACGTGTTCGCGTCCTGGACCTTGGAGATCCCGAAGTCCAACACCTTGACGCGGATCTGCCCGTCGGGGCTGTCGCAGAGGAAAATGTTTTCCGGCTTGAGGTCGCGATGCACGACCCGCTCGCGATGCGCCAGAGCCAAAGCCGAGGAGATCTGGCGGACGATCGTTCGGACTTCGGCAAAGGGAATGGGTCCGCGGCCTAGCCGTCCACGCAGATCACCCCCGACCAGGCGCTCCATCACCAGGTAGGGCGTTCCGTCTTCGAGCGTGTTGTAGTCGTGCACCTCCACGATGTTGGGGTGCTGGAGCCGGGAGGCGATGTCGGCCTCGCGTCGAAACCGAGAGAGGAGTTCGGGCACCGTGGCGTGCGTACCCAGCAGAAACTTGATGGCGACCCGCTTGGGGATGCGCAAGTGCTCGGCTTCCCACACGGCGCCCATGCCGCCTTGCCCCAAGATCCGAGTCAATCGGTAGGTTCCATTGATCTCGACATGTTCCGCGATCAGAGACGCTTCCAAGGCATGGCAAACCTATCGCACTCTTGCGGCGGAAAGGAGCTTCTAGGACGCGGAAGCACCATGAAATCATGAGCAAGCGAGCGGTTGTGACTTTGGTGGCGATTTTGAGCTGCTTGGCGGCGTGCGAGAAGAAATCTGGGCCGAAGGCCAAGAGCCCCGCCGCGGAGCGCGAGCCCCTGGAGGTGAGCCAGACCCGCGTGTTCACGGGACCGGAGGGTTTCAAACTCGAAGTCGTCGATCTGGCGGATGGCGATGCCCTCATCCAGATCACCGGCTACCGCAGCGAGCTGACCGGCAAGGTCTTTCGCTACAAGGTCGAGGAGGACGATCGGTATCTGCGATACCAGATGACGTGGCACGGACGCACCCGCAACCTGCTCGTCCGCGAGCACGCGCGGGTGGGCGACGAGATTTGGTGGCGAGCCTACCCACCGGGAAACACGTCAGGCGACGGCATCCTCCTCGAGTACTCGGAGAAGCTCAGCCCCACGGTCGACGCGAAGGCGATTCATCGGACCCACTGGGATCAACGCGAGAGCGGCGTGCTCGCGGCGATCGAACGTTTCGATCGCCCCGCCGAAGAAGCCGAGGAAAACCAGGAGCTGGCGGAAGAAGTCGAACGCACCGCCAAGACGTGCGGTCGCGCGATCCCCATTTCGGTCGCGTGGGGCACGGTGACCGACGATGACCTCAAGGAGAAAAGCATCGCCGGGTATTGCGGAAGTTTGCTGTACGGATTGCGAGACATCTGCCAATACGAGGCCGGAAAGCGGTTCATCGATACGAACGTCAAGAGTCTGAGCTGCCGGATGGACGGTTCCTATCAGATCTCGCTCAAGGGCACGGCGCTCGAGTGGGCGATCTCGTTCACGAGCGTCAACCTCGATCGGGCAGCCGCCGAAGCCTTGCGGACGCTTCCCGTTGGACAGGGGACCGTCACCCTCGGTGACCAGATCTTTGCGGATCAGACAGCGGTGTGCACCGATTCGAACGGTAAGCACGTCGTCATGGTGGGCCCGCGCGACGCTCCGCATGGCGGTATGGCCTACGGCGCAGGCAAGACCTTGTACAAGGTCGCCGTGCCCCAAATGTTGTCCGATGGTTGGTTCTTCGATCCGAGACAGAAGAACCCGGGCAACAACGAGAATTTTCGTGGCTACGACCTCCGCTTCTTTTCACACGTGGACGCCGATACGGAAAAAGGGACATGCTCGGTCACTTGCGGTGCACGCACGGTCGCGCTCAAGCTCTTGACGGGCAAACCCAAGGTGGATGCCCTGGCGAACGTGAAGTACGAGCCGAGCCCGCACGGGCGGGAGCCCTATGCGCTCGCGCGCGACAACAAAGGCACCTACTACTACGTCGACCGGGGAGCGACTGCGGAGACCGAGCGAGACTTTCACCTCTTCCGCGGCCAACGAGGTCGGATGTCCCCGCTCATCATGCGCGACGTCGTGTCCGACTCCGAAGGCGAAATCTTTGCCAGCGACTCAGGCAAACTTCGTCTCGTCGTCGGTAAGAAAGACGCGGCGTCGTGGATCGGCAACGAGAAGTCCGTCAAGCTGACGCAGGTCCCGCTCTCCGAAAACTACGGCCTCATCTACAATGAGCTCGGCGTCTACCTGGGCGAGCGACTCGGAGTCCCATGCGATGACCTCTAGGAGCGCTCGCTACCCCAGCCTCGATGGGGCGATCGTCTTCGTGACCGGCGGAGCGTCCGGGATCGGTGAAACCATCGTGCGTGCTTTTGCAGAGCAGGGCTCGCACGTTGGCTTCGTCGATATCGACGAGGATGGTGGGGTGCGACTGGCCGCGGAGCTCAGCGACCGCGGCCACTGGGTTCGGTTCGAAGCCTGCGATCTCCGCGACATCGGTCTCTCTAGGGCCGCGCTCGATCGACTCACCGCCGAGCTGGGTGCGGCGGACGTGCTCGTCAACAATGCCGCGCGCGACGATCGTCACGCCTGGCAGGACGTAACGCCCGAGTTCTACGACGAGCGGGTCGCCACGAACCTGCGCCACATGTTCTTCGCGATCCAAACGGTGGCACCGGGAATGATCGCCAAGGGCAAGGGCTCGATCATCAATATGGGCTCGAACTCGAACTGGGAGGCCTCGGGCGGAATGCCGGTCTACACGACCTGCAAGGCCGCCATCCATGGAATGACCCGGTCGTTTGCTCGCGACCTCGGCCCCCATCGGATCCGGGTCAACACAGTGGTCCCGGGTTGGATCATGACACCGCGACAGCGGGAGCTCTGGGTCACACCTGAAGCGTTGGCGCGCCAATACGCGAAACAGTGTCTCCCGGATCTCATCGAACCCGAGTACGTCGCCAACATGGTGCTGTTCCTCGCGTCCGACGACGCGGCCATGTGCACCTCCAACAACTACATGGTCGAAGCGGGCTCGATCTAAGTCTATAAGGGGCCTTTCGCAAAGGCCCCTCGCTGCGGCAGCCAAGCTGCCTACGCGTACCCCAAACGCTCGCCTCGCGGCTCGTTCGTGGCTTCGACCCACGGGCCTCGGGAACGGGCCTTTCGCAAAGGGCCCCTCGCTGCGGCAGCCAAGCTGCCTACGCGTACCCCAAACGCTCGCCTCACGGCTCGTTCGTGGCTTCGACCCACGGGCCTCGGGAACGGGCCTTTCGCAAAGGCCCCTCGCTGCGGCAGCCAAGCTGCCTCCGCATACCTCGTCGTCCCCTATTTTTGGGGATCGAGGGTCTCGTGGTAGCGACTCATTCAACGTGATTCGATCGGCACCGGCGTGTTGCGGCCCCATCGCCTCACTGTTGGTGGGTGTGCTCGCGATCCCGGCATGCGAACGGGAGTTGCCTTCGGAGTTCCCCGATCTCGGGGATCCGATCGCGTTGCCGATCGTGCCCGTGCCGCGTACACGCGACCAGCTTCTGGCCGAGTGGCTTCCCCTCCCGTCCGATGCCGTGCGCGTCGAGTACGAGGTCTCGGGTCCGTCGAAGCTCGCGGGCACCATGGAGATCCTCTGCAAGCCCGGCGGGTATCACCGTCAATCATGGTCGGTCGAGTTCGAGATCGAACAGCGAACGGAAACGATCGAGGGCATGATCATCGGCACGCCCGATGTGATCTGGACGAACGCAACCGACGGCGAAGCCGCCTTCGAAGGCCGGCCGCTCGGCCGTTTGGGAGCTGCGCTCTTCGAGCTCCCGATCGAGCGGCAACGCACGATCGTTGCCCAAGTCGCGGCGAGATCCGCAGCGCTCGCTCAGGCACGACGCGAACACCCGGGCGCAGTCGCGGAGATCGAAGGCCAAACCTGCTCTGTCACGAGCGTTGCCGGACAAACGATCTGCGTCTGGGAAGAGGCCGGATTGGTCTTGGACTACGCCGGGGAGTCCTTTCACGTCCGCGCGACCGAGATCGATGTCGAGCCACACGTCGATGCGTCCGCGTTCGTGATCCCCAACCCGTCCGGCGAACGCTTCGCGAAGAGCCCCGCTGCGGCCGTGGAAGCGGCTAAGGAAGCCCACGCCCTGCTGCGCGAGTTCGCCGAAGGAAACTTCGAAGCAATGGCGAAAACCCTCCGATCGGGTCCTGAGGTGCCACTCGCGTTGGCTCCACGGGCCGACTAACCGGCCCGACGGCTAGGCAAACTTTCGATGCAACACGCGTCGAGGGGGGTCGACGAGGTGGGCAGGTCCCACCCATGTTGCCGATAACGTCTGCCAACGCTCCTTCCTGTCAACCCCAAAGCCACGACACAGGCCTCCTGCAGGCCGAGACCGAGCGCGCATCGATTCACGTCAGCGCAGCCGCGAGCACGAGTGACGAGGATCCGCCGTCGCGCGAAGGGGTGCCGCATCGCCCACGATCTCCGGCTCGCCTGCTCTGTGTACATCTGCCGGAGCACGCGTTCGTTCGCAACGTCGACACCGCGTTGAACTCACTCGCCGAAGCCCATCACCTCTCCGAACGAGAAACCGTCATCCTGCGATACATCGCGCTCGGGTATCGCTATCGCGAGATCGGGGTCGAGCTCGGCATTTCCCCCCGAACGGTCAAAATGCACGCGGCCAATGTGCGGCGCAAGGTTGGGGTTCGCAGCCGCTTCGAACTCCTGCGTAAGATGTTTCACTCGTGATCGGGTCCGACCTCGCCCAAACCCAAGGCTTGCGCGACGCGACGTCAAAGACTCGTGCGCGCGCGCAAGGTCTTGATGTTGTCGAGATGCCGCAGCCAGATCAGAATCGCGACCCCCACCGACAACACTTGATACGGCCAAGGCTTGTGGGCGATCAATGTGCAGAGGGTCAAGGCCGTGACCGCGGTCAGCGATCCCACGGCCGAAGTGCGCGTCAGCCAGAGCCCTTGCCCGTACATGACGAGCGCTCCCAAGGCGATCGGGGGGTCGAGCGCGAGGAACACCCCGAACGCACAAGCCACCCCTTTGCCGCCGCGAAAACGGAGATAGACAGGGAACACGTGGCCCGCCACCGCTGCGCCGGCCACGAGCGCCAAACCGGATCGAGCGGCGGGATCCGATCCAAGAGCCCATGGCCGAGCCGCAAGAGCCACTGGAACCGCGGCCTTGAGTGCATCGAGCACGAACACCACGAGTCCAAGGCGAACGCCGAGCGCTCGGGCCACATTGGTCGCGCCGATGTTGCCCGACCCCACCGCCCGCAGATCGATTCGGCACGCATAGGCGATCAGCACCCCCACCGGGACCGCCCCGATGAGATAGGCGGTGACGACCCAAAAAGGGAGGTTCTGGGTAAACGCGCGCACGGAGGACGCAGAATAGCGATCGCCCGAACCTCCGTCAGCCCCTGAGAGGCTCGAAAGACGTTAGGCCGAAACGAAGAAGGTCGCCACATAGCCGAGCGCCCCTCCAACCAAAACCGCAGCCACGACGAACCAGACGAGCTGCCGTGACTCACGATCGGAGGAACCAAGCGCCTGGGCTCGCGGAAGCGGCAGCGAGGACGCGTCCGACTGCACACCGATCGATCGCTTGGTCACACCGGGGATTCGGCTCGCAACCTCCGCTGGCCGTTTGGGGATCGGCTCGCGCGCGCGGGGTACGTTCACGCCTTCATCGGGCTCCGAAAAGATGAGCGGATTGAGGACGCGTTGTGTATGCGCGAACCGAACCCGCGGGGCGTCGAGGTCCGTACCGCTGATCGGTTCGACGTCCGGCTCCTCGCCCGCGACTTCGAACGCACCCGCCGAGCCGCCGTCGTCCGCCTGCTGCTGCGACACCACCATCGTCTGACGTGGGCGTGATCGCGAAGCCCCTTGCGGGAGAGCAGCCACGAGTGCGGAACGAAATTGATCGATGCTGCGAAAGCGGTCGCTCAGCGGTGCGAGGCCGCGTTCGAGAGCATGCAGCACACTCGGCATCGCGTCTTCGGTACCGAGGTTGGGCTTCCGCTCGGACGGCGGACGGCCGGTCAAGAGCTCGGCGAAGACCCGGGCGAGCCCCCAAACATCGGTCCATGGCCCGATGAACGACGGATCGTAGTCGCCGCAGAGTTCGGGGGGGAGCCACGAATCATCTGGTTTGGCGGCGAGCGGGACCCCGAGCCCCGAACGCAGCGCGGCATCCGTGAACCCGCGAAGTTTGATCTGGCCTGGCGGACGGAGCGAGCCCCCCATCACGAAGATGTTGCCGGGATGGAGTGCACCATGAGTGATGCCTTCGGCGTGCGCGAGGGTGAGGGCACGGATGGGCTCGGCAAACCACTCGAGCGCGAGGACGATGCCGACGCGACCTCGCCCTTGAACCTGAGCCTCATCGAGTACGGCGCGCAACGGCAACGCATCGAGCCATTCGAACACGGCATACGGGATCGTCCCCGCAGCGGTCGCCACCGTGCCCGAGTCGCGAACCTGAACGAAGGCCGCCGTCTTGCACGAGAGCCGGGCCATCGCGGCACAGGCATTGATGTAGCCCGCCGCATGAGCCTCTCGATGCGATGGATCTTGATGAGGTGGTTCGGCAAAACAGGTGAGTGCGACGGGTTCCCCCCAAACCCGATGCTCCGCGCGATACATGAGCCGTGGGCCACGCTGTTCGACGAGCTCTTGCACGTCGTACTTGCCGTCGACGGTGACGCCGATGAGTCTCAGGGGATCCGCGCGCATGTTCGGCCCAAGCCTACTGCGCTTGAAGCACGAACTCCGCAGCGAAATCAACCGTGGTAGGTGGAGCTTTCGGATCGAAATCGAGGAGGGTCGAGAGCGTGTAGATCGCTCCGGATTCATCGAATCCGGCCAGTACGTGCATCGCCGAGACCAAATCGGCAACCAAGAGTCGGCCGTGTACGGCGACCGGCCCCTTCAGGCCCCGATCGGTGATACCTCCAGAGATTACGGCGTCCACCAGCCCGATTTGAAGTTTCCGGGGAGAGTTCGTGACGATCGGTACGCTCACATCGATCGGTTGGGCCGCAAATCCTGGTCCGCTTCGACGAGCGATGGGCGCGAACACGAGCGTCTCGGGATCGATCTCACGATCCCCATTCGTATCTGGACCGAACGACACTCCTGACCGGTCCGCTTCATAGACCCATACGAACGCGGGGAATACCTTCGGAAGGATCGCGCGCGCGAGGTCGTGGCTCGGGGACAGCAGTGTGACCCCGCCTTTGGGCGTCGTCCCCCCGTTCGAACCTGCTGGTTCCTCCCCCTCTGAGCGCGCGAGCAAGGCCTCGGCCTCTACTTGGCGGTTCGTCCAATAGGTGAGGAGATGGGTTTTCGTATGAACGCGGTACGGGTACTGCGTGCCGTTGGGCTTCGCGGTCTCCGGCGTAAGCCCGCCACCATGAGTTTGCGCAGCTGGATAACGATATCCCGCTTCCCGCCGCCGAACGACTTCGGCCGCAGTTTCGAGGGCCGCTCGGGCGTGCTCGATTTCGTCCTCACGCCCCTCGGGCTGATGGGCCTCACGCCCGGGCTCATCGGCTTTCGCGTCGTCTTGCCCATCGGATGCGCGCGCGTGAGCGAGTACAGCACGGTAGAGGTGGCTGATGTGCTCAGCCCGAAGTTGGTCGATCTCGAGCCCATCGACGACTTCGTCGAACCAGCGGCGCCCGTCTTCGGGGATCGAGCCACGCCACGATTCGAGACGACGACGCCAGTCACCATAGGCTTGGGCGGCGTCGTCGAGGGCCTGGAGATCGGTGTCTTCGAAATGGGACCGGTCGGCGGCGTCCCAGCTCAGTACGGTCGCGAACGGCACCCGAATCGGTCGAAACTCCATCCCCCCCGCGATCGCGAGGCCGTCGGATTCATCCTCGCCCGCAAAGTAAGCAAACAAACCCCCCGGATGGCCCTGCCAGTCCGGTCGCTCGAGAAAGAACTCGCGTTGATGCTCGATGACCTCTTCGAGGATCGCGATCGCATCCTGACGGGCGGAGCAACCGGTCCGCCACACAGCGGGGTCGCAGAACGGATCGAACATTTCGCCGAGAACGTCCTGAAGGGTGACGTCGGCGTTCCAGGCCCACAGCCCCACGGCGTAGTCCTGCTGCCAGTACCCCCATTCTTGCCCGCTCGTAAACATTCGGAACCCATCGAGGTGACCCGAACCTCTCGCGGCCAGCAGCGGTTTGAGCAGTTCGTTGTCGCGCAAGCGGGACCAAAGATAGAGCGGCAAATAGACCGGCACCGCGTTGTCGAAGCTCAGCCACCACGACCCCTCGGGAAACCACGTGAGGCTGCGGCCCGAGCGTGACGCCTGGTCCATCAAGCAGAGCTTGTGGGCGAAGCTTCGTTGGTTATAGACGCGTGCGTCGCCTTCGAGCGGATAGAACATCGCCGTGTGAACTTTGACGGCGAAGCGTGGATCGGTATGAAACGCGAGATCGTAATAGTCGGAGAGACTTTGTTCGTTGGTCCCGCTCGCGCAGCCGAGATCTCCATGATGCGGGGTCGGTTGGGATCCGGTGATATGGGCGTTCACCTCGACGCGAAGATTCGGATCGAGAGCCAGCGCTTTTTGACCCGCCCAGTCGATCCACTGCACGGTCTCTTCGTCGGGGGTCACGGTGAACTCGGTGGGTCCGAAGTCGATACCGAACCAGCGTGCGTCTGGCATCGCGCGCAGACGTTCCTCGACGACCCGCTCGATCCGTTCGCGCGCGCCTGGCCCGAACGCGACGTCCGCATCCGCCCCTTGCTGCTGGTTGTGCAGCTTGATACCCGTTCCCCGGGGGAACCCGAGTGAGTCTTGCAGCTCATCGAGTTCTCGTTCGCGCCGCTTCTTCGATTCCGCCGAAGCGATCCCACGACCCCCGCCGCGGAAGCGATTCCCGCGATTCTTGATCGTCCAGTCCGCCAGGTGGCGTGCCTCATCGATCGGGTGGTCCCCATCCGAGAACGCCTCGAGGTGCTCGAGTGGATGGGCCCCGTGGAATCCCCACGAACGGGACGCGTAATCCGGGACGTATTCGCGGCCCACATGCAGGATCGTGGGCCGCGCGGCGAGCTCGCGGAGGTCAGCTTGGAGCTGGCGCGGCACGAACTCGTCTTCAGGATGGAAGAAACGCACCCCCATGCGACGCAGAAACTCGTAAAGCGCGTATCGACGTGCAAGTTTGGTCTGCCCCGCAGCGAGCACGACCGTCGTCTGCCGACGATCATCCACATCGAGAATGAAGCCAGACTCACCGAGCCGCTCGAACACATCGGGCTCGAAGCGATCGGGCGCGATCATCTGAGCATCGAGCACGAGGGCAACACTTGGGCTGTCTTCGTTTCGCCCGCAGCAGAACTCGGCCAGCCCGGCCTCGTCGATCGCGCGAATCTGGGGGGCCTCGCCGGTGATCGCTTCGAGATATCGACTCGCCTCGACGATGAGCCAGTCCGTCGTCGAATCCCCCGACTTCGGAACCAGCAACCACGCGGCGTTGGGAGAGCCGGTACATCCCACGAGCGCCGCGCTTGCCATGACCACGGATCGAGCCAGCCAACGGGTCATCAGATCTTGAAGCTAATGCGCTGACGAGTCCCAGCCAGCGAGCTGTCCCCGAGCGGTACTGCCAAGGAAGCTCGCACAAACATGTGTTTTCGCAGCGCTGCGGCGCAGCAAACTCCGAGTTCCGTTTTGCGCTTGCTCTCTCCACCACGGGACCAACGTTCGTTCGAACGCTCGCATCATCCGCATCGCTCGTCCTTTCACTCAACGTTTGCGCGGGCCGCTCGTCGACGATCGCCTCGACGTCCGTGACAAATCCTCCGAGTGCGTTGTGCCATCCCGAGATGGCCCATCCTTCGTCACCTGAGCGGCCGTATCGCAGAACCTCCCCACCCAACCACTCGGGCCGCAACGAACCCCACGCCCGATACGCTTGGCCGAAGCTCCCCGAAGCGCTCGTTTCGGGTGGGCGGAGGCAGCTTGGCCGCCGCAGCCAGGGGCCTTTGCGAAAGGCCCCTCGAAAACCAAGGACAACCGAGGCTAATGCGGTGGGGCCAGATATGGGAAGGCGTCGAGAAACGAGACGTCGTTTTGCACGGGGTTCCACGCGATCGCGGCGTCTGGTTCGGTGATCGCATCCGCCAACTCGATGGTGGCGACACCGGTCGGCAGGTCTACGAAAAACAGCGTCAACGCGATATCGAGTGATCGATCCTCGAGCTGCCGACCCCTTGGCGTCGCAGCACCGAGCGCGATCGTGATCCGATCGGGGAAAATGCTTCGGCGAAATTGACCGAGGCAGGTGTTTCTCGAGCTGTTCGATTCATCCGGCGGAGCGCAGTCCACCAAGATCTCGTCGGCGAGTCCATTCCCGCGGGCAAACTCTTGCCCAGGGACGATACCTCGTGGACCGAAATGCAAACGATCGATCCCCGCGATGATGTCGTCGAAAAATGGACCATCGTCGTCACGATCGTCGTTGGGATTCCCACCGTTGTAGGCCTCCCAGCGCGATGGGTCGAGAAGCATGCGAGTCAGGAATGGGAATCCAGCCCGGTCGACTTGAACGTACGCCTCGCTCGGCTCTTCGCGGAAGACGAACGGATCGGGGGCCTGTTCGCTCTCGCCGACCTCGGTGTCGTCCAACAGGGTTTGCGCGGACGTGGAACCGAGCTCGGTCGTGCTCCCTCCCTCGGATGTGCTCGCCTCGATCTCACCTTCGCTCGAACTTTCGCCGAGGGCTTCACCGGTCGTTCCTCCGGTCGTGCCTTCACTCGTCCCCTCGAGTGCCTCGGATGGGGGAAGTGCAAGATCGTCGGACGGAGAGTCGCATGCAGTGACGAGCACGATCATCCAGCCGATCGTTCGTCCTCGCAGGGCTGGCCGCCCGTTCCAATCACATCGACCCGCGACGGTTGTGGACACGGGGCACGTCGTTCGCTTCATGGGGCCTCGATGCGTGCGGTGGAGGCCCACAGATGAAGGAACTCGGCATCCCAAGCAAAGCTCGTCACCGAAAACTCGACGACGATCGCATGAACGTTGGTCCCCTCGAAGCCGTCGACAGGGCCTCCGGTGGCACCGGAAAAGGCATTGTCGATCTCCAACGGCTGGCCGAGTTCGCCCGCGTCCGCTTCATCGATGCCAATGTTGAGCAGAGTATCCTCGAAGCCGTCGCGGTCGAAAAATGCGGGGTTGTCGAACAAACCCGCTCGCACCGTTGCGCCATTGCCGAGGTCGAGCGTCGTGTCGATGGGACCCACGATCGGCCCATCGATCTCGGGCAGGTTGGCGAATCGAACCCCCCAATCGCCCGCCTGATTGCGGCCGAACCTCACATCGATGTCATATGTGTCCTCGTCCGCCGCAATGTGGATCCAGTAGAGGACATCGGGATCGAATCCACCATCGATGATTGGAAATGTGAGCACCGCGACAACCGTATCCGTGCCCACCCCCCCCAATCCCGGCTCACGCCAGGCATAGAAATCGACGATATCGGCTGCAACGTCTTCGTTCGTGTCGCCCTGGTCATGAGCCCAGACCGGCTGGGACTCGCTCGCGAACATCGGGAGGGCGAGGAGGAGCACCATGCTCGAGGATCGCGAGAGCGAACGTTCAGCGCCCGTGGGGCGTGATGGAATTCGGCGATGGTTCACCTGCGACACACCTCCATGGAACCTGAGCGCAGGTTAGCGCGAGGCCTCGAACCCGTCATCACGCTCTTGCTGGGTCGAATGCAAGAATTCGTTCAAACCCTACAAGAGCTGAAGGCGCGGGTAGGAGGGCCGAACCACTCCGGTGACGATGCGTGTCGAAGTGGGGCAACCACCGCGAGAAACTGCCAGCGCCGCTCCGATCAAAGCGCAAGCCAATCGAGAATCCGCTGAGCCTGTGCGTCGGGAAGCTCGACGACAGGTTGTGAGACATCCGGAGACATCTCCCCGTGAAAGTCCGATCCCGCGGTCGGTACGAGGTCGAGCTCACGAGCAAGACGCAACCACACCGAGGATTCCGCCGCACCGTAGCGTCCGTACAAGGCTTCGATCCCCTCGAGGCCGAGGTGTCGGAATCGGATGAAAAGATCTCGCACCAAGAAAAACTCTCGGAGCGTGTGCGGGTGTGCGAGCGACACACGGGCCCCGGCCGCCCGTGCGAGCACGAGCCCTTCCTCGACCCCGATGCGTTCGATCGGCACGTCTGCAGGACCGCCATCGTGCAAGAAACGAGTGAACGCTTCCTGGGGTGACGTGCAGATCCCCGCATCGACCAAGGCCCGAGCCACGTCGGGACGTCCGGCGGTCTTGCCATGGGTTCGGATCGCGATCGCGTCTTCATCGAGAACGATCCCGAGACTACGCAAGCGTTCACAGATCGCTCGCAGTCGTTTCCGTCGTTGCTCGGCCACTCGCGTCAACCGATCGTCGAACGCGACGAGCCCCGCTCCCTCGCGCAAGCCGAGGATGAGCAAATGGATGGTTCGATCGTACTCACGACAACTGAGCTCGAGTCCACGCAGGACCTGACAGCCCGACGGCGAGAGCACTTCGTGGGTCGCCCGATAGCCGTCATGGGTGTCATGATCGGTCAGACAAAACAGGCGAACGCCACGAGACGCGGCCCACCGGGCCACGTCCACCGCCGCATGGCTTCCGTCCGAGTGTGTGGAATGGCAATGGAGCTCGACCCTCATCGGCGCCGAGGATCGGCCTTCTGGGCATGGCCGTCGACCGGAGATGCGCGCAACGGTTTGCGCAAGCTTCCACACCGCGATAAGGACCATCCCCTCGAGCAGCGCCGAGGCCGAACGACCAACGCGTAGGTTCGGAGGAAGGAGCCACGACGCGGTCGTAAGGGACTGTGTCGACTCCTACAAACTGGTGGAGAACATCGTTTCGAGCGGGGCTCCGTGGGTGAATGTGGTAGTCGAACGTTGAGTTCAGCCATGCAGACCGTCGCCGCGGGCAACGACGCCACCTTCATCGATGGGAGTACCAGGGGCAAAGCCACAGACAAACTTCGCTTGCCGCTCCTGTCGCAGTACTTGCGAGAACAACAGGATCTCACCGCCGTCGAACGCTTTTCCCAGCACCACGAGGACGCCGAGGCACCGCTTCAGCAGAAGTTCTATCGCGAGCTCATCCCGCTCACGACGCCGGGTCCCGGACAACAGTATGGATTCGAAGTCGATCTCGATCGTTGCTCGGGCTGCAAGGCGTGCGTCACCGCGTGCCATAGCCTGAATGGTCTCGACGAAGGCGAAACCTGGCGCTCGGTCGGCCTACTGCACGGGGGCACGACGTCCAAGCCGATGCAGAAAACCGTAACCACGGCCTGCCATCACTGCGTGGATCCGGCGTGCATGAAGGGCTGCCCAGTCGGCGCGTATACGAAAGACTCGATCACGGGGATCGTCCGGCACCTCGACGATCAGTGCATCGGTTGCCAGTACTGTATCTGGACTTGCCCCTACGAAGTTCCGCAATTCAGCCCGAAGCGCGGCATCGTTCGCAAATGCGACATGTGCTCGGATCGCTTGGCGGCTTCGGAAGCGCCGGCGTGCGTGCAAGCCTGTCCCAACGAAGCGATCGCGATCCGCATCGTCAATGTGGCCGACGTCGTGGAGCAGGCGCAGGTCGACACCTTCCTGCCCGCCGCCCCCTCGCCCGAACTGACACTGCCGACGACGAACTACAAGACCAAGAATGCGATGGCGCGCAACATGCTGCCCGCGGACTTCTATCAGGTCCGCAGCACCCATCAGCACATGCCGCTCGTGGTGATGCTCGTCCTCACGCAGCTCTCGGTAGGAGCTTTCATCCTCGCGTTGATCCTCCCGTCATTGCTCGCTCCCAGCACATGGGCGCTCTTGGCTCCGTTTCATGCCTTGGTGGCCCTGGTGTTCGGGACCCTGCCGCTCGCGGCCGCCACGTCCCATCTCGGACGCCCGCAATACGCGTTCAGGGCATTTCTGGGCTTCCGAACCTCCTGGTTCAGCCGTGAAGTCATTGCCCTCGGCGCGTTTTCGGCCGCGGCAACGGTCTACGCAGGTGCGCTCTTCCTCGGCAGCCGTAGCGATCTCTGGCCGGGCGTCGCAAGAGTCGCCGTCGCGGTCTCGCCACCGATCGGCTGGATGGTGGCGTTGCTCGGGGCCGTCGGTGTCGGTTGTTCGGCCATGCTCTATCACGCGACCCGTCGCCGCTGGTGGAACATCTCGAAGAGCGGCTTCAAGTTCTACATGACCGCCGCCGTGCTCGGTGTGGCGACCTCGATCACCACCACGTTCGCAGCCCTGTTCAACCGCTCGAACGAGCTCACCCCCGACGTCATCCAATACGGCGAGACGATGGCGATCGTCTTGGTCACGGTGACCCTCGTCAAACTCGCTGGCGAAGCGACGATCTTTTTCCATCTGAGCGATCGGCGAGAACACGACCTCAAACGATCGGCCCGCTTGCTCAGCGGCGAACTCGCCCGGACGACGGTATTTCGGTTCTCGCTCGGCCTGGTCGGCGGCGTGATCCTACCGCTCGTTTCGCTCACATCGCTCGAGCCGAGCAGCAGCATCGGCGCCGTGATGGCTTCGACGGTGTGTTTGGCCGCCCTCGTCGCTGGCGAACTGCTCGAGCGCATGAACTTCTTCGCCGCCATGAGCTCACCCCGCATGCCTGGAACGCTACGCTAATGGCCGACCGCGACCCTTCGAGTGACGATACGCTCTTCGCGAAAGCAAGCTCGGCGGTTCGCAAGCTGCTTTACGACGAGCACGGGGTGTTGACCCGCGACTTGCTGCGGAGCCCAGGGGGATTCGGGCTCGGGCAGGTCCCCGCGCGACTCAAGCCCGATCGAACGACCACCATGGTCTGCGGGTTCTGTTCGACCGGTTGTGGGCTCGATGTCCATCTGAACCAAAACCAGGCCATCAATCTGTCGCCTGCGACGGAGTACTCGGTCAATCTCGGGATGGCGTGTCCCAAAGGCTGGGAAGCGCTCGCCCCCTTGCGCGCCCCCGATCGGGCGACACAGCCGCTGTTGCGCAATGAGCTCGGGCTGTTGAAGCCGGTCGAATGGGAGGTCGCACTCCACGCCTTCGTCGACAACTTCAAGCGGATCCAAACCAAACACGGCAAGGAGTCGGTTGCGTTCCTCGGCACGGGCCAAATCCCGTTCGAAGAATTGGCCCTGCTCGGCTCACTCGCGAAGTTCGGAATGGGCATGAAGCACGGCGACGGGAATACCCGCCAGTGCATGGCCACCGCCGTCGTCGCGTACAAGCAATCGTTCGGTTTCGATGCGCCGCCGTATACCTACGCGGACTTCGAGTCCTCCGACGTGCTCGTCTTCGTCGGCGCGAACCCTTGCATCGCTCATCCGATCATGTGGGAGCGCGTTTGCAGGAACCCGCACAAGCCTGCGATCGTGGTGCTCGACCCGCGGCGCACGGAAACCGCTCAAGCCGCGACCCACCACCTGCCGCTCCTGCCCAAGAGCGACCTCTGCCTGCTTTACGCGGTCGCGCACATCCTCATCCGCGAAGGGTGGATCGACCGCACCTTCATCGATGCGCACACGACCGGATTCGACGCATTCGCCGAGCACGTCTCCGCATTCACCCCCGAACGAGCCGCCGGGGTCTCCGGACTCTCGACGACCGCCATCGAAGGCCTCGCGCGCATCATCCACGAAGGGAAGCGGGTGTCGTTCTGGTGGACGATGGGGATCAACCAAAGCCACGAAGGCGTACGCGCGGCCCAGGCCATCATCAACCTGGCCCTCATGACCGGCAATATCGGGCGGCCGGGGACCGGGGCCAACTCGATCACCGGACAGTGCAACGCGATGGGGTCGCGGCTCTACAGCAACACCACGTCGTTGCTCGGCGGTCATTCCTTCAACGTTCCCGAACACCGCCAAAAGATCGCGAACGTCCTCGAGATCGACGAGTCGTTGATCCCGACCGAAGCGAGCTGGGCCTACGACCAGATCATGGAGGGCATCGTTCGCGGCAAGATCCGTGGCCTCTGGGTCGTCGCGACGAATACCTCGCACTCGTGGATCAATCAGTCCGATGCGCGCGATGTCTTGGATAGCCTCGAGTTCTTGGTGGTTCAGGACATGTACTGCACGACCGAGACCGCCATCCAGGCCGATCTCGTGCTGCCGGCGGCCGGCTGGGGCGAGAAAGAAGGTTGCTTCATCAACTCGGAGCGACGCCTGGGGCTCACCAAACAGGTCGCCCGGGCTCCTGGGGAGGCCTTGAGTGATTTTCGGATCTTCAAACTCATCGCCGAAGCGTGGGGCTGCGGCGACATGTTCCGCCGATGGTCCTCACCGGAAGAGACGTTTCGGATCCTTCAGGAATGCTCCCGCAACACCCCTTGCGACATCACGGGCATCGATGGCTACGCGATGCTCGATGAATACCGCGGCATCCAATGGCCGCTCCCGCAAGGCGCCACCGTCGAGCGTTGCAGCGAGCGGCGCTTGTTCGAGGACGGACGGTTCTACCACCCCGACGAACGGGCCAAATTCATCTTCGACGAACCAACTCCGGTCGCGGAAACCCCTGACAGCAAGTTCCCGTTGTGGCTGCTGACCGGCCGCGGCAGTTCGAGCCAGTGGCACACGCAAACCCGTACGGCCAAGAGCGAAGTCTTACGCAAGCTCTACCCGCAGGATCCGTACGTGGAAGTGAGCCCTCTCGACGCGGCCAATCTCGGCATCGAGGCCGATCAATGGGTGGTCGTTCGGTCGAAGCGCGGCCGCGCCAAGGCCCGAGCCTTCATCACCCACGTGGTGCGTCCCGGCCAAGTGTTCATGGCGATGCACTATGAGGTGACGAACTTGCTCACGTTCCCGGATTTCGATCCTCATTCGCGTCAACCTTCGTACAAGGCTTGCGCCGTCCGGATCGAGCGCCTCGATCGGGCACCTCAACCGTAGACGTCAGGCCCCTCGGCGGCGAACTCAAATGAGTGCGTAGCGAAGTCCGCGATCGCGGACGACCAAGGTGTCCGCACCGCAGTGCTGCATGGCAAGGAGCAGGATGGTCACGCCGGTCGGGATGACATCCGCTCGCCCGGGCGCCAACCCGTAGGCCTTCACCCGTTCCTCCACGGTTTGAGCCGCCAACCGATCGCGAAGCTCACGGACCTGCGTGTCGCTCCACCGAGTTCCATCGACGAGGTCGCGGTCATACACGCGCAGGCCGAGCAATAGTGCGGCCGCGGTGGTCACCGTGCCCGCGAGCCCGTGGAGCACTGGAAAGGGCTCGATCGGCTGTTCGGCGAAGGCCGCGAGCACGGTGGCTTCGATCTGTGCGATGGCGGACGCGCTCGGAGGATCGGAGTCCACGAAGCGTTCCGTGAGACGGACCGAGCCGATCTTGTGCGACTGATACGACAGAATCGTCTCGCCATCCCCGATGGCAAGTTCGGTCGAGCCACCGCCGATGTCGAGCACCCGCAGCATCCCGGGTGGTGACTCGCGAGCCACCGACAAATACGAGAGCCGTGCTTCTTCATCTCCGCTGATGACGCGCACTGGGACGCTGAGGCACGCATGCGCACGAGTCAGGAACTCCTCCCCATTCGCGGCCATGCGCACGCCTTCGGTTGCGATCGGCACGAGTTCGACCCCGACGGCCAAGCTTCGATAGGCCGATAACGCCTCGATGGTGCGATCGATCGCTTCGCTCGCCAATCGACCTGACGCCGCCGCCCCTTGGCCCAATCGAGTCAAGCGAGCTTCATCCCGATGGATGACGAGATCCCCCGCCGCGGTGCGCTCGGCCACCAAGAGCAGCACCGAGTTCGTGCCGATGTCGATCACGGCCTTCATGCCGACCCAGCATAGACGCGCCCCAAGACTCGGGCACCGTCTTCTACGAACGGTCTACGTCGAGGTCACGTCCGCCTCGCAGGCAGCCTACAAACGGAGAGGCCGCCTTCCGGCGGCCTCCACGAGTCCCACACCCGACCCGTGCTGCGCGAACGCGGGACGGGCGGGCAAAGGCTTGGCTAAAGCGCGCGTGGACCCCAATCGGGGGTCGTTCCGGCTTTCATGACCTGGATTTGATTCTGGCCATTTTCGTTGGCGATCTCGATGCCGCCTCGCGAGGACGAGAAGGCAAGGAGTCGACCATCGGGCGCCCACGACGGATCGAGGTTGCGACCACCCCCAGAGGTGAGACGCGCTTGTTCACCCGTTTGGACATTCACTTTGAAAATGTCGAAACGGCTGCCATCGCGACCGGCGTACGCGATCCACTCGCTGTATTCGCCTTCACCAGGGCTCCAGTCGGGGCTCTGGTTGTAATCGCCCGTCTTCGTGATCCGAGCCGCGTTGCCGCCGGCCGAACCCATTCGGTAGACCTGCGGACCGCCAGCACGGTTCGAGACGAACGCGATCTGATTGCCCGCAGGACTCCAGGACGGCGAACCGTCGATCGCGTTGTTGTTGGTCAACCGCGACTGGACGTTGCCCGAGGTATCGATCGTGTAGATCTCGCTGTTGCCGTCTTTCGACAGGGTGAGTGCGATCGAACCACCACTTGGGTTCATCACGCCGCCCAGGTTCAAGCCCGGGTATTGGCTCACCCGAACCGGTCCACCGCCCGACGACATCCACAAGTCGGGATTGCGTTTGGCGTAGCTCGTGAAGATGACCTGACCGCCTGGCCCGATCGACGGCAAGATGTTGAGCGACCGGTTGGAGGTGATGCCGGCCACGTTGCCGCCATCCATCTCCATCGTGAACACGTTCTTCGAAACCGACGGGCTTCGACGTGTCCGAACGAAGGCCACCCTCGACCCGAACACGCCTGGCGTGCCGGTATAGTATTTGATGACTTCGTTCATGAACTTGTGGGCTGCCGTCCGGATGTCGCCAGCGGGGAACCCACGCGACAACACCGGCTTATCGCCCTTGGACAAGTCGTAAAGCAGGAACCGAAGCTGGCCGCCATCGGTCGCATTCTTGATGACCGTTTGGGCACCGATATCGACCCAGCCTTGTTTGTTGAAGCCGGTTTCTTTGATGAGCGCGCCAGGGATGCTCTTGCGATCCATGACATTGAAGCCGGCGGACAGTTGCGCATCGCGGCGAAGCACGTTGGCCACCTCGTCGCCCGCGGGAACCGCAAGCTGCAGGAGGGTGACCCCTTCGCGGTTCTCGAGCCGCTTTTCCTCCGGAGCCGCACTCGCTTCACCGATGACCTGAGTTTCTCGTCCGGCGCGATAGGCCCCGGCCAACAACAGTCCGCCCAGCACGGCCGTGCCCAATAGAGTTTGCTTCATAGAACTTGAGGCCCTCTTGCTCGGCCAGAGAATAACGGGCCCCACGCGCAGGGGGAAGCGGCGTGGCGAGTTTGGCACACGGCAACTCCACAACGGATCGGTCCCCCATTCAGCCCCCGTGGGGCGTGAAGACTTCAGCCCCCGTGGGGCGTGAAGACTTCAGCCCCCGTGGGGCGTGAAGACTTCAGCCCCCGTGGGGCGTGAAGACTTCAGCCCCCGTGGGGCGTGAAGACTTCAGCCCCCGTGGGGCGTGAAGACTTCAGTTTCCGTGACGCGACCTCACGCGGACCTTCGGATGCATCCGATCCGACTGCCGAAGCGTGCGGCTCTCGTAGGCCCGGACCGCGCAGGCGTGAGACACGTTTCCGCGGAGGGCATCGCAGTTGCTGCGACGCCCTCGAAACACTCAGTCGATCGTCCCGTTCGTCCAGATGAAGACGTACTTGATCTGAGCGCATGGGCTCTTCATCGCCTTCGAGACGTTTTCGGGTGGTAACGGCAGCTTCGTTTGGTTGAGGGCCAGGACCACGGCATTCTGCGTGTCGGCCGGTAACGTGCCGCCCTTCCGTGCGATCGACTTGATCTTGCCGTCCTTGCAGATCGTCAGCTGAAACTTGAAGGTCCCCGGAGGGGCCTTCGCCGCAAACGCTCCGACCTTTAGGTTGTTGAGAGCTTGCATGACCGAGGTCGCCCAAGGATCCCCATCCTTGGCCATGTCCGCCCAACCGTCGGCTTGACCAAACGGGTCGCCGCGTTGCTTCGTCACGGTAGGTAGATCATTGAACGGGGTATTCTTCTTGGTTGGGATCTTGCTCACCGGAAGCTCCTTGTCCTTGGGCTTGTCCGGTGGCTTTTCCTCTTTCTTCGGGGGCGGAGGCGTGTCTTCGACCGTGACCGTCTCTTCGGGTTCGGCTTCCGCACGCGTTTCCTGGATGATCTCCTGCTGCGGAATCTCGGGTTCCTCGACCTTTTCACCCAGCCTGAGGATGGCCCCAGGGTCGAAATCGATCGGGATCTCTTCTTCGTCGCTTCGAGCCGGGCACGCTTCGCTCGCCGCCAACCCATAGGGGAGCGAGTAGACGATCCGCCCTTCCGTCATCCATTGCGCTCGCAAACGATCGATGCACTTGCGTGGCTCGGCGTCATCCGAACACGAACTATCGATTGCGATCTTGAAGTCTTCGCCCCAGACCTCGCGCCCTTCGGCTTCCCAGCGGGCCCGCAAACGATGTTCGCAGTCATCTTTGACGAACACCGCGAGCAACCCGAACAACGTCCCCACGATCACCGTACCGACCAGTCCACCGCTGAAGGCAAGGCGGTTGCGGAGGACCTCGCGCAGGTCTCCGCTGTACATCCGTTCTGCCATCGCGACCGAGCTCATCGCCGTGCCTCCTCCAACCGCTTGCGCTTGGGATCGGTGAGAAAGGAGACCGCCATCACTTTGGAGCTTTGGAGAGCCACGAGCACGTCAACGACCCGACCGTACTCGACGTTCTCATCGATCTGCAGAAACACCATGTCGGGCGTCTTGATGTTGCCGGCGAGTTCCCGATCGCGCTGGGTGGGCTCATCCGACAGCGCCACGCTGCCGAGAAACACATGGCCCTCCTTGTCGATGGTCACGTACGAATAGAGGAAGTCCTCCTCCGTGACCTCTTCGCCTCGACCGGGGGGAAGGTCCACGCCAGCAACCCCCTGAGACTTCATGAAGGGGGTCGTCACCATGAACATGATGAGGAGGCACAGCATCACGTCGACCAACGACGTCACGTTGATCGAGCTGAGCGGTTCCTCATCATCGTAGAGTCCTTCGTTGATCAGGCTTGCTGACATCGCGGGGCCACCTTTTCGGCTTAGAAGAAGTGGCGCTTGACGATGTTCATGAAGTCGTTGCCGAAGTTTTGCATTTCGGCCCCGAGCACCTTGAGACGGCGTTGAAAGTAGTTGTACGCGACCACGGCTGGAACGGCGCTCGCGAGCGACAGTGCCGTGGTGACGAGCGCTTCACCGATGGGACCCGCAACCGCTGCGAGCTCGGCTTGACCGGCGTCGGCGATCGCCATGAACGCGGTCAAGATCCCCCACACGGTGCCGAACAGGCCGATGAACGGAGCGGCCGAACCGGTCGTCGCGAGGAACGGCAACAAGTTCTCGAGCTTGGTGCGCTCGCTCGTTCGAGCCCGCTGAAGCGCCCGCTCGACGTTGTCGGCGTCGCCCATCTTCTCGTGCATGCTGCCTTCGCCATAAGGCTGCTGCGACTTGGCTTTGGCCTGCGACTTCTTGACCTTCGAAAGCTCCACGTAGCCCGCGCGAAACATCGCCGCGAGCGGACTCGTCGTGCTTCGCTCGGCGACCCGATAAATGTCGTCCAGCTGTTTGCTCGCCCAGAATTTGTCCAGGAATTTGAGCGATTGCGACTGCGCAATGTTGATTTGGATGAACTTGTAGATGACGACGAAGACCGTCAGCAGGGCCAACAGCAGCAAGATCCCGACGACCCCGAGAACGATCCCTTCGGACCGCAGGAGCAACCCGATCACGTCAACTTCGGCGACCAAGGAGCCGGCCATCCACGAAACATCGAGAGCAGCGACTGCGTTCACGGTTGACGAGAGGCTACCTGGGCAGCGCAGCAGGCGTCAATTGAGCCCTTGGAGGGCGTGAACCCGACAGCCCGGAGAACGTGGCACCACCACGAGCCCAACGGGCCGGCACCAGCAACCCAAACGCGCGATCCAGAGTCCAATAGGGGACCAGGTCCGACCCTGGACCGATTCAGACTCCATGTGACGGGCGTGGACCGATGACGCACCGTGGTCTGCTACCCTCATCCACCTTGACGACCCCAACGTTTCAGGTCGCCGCCCTTGGTGGGGCGCTCGCCCTCAACGGCTGTGGGCAAGAGTACGGTGCTGTGGAGGTTGCTTGGCAGTTCGTCGACCGCGACGGAACCGCAATCTTCCCCCAAGGACTCTTCGAGAGGAATGATCGTGGGGCGTGCGACCGACCCGGCTTCACGATGCCCGGGCAGTTCACGACCTACGATCTGAGCGTCGAACTCGAGATCTGTGACACCACCTGTCCGGCGGGGTGCGAGGACCCCTCATGCTTCGTCATCGATCCGTTGCAGTTTTCCTGTCGCACCTTTCGCGGTGCGGAGCAGAACATCCCAGCCTCGGATGATCCTTATCTTTTTACCCTACGGCCTGTGATTGGGGTCGACGCGTCGGACACGACGTGTCGCAATCCGGCCCCGAGCTGCCTCGCGACCCCCGGTCCGAGAGAACGTCGGGTCGACGAAGGCCTCGTCGTCGACCTGCAGGTCTATCAAATCTTGGTCGATATCGAGCTCGCCGAACCCGACGAGGACGCACTTGATTTGGAGGAATGTGGTTGTGCCTAGACTCGCGAGCCGTTTCGCTATCCTAATGATCCTCGGCAGTGGATGCGTGCTGCCCCCACTCAACGCGACCGGCCTCGAGTTCTCGTGGCGATTCGTCGAGACCAATTCGGTCGACGACACCGAGGAAGAAGACAACCGTTGGGTCCGCACCTGCAATGGTGCCGGCGTGTCGCGCATGTTCTTCGTGATTTCGCAGCCCGACCTGCCCAACCGCACCGGGACGTTCGACTTCGCTTGCACGGCCGGCTTTCAAAGCGAGTCTTCGGCCGACACCCAAAATTCGAGCGCCTACGTCGAGCTCCGCGAGGGGACCTACGACATTGCCGTCGTCGCCCGGGCCGTGACGGGGCAGGACCAACCGCTCGAACCACGCACGGTCGAGGTCGGGGACACATCGGTCACGGCCGATACCGTCCTCATGAACCTCCCCACCACCTCGTGGTCCTTCGAAGTTCAAGGCGCCACGGAGTGCCAAGAGATCGCTTTCTCGCTCCTGCTCGCCGATCCTGCGGTGAACGTCGCCGATCCGCCCGTCAATGAAGAGGGAGAAGTTTCGGAGGCTCTCTACCGCGAGAACTTGGTCTCCGTGGAGGGGCTCAACCTGAGCGGAGAGGTTGCCCCCTGCTCCGCCGAGCTCGATGGCTTCGACGTCGTCGAAAATGTCGACGTGGGGACCTACTGGGTCGAAATCCTGGTCGACGATCGACGATGCCGGAGCGAGCCCTTTACGATCTCCCTCGACGGTGGAGCGATCACGCTCGATCTCGAGACCTTGGCGTGTGAACCCGCGTGATGGCACCCCATCGAATTTCATGGGCGGCGGGGCCCGAATGGCGTCGCTATCGGTACCTGCTGTGCGCGGCCGGCCTCGTCGCCGCGTGTCAAGAGGACTCTTCTTATCGCGTGCGATGGCGGATCGATCCATCGAATCGTAACGACATGTTCGCCCCTGTGCCTCGCGGCGAGCCGGATCGGATGGTGAGTCCCCGCGAATGCAGCCAAGTGGGCGTTTCCATCGTCCAAGTCCTCGCGTATGCGGACGTGCCCGGGTTGACACCCGGCGAGTGGCCGCTGGTGAGCATCGATGAGTTCCCCTGCTTTCCGCGCGACTTCTACTCGGAAGGCGGAACGGTCGGCGCGACGATCTTGAGTCCCGGCGACTACGTGCTCGCGATTCGGGGCGTGAGGTCGAACCCCGATCGTGACCCGTGGCTCGCCCCCGACGTCGAGCCGCCGTGTGAAAACATCAACGATCCGACCTCGTGTCCGCCGTGCATTCCCGATCGAGACACCTGCGTCGAGGGCATGCAAACCTGCACCTGCCGGGACTTGCAAGTCAGCGACGGCCAGACCGAGGACTTCCCGGACCTCGTCCTCGGTGCTCCGCCCGAGTGTGACGACGGGATCGACGGCGACGGCGACGGGTTGGTCGATGTCACCGATCCAGGCTGCATCGTCAGCGACGACGAAGCGTTCGAGCCGAGCGAAGCACGGGCAAATCTGCGCTTTTCCTTTCGTTTGCTCGGCGTCCCCGAAGTCGAGACGGAAACGAACATTCCGGTCGTGTGCGACGTCGTCGGCATTCGGGAGTTTCGGATCCAGACGGCCGATGTCGAGCTCACGACCCCCTGTCCCGCCGGTTTGGGACCCCGCGCCTTCGCGATCGACGTAGAGCCCGGACCCCAAGAACTTCGCGTGTGGGGGGTCGATGCCGAGGGCGAGCGGGTGACCCGCGAAGAAGTCCGTCCTTGGATCGCCACGCGTAGCGAGATCCCCATCGACATCGCGATCGACTTTGCTGGCGACGACTTCCTTGCCCCCATCACGGCTCCGGCAACGTTTGCGCCCTGCCCCACGACCGAATCCGCGATCTCGCACGTCGAGATGCGTGCATTGAACGCGCGCGGTGCTCCGCTCATCGATCCGATCGCACTCGCCGATGGGACCCTGCTCGATGGTCATCGCCTCGCCTGTGCCGATCTCGATGCCACGGTCGGAACGGAAGCCTTGAACTGGGGGGCCTACCAACTCGAAGTCACCTGGTATGCGGGCGACACCGCGTGTTTCACCACGGGGGATACCCCACTGCCGTTGACCCCCGACCGTGCATTTGCGCTCGTTCCCGGCGAGCCCGTGGGGGGCGAGACGTCAGCTGGTTGTCCCGCGTGCACCGACGATCGTCACTGCGAGCCCGGCTTCGCATGTTCGCTCGGGCAATGCGAAAGCAGTCTATAGCGCCAGCCATTGGGGCGCTTTCGCCCACTGCGCTTGCAGCGTCCAACGCCGCGGTTGCAGTGGAATGGCGGCCTATAATCCGTCAGAATCGCTTCCATGATCCGCCAAGCGCTTGGTTTAGGACTTGGGGTAGTGGCCGCGTGCAGTTCCGGCGTGGACCTTCGCTTTTCCTTCAACAACCCCCCGAGTTGTCGGGTCGTTGAGGCGGAACCAAGCCTCGAACCGAGTCGCGCACCGATTCTGACTTTGAGCACACGCACGCTCGACCTCGCGGTCTACACGGGAATCGCGGGTCCGCGCTTCACCGTGCTCACCCCAGAGGACGGCCTCGTGCTCGCCGATCGGGTCACCGAGGGCCAACTCGCGCTGTTGTTCCCCGCGCTACACGACCACTTCAAGACGGCTTTGGCGGACGACGACATCCGCGGCATCTGGGCTGGCCTCGATGAGCCAACGGTCGAGTCGTCCCCTCATGTCGACCCGCCCGTGCTCGTCGAACCCGACTGACCGCCAGGTTCCTACGCCAACAATCCGCGAGCCCCGACCACCCGCTGTTCGGCGGTCGGTTCCTCGCGTTTGTGCGGCACGTCGATCCCGCGGACGACCGCCGGTCGAGCCGCGATGGCATCGAGCCAACGTTTGAGATGGGGCAGCCCATCGATCGAAATGCCGGCCCAGTCGTAGGTCTTGGCCCAGCACCAGTTCGCAATGTCCGCGATCGAATAGTCGACGGCGAGGTACTCGACCTCGGAGAGGCGTCGGTCCAAGACTTCGAGTAACCGTCGGGATTCGCGCTGATAGCGGCCGATGGCGTAGGGGATCTTCTCCTCGGCGTAGCGGAAGAACACGTTGGCCTGCCCCATCATCGGACCGACTCCGCCCATCTGGAACATCAACCACTGCAGGGCGACCGAGCGCGCCTTGGGCTCGGTGGGCAACAAGCGGTTGGTCTTCTCGGCCAGCCACCACAAGATCGCGCCGGACTCGAACACCGGAAAATCGCCGGCGTCGCGATCGACGATGACCGGGATCCGCCCGTTCGGATTGAGCGCGAGAAACTCGGGGCGCTTCTGTTCACCCGCGGTCAAGTCGACGGCGTGAACCTCGTACGGGAGCTCGAGTTCTTCGAGCACGATACTCGCTTTGAAACCGTTGGGGGTACGGGCGGTGTAGAGGTCGATCATCGCTCCCGGCTTACGCCGCGTCCGCGTTCGGTGTTTCAGCGCGGACGCACGACGACACACCTCCCTCGCGCAGTGCACGGGTTATCCTCGCACCCGCGTGCGGACCCAAACTTGGTTTACCGAGCGTTTCGGCCCCTGGGCGGTGGTCGCGGGAGCCTCCGAAGGGCTCGGGGCCGCCTTCGCCCGAGGCCTCGCCGCACGGGGGATTCACGTGGTGTTGCTGGCCCGGCGGGCGGAGCCGCTCGAACGCCTCGCTCGCGATCTCCGACACGAACACTACGTCGAGGTACGGTGCGTATCGGTCGACCTCGGCGACCCGGATTGGATCGACCGCCTGCGTGAGTCGACGGCCGATCTCGTCATCGGCACCGGCATCTACAACGCGGCCTTTGCTCCGATCGACAACTTCATCGCGACGCCGCTCCCGGACCTGCTGCGTGTCGTCGACGTCAATGTACGCGGTCCGATCGTGTTTGCCCGCACACTCGCGCCTGCCATGGTGGCTCGGCGACAAGGCGCGATCGTGCTCATGTCCTCGCTCGCCGGTTTGCAAGGCTCCCCTCGGCTCGCGGCCTATGCCGCGAGTAAAGCCTTCAACACCGTCCTCGGGGAAGGGCTGTGGGGCGAACTTCGAGCGGAGGGCGTCGATGTCCTCGTCGCGTGCGCGGGAGCGATTCGCACCCCAGGTTATGCGAAGGTCGGAACTCATGAAGCGCCCGGTACGATGGAGGCTCGCGATGTCGCCGAACAAACCCTCGCATCGTTGGGCGGCGGTCCCAGAGTGATTCCCGGGTTCGTCAATCGACTCGCGAGCATTGCCCTCGGGCAGTTGCTGCCGCGACGCACTGCGATCGCGATCATGGCCTCATCGACGCGGAGGTTGTCATGACCGACGTTCTCGCTGGCGTGTTTGCGCCCTGGGCGATCTACGCGACGATCCTCGTTCTCCATCTCGCGCTGCCGGCCCGATGGATCGACGGTTACGTGCGAGACGAGTCGACCGGCGCCCCGCTTCGCTATCGCCTCAATGGACTTCTCGTTTTTGCGGTGGTGATGGGGCTCGCCTGGCTCATCGGAATGGCGGAATGGCTGCCCTCGGACTGGCTTTGGACGCATCGCCGATCCGGGCTGTTCGGCGCCTGGATCCTCGGGCTCGCCTTCACGGCCGCGATCGTCCTACCGGCGCCGAGCGTGCAGCGATCGCTCGCTGTCGACCTCTTTCTCGGCCGGCGACTCAACCCGCGGCTCCCAAGCGGAGCCTTGGACGCCAAGATGGCGCTCTACCTCCTTGGGGCGACCATGCTCGGACTCAATCTCCTGTCGTTCGCGGCCCACCACGTCAAAACGTTCCCGAACGATCCGTCCCCCGGAGTGCTGATCCACGTCGCGTTGTTCGGGTGGTTCCTCGTCGACTATCTGCTGTTCGAACGGGTGCATCTCTACACCTACGATCTCTTCGCCGAACGCGTGGGCTTCAAGCTCGGGTGGGGTTGCCTCGTCTTCTACCCCTACTTCTATGCGGTGGGCCTATGGTCCGTCTGCGAACGTCCCAACCCTGAGCGAAGCACTGGATGGTTCGTGGTCGCGACCGTGCTCTTTTTCGCCGGCTGGTGTCTCTCGCGGGGAGCCAACCTGCAAAAGTTTTGGTTCAAGCTCGATCCCAACCGACCGTTCCTCGGTGTGCTACCTCCGGCCGCCGTGCGGGATGGGGAGCGTGCGCTCCTGTGCAGCGGATTTTGGGGGATCTCCCGCCACGTCAACTATCTCGGCGAGATCCTCATGGCCACGGGCCTCGCGCTCAGTCTCGGGTTGCCCTTCGCCCTCGGCCCATGGCTGTATCCGCTCTATTACGTGGCCTTGCTCTTGCCGCGCGAGCGAGACGACGATCGCCGCTGCGCCGCCAAGTACGGCGCACTATGGCAAGAGTATTGCCGTCGCGTGCCCTGGCGCATCGTGCCCAAGGTGTACTGAATCCGCGTCACTTCGCCAGGTATGCGACGAGGCGTTCGCCGACCGCCCGGGCAGACTGCGGATTCTGCCCGGTGATGAGCTGCCCATCGACCTCGACCCGGCTCGTGAACGGCAGAATGTTCTTGTGAAAGAGGGCTCCGTTCGCTTTCAACGCGTCTTCGAGGAGAAACGGCATCGCGTGTTTGGACCCGCCAATCGTGTCCTCGAGATTGGTGAATCCCGTCACGCGTTTGCCCCGCACCAGCGACGCACCGCTCGCGTCCCGCGCGTCGACGAATCCACTCACGCCGTGGCACACGCCCGTCACAGGCTGACCCGCCGTATGAATATGCGTAATCAAACGTTGCAGGTCACTCGATTGACGAAAGTCCCACATCGTGCCGTGCCCACCCGCCAAATAGATCGACACGTATTGTGAAGGATCGATATCGCGACAGTGCTTCGAATTCTCCATTCCGTCTTTGAACGCGACATGGTCCGCAACATACACATTGGCGGGATCCTTGAGCTGCGCCGGTGTCACACTATGTTCGTCGAGCGGAATCTTGCCACCGCTTGGGCTCGCGATCTCGTACTCGTATCCCGCTTTATGGATCACTTCGAGAAAATGGGTCAGCTCCGAGAGCCAAAGCCCCGTCCGCTTGCCATTGATCATGGGGTTGCTGCTGGTGGCAATGGCGAGGATTTTCTTCGACGTTGATTTCGACATGATGCGCTCCGCAAGAGGTGACCGAGCGGCGTGCAACCGCGCGGCCTCCTCGTCACGTGAGCTACGATAGGCCGCGGCCGAGCCGCGGCTACGGCAACGCCGGGAAATTCATTTGTTCCAACGAGTCAAAGATGTCGACCCTGACCGGGCCTGCAAGCCGACATGCCATTCGACCCTCCTCGCGATACGCTCCGGAGCCGGAGGTTCGCTATCCCCCTCGCGTCGACTCGCTTCGCCGAGATCTTTTGTACCGTCGTCGAGAACGGGAGCTACACGGCCGCCGCGCGGCGACTCGGTGTCACACCGGCCGCCGTGAGCCGAGCGATCGCGCGCCACGAAGGCGAGCTCGAAGTTCGCCTGTTTCATCGAACCACGCGAAAGATCACCCTGACCGACCCCGGCCGACACTACTACGAGCAGTGCCGCCAGGCGCTTGCACTCTTGGAAGAAGCCGAGCGGTCTTTGTCCCTCCAAGAGCGCGGGGAACCACGCGGACCCGTCCGGATCAGCGTGCCCACGACCTATGGGCACTATCGACTCCTCCCTGCGCTCGGGGAGTTCGCGAACCGCTATCCGAAGGTACGACTCGAGGTGAATCTCTCGAACGAGAACGTCGACTTCGTCGGCGATCGCTTCGAGCTCGCGATTCGGCGAGGTGAAATCCCCGATTCGACATTCGTCGTCCGCAAGCTCGAAGATGCGCCCGTCGGCGTGTTCGCGAGTCCGAGCTACATCGTCCGCCACGGCGCGCCCGAACATCCCAACGACCTCGGCCGGTACACCTGCATCCCCTACGTCCTACCGAGCACCGGCCGCTCGGTCGCGTGGGGATTCAAGGACCTCGACGGGACGCCGTTCGAGGTCGACCCACCCGATCGCCTTCGCTGTTCCGGAGACGTGCTTGGCTGCTTGACCATGGCAAGACATGGCATCGGTTTGGTCCAGGCCTACGGCTACCTCGTCGAGGAGGACCTCCGCCAAGGCCGTTTGGTCGAAGTCTTGACTCGCTTCGCCGGCCGCAGCAGCCCGTTTTCCCTCGTTCGCCCGAGTCGTCGAGGACTGTCGCTCGCCGTCCGAGTCCTCTCCGATGCGATCGTGGCCCATTGTTCGCATCGGGTTCCCCCGAGCTTCCCTCGCCGCGCCGAATGACTCCGTCCGGTTGTCCGGCGACATCGACATCGCGGCGACCCGGCGGCTTGACATGATATAAGACAGAACTTATATAAGGCGTCGATTATGACCAACGACAATGGATTCGACGTGCTCGAGCATCTCGGGGCAGTGAAGCGGACGGTCGCCCATCGCGAGCGGGACGGGCGACTCGCACGAGTCGTCACCGCAACTCGCGAGTATGAAACCACCATCGAGGATGTGTGGGACGCATTGACCAACGCCGAAAGGATTCCACGATGGTTCCTACCGATCTCGGGCGACCTGCGGCTCGGCGGGCACTACCAGCTGGAGGGCAATGCCAGTGGAGAGATCACCGAATGCGTGCCACCTACGTTGCTCGGGTTGACCTGGGGAATGATGGGCGAGGGGAGCTGGGTGAAGGTTCAACTGACGCAGCTCGAACCCGAACGTACGCGGCTGCACCTCGAGCATACCGCCTACGTACCCGAAGAGATCTGGGGGCAGTTCGGTCCCGGTGGCGTCGGTGTAGGCTGGGATCTCGCCATCCTGGGCCTCGGTGAGCACCTTCGAACGGGTAAGCCGGCGGATCGGGGTGAGTTCGAAGCTTGGACCGTCAGCGACGAGGGCAAAGCGTACGTTCGCGGATCGAGCGATGACTGGGCACAGGCGTCGATCGCCGATGGCACCCCGGAGGATGCCGCACGCGAGGCCGCAGCGCGCACCTTCGCGTTCTACACTGGGGCTCCTCCCGACGCCTGATGCACGCCTTCGACGTCCTCGCCGATCCTGTTCGCCGACGCATCCTCGAGTTGCTCGCCACGGGCGAGCACGCGTCCGGCGAACTCGTGGAGGTCGTGCACGCCGAGTTCGGCATTACCCAAGCCGCCGTTTCACAGCATCTCCGCGTCCTTCGAGACAGTGGGTTCGCGACCGTTCGGGCCGAAGGCGCCCGCCGTCTTTACTCGGTCAATGCCCAACCTTTACTCGAAGTCGATGCATGGCTCGATCGCTTTCGCGGATTCTGGGAGCAGCGCCTCGACGCCCTCGAAACCGAGATCGCCCGGGGCAAACGCGACCGTCGACACAAACGCTGAACCCAGTCCTCCGAACGCGCGCAAACCCGAGCCCTCCGCATCATCGATCACGTCGCGCTGGAATTCGCTTCGAGCTCCTCGTCCTCGAATGGCCGTTCCCGGGTTTCATACCGCCCACATTCGTTGACTCCGAGGACTTCGAACCCGAACGATTCGGCAAGAGCGATCAACGGCCCGACTCCGCCATAGGGATATCCGTGGGGCTCGATCCGCATTTCGGCCATGTCGTCAGCCACCATCTCACACGCCACGAGATCGTATGCGCCATTCTCGAGCGACTCGAAGACAGAGTAGAAGTTCCAAGTGCGTCCGAGTTGCTCGCGAGGATGCGAAATCACGATCGGCGTCACGTTCCGGATCGCGAGCCAGCGGACCCGCTCCTCCTCGGTCGGCCAGATGAACGACGCTTTCACATCGTCGGGCACGAGAGCGATCCAGGCCTCTGGCTCGCGGAACGCCTCGGACTCCTTATCCGCCTTCACCTCGGCGAAAAGTGATTGGAGCGCATGGAAGCGTCGGATGTCTTTGACCGAAAACCGTATCCCGAAGTCGTCCATCGAATCGCCTCGGACCAACCTACCAGCGATTCAGCTGCGAGCGCCAGCAGAGTGCGACGCCACACTGTTGGCGACGATGGCTTATTCGCGTTCGATCCACCTCGCCATCGAAGGCACGTCGAGGCGCGCGTACCCAGCTGGTGCGGGGTGACGATCCGCTCGGTTTCCGTCATCGTGGTCGTGTGCGCACGGGGGACTTCGCATCCACGATGAGGCTGCTGGCGGGTACGTTGCTGGCGGGCTCATCCCCCACGATCGTCGAGCAAGGCAGCACGTGCCCGAGTGCAACCGTGTCGCAGCGGGTCCAAGCGTATTTCGAGCACCCCCCCGCGAGCGACAAGCGGTTCGAGACGTGGTTGGCCCACGACGATGGCATCTGGTCATTGCGCGTCCGTTCGGGGGTGGCCGAGCGGGTATTCGAGGCCCCCACCTGTGAGACGGTCATCGATGCAGCAGCTCTGCTCATCGCGACGACCCTCGATCCCAATGTATTGCAGGCCGAACCAGTCGGCGAGCCATCGACCTCGACGACCCTCGTTCCGTTGCCCAATGAGCCGCCGACGATCGAACGCTCGCCGATCTCGGCTCCACCCAGCGAACCGGAGCCCGCTCCTTGGCCTCCTCCCACACGGCCGAGAAAGCGTGCGGGTCGTATCACCCTCGGCGTCGAGCTGGGCATCGATACTGGCGCCTTTCCGGACGTGGGAGCGCTGATCCGTCCAACGTTCGGATTTGCTGGACGCCCATGGAGTGTCGAGGCGACCGGAGCGTTTCGCACTCGCACGGGCGTCGATGTCGGCACGGTCCCTGGCGTCGGCGGTGAGATCGGTGGGTGGTCGGTCGGCCTGCGCGGATGCGGCCGCCCACACCTCCCGCTGCGTTGGCTGGAGGTCCCGCTGTGCGGCGGGGTCGAGGCGGGCCAGGTGCTCGGTGGCGGCATCGGGTTCGAGGGCGCACAACGAGCGGCCATTCCATGGCTCGCGCTCTATGGCTCGGCCGGGCTCGGGTTCGTACCGACACCGCTGTTCAGCCTGTCACTCCACGGCGAGGTCGGCGTAGCGCCGCTGCGCGGCCAATGGGTCATCGAAGGTCTCGGCGAGGCCTACGCGATACGCGCGTTCGTCGGCCGGGCCGTCGTCGCCGCGCAAGTGCGGCTTGGTGCACGCTCGGGCTCGTGACGGAAATCGGTGGCGGCGGGAAACAGCAGCCCGTGGACGCCCCGGTTCTCCCGGACGGGTGGGTCAGACCGACCCTTGCCGAGGTGTATCGCGATGACGTCGACTTCGTCGCTCGGATCGCACGGTCGCTCGGTGTGCCGACCTCGCAGGTGGAAGACGTGGTCCACGACGTGTTTGTGGTCGTTCACCGGCGGCTGGCCGACTTCGATGGTCGCAAGTCGGTGCGTGCGTGGTTGTATGGGATCACGCGCCGGGTGGTCATGCATCACCAGCGGAGCTTTTCGCGGGCGAAAGCCCGTGAGGTCCACGCCCCGCGTCCACACCCGAGCCCGCGAGTCGACGACGTCGTCGGCCGGCGGGAGCTCGTCCGTGCGGTCGAGCAATGCCTGGCCGTGCTCGACGACGATCAGCGCCTCGTGTTCGAACTTGCGGAGATCGAAGGGCTGACCTGTCCCGAGATCGCTCGTGCCCACAAGATCAAACTCAATACCGTGTACTCGCGCTTGCGACTCGCCCGCAAGAAGTTCGAGAGCGCGCTCGACCGCGTTCTCGACGATCCGGAGGCCCCATGAACGAGTTGTCCAGCCGTACCCGCGCCGCCCTGGTCGCGTACAAAACGGAGAAAGAGTTGACCCCCGAGGCCAAGCGGCGAGTGTGGGCCGATCTGCAGGCGTCCCTCGAACGGAGCGATCCGTCGGTCGGTGCTCGTGCCACGAGTTCGAGGCTTCGGTGGACCGCGACGACCGTAGCCGCGGCCGCCGGGGTCGCGCTGGCCGTTGGCATTGGGGTCCGCATGGGCATCGGACGCGAGCCGATCGCGGCAACGCTCGAGCAAGCGCCATATCAACACTCGAGCGAGCCTCCTCGACCACTGCCCGCTCCCGCCGCTGCCGAGGTCGAGCCCCGACAGGTCGAGCCCGCACGGAACTCGACCGTCACCGGGCAGCCGCACGCGCGATCGGATCGCCCGACCGATCCGGCACCGGTGACGCGCGACGAGCCCGAGGCTCCCGCCGAGGATCGGTTGCGGCAAGAAATCGGCCTCATCGCAGCAGCTCGTCAGGCCGTCGCTGCAGGTGATGGCCGCCGCGCGCTCGAAGTGTTGGACGAACACGGGAGACGGTTCCCACAAGGACAGATGCACGAGGACCGGGCTGCCCTGCACATCCAGGCACTTTGTCTGGCGGGCGACCAAGCGAAGGCCATGACCGCCGCGCGGGTGTTCTTGCACGAGCGTTCGCACTCGGTCCACGCCGAGCTCATCGAAGCGATCGCCCACGGGGATCCGAAAGCCTGCTCGATCCCGTGACGGACCCGCAGCAGCTCGGGAAATACCACGCGAGCCCCCACATGAACGATTCCACTTCTATGATTGTTCTTTGCCTATTTGCTCTCGGCGTCTCGGCGTGCGAGCCCACCGGATCATTCGGCCAATACGACCCCACCGATGACGGTACCGCGATCTCGGGATCCGAGTCCGCCACCGCCGTGACCGAAGGCGTGGGGACCATGGACCCGTCGTCCTCGGACGCGATGCTCTGTCCCGACAGCCCCGACGGGGCATGTTTGGACGACAGTTGTTCGTTCAGTTGCGGCGGATCGTTTTCGGACTTCGACGCCGACGGGTGCCTGCGCCCGAGATGCGAGACCGATCGCCAATGCCCCGAGGGTCGAAGCTGCGTGGTCTTCAGCGATTATGGGCAGTGTGGTGCGAGTTCGGCCAGCTGTTTCCTCGACGCCGAGGCCGACAATGGTTGCTCCTGCGGCGTGGCGGGTGACTGCAATCGCAACGTGGCCATTTGCGTCCCCGAAGCTGAGCTGCCTCCGCCCGTCGAGCTGTGCAATCCCACCCTGTTCAGCAAGGAGGAGGTATTTGCATTCGAGCCACCGCTCGGCGAACTTTCGGTCACCGCGGACTGCACGATCACCGCGATCGTCCCGTTGGCGATGACATGCACGGGCGGGTTCGAGGGGAACTACATGCTGTCACTCCTCGGAGATGCCTCGCCGGCCTTGGCCACCGGACAGACCGTGACGGTCGAATACGTCGTCGAGGCTCGCAGCCAGTGGCTCAATCGATGGCTGCGGATCACGACCCGGAGTGTGCCGAGTGTGCCGAGTGTGCCGAATGTGCCGAATATGCCGAATGTGCCGATCATAGCCGTCCAGGCCGAAGATCTCACACCGCCTGGGTTGAACGAGACCGAGGTGTGGCTGCCCAATCTCGAGCTCGAGATCGGTGAGGTCGGTTGTGAACGGTTCTACTGCGAGTCGTTCGCGGTCAGTGGAGATCCGCGGGAAACCATGACCGGAGTGTCTATTGTTGCGAGTGGTCGAGACTTTCCGAGCGGTTCTGCCGGCCCGATCTCGGGCGAGTCGGGGTCGGGGGCATCGATCATCACAGTGGCCCAGGCTCGTCGAGGGGGGGCGTGCGAGGAGAGCACCTTGGACCAGCGGTCGTGGTTTGCATTCACCCTCGTCACCAGCTGAGGGGCGACGGACGTAGCACCGAACGGCCCGATCGAACTCAGAGCTCCACGGAGCGAGTGCGGCGGCGTCGCAACGCCACGACAAAGAACCCCAGCGCGAGCCATCCCGCATGTCCCCCCGAGGGCCGACTCGAGATCGAGCAACCGCGTTCGAGTCCGCTGCCCTCACCCAACCCTCCGTCGTCTTCGCCCAACCCACCGTCGTCTTCACCGAGCGTCAATCGAATTGGCTGGGAAACGTTGCCCGCTCGATCGACGACGCGCACTTCGACGGTACCGCCGAAGGATGAGCCATGGTCATCGAACCACGAGGTGAACCCTCCTCCTTCTTGATCGGGTTCGACCGTCTCCGGTGGGGGCAGAAACGGCAACGTTCCATCGAGTAGCGTCAGTTGAACACCGAGGTCGTCGGCCTCGGTCGTATCGTCGATGGCGTCGACGAGCACGAGATACTGTCCGATATCACCACACATGCTCGAGCCGATCTCGGCCACGCGCATGATGTCGATCTCCGCGCTCCTGAGCTTGGGGGCGACGGAGTCATCCGCGGTTTCGTCGAGCTCGTAGGCGGAGTAGGGTGCTGCCAGAGTGCACGCGTGAACCGGGGCCGGGCCGAGCGGGAGGACGATCCCGACGACCGCCATCGGGACGATGAGTTTCAGACGAGCGCTCACGGGAAGCCAACGCGATAGGCGCATGGGCAGATCATGCAGCAACTGTGCGGTCATGCCATCGATTCCTCCCATCCTCCACCCGCGAGCGGGTCCGGCAGGCCCCTGTTCGAAATCCCTGGGGTCTTCGCGGATGATGCGATAGGTAGGCCCCACGAAACCCTGGCAAGAACTTGCGCGCGCTCGCGCGGCCGATGGCGTCGAGCTCGTCCTGCGAAGTCGCGGCAACGACCACCTCATCTGCGCGGGCGGGCGTGACCTCATGTCGAGCGACGACGAAGACTCTTCGCGCGCCCTCGCGGCGATGGTTTGCGAACGTGTGGAACGAAAGGACGCCCGAGTGCTCGTGGGCGGCCTAGGCCTCGGCTACACCCTCGCGGAGGCGCTCCAACGGCTCGACCGAGACGCGATCGTCGAGGTTGCCGAGCTCGTCCCGTGCATCGTGGACTGGTCACGTCGGTACGTGGGCCACCTCGCCGGCAACCCCTTGGACGATCCTCGCACGGTGCTGCGCGAAGAGGATGTGGCCATCTCGATCTCGCGAGCACCGTCTGTCTACGACGCGATCATGCTCGACGTCGACAACGGTCCCGACGCACTCGCACACGCAGGCAACCAGGCATTGTACGGACACGAAGGCATTCGTGCTGCGCGACGAGCCCTGCGACCCGGGGGAGTCTTCGCGGTGTGGTCGTTCTCCGACGATCCCGCGTTCACCCGACGGCTCAGCACGTCGGGGTTCGATGCAAAGGCCCACCGGGTTTCGGGCTCGCGGCGCGGTCGCGGACGCCATCACTGGATCTGGCTCGCTCGCCCCAAGACCTCGTCACGAACGTCCAGGTGACCTTCGCCACTTCGTGACGTACGGCAGCACGAACAAGTAGAGACCGGTGATCAGGAGCAAGATGAGGGGAAGCAACGCCAAGAAGCCCACCCAGACCGCAGGCTCGTTCTGTCCCAAGGCCACCACATTGACGATGACGGCGAGCGTAAAGGCGATGGACAGCCAGCGGTGAAGTTGCCGAATCCAGTTGTTCCAGTTCAATGGGACCTCCTGTGAGAACGGCCCGAAGTGATCGGGCCCTCAGCGCCGCGCCTCGATCATCTTCCACCCGTTTCCCGACGGATCGCGAAAGCCGGCATCCACGGTGCCGTAGCGATCCACGGGCTCCTGCGTGAACTCCACTCCGCGAGCACGCATCCTGTCGTAAGCCGCACGGCAGTCGTCGACGATGAGCACGAGCGGCGGCATGGCCCCCTTCGCTACGATCTCGCGCACGGACTGCGTGGTTGCAGCGTCGAGCATCGGTGACTCCGGCCTGAACAGGCCGAGCTGGAAGGACGGCTGGTCCGGGTGCTGCACCGTGAGCCAGCGGTAGTCGCCGTTCCGCGCGTCGGTGTGGATGCGGAATCCGAGCTTCTCGACATAGAACTGGACCGCTTCGTCCTGATCGCGAACGTACAGACCAACGACTCCGACACCCTGACTCTGGCTCATGGAACCTCCGTTTCTTCGGACCCATTCATACCGTCTGCGTCCTGTCGTCGCTTCTCCGAAACTGCGATCGTGAGGTTGGGCCGGTGGGCGGCGCTGAGGAAGCAAGCCGGCACGCACTCGAACTCATGTGGAGCCGCTTTCTCACGCGCACGGAGCTCACCCGGGCTCTCCCCGGTGACGTCGCGGAACGTGCGCCCGAACGTTCCCAGGCTCTTCCACCCCGTCTGAAACGCGATTTCGGTGATGGACAGGTCCGTGTCGCGGAGCAGCGCCTTGGCCCGCTCGAGTCGACGCGTGAGCAGGTACCGATGCGGCGGGACGCCGAACGCCTCCTTGAACGATCGAGCGAAGTGAGCCTCGCAGACGCCACTCACACGCGCCAGACGCCGGACCGTCCACTCCTCATGCGAGCCAGCGTCCATCCGGTCTTTCGCACGCAACAGGCGACGCAATAGCTCGGGGTCTTGGTTCGCGTGACCACTCGGGCGATTCATGTCCAATCCGCTCCCCCCAAACCGAGACAAGCTCCCTCAACCGAGTTCCGGGGAGAGCATCCCGTTGTCGTGCGACATCTGAGGCGGGATCGTTTCCCACGCCGTCCAGTGCTCGACGATCCGCCCCCGATCCAATCGGAATAGATCGTAGATCACCACGTCGCGATCCGGCCTCGAACCACGGGATTGCGTCATGACGAACCACCCATCGGCGACGACGTGGAACAGCTGCGCGTGGATCAGGGCGTCGTCGGACGTTTGGAGGCTCTCGGCCCAAGCCCGACGCCCATCACGAAGGCGAGGGTCGTGCTGTGCACAGTTCCTGGCCACGAAGCGCCGCAGTCCCACGGGGTCGCGCGGGATCAAGCCTTCGGTGAAGAAGCGTTCGATGACGGTTCGGTTGCGCTCCGTCTGCTCGCGATCTCCCGACCCGACTTCCCCGGAGAGCAGATCGCGACCACTCGCAGGGTCCGACCATTCACCCATTCCCGCGTCCCAGTGCTCGACGAACCGCCCGTTCCGAACCCGAAAGACGTCGAAGCCAGCGATCGTACGCCCCTTTCGAACATAGCGACCATGGCTCGCGACGAATTCTCCATCGACGAGGGTTCGCAACACCGTCACGCCAATCCGCTCGCCGACCGGTTGGCGGGCAAAGTCCTCGACGAATCCGACGACGCCCTCGGGACCGTCGGGGACTCGCGGATTGTGTTGCGTGTACGTTGGCCCGATGTTCTCGCGAACGACCTCCGGTCGCGCCTGTCCGATCCCGACCTCGAGCATCTCCATGATCTGCTCGCGCGCCACCTGCTCGCGCGCCACCTGCTCGCGCGCCACGAGGCCGGGCTCGGTCGAATCGCTCGGTGCCGCAGGACCGCTCCCACAAGCGAGGTACGACGCCGCGAACAGGCTCTGCGCGAGAACTCCTGCCGCACGGCGGGCTGGCATGCCGCGATCCTACGCCCATGCGCCCGCCTACGCATCCGGGTTCGGTCCCACCTCGAGCGCCTCTCAGGGTCCGCCTGCGGATTGGCGCAAGTCGACGGATCCCTGACTCAGGGCAGCGGCAGCTCGAAGGCGACCGCATAGTTGGGTTGCGCGGTTCCAGTCACGACGCCAACCGTGGCATCGGAGTCGCGCAGCTGCCCCCAGCGACGGCTGATGCCGGGCAACTCGGTACCGTCGCTCGTCGCGGCATATCCGACGGTCGCACCCGCCGGAATGTCCGAGGTCGTGGTGAGTTCGATCGTATCGCCCACGATCGCCACAGATTCGATGGTGAGGGGTGTGTCTCCCATGCGGAGTTCGAACCCTCGCCCTTCGGCCCATTCGGTGAGCGCGGTCTGATGGGGGCGCGGGAGCACGTCGTCCCAGGCCAACGGCGGCACCGGGACGTGAAACGCGACCCGTGCGATCGCCCCGTCCCGTTCGCCGGAGATCGGTTGCAGGGGTTGCCAGTCGCGGCCCCGAACGACGACCTCGTAATAGACCTCGCCGTATTTCTCACCGAGCAACTGATAGCTGGTTCGGGCGAGATGCAAGTTGTCCGAGACCATGGGGTACTGATATTTCGGACCCGAACAGACAATCCTGCGTGAATCATCCAACCCCGCCTGCCATTGAGCCAACGTCGAGCGCGGCATCCCCGTACGCACACCGTCGCGGTAGTTCAACGAATGCTGCTGGCTGACCAACATCACAATGGGTTCGGTCTGGCCGGTGATCGCCGAAAGATCCGTATTGTAGTCCGACCAAAGTTGGAACAGCTGCTCTTCGTAATCGCTGAGGTTGGCGTCGCTCTCTCCGTGGGTCAGGACAACCGCGCCAACACCAAAGGTCTTGCCCGCCTCCGCGGCGAGACGTGCGAGCACGGTGGTCTCGAACAGCGTGGCCTCATAGGCAAATCCAGTCGTGGTGGTGTTCGTGATGGACTCCGTTGCGCCTTTGCGCAACACCGACATCGGTTGACCGTTCTCCCCCACGACCGAGTGCACACTGACATAGTCGGTTCCACCCGCGAGCTGCACCATCGTCGCGATCTGGTCGGCCATGGCGGTATGTGGAGTCTCGCCATAGATGTTTTCGGGATACGCACAGCATCGGTTCGCGAACCGACGAATCGGCTCGGCCAGCGGGACCACGCTCAGCGACGGATCACTCGTGGACTCGAACGGTGGGACCATGACATCTCCGAGCGACAGCTTGAGGTTGCCGAACGAAGATGTCGTCGTAGCGATACTTTGGGCCTGGGCGCCCACCGCCAGGCTCTGCCCCGAACCGACGATCTGCGTCCAATCCCAAAGCGCGACCGGTGGCGCCTCTGATTCCTCGGGCGCAGAGCAGGCCAACGTGATCATGAGCGGGACGAAGCACGCGAGCGTACGCATGGAGAGTTCTCGCGGAAGAGTATGCCGCAGGTCCCCGCCCGCCATTCGCTCGGTGGTTCAGCGAGCTGAATCCGCTCGCCGGGGCGACCGTCCACGACCTCGGATTCACGTCGCGGCCCCGGTGAGGATTGAGCCCTCGCAGTCGTACTAGAGCGCTTCTTTCAGGACTAGACCCGGCCGGCGGAAGTTCGTTCCGTGATAGGCGCGGGGCTGCGGCCCGAAGGCGAGGCGCGAGGCCGAAGCTGTATCGGGCCCCAACTACAGTTGGGGCGAGCGCCGAGTAACAACGCCATCGGGCTGCAGAACCGTGCATGGCACGGAATGAACTTCCGGCACCGAGTACTAGGCGTGGACTGGCTGCCTAGAACGAAACAATGCGATTTGCTGTTGGAACAGCTCACTCGAAGCACTCTGTTCGAGCCTGAGGGGTCGAACCGGCGCCTTCCCCTGATTGTATGCCTTGTACGCTCGCCGGGCGTGCACCTCGATTTTCAGCAAGTCGATCGCCGTCGCCTGGCCCGGACACAACTCCATGGGCACGATGTCTCGTATCCAGGATGGCGGGCTGGCAAACCACGCGTCGGATTGGTCGACGACCGTCGCCGCAAGGCGGCAGAGGTCGATCTTGCCAGTGTGCCGGATGTACCAGGGGTTGATTCCGGCTGGGAGATCGCGGGCCAGGAGCTGGGGGTTGTGTTGGGTGCCCATGGCTGAACATATACGGGTGTTCAGTGCTGAACGCAAGAGGTCGCGATCCTCGCAACTCCATGTCGGCGTCGACCTACCGTCCTGTGAGGACGTTGGCTTCGTCCTGGTCGGGTCTGACGATCGGAATCGCAAGCGGACACCAGCGATGGGACCCATGCCGCACCGCGACCCGAGCGAGAGCGGCCGCATGCCCGACGGCTGGGAGTTACGACTCTCCATGACGGGTCGCTGGTATGCGTTTCAATGCGGTTTTCGATCGCTCGCTAGCGTGCGCTCGCGAATGCTGTACTGTCGCGTCTCATCTTCGAAGGCGGGCAACCGTAGCGACGCGGACCATCCGGGTTCGCGAAGAGTTTGCGGTGACAAGTCGCCCTCGAAGCCAGAACTCGTTGACGAGTTCACGAAGAGACGAAGAAGAATCAGATGTCGAAGAAGCTATTTGTTGGAGGCCTCAGCTGGGACACGAACGACGAAAGTCTCCGTGGAGCCTTCTCGCGTTTCGGGGACGTCCTCGAAGCCAAAATCATTACAGACCGTGAAACGGGCCGCTCGCGCGGCTTCGGTTTCGTCACGTTGGCGAATCCCGGCGAAGCCGATGTTGCTGTGCGCGAACTGGATGGATCCTCGCTCGATGGTCGGTCGATCCGTGTGAATGAAGCCCTCGACCGTGCAGGTGGCGGTGGCGGTGGCGGTGGCAATCGCGGAGGTGGCTACGGCGACCGCGGTCGCAGTGGCGGTGGCCAGGGCGGCGACCGTTGGTAGGCTCTGTCCGGTTTCCCGACCGAGCCTAAAGCGCCGATGGGCGCCGTTCGGGTCCGAGGCCATGTGCCGACGGGCCCGCACGGCTTTCGGCCCTTCCCCAAGTCCATCTGGGCGTGCCCCATCATGGAGAGGCATTCGTCCCTGAAGACTTCGAGCAGGTGATGCGGCAAGCCTTGAAAGCGTCCTCGGTGGGGTTTCGCACCAGCTTGGTGAAGCCCGTGGCGCGGCACTGGCCATCCTCCGTGAAAACGTATTCTTCGAGGACTGGGTAGAGTCCATCGGAAACTTTGGCCGTGGCCGTCCGCAACTCATTCTTGGATAGCGGACCAATCTCCAATTCGTGAAACCCTCCGCCCCCGTCGATCACCACTTGATATATCTCCGAGCTGGCGCCCGGGTAGCGGGAAATGACATTCGTCTCGCCCGTCACTTGCCGAACCGATGGAGTGCCATCGGTCGTGACGACGCATTCACCGGAGCAAACATAGGTGCCCGGCAGTTCCGTCGTCTGGGGGCAGACCGGCGTGACGACGCTCGGGCTCGTGCAGCCTGCAAAGATCAGCGCGAAGAGAAGCTTGACGTCGGAGGTCATCACCTCACCAGAGCAGGTTCGACCCCGATCCGGCAAGGAGCCAGTTCGCACCGAACCACCAGCCAAATGGGCCCCCCTGGCCTCACGCGCTCGCGTCGAGCCTAACTAACCGAGGTCCTAACTAACCGAGGTCCTAACTAACCGAGGTCCTAACTAACCGAGGTCGCAGTTGGAGACCGTCCCTGCCCCGCTTGGATCCGCGCAATACTGAACGTCGTCCGGGTTGTCACAGATGACCGGCTCGTCGAAGCAGTCGAGCGTGCAGCCGCCACCGCGACAGCGGCAGCTTGCAAACTCGCTGCATTCGAGTGTGCAGGTTGCACCTTCCGCGCACGTGACATCGCAGCTACTGCTCTCCGTGCATTCGAAAACACAGGTCGAGCCCGACTCACAGGTGGTATTGCACACCGAACTCCCACTGCACGTCTCGCGGCAGACGGAATCTGCGGCGCAAGTGAGACCGCAGGGGACGACCCCCGCGCATTCGAGGTCGCACTCGTTGTTGCACCGAAGGTTGCACTCCGTGCTGTGATCGCAGCGCAGCGAGCAGCTGGATGCATCGCTGCAATCGAGATCGCATTGCGCCGAATCGATGCATGCGTTGTCGCAGGTCTCCGCATCCGCGCAATCGAGCTGGCACGTGGAGGTCGCATTGCATCCGATCGCACAATCCGCCCCCGCGCAAGTGACCGCACAGACATCCGTGCCCGCGCACTCGCACGTGCCTTCAGGTGACAGGCCCGACTGCAGACAATCTGGAGGGCCTCCGGTGTCCGACGTGTCCGACGTGTCCGACGTGTCCTCGCCGTTGCCGGTCGTGGGCTCGGGGGCCGATCCAGCCGACATGGCGGGAGGCATCGTGGAAGGGGTGTCGGCCTCGCAGGCGAGGAGTGCGACCACAATCGAGAAGGAAACCGCCCGGACAACGTCGATCACTGCCCCCTGGCTCTTATCGATCGTTTCGACGGTAGACAAGCACGGGTCGGTTCCGAGCAGCGGTCCGCTTCCTGGAAGCCCCTCGGGATGAAGGCACGCTTGCGTCGCGGGCCCAGGTTGTCGGACATCACCCGCGGGCGCGACGCCCGAGGACCCACGGAATCCGTCCGCTAACTGAGATCCCCACTGGGAGTCGAACGCAAAATAGACCATCCTTGTCCGCATGAGGACGGGGCTATCGCGTGAAGCGCTTCTTTGCATGGTCGCGCTCCTGAGCGCCAGCAGCTGTGTGGCTGACCCATCATGGGATGATTCGCTCGACGACGTGGCCTTCCGCTGTGCGGAGGCGTTCTCTTCGGGCCTCGTCGCCACTGGACCCATTTTCCTTTCGGGTGCCCCTGACGTGAGTGGTCCCCACGGAAGTGTGTTCAGCGGGACCCGGATCGTGTCATCCGGACGCCCTCGAATCGAAGGCGATCTGTTGAGCGCAGGCCCCATTACCTTCCCCAACGACTCGCCACCCGCGGTGATGGGCAGCACCCTCGCCAGCCAGACGTTCACGATCGTGTTGCCAAGCCCCGCAGCCGACGTGAATGCCCGCGCCACCAGCAACGACAATTCGCGTTTACCCGCAGCGCTGCGGTCCGGAACGTCTTTCACGTTGAACAACAACGCGGACGTCTCGATACCCGCGGGCAATTACTACTTTCAGCGCATCAGTATCCAAAACTCAGCCAGGCTCAGGGTCACGGGCGGCACGGCGACGTTCTACCTCACCGGTGGCGGCGTCTTCAATGGTGCGACCAACTCGGGCACCCTCCGAATCATTTCCTCCGGGTCGGAGGAGATCAGTTTCAATGGATTCAGCCAGGTCAACATCGATCTCCTCTACGCCCCCAACGCAGTGGTGCGCATGACCGGTGACCAGACCCTCGTCGGTTCCGTCGCAGCGAGAGAGATCCACCTGAGCGAGTCCGGTCGGCTGCAAACCACCAACGACGTCCTGTCCGACTTCCTCATGTGCCCCCCCGCTCCCCCGATGGGCGGCACGACCACGGGCGGTGGGACGACCACCACGAGTGGAGGAGACGACGGCAGCGAGTCCGACCCCACGATGACCGAGTTTCCTGACCTTCCCGACCTGCCGTCCTGAGCCGTCGCCAAGAGTTCGCCCTTCGTAGGCGTGAACGCCGCAGTGCCCGAAGCGACGTGCACGACAGCCAAGCAATGCGCTGATCGCTTTCCCCCGCGCGGAGCTCGACGAGATTCGCATCAGCGACGAATCGCACCCCAAGGTGCTGAGCGTTTGCGATGGGCTACGAGTGCCGTCCGAGGGATCTACGTCGATTCAGCTTCGGACTCCTTCAGACAGTTTAGCAATTCGGAGGCCAGTTCCCTCTCCCGCTGCCCCGCGGTGTCGGACATGGCGAAAGCTCGAATCTGCGCTGACAGACCTGCGATTCCTTGCTGGAGAAGCACCCGGAGTGCAGAGCGTTCGCCGGTCGGAGACACGACCATCTCGAAACCGGATTCGGGTGCGAAGGAGCCACTCAGATCGACGAGGATATCGAGTGTAGCGATCCGAGCCCACTCTCCACCCCCCTGGAGAATCTCCCCAAAGAATGGAAGCGCCGCCAGGACGACCGGATAGTACGTACCCGCGTGGTTGTTGCCGAGTGCATCGAGGACCTTGTCGTAGGCATCGCGTGAGGTGGATTCCGAAACGCAAAGGCCGAGCCCACGCAGAGCCGTCGGAACCGCGTCCTCCCGGTTCCAACGGGGCTGCGCGAGCGAGAGCCACGCGATCCTGTCGACATTCTCAAGCATCTGCGGCCTTACTCATACGATTTCAAGCTCCAACGCACCAGCACAGCACCTAGTACTCGGTGCCGGAAGTTCGTGGCCGGTTAGGCGCGGAGCTGCGCCGCGAGGGCAAGGCGCGAGACCGAGTCGTATCGGGAATACGGTGAGCGTCGAGCAACGCAGCCATCGTGGCGTAGTGC